>Ga0187894_10000095_pt1 | contig 111122 bp, 88 predicted proteins | sample GBC1701081metaG_FD_136650 | JGI IMG/M metagenome (GOLD analysis project Ga0187894, IMG submission 136650) | White microbial mat communities from a lava cave in the Kipuka Kanohina Cave System on the Island of Hawaii, USA - GBC170108-1 metaG ... | reverse complement strand
CGGCGCGGCACCGTCTGCTGCGTTGCCGCTCCTCGACGACCACAACGGTCGCCGTCGTCGCGGCGCCTTGCATCCGGTGCCGCGGCGCTCGCAACGCGACCCGAATCCAATACTCGGACAGGCCCCTAGCTATCGGGGCAGCTGTATCGCGCGCGTCCGGTTGGCTTCGGTCAGGTCAAGCCGCATGGCGGCCGCAGGCTCCACAGCAAGCGGCACATCCCACTCGTGGCGCGCATCATCCGCGTCCATCCAGGCGTGCAGCAGGTACCGGCCCGGCACCACGCCATCGAAGGAGAAGGTGCCGTCGGTTGCCGAGGCGGTGCGCAGCGCGGCGTGGCCGTCTGCGGCTGCATCGAGCCCGGTCATGCACGCGCGGTCGGCGGCGGCCAGCTCCTTGAGCTTGTCTGCCTTCGCCTTGAGCGCCGCGTCGTAGCCCTGAAAGGCGGCTGTCGCATCCTTCGATTTGCTCAGCATCGTCTCGGCCTGCTTCTGCAGGGCGTCGATCTCGGCAATCAGAGCGTCGGTTGTGGCGCTGCACGTGGCCCGCGACTGCTGCAGTGCGTCGCGACTTTCCGGAGTGTCCCGCACCAGTCTCACCGCGATACCGGACCCCACGAGCCCCTTGCCCTTGCGTCCGGTCAGAAAGATCGTCCCGCTGAGCCGCGCCGGCGCCGCGGAGGCCGTGGCAGGAGCTGCCGCCGGGGGACCCGGTTCTCCCCAGCCCGCCTCGGCCCGCATCCATCCCTCGATCGCGACGCGCGACCAGCCATCCCTGGTCTCGAGCACGGCGACCTGCGCGCCGGCCAGCAGCAGGCCCAGCCGCTCCCCATCGGGAGCGGAGGTCAGATCGGCCACGCGTGACAGGGTGGCCTGCTGCTGTCCCGGGGGGGTCGCAGACGGCAGAGCGAGCGAGGCCAGCGCCAGCAGCGCGAGGGAAGCGGTCGGAATCATGCGGCGGGATCTCATACGCTCACTCCCGGAAAGAAAAAGGCAGCGCTCGCGCGCTGCCTTTTCGAGGTGGATCCAGGAGCTTCGCGATGAAGGCTGCGGCCGCGAACGTGCAGGCTTCGTCAATACATCCACCAGCCTCCGGAATGAAGCGAGGAGACGGAAGGCTGACGGCGATCTCCATGGATTGGAACGCGCGATTCTACACCGCCGATTCCACGGCCTGTCAAGGCAGGGTTGTGTACAATCGAGCCAACATGTCACAGAATCAACCGCTCTTCCCCGAGCTTGCCTCCCAAGTCGCTGACCCGCCGGCAGATGCGCCGCTGGCGGACAGGATGCGCCCGCGGGTCCTGGGCGACCTTCTAGGGCAGGATCGGATCCTCGGCCCGGGGTCCCATCTGAGGCTCGCCATCGAGCGCGACGAGCTGCGCTCGATCATCCTCTGGGGGCCGCCCGGCTCGGGCAAGACCACCCTGGCCGGCATCATCGCGCGCTCCACCCGGAGCGCCTTCGTGGCCTACTCGGCGGTGCTCTCCGGAATCAAGGAGATCAAGGAGGTCATGAAGGAGGCCGAGTACGCGCGGCGCGCCAGCGGCCGGCGGACGATCCTGTTCGTGGATGAGATCCACCGCTTCAACCGCGCCCAGCAGGATGCCTTCCTGCCGTATCTGGAAAAGGGGGACATCGCGCTGATCGGTGCCACCACGGAGAACCCCTCGTTCGAGCTCAACGCCGCGCTGCTGTCCCGGACGAAGGTCTACGTGCTGGAGATGCTGCGCGAGGAACATCTGCTGGAGATCCTGAGCCGGGCGCTGGCCGATCGGGAGCGGGGACTCGGGATGCGCGAGCTGCGCGTTGCTGAGGGATGCCTCGAGGAGATCGCGGCCCGCGCGCAGGGGGATGCCCGCTTCGCTCTCAACGCGCTGGAGGCGGCGGCCACCGCGGCCGGCGTGGCACCAGGGGGAGCGCTCACGCTCGATGCGATCCGCGACGCGCTGCAGCGCACGGCGCTCTACTATGACAAGACGGGCGAGGAGCACTTCAACCTGATATCCGCGCTGCACAAGTCGATGCGCTCCTCGGATCCCGACGCGGCGCTCTACTGGCTGGCCCGGATGCTGGAGGCGGGAGAGGACCCGATGTATCTCCTGCGCCGGGTGGTGCGCTTCGCCTCGGAGGACATCGGCAACGCCGACCCGCGCGCGCTGTCAGTGGCGCTGGCCGCCCGCGACGCGTACGACTTCCTGGGACTGCCAGAGGGGTCACTGGCCATCGCCCAGGCAGTCATCTACATGGCCACCGCGCCGCGCAGCGATGCCGCCTACCGGGCCTACGGCGCGGCCGTGGACGACATCCGCAAGGGCGCCATCCACCCCGTTCCCCACAACATCCGCAACGCACCTACGGGACTCATGAAGGAGTTGGGATACGGCCGCGGCTATCAGCACGCCCACGACTACGAGCAGGGGGTCACCGACCAGAGCCTCCTGCCGCCCGAGCTGGCGGGGCGGATCTACTACCACCCCACCGACTCGGGCTACGAGAAGACCATCAAGGAGCGCATGGCCTGGTTCGCGGAGCTCCGGAAAAAACTGGGGGCCAGGAAGAAGTCCTGACCCCCGACGTGACTACCGGAGCGAGGAGATCTGCATCGCCGCCGGGTAACGCACCGACCAGCGCAGCGAGACCTCCTGTTTCTGGTCCGGCGCCATGCTGAAACTCCAGGTGTAGATGCCGGGCTCGGAGCGATCCTGGGTCCAGCCCTGGGTGGTGCTGGAGGCCAGGCTCACCCGGATGTCGTCATCGGTGGCGATCGGTACGCGATCCTTCACCTTCAGATCGATCGCCCGGCCGGTGCGGTTGGTCACCGTCACGCGGCTGGCGTGCGTCACGATCCGATCCGACCCCTTCTCGTCGGTGGTTTCGGGAAGCGACGGCTTGTCCACCTTCACGCGCTCGTCCACGCCGAACGACAGGACGAACTCCTCGCCGGGCGCCACGGCGGGGAGTGTCGAGCTTCCCACGAGTGTCGAGCCGACGTAGTGGCTGACCGAGCCGGCCAGAATCGGCCGATCCGAGGGGGCGGTGACACGGGCGAGCAGGAAGGCGTCGGGGCGCACTGAGGGGATCAGCAGATGCTCGCGGCGGCCGGAGAGCGCCGAGCGGGAGATCCCGACGCGACGCGGCTGGCCATCGGGCGCCAGCGAGAGCGTGCCCGGGACCTGGAACGTCACCACCGTATCGGCCTGGGAATAGGCAGCGAGCCGTTGCACCACGTTGGTCCCCGAGATGATGTTCTCGAATCCGCCATCCGCGCGGCCGTACTCGGCCGAGTCGCCAGAGGTGATGACTTCGATCTCCTCGATGATATCGTTGTTGAGGTTCCCGCCGTCGGTGTCACGCCCGCCAGACTGCCTGGCGGCATCCACGGGTAGGGGCGGCACATAGAGGCCGAAGGTGAGCGCCGCGATCCGAGGCAGATCGATACCCAGCGACGGCGCACCGGTGGCCAGCGTCAGGCGGACATCCTCCCACGGCTCGCCCGTGAACTGCTTCACCCAGCCGAACATGGCCAACGTCACCTCACCGGTGTCGGGATCCATAACGGCCTCATACGAAGGCGCCCACTTGGCGCCGGGCTGCGCGTAGGAGAGCGACAGCGTCACTCGCGCCGGCTCCTCAGCCTCCAGCATCACGCCGACTTCCTTGTGGGCCGTGCTGCGCTGACTCTGCAGCCGGGCCACCTCGGCCTGGGCCACGGCGATCTTCTGCGACATCGCGGCCTTCTCGCGCCGCGTGGAGCGCTCCTCGGCCGAGAGCGAGTCCAGGTTCTTCATCAGGAACTCGTAGGCTCCCTGCCAGGTCTGGGGCCGCAGCTCCGTGCCGGCCATCTCCTTGGCGAACTGGGAAGCCGACGCGCTCTGCAGCGAGGCGAGCAGCGTCTTCATCTTCTCGATGCGGGCCTGCCTGTCGTCCAGCGCAGTGTTCTCCTCTATGAGCTGCGCCAGCGTCTCCTCGGCGGCGATCAGCTCCGGGGTCCGGTCCATGATGGCGTTGATGACGCGCACCTCGATATCGCCCAGCGCCACGCCGCTGGAGGGCCCCAGCGCGGAGAGCCTCAGAGAGCCGTCATCCATCGACAAGGGCAACGGTCCGAGCACCACGTGCTGGGCGCCGCGCGCGGTCGTCAGCGCGGCCTCCCGGGTGATCTCGGCGCGATCGGGGTAGACGGTGACGGCGATGATACGGGACGGGGCGGGCGCGAGCGCCGCGCCGGCGAGCAATGCTGCAGCGAACCACATGGCAGTGGCCTCCTGTGCCGGTTTCTCCTCCACCTGTGTAGACACGCATCGCGCTGATTGGTTCCCGCGCCGGTGCTAGAATTCCATCGCCTCGCGGGATTCCTGCTCACCTCCCCGCACCACCCGGACCACGACGGAGAATTCTCGATGGCAAAGACTGCCCGCCGCCCGGCGACGCCGAAGCCCAGGGCGAAGCCTCAGGGCATCAAGGGCCGCAAGGGGACCAAGGCGCAGATGAAGCTGTTCGAGGAGGCCCCTGCGCCCGCCGCGGCACCGGCCCCGAAGAAGACTGAGGCTGCCAAGGTCGCAGACACTCCGCCTGCCGCGCCGGCGCGGCGGCGCGAGACGGCCGAGTCGCTGGCGGCCAGACAGCGCGAGATCTCGGTGTCGGAGTTCTTCACCAAGAACCGCCACCTGCTGGGGTTCGACAACCCCGCCAAGGCGCTGCTGACCGCCATCAAGGAGGCGGTGGACAACTCGCTGGATGCCTGCGAGGAGGCGGGAATTCCCCCCGATCTGGAGATCGGCATCCAGGAGATCAGCGAAGATCGCTTCCGGGTTGTCGTGGCCGACAACGGCCCCGGGATCGTCAAGGCACAGATCCCGCGGATCTTCGGCAAGCTGCTGTACGGGTCCAAGTTCCATGTCCTGAAGCAGTCGCGCGGCCAGCAGGGGATCGGCATCTCGGCCGCCGGGATGTACAGCCAGCTCACCACCGGCAAGCCGGTCCGGATCGTCTCGCGCACCGGCAAGGGAAAGCCCGCCCACACCTACGAGATTCAGATCGACACGCGCAAGAACATGCCCGAGGTGATCTCCGAGGGGTCGGCCGAGTGGCCCCACGACCACGGCACCAGCGTGGAGATGGAGCTGCAGGCCACGTACAAGAAGGGGCGCCGCTCGGTTGACGACTACATCGCCCAGACGGCGCTGGCCAATCCTCACGCCCAGATCGTCTACCGTGATCCGAAAGGCGAGACGCTGACCTACACCCGTCTCACGGAGGAGCTGCCGCGCGAGCCGGTGCCCATCAAGCCCCATCCCTACGGCGTGGAGCTGGGCGTCCTGCTCAAGATGATGAAGGAGTCGCGCTCGCGGAACCTGCGCGGCGCGCTGCAGGCTGATTTCTCGCGCGTGAGCGGCAAGGTGGCCGATGAGATCGCGGCGGCGGCCGGACTGCGATCCGAGACGAAGCCGTCGCGCCTGTCCGCGGAAGAAGTGGAGCGTCTCTTCCGCGCCATCCCGACCGTGAAGATCATGAGCCCGCCCACCAACTGCCTGTCGCCGATCGGCGAGACCCTGATCCTGGAGGGGATGAAGAAGGCGGTGCCAGGGTGCGACTTCTACACGGCGCTGACGCGCAGCCCGGCCGTCTACAGGGGCAACCCGTTCCAGATCGAGGCGGGCCTGGCCTTCGGCGGGCCACTGCCTGCCGACGACCTGTGCGACCTCTGGCGCTTCGCCAACCGCGTGCCGCTGCAGTACCAGCAGGCGGGCTGCGCCATCACCCGCTCGGTGATCCTCAACGACTGGAAGAACTACACGCTCCAGCAGGCGCGCGGCGCGCTGCCCACGGCGCCGATGGTGCTGTTCGTGCACATGGCCTCGGCCTGGGTGCCCTTTACGTCCGAGAGCAAGGAGGCGATCGCCTCCTATCCCGAGATCGTCAAGGAGATCCGTCTCGGGCTCCAGGAGATCGGCCGGAGGCTGGGTGGCTTTCTGAGGCACCGCCGCCGGGTTGAGGACGCCGAGATGAAGCGCTCCTACATCGAGAAATACATCCCGCACATCGGCATCGCGCTGCGGGAGATCCTGGGCTTCTCGGCCAAGGAGGAAACGAAGGTGGTCGAGACGCTCAAGGAGACCCTGGAGCGCAGCGGCACCGTCTGAATCGAGGGAGCTGACACGACATGTCCAGGCCCGCAGCCGGCGCCAAGACGACGCTGGGGAAGATCGCAAAGCAGGCAGCCGAGGTGCACCAGAAGATCCTCAAGCACCAGAAGCCCAGCCTGAAGTTCCCGCTCCGCTCTCTCTCCAACGTGAAGTACGACCCGAAGCAGGGGTACCTGGAGATGCGCGGGCGCAAGAAGGAGCGCACGCTGACGGTCTCCACGGTGAAGACCTTTGCGCAGACCCTGCGCATGATGGCGCTCTCCAGGGAGCTGGTGCAGCAGGACGACATCGCCACCAAGAGGGAGGCCTACTACGTCTCCAAGAACTGGGACGACTGCCGCTTCCTGGAGCAGACCGAGTCCGACACCGTCATGGATGACGTGGAGGCTCTCTTCGAGGTCAACCGGGAGCAGCTCGGTTTCATCCCCGAGGAGAAAGGGGGTGAGGTGGCCGGCAAGCTGTTCATCCTGGACAAGGATGCCGACAGCGGCAAGACCCTGCGCATCGACTGCACGAAGTTCGGGTCGGGAGCCTACTCGATACCGATCTCGGTGGAGCACCTGGGATTCGAGACCGACGCGAAGTTCATCCTGGCGATCGAGACGGCGGGAATGTTCCAGCGCCTCGTGAAGCACAACTACTGGAAGAAGGCGGGCTGCGTCCTGGTCTCGATGGGAGGGGTTCCCACCCGCGCCTGCCGCCGCTTCATCCGGCGGCTGGCCGATCAGCAGAAGATCCCCGTTTACGTCTTCGTGGACGGCGATCCTTACGGCATCTCGAACATCTACCGGACGCTGAAGGTGGGATCAGGCAACGCGGCGCATCTCAACGAGTACTTCTGCGTGCCGCAGGCGACCTTCCTGGGGATCACGCCTCAGGACATCCTGGACTACAAGCTGCCGACGCACCCGCTCAAGGATGTGGACGTCAAGCGCGCCCGGGACGCCATCAAGAACGATCCCTTCTTCCAGCACCACAAGGCCTGGGTGAAGGCGATGGAGCATCTCATGCAGATGGGGGTGCGCGCCGAGCAGCAGGCGCTGGCCAAGCATGGCCTCAACTACGTGATCGACGAGTATCTGCCGCGCAAGCTGTCCAACACGAAGGCGTTTCTGCCGTGAGGTGAGGCCGCGATCAGTCCGCGCGGCGGCAGGTGCCCTGAAGATCCAGCGCCGGATACCACTGCAGCAGGCGCGAGTCGTTCAGCTCGATCAGATAGGCGGGTCCGGCGTGGCCTCCGGGGAACGAATGCATTTCCTCGGCCTGCACCACGACGCCGAAGGGCTGCCCCTTCAGATCCACCAGCTTGTTGCCGACGGTGAAGCTGCGGAACCGCGCCCCGTAGAGCGGTACCCACACCAGCACGAAGACGGCGAGGAGAAGGCCGCAGCAGACCGCCAGCAACTTGGGATTGTGGAGGTTGATGCTGGCACCACGGCCCCTCTTCGACTTGCCTATACGGCCGCGGGCCTCCTGGGCGTCGTACTCGCGGCGGCGCGCCGGGACCCGCAGGATGTCGTAGGCATTCTGGGCTGCCAGCCATCTGGGGTCGTTGGTTGCTTCGTCGAAGTTCTGCTTCAGAAGGGCGTAGGAAAGCCGGATCTCGTCGTCGCCCGCGTCGGTCGCGACGCCCAGCGAGCGGTAGTACCCCCGGGAATCCCTGTGCTTGGCCATTGGGGGAGGGAATCTATGTGCCGTTGGCGGGTTGTCAACCTTGCGATTCGGGCCTGGCGCGGCTATCCGGGATAGAGATCGAGCGGCTCGGCGGTGGTCAGGGCGCCCGGGGGCACGGGGCGCGGCGCCGCCCGGCTGTCCAGATAGTAGACCTTGTACCGCTCCAGGTCGGTGAAATTGAGCGGCGAGGTGATGTGGTCGTTCTTCAGCCACACGGCGAGGGCGGCGAACGCCTCGAGGTGGGCTCCCAGATCCGGGATGCGGTGCCCCTCCGAGGGGACCACCGGCGCGCGGTCCTGCGCGCGCTGATGGATCTCGAGCACCGAGAGCGGAGCGCCCTGGGCGTCGGCATACCACGCGTCATAGAGAGGATCCAGGCAGATCCAGCGGGCGCGATCGGGCAGCCTCGCCTCGATCACCTCGTGCTCCAGAAGGCTGACATAGCGGGCTGGAATGCCGAACGACTGCAGCGCCTGCGCGAGCACGTAGTTGTACTGTGCGCAGAAGCCCGACGTGAAGCCGCGGCGGATGTCGCGCAGGATGATCCGTGCATTCAGGGGCGGGTAGGGATTCGGCATGCCGGGCTCCCACTGCGCGCGCGCCCAGTGCATGAGCAGCGCGGCCCGAGCCAGGTCGTCACGGGCGGCTCCCACGATGGCGTCCAGCTTCTCTTCGGCGCGCAGGTCCGCCAGAGCCTCGGGAGGATCGAAGGTGAATCTGAACCGGGGCGTGGGCCTGACCTGCGCCGGCTCGACGAACATCGGGACGTGAATCTTCGGGTCGGCCGCGACGGCCGTCTCCACGCTGGGAGGGGATGTCGCCCTGAGATAAGCCAGCAGGGCGGCCGCGAGCCCCGCCAGACCCACCAGGATGAGCGCCGACGACCAGGCGGACCGCGGCCGTTCGAGTGTGACGCTCATAGTTCCTATAATAATGCGGATGCATTCCAGACGCCTTGCGGCGATCCTGAGCGCTCTGTGGATCATCGTGGTGCTGCTCGGGTCCCACTATGGCCCTGAAGCGTTCCCCGCGCTGCGCCCGCTGATGCTCCTGCTCCATGTGATGGTGCTGGCGCTCGTCGCCGCATCCGCCTGGGGATGGGGCGCGCTGGCGCTGCGATGGATGCGGTGGGGCGGTGGGATCGGGGGCGCCGAAGTGCAGCGCGCGCTGTTCGAGGTGGGCGCGGGACTGGGCGCGCTGGCGATGCTGGTGTTCGCGATGGCCGCCGCGGGCTTCCTCTACCGGCCTGCGGCGCTGGCTGTGCTGGGCGCCGGAGTGGCGCTGCTTCCGATGCTCAAGGGCAGGTTGCCCTCCCCGCCGCGTGAGGCGGTCAGCTGGTCGGGGACAGACGCGGCGCTGCTGGCCCTCCTGGGTGGCTGCGGCCTGGCGACCCTGGCGGCGGCGCTGGCTCCACCGGAGTTCTACGACACGCTGATCTATCACCTCGCGGTGCCGGACCTCTACGTCCGGCATCACGCCATGGTGCCCATCTCGGGCAACTACTACTCACACTTCCCGGCCAATATGGGGATGCTCTACGCGCTGGGTCTCCTGCTGGCCGGAGGCGAGCTGGCCCAGGCGCTCCACTGGCTGTGCGGCGCGCTGTCGGTGGCCGCTCTCTACACGATGGCACGCCCCCGGACCGATCGGCTCACCGCGCTGCTGGCCGCCGCTCTGCTCGCGCTGGCGCCCGGTGTGATGCTGGTGTCGACGTGGGCCATCGCCGATCTGGCGGTGATGCTGTTTGCAACCCTGTGCTTTGCCGCGGTGCTGAGCGCCATCGAGACCGAGGAGCGCCAGTGGTTCATCCTGGCCGGGCTGTTCGCCGGGCTGGCGCTCGGCACGAAGTACACGGCCGCCCTCGTGGTCTGCGCCCCCGCGCTCCTGGCGCTCCTGCTCGCGGGCCCGGGCCGACGGAGGCGCTTCGCGGATGCCGCGCTGTTCTGCCTCGTGGCGATCCTGGTCCTGTCGCCCTGGGTGGCGCGCAACGTGGCCTTCACCGGCAACCCGCTGGCCCCCTACTTCATGGGGGACGCCGCGTCACCCGACGTGGCCGATGAGATGGCCCGCCGCCTGCCGCGCGACGCGGGGACCTGGGCGATGCTCTGGCACTACCTGGGGGCTCCGTGGCACGTCACGACACGCCGGCTGGGCGCGGGCGGGTATCTGGGAGCCGCCTTCCTGGCGCTGATCCCGCTGCTGCTTTTCGCCCGCGAGCGGCCGCGCGTCGTCAGGCCGGTGGCGATCATCGCCGGCAGCGCGGCGGCACTCTGGGCGCTGTCGAGCCAGGTGGCGCGCTATCTCATGCCTGTGCTTCCGCTGTGCGCGCTCCTGGCGGCGGTGGCGGCGCGCCGGACCGCCCGTGTCGTCGCCATCCCGCTGATCGCCTGGACGGCGCTTTACAACATCTTCCTGTTCGTTTTCCTGATCGAGACGATTGGCACCTGGCGGGCCACGACGGGGGCGATCGAGCGCGACGAATACCTCGCGCGCCGCGTCAGCTACTATCCAGCCGTTGAGTATCTCAACAACCTTCCCGGAGAGCGCGTCAAGGTCCTCTTCGTCGGAGAAGGGCGCGGGTTCTACTGCCGGAGACCCTATGTCGCGAGCACTCCGTTCGACACGCCGGCGCTGGAGCTCTACGCAGCGCGGGACGGAGACGAAGCCGCGCTGCGGGCCCGGCTGCGTGAGGAGGGGTTCACGCATCTTCTGGTGTCAGGGCCGGAGCTGCGCCGCACGAGGGACAGCTCCGCGGATGGAGAGATGAAGGCCTGGTTTCCATCAGGATCGCTTCCACTTCTCTTCGAGCGTGGAGACGTGCGGGTGTATGCGCTGGACGAAGCGGACTGAGCAGTCCGAGATCACGAGGAGCACCCATGGGTGAGAGGATCGATGCCTTCCGCGCGCAGCGGGAGGCGATGAACGAGCGGATCCTGGCGACCGGCACCTTGCAGACGAAGCGGTTTTTCGCGCTGGACGGGCAGGCTTACGAGGAAGGGGCGCTGGGCTCGAAGACCAGGGAGCCGCGGGGGCTGGTGGCCTCCACGGTGCTGCGATGCAACGACTGCATCACGCACCACATCCTGCAGTCGGCGGCACGCGGCGTCACGCTCCCGGAGTTCGTCGAAGCGCTCGATGTCGCGATGATCGTCGGGGGATCGATCACGATCCCGCACGTGCGCCACGCACACGCGATCCTCGCGGAGATCAACGACGAGATCGGGAAGAAGGCTACTTCCTGAAGCGGGAAGGGAAGCTCTCGGGGATCTCGGTATCGGGATGGATGTCGCGGGCGCGCTGCACCAGAAGCGACTCCTCCTCGACGTTATTGGGATCCGGGACGCAGCAGTCGACCGGGCAGACCGCGGCGCACTGCTCGGTGTCGTGGAAGCCCACGCACTCGGTGCACAGCATGGGGTCGATCACGTAGAGGTCCTCGGCCTGGCTTATCGCCTGGTTGGGACACTCCGGCTCGCAGGCGCCGCAGTTGATGCATTCCTCGGTGATCATCGTGGCCATGGCTGTCGCTCCGCTTCCGTGCGTGTATGCCCAACGTACCGCAGGGTGGAGGTGGCGTCAACACGGGACTTTCGGCTCGTGATAAGTTGTGCCGCGGAGCCGATGTCTTGCCTCGAGTGACCTTTATGCCCGAGAATCTGACGACAATCGTGGAGGAAGGGGCCACCGTTCTGTCGGCCGCCCGGACGCTCAAGATGGAGGTGCTCACCGACTGCGAGTTCGGCTGGTGCGGCACCGATCCCTTTGTTGTCCTGTCGGGTATCGAGAACCTCTCGGCTCCAGAGGAAGACGAGCGCGAGAACATCCGGATGAACCACTTTCCTGCGAATGTGCGCATGGCCTGCGTCGCGCGAGTTCTGGGCGACGTCGTCGTGCAGAAGTTCAACTAGGGGGTAAAGCCCGTGGCGGAAACACCTGCCGGACCTCAGGCGCCTGCAGCTCCGGCTGCGGCCCCGCCCGCGGCCCCTCCGCCGAAGGCCGAGACGCCCTCGCTCCCGCCTCTCGAGATGATCGGATCGCAGACCGCGGAACTCCTGCGCGAGCAGCTCCGGTCGGGAGCGCCCGTGGTCGTCGAGATCGGCAAGAGCACCTTCGAGGGCCGGATCTACCGGCTGATGCTCGACGAAGGCTGGCTGGCCGTGGAGCACACCGACGGCAGGCGCAGGGCATTCATGCTCATCCAGGGCGGCAGGATCCGGCTCGCAGGCGGCCGCGAGGTCGTGCTCCCGGCGCTCAAGTAGTTCTCAGGGGTCCGGCGCGCCGCCCAGCTCCTCGATGAGGCTGCGCGCAAACTGCGACTCGGGAAGCAGCTCCAGCATCCGCCGCGCCGCAGCCAGCGCAGCCTGCCTTCGCCCGAGAGCCGCCAGCGAGGAGGCGCGCAGGCCCAGCAGCAGCGCCTCGTCTCCGGGGTTTTCGTTGCCGCCGGCGGCTGCTTCCAGCCGTCCGAGCGCATCTTCGTGTCGTCCTGCCGCCTGCAGCGCGGTGGCGCGCATCATCCGCGCCACGCGGCTGGCCGGCGCCGCTGCCTCGGCGCGCGCGGTCTCTTCCAGCAGCTGGCCGGTGGAGCCCCTCGTCCGTGCACGGCCTTGCAGGAACGTCGGCGGTGAGAGCAGGCGATAGCCCGTGTCCTCGATCAGCCCGGACCAGCGGGGTTGCTGTCTGAGGTAGAGCATGGCGAGGTCATCGAAGCAGACGAGAGCCCATCCGGGATCCTCATCCAGGACGCGCAGCATGCCTCCGGTCTGCTCGAGCCGGTAGGACAGCAGGGCGTAGTCGGGCCTCTCCGTGTCGAGCAGCCGCCGTGCTTCGCCCTCCTCGGTCATCGCGCGGAAGTAGCGCTCCACCTGCGCTCCGCCATAGACATCCAGCCGCGAATCGATCAGGACGGTGGATGCAGGCCAGCAACGGTAGGTGACATAGGAAGCCAGCGCGAAAGAGGCGAGCGCGCGCCTCTCGACGCCATGCCGCGCCATCCAGTCGACCGCTTCAACCGGCACGTTCCCGCCCAAGCCGAGCCCCGGCCTGCGCCGCGAGCCACTCTCGTGAGGCAACCCGCGCCAGCCCGCAAGCAGCGCCACGAGGAGAACCCCCACGGCCACCGCCCACGAGACTCTGCGGGATGAAGACGGCGAGGGCGCACGGGCTGCGGGTCCGAGGGTCGAGGCGATCCAGGGCAGCGACACGATGGCCAGCAGGCTCGCGTTGCGCTTCGACAAGGTGGACAACAGGCAGAAGCCGGCGATCGCCGTGGCGCCGGCCCATCGCCTGCGGCGCGCGAGCAGGCCGCACGTAAAGACCGCCGCGGCGAGCACGAGCAGATAGATGTAGAAGTGAAACGATCCGGCGAATGGAAGCTCGAACGGGCCGGACCATTCCCTGATCCGCTCGCGGAACACCGGATCCGCGAAGATGAAGACGAACCGGAACAGTTCCCATCCGGCCACCCAGAGAGCCAGCGGCTTGAGCAGGATCAGCCCCGTGACGCCGCACCAGCGATGGGTGAGGACGAACAGCACCTGGGCCATCCATTCGTGGGCTGTGTAGGGAGAGCCGGCGCGCGTGAGGGAGTACTCGTCCACATGCGGGACCTCGCCCCGCTCCAGGATCAGCCTGCCCGTGGTGAGATGAAGCCAGATGTCGTTGTTGGTGAGGGGAGTCACACCGATGGCGGCCGCCAGGATCGCCAGCAGCATCGCCGCCGAAGTGACCCAGGGCAGGCGGCCGTGATTCATGCAGCCATGATACCGTCGAGGCGCGGATTCGCCGGGCATCATGGTGCCGTGCAGCGGGGCGTCTTGGTCTGTGTTTTCAATGGTTTAGGCGAGGTTCTTCAGATACTACGAGACTTCGATGGTACCGGAGCCGGGAATCGTCACTCACATGTCACGTGACGCAGCTACCTCTACGGAACAGTTTGCCTGAAGGGGATAAGGCTTTCAGGGAGCCTGATCCTTGCGGTCATAGCTGGAAACAGCAGGGAAATCGCTTGACAGATAAACAGGATGATCGGTATAAGAGTGCATCAGCAACTGGTCCCCTCACACACCTGAGGAGAATACGACGCGATGAAAAGAGCTTTCAGACTTGCTAGCTCGCTGGCCCTCGGCGCACTGCTGATCCTGCCGGCTTCCTTGCCCCAGGCGCAATCCGGCAATGGGCGCGAGACCGGCCGGTGCCTCAGGGCGTGTCTCCAGGTCAGGCTGGTTTGCTGGCGGCAGTGCCCGGTCACGTGCGCATCGATGTTCCCGAACGTCATTGAAGATCAGCTCGCATGCACGGAGCAGTGCAGGATCACCTGCATCAGGGCAGAGAACGAGTGTATCAATCTCTGCAACCAGCCGCCGATCACCAGAGAGAATCCGTAAGGTCGCATGACACTCGTGAACGCCGGCCGGGATGAAGCCATCCCGGCCGGCTCACACGGAATCTCCTCCTAGAGTCCGACGCCCCGCACACCTGCTAGTGCATCCCATGCTGTTCTTGTTAGCACGGATGAAGAGCGCGCTTGCATCCGCGAGTGCAGGAAAGATTGTCTCCAACGATGGCAAGAGTGCAAGGGTCTCCTCACTCATCCGCCGGCCACCAGAGACAATCCTTGAGTCGCATGATGCAGGGTTGCTTGGCGTCCACTGAGCTGTGCAGGGTTTCCTGCCTCGAGCAGGAGCAGGCGTGCATGGACGTCTGCAACAAGCCGGACATGAGCAAAGAGAACCCGTAAGGTCGCAGGACAGATTAAGAAAGCCTTGAGGATCACTGGCCCCCTGGCTCTCGGCGCACTACCCATCCTGCCGGCCTCCATGCCCCGGGCTCAAGGCAACGGACGAGGGATCGGCCGGTGTCTCAGGGCGTGGCTCTCGGCCAGGGCGATTTGCTGGCGGCGGTGCCCGGAAGCCTGCGCAGCGATGTTCCCGAACGTCCTCGAGGTGAGCAGGAGTGCATTGAATTCTGCAATCCTCCGAACAGCAGCAGAGAGTCTGGTTACATCGCCACCTCAGTCCTGCCAGACGCGCAGATGTGTCTTCTCGCACGCTTCATGCTGTTGCTGTTCACGATGGTTCGTTTAATCCAGGCGATGGGTCCTGCCGCGAGCCGACTGTGACCGCGCATCTGATTCGGGGAGGCGCGCGGAGCATCGCTTCGGCAAGCGGTTTAGTTCTCAGTGTCCTGCAACGCGGCGCTGATTGCTTCTTTTGAGACATAATCCGTTGACAGAAGGAAGAGACACAGGTAGATTAGGGCGTCCCCTCCTCTTGTGAAGGAGAAGAAAGCGTCATGCGACCAGCGCTCCGCTTCATCCTTGCTCTTGGCATGGGTGCGCTGCTCGTCCTGCCGGCGTCAATGCTGCAGGCGCAGTCTAACGGGCGTGAAAACGGCCGCTGCTTGCGGGCCTGCCTTTCGGCACGGCTCGTTTGTTGGCGTGCCTGCCCGGCGACTTGCCAGCAGATGTTCCCGGGCAACATCGAGGAGCAACTGCGCTGCATTGATTTCTGCCAGCTCGAGTGCCTCAGGGTGGAAGCAGAATGTCAGAATGTCTGCAACCAGCCGCCCATCACGAGAGAGAATCCTTAGAACTGAAGCTCCACAGATCGGAATCAAGGCGGCCGGCCGGATACTCGCAATCCTGCCGGCCGCCTGCTTTTTGGGGACAAGGCTGACGCCGTATCTTTCTGGCGTCTCCTCTCCCGCTGTAGCGCCGCCTCCGGCTCCACGCCGATGCTGGACTGCCTGATCGCGCGGCCCTATCATTCGGCCCCGTGACCGAGCGGCCCACGCTGTGGCAGGCAATGAAGTCGTGGCGCACCGGCTCGATCTCCCTGCTGTCTCTGGCTTCTGGGATTCCCCTCGGGCTGGTCTGGATCGCCATGCCCGACTGGCTGCGCAAATCCGGCGTGGACATCCGCCTCATCGGCCTGATCTCCCTGGCCCAGGCGCCCTGGACATTCAAGATCCTCTGGGCGCCCTTCATCGATCGATACAGCCTGCCGTGGCTGGGGCGGCGCCGGGGCTGGGTCGCCTTGATGCAGGTGGTTCTCGCCGTCCTGCTGCTGTGCCTTGCGGGGGTGGGGGATCAGCCGGAGACCCCCTGGGTCGTCTTCGCGCTGGCTCTCGCGATGGCCTTCTCGGCGGCCACCTATGACATCGCTTACGACGCCTACGCAGTGGACCTGCTGCGGCCCGAAGAGCAGGGGCTGGCAGTAGGGGGACGCACGGCGCTCTATCGCGTGGGGATGCAGCTGGCTGGCGCGTGGGGCATCTCGCTGGCGGCGCTGTGGTCCTGGCCGGCGGTGGACATCATCCTGGCCGCGCTGGTCCTGCTCAGCCTGCTGGTGATCTGGAAGGCGCCCGAGCCGGAAGCGCCTGCACGTGTGCCGCGCACGCTGCGCGAGGCGGTCTGGCTGCCGTTTCTGGGATTCCTCTCGCGCCATCGCGCGCTGGAGATCCTGGCGCTGGTCTTCTTCTACAAGTTCGCCGACAACATGGCGTTCGCGCTGCTGCGTCCCTTCCTGCTCGATATGGGCTACTCGGATGCCGACCGCGGCGTCCTGCTGGGCACCGTGGCCATCTTTGCCACGATCATCGGCACATTCGCGGGAGGGATGCTCACGACGATACTGGGGCTCGGCCACGCGCTGTGGCTCTTCGGGTTCCTGCAGATCTTCTCTAACCTCGGCTACGTGGCGGTAGCGCGCTCCGAGCCCAACTCGCTCCTCATGCTGGGGGCGGGCGCCCTGGACAACCTTGCCTCCGGCCTGGGCAACGGCGCCTTCGCCGTGATGCTGCTGCGGCTGACGCAGAAGCGATTCTCTGCCACGCAGTACGCGCTCTTCTCGAGCCTGTTCTCCCTGCCGCGCGTCCTCACGGGCCCGATCACGGGGCTGATGGTGGATGCGCTGGGCTGGGAGACCTTCTACTGGGTGACGCTGGTGACCGGCATCCCCGGCCTGGTACTGCTGGCGCGCTTTGTGCCGCCGGGAGTGCGCGAGCCGCGCCTCGAGATCGTGCCCCCGAGGAGGGGCATGCCGCTCGCACCGGCGGCGCTGGCTCTGCGCGGTCTGACCGGCGGCGTGCTGGCGCTGGCGATCGGTGCGGCCTGCATGGCGGCCGTGGCGGCGCTCAAGGCGATGCGATCCAATCCCGCCGGCGGCTTCGACCTGCCCGTGGCGCTGGCTTCACTCCTTTCGCCGTCCGGTCCGGGGGAATGGCTGCAGCTGGCGGCGATCCTGTCATTCGCCGTGGTGATCGGCCTGCTCACGGCTGCCGTTGCGGCGGCCCGCCACGGCGCCCTTCACGATCCCTCTCCACCGCCGGCCTGAGCCTGCTTCACCTGCACGCCGCGCGACTTGAGCACCTTCACCGCGGCGCGGCGGGTCGAAGCCGTGCAGTTGAGCCCCTCGGCCAGCGTCCTGAGAAACCCGGTAGACTGCCCCTTCAGGACGGTTTCAGCCAGGTATTCCGGAAGCCGCGGGTTGCGGGCCAGCGTCGCACGGACCTGCTCGTCGGCAATCCAGATCTTGTGTGCCACGATCATATTGAAATGACCCTGGTGCAGCACGTTGCGGCCGGCGATGATGCGCACTTCCTCGAGCCCCAGCGCCGGGTTCTGAAGGAGGCTCTCCACCACGCGAGGGTGGGAATCCTTCACCAGCAGCGCCCGCTCCTCATGGGTGGCCTTGAGAGCCAGCATCGCGCGCAGCATCGGGTCGAGTGACTTGATGCTCTTTTCCGACTCCAGGCTGCCGCGCGCGCTCTCAAGGATCGCCCCGGCGCGCACGCGCGACACCACCCCTCGCAGCTCCTGGAGCGCGATGATCTGCAACGACGACTCGGCCAGCAGCCGCACCGAGGTGCAGCGATCCGCGGGAGGCTGGGCCCGGCCCCAGATGGTGATCTCGCGCCCGAGCCAGGGAAGGTGCACGACGATCGGCTGCGCCGCCTCCGCGGGCAGGCTCGCGGGAGCAGGCAGGGCAAACTCTTCGTCGGCCAGGATCGGCTCGAGGTGCTCCACCATGTCGTGCGGGCTCCGATAGCGCAGGTGAATCGAGCCCGAGATCTCGATGCGCGGCATAGGCGGCAAATCTTGTGCCGCCACCAGCCGGGCGCAAACCCTCCGATGCTAGAATCGCCGCCCGTCAGGGTGATGGAGAGTTGTGAAGAAGACGCCGCCGAAACGGATTCACATCGCGCTCGCGGCCGCCGCCCTGGTGGGGCTGGCGGCGGTGGCGCGCTGCGCCGACGCGCCCGAAGAGCAGGCGCGCCGCGCCCGCAGCGCCCTGGCCGAGCTGCGCGACGCCGCGCGCGGCGATGTCTGGGCGCCGGAGCTCTACACCGCGGCCGCAGAGGCCGTCGCGGCGGCCGATCGCGAAGTGGGACTTCAGGGCGCCAAGCTGGGATGGTCGCGCGACTACGCGCGGGCCGAGGCGATGTACGCGCGCGCCCTGGAGGATGTGGTTCTGGCCCGTGGGGCGGCCGAGGCAGGGCGCGCCCGGGCCGAGGCAGCGGCGCGCCACGCGATGGAGGAAGCGCTTTCCTCGATCGCCCGCGCGCGCGCGGCCATGATGGTCGCGCCGGTGCCCCGATCGGGGCGCGACACATTCGCCAGGGTTGACCAGGAGCTGGAGAGGGCATCCGGAAGGCTGGAAGAGGTCCGCCGGCTGCTGTCCGCCTCGGAGTTCCAGAAAGCCCAGTCTCTGGCGGGCGAGGTCCAGACCCAGGTCGGCAGCCTGATCCGGACCCTGGAGCGCGCGGCCGATCGCTGACCCGTGATCTTCCCTGGATTACATGTGGCCAGCTTTCCGGCGGGCGGTATGATGATCCCGACCCGGCACGGGTACGAGGAGGGAATCTCGTGAGAAGCATCTCAGCTCGCGCCCTGGCCGCGCTGTTCCTCCTGGCAGGTCCGGGCGCCGCCACTCAGGCGCTGGCTTCATTCCACTTCATGGTTGTCGAGGAGGTCTTTCCGGGCACCTACACGGATCCGGACGCGCAGTACATCATGCTGCGCATGACGACGAGCGGACAGAACTTCATCGCCTTTCATTCCGTGACTGTGCAGAATGCGTCCGGCGGCATCGTCGGCAGCTTCACCTTCCCCGGCAACGTGGACAACGGCGGATTCTTCGGCTGTAACTGGCCCGGCTGTCCCGCCGTCATCATCGGCACGCCGCAGGCCGAAGCGCTCCTGGACTTGCCGATGGATCTGACGATGATGCCGATCCTGCCGCTGGGTGGTGGGCGGGTCTGCTTTGATGGCAATGTCGACTGCGTCGCATGGGGAAACTTCTCCGCTCCCAACACGGCTCCCGGGCCGAGCCAGAACGGATGCGACCTGAACTTCGGCGCGCCTGCCGCCGCGCTGCAGCGCGGGCGGGCCCTGGCGCGCACAACCTTCAGCTGCCCGGCGAAGGAGAATTCCAGCCAGTTCACCCTTCAGTTCCCGCGCCCCGCCAACAACCCCGACGCGCCGGTCGTGCTCGTGGACCAGGACAACGACCAGCTCATTCAGGCACTGGACTGCTCCGACTTCGACGCGACATCGCTGTACGTGCCGCTGGAGATCCCGTCGATCGATATCGATCTCAGCTCGAATCTGTCCTGGCAGGCCCAGGCAGCTCCCGCGGGGAGCTCCTTCAGGCATCAGATCGTTACGGGAGGGCCGGCCGCTCTCCAGACATCGGGGGGCTTCTCTGCGGCTGGCTGCCTGACGGACAACGTGCCTGGCCTCACCTTCCCCGACACGAGGCCTGCTCCGGCCACGGGCGAGGGGTACTACTACCTCGTGCGCGGCAGGAACAACTGCGGCGGCACCTACGGGAGAGGCTCAGGCAGCATTTTTCCCGAGCCGCGCGAGCACCTGGACAGCTCCCCGACCCGTCCATGTCCGTAGTCACCGCAGACGGAAACCCCGGCAGCCTGGATGCGCAGGAGGCCGAGCGGCTCGTCGGTGCGGGGGGTGCGCGCGTGCTGGATGTCCGCACGCCGTCCGAGTTCAGGAATCTGGGGCACATCGAAGGCGCGGCGCTGCTGCCGGTGGACATGATCGCCTGCGCGGTGGCCACGCTGCCGCGCGACGATGTCCCTCTGCTGGTCTACTGCGAGCACGGTGTCCGCTCTGCCTATGCGGCGCGCTTCCTTGCCCGCGCCGGCTTCCCGAAGGTCATCAACATGTCGGGCGGCATGTCGTGCTGGCGCGGGCCGCGCGAGTTCACGGCGGGCAGCCCCTACGGCGCGCTCGGGCCATCCCCGTGGCTGGTGGCCAACGTGGATCTGCTCCCCCGGGCGGGCGATGCGCTTGATGTGGCCTGCGGCACCGGGCGCCACGCGCTGCTGCTGGCTTCGGCGGGATGGAGCGTGCGGGCGGTGGACCGTGACGCCGGCGCCATCGCGCAGCTGTCCAGCGACGCCCGCCGGCTGGAAGCGCCGGTGGTGGCGGAGACACTCGACCTGGAATCAGGAGACGCCAGCCTGGGTCTTGACGCGTTCGACCTGATCCTGGTGGTCCACTACCTGCACCGGCCCCTCTTTCCCGCGCTGGTGCGCGCGCTGCGTCCAGGCGGGCTGCTTCTCTACGAGACCTTCACGACGGCACAGGCGCTGCGGGGAAAGCCGACCAATCCCGACTTCCTCCTGAAGCCGGGTGAGCTGCCGGCGCTGGTCGCGCCGCTCAGCGTGGAGCGGTCGTTCGAAGGGGAGTCGGAAGATCGGATGGTCGCCGCCGTGGCCGCCCGCAAGTCAGGCAGGGGCTGATCAGAAGGTGCCGGCTGGTGTCAGGATGGCCGAGCGGCCGGGCGCCAGCTCGGCCTTGGCGTGTGCATCGCCACTTCGACTCCCTGGAGGTGCGCGCCGCCCCGGTTGCGGAAGAAAAAGTCGTTGCCTGAGCGGTAGCGCTCGATGACGTCGTCGATGTTGTAAAGGTAGCCACAGACGCTCCAGGCGATCCGGCCGGAGCGGCGCACCGCCAGGTCGTACTGCAGGCTGCTCTCCGGCGGTGACGCATGCGGGAACTGATGATCGCGGAAGGAGGCGGCGTTCTCAGTTGCCGTACCGGCCGATCGGTCCTGCCTGGCCGTCGCTGCCCACGGCCGTGACGAGGTAGTAGCGCAGGCCCGGACCCGGGGTCAGCGTCGCAGCGTTTCCCGTGGCCGTCGCCGTCACGGAGAAGGCCGGGTCCAGCGGAAAGGAGCCGGGAGGCGACACCGGCCGCGCCGTGGAGGCTTCGTAGATCCGGTAGCGGGCCGGCTGCGCCGTCAGACAGATGTCCGTGACGGGATCCCAGGCGAGGGTGATTTGGCCGCCGGGGGCGTTGGCGAGCTGCAATCCTGAAACGGTCTGCCGGACATCACACCCGAATGTCGCCGTCCAGGCTGTGTCTGTTTCCGGCGTGCGGATGGCGTGTTGCCTGCCGCCGCCGTCCGACCAGCCCAGGAAGGTGTAGGCATGCCCATCGCCGGGGTTCTGGGGCGAGGGGGCTTCGAGCGTCCAGAGATGCCCCACCACCCCCACCTGGGTGCGCGGCGCGGTGAAGGGGGCGCCATCCAGCTTGAGCGTGAGATCGGGGCGCGGCGCCGTGGCCATGCTGAAGGTGCCGAGGTTGGGGTAGATGTTTACGCTGCGCGTGTCGGCCAGCCAGGCCGTGCCACCCACAGGTGCTCCTGAGTCGGTGGCCGTCAGACGGATCTCGTACCAGATATCGTGGGCCGGCTCGCCCAGCTCATCCGTCATGAAGCTGCCGGTGGCGATCCCCGAGATCGGCCCCAGAAACGGGTGGGTGTGGGTGTTGTGATGGAAGATCACCGTCCACGCCAGCGAGGCCGCACCTAAGGCGCCCTCGTCCGGATCGAACGCGTCCCCGTGGAGCTGGATCGTGTCGCCGGCGTTGAAGGTGGCTCCGTCAACCGGCGAAACGATCGCTGCGGCCGGGGCGCGGTTACCCGACACCACCCTCAGCGTCGCGCTAGACGACAGCGACCCATCGCTGACGGTGACGCGGGGTGACCAGGCGCCCGGCGCATAGCTGTGGAGCGGAGCCGCCAAGGTGCTCGTCGTCCCATCGCCGAGGGACCAGGAGAACGTCAGAGGATCGCCATCGGGGTCCCACGAAGCGGTCGCATCGAGCTGTGACGCGAGGGGAGCCACGCCGCTGGGGGGAGTGGCGGTGGCGACGGCCACAGGCTGGCTGCCGCTGCCGCCCACCCAGGCGACACGGTAGATCGTCTGGAAGTTGATGCTCCCGTAGTAGAGCGCTCCATCGGGGCCGACACGCACCATTATCGGCGGTGCCGTCTGGCTGACGAACACCTCGGTGAAGAGCGGCTGGTTTGCGTCATCCAGCTTCATTCTGTAGACCTTGTCCAGGACGTAGTCGCAGAAGAAATAGTCCCCCTCGTACTGCGCCGGGAAGTTCCCCGCCACCATGTGCTCGCCGCCGATCAGAGCGGCGCCCGATCCATTGTGGTTGTACCAGTAGATCGGGTAGATGACACCCGGCACGCCGGGGGGGTGGGGTCCCTCAACGAGCGGCCAGCCGAAGTTGCCTCCCTTGAGCCCCAGATCCAGCTCTTCCCATGTCTGGTATCCCACGTCGCCGATGAACATGTTGCCGGTGCCAGGTTGGAAGCTGAACCGCCAGGGATTGCGAAAGCCGTAGGCCCAGACTTCAGGCGCCGCGCCGGGCGTTCCGATGAATGGATTGTCTGGCGGGATCGAACCGTCGCGCGCGACGCGCAGGATCTTCCCGTACGGTACTGAGAGATCCTGCGCGAAGTCGGGGACGCCGTTGTCGCCCGTCGAGATATAGAGCATGCCGTCGGGGCCGAAGAGAAGATGGCCCGAGACATGGAAGTACGTCGTATGTGGCGGTCCCTGCCAGATGATCGTTTCCTCGAGAAGCTGGTCGCCCGCCGACGTGAAGCGGGAGACCCGGCTGCGTATCGTCGGGGCCGGTGTCGTGTAGAACAGATAGATGAACGAGTTGGTGGAGAAGTCGGGGTCCACGGCGATACCCACCAGGCCACGCTCGGCCTGGTCGTCCACCGTGAGCCTGCGGACGATGATGGGGACGGAGCCGCCCGCGCGCAGCAGCCGGACCTGTCCCACCTTGGTGATGATCCAGAGGTCGCCGTTGGGTGCCCAGTCAAAGCCGGTGAGCTGATAGATATGGTCGACCAGGATGGTCTCGGCGAACCCGGGCGGCGGCACGCCGGCGGAGGTGGTCGAGACGCCCAGGGCGGCACACAACACCCCCAGGGCGCTCACGCGGGGCATGAGCATGCTCCGGGATGATACGCCCACTCCGACAGAAAGGCCGCTGGAAAGCCCGCTCCGCCGGGCATTCGGCGAGCAGGATGAAAGTCGGGGCTGCAGCTCCAGCGTGCCGTCGGCACCGCCATTCCCCTTGTGGCAGAATGAGGCGCACAACACAAGCTGCTGCAAGCCCGGGACGAGGCGCCGGGTATGCGCCCGATTCAGGTGAGGGAGACTGATCCGATGGGACAAAGAGCGCTGCTCTGCATGATGACTCTGCTGCTGGCCGCAGGGGCCGCACAGGCCCAGACGGTGGATGAGGTGTTGGCCAAGTACCTGGAAGCGCGCGGCGGCAGGGAGAAGATTCTGGCGCTCCAGTCCGTCCGCCTCACGGGCAAGATGGCGATGGGCCCCGGGATGGAGGCGCCGATGGTCATGTCCTGGAAGCGCCCCATGATGCTGCGGATGGAGTTCACGCTGCAGGGAATGACCGGGATCCAGGCCTACGACGGCTCGACCGGCTGGATGGTGATGCCCTTCATGGGCAAGAACGATCCGGAGAAGATGGCCGAAGAGGATCTCAAGAGCGTCACAGAGCAGGCCGATTTCGACGGCGAGCTGGTGGACTGGAAGCAGAAGGGCCACACCGTGGAACTGCTGGGCAAGGAGCCGATGGAGGGGACCCCTGCCTGGAAGCTGAAGGTCACGCGCAAGAACGGCGACATCAACTTCATCTACCTGGATGCCGACGCGTACCTGCCCATCAAGGAAGCGGGCAAGCGGATGATGCGCGGCCAGGAGATGGAGATCGAGACTTCCATCGGCGACTACAAAGAGGTGAATGGGCTGATCCTGCCGCACTCCCTCGTCAGCACGATCAAGTCCACGGAGTTCACCCAGACGGTGACCGTGGAGAAATACGAGCTGGGGGTGGCCCTCGCCGACACTGATTTCAAGATGCCAGAGGCCAAGAAGCCCGAGGCGGCTCCGGCCGTCAAGCCTCCCGCCCAGCGCTGAGCCGGCAGAGTCCAGGAGCGAAACCCCGATGAGCATGCGTCCAGGGACGTTGTGCGTCTGCGCGCTTCTTCCCTTCCTCACGGCCGCTGCCCTCCCGCCGGTCCGGGCCGAGGGCGAGGTGCGGATCACCTCGGATACATTCGGTGGTCTGAAGGCCCGATCGATCGGTCCGGCCGTGATGAGCGGCCGGATCGCCGCGCTGGATGGCGTGGCCGGCAATCCGGTGACCCTGTACGTCGGCGCGGCATCGGGGGGCGTCTGGAAGTCGGTCAACGCCGGCACCACCTTCAAGCCGATCTTCGACGAGCACACCCAGTCGATCGGCGCGATCAAGGTCGATCCTTCGAATCCCAAGACGATCTGGGTCGGCACCGGCGAGTCATGGGTGCGCAACTCCGTCTCGGTGGGCACGGGCCTTTACAAGTCCGCCGACGGGGGCGACTCCTGGGCGCTGATGGGCTTGAAGGATTCCGAGAGGATCGCCCGCATCGCCATCGATCCCAAAAAGGGCGACACCGTCTTTGTCTGCGCGCTGGGGCATCTCTGGGGCGGCAACGACGAGCGCGGTGTGTACAGGACGACGGACGGGGGCAAGAGCTGGAAGCAGGTGCTCAAGGTGGACAGCAACACCGGCTGCGCCGATCTGGCGATGGATCCCCAGGAGCCGCGGATCCTCTATGCCGCGATGTGGCAGGCGCGGCGGCGGCCCGACTTCTTCACATCGGGCGGTCCCGGCTCCGGCCTGTACAAGTCAACCGACGGAGGGGAGAGCTGGAAGCGGCTCGCCACGGGGCTGCCCGCGGGGGAGCTCGGCCGCATCGGCGTGGCCGTGGCGCCGTCGCGGTCCGCAACGGTCTACGCCGTCGTGGAAGCGAAAAAGACGGCCCTCTACCGCTCCGACGACGCGGGGGAGACCTGGACGGAGATGAACAGCTCCGGCGGGGTCAGCGGAAGGCCGTTCTATTTCGCCTACCTCGTTGTCGATCCGAAGGATCACAACACGGTTTACAAGCCCGGCCTGGGGCTCGCGGTCTCCACGGACGGCGGCAAGTCGTTCACATCCCCTTTTTCCGGCGGCGGCTTCGGCGGCGGCGTGCACAGCGACCTGCACGCGCTCTGGATCAACCCTGACAGCCCCACCGAGATGTACCTGGGCACCGACGGCGGCATGTACGTCTCGCGCGACCGGGCGCACTTCTGGCATTTCATGGAGAATCTGCCCGTGTCGCAGTTTTACCACGTCAGCGTGGACATGCAGACGCCTTACTACGTCTACGGCGGGCTCCAGGACAACGGTTCGTGGATGGCGCCGTCGCGCGCCCCCGGCGGGGTGCGCAACGCCCACTGGCGCAACATCGGCTTCGGTGACGGCTTCTGGGCCTTCGCCGATCCCGGCGACCCCGACACGCTCTACGTGGAGTACCAGGGCGGCAACATGCTGCGCGTGAACCGCCGCACGGGCGAGACCAAGGAGATCAAGCCGTACGCCAAGGCGGGAGAGAAGGAGCTCCGGTTCAACTGGAACACTCCGATCCATCTCACCGCCGGCAACCCCCCCACGCTCTACATCGGCTCCCAGTACCTGCTGCGCTCGCGCGACCGGGGGGAGTCGTGGGAGCAGATCTCTCCCGACCTGACCACCAACGACACCGCGCGCCAGCAGCAGGAGAAATCGGGCGGGTTGACGGTGGACAACTCGACGGCTGAGAACAACACCACCATCTACGCGATCTCGGAGTCTCCGAAAAACAAGGATGTCATCTGGGCCGGGACCGACGATGGATATGTGCAGCTCACGCGCGATGGAGGGAAAACCTGGGACAACGTCACGGCGAAGATCCCTGGCGTCCCTGCCGGCACCTGGGTGTCGCGCGTGGAGGCCAGCCCGCACGCCGAGGGGCGCTGCTATGTGACTTTCGACGGACACCGCCAGGGCGACATGAAGCCGTACGCCTTCCGCACCGATGACTTCGGGCAGACCTGGAAGTCGGTTATTACGCCTGACATCGAGGGATTCGTCTTCATCCTGCGCGACGATCTCGTGAATCCGAACCTGCTGTTCATGGGAACCGAGTTCGGCCTCTGGCTGTCGCTGGACGCAGGCGCGCAGTGGGCCCGTTTCAGCGGCGGCCTGCCCAAGGTGGCCGTGCACGACATCGCGATCCATCCGCGGGAGGGGGACCTGGTCCTGGCCACCCACGGTCGGGGCATCTACATCCTGGACGACCTGGCTCCCATCCGCGCCCTGACACAGCAGATCCTGGATCAGGAGGCGGCGCTGCTTGCCGCCAGGCCCGCGCAGATGCAGATCCAGGCGGGGACGCAGGATTTCATCGGCGATGCGGAGTTCGTTGGCGCCAACCCTTCGGAGGTGGCGACGATCACCTACTGGCTGAAGAAGCGGCATCTGTTCGGCGATCTCAAGGTGGAAGTGATTGACGCCGACGGCAAAGTGATCACCACCATCCCCGGCACCAAGCGCGTCGGCATCAACCGCGTGGAATGGCCGATGCGTCTGCCCGCCCCGAAAGTGCCGCGGGCCGCGAACCTGGTTCCGGCGTTCGAGGGGCCGCGCGTGGCCGAGGGAACATACAAGGTCAGGCTGATCAAGGCGAAGGACACCATCAATGGAGAGGTCACGCTGGTGGGCGACCCGCGCTCGCCGCACACCGCCGCGGACCGCGCGCAGCAGCAGCGTACGGCCATGCAGATCTACCGCGATCTCGAGAGACTGACCTGGGTTGCGGAGCAGGCCGGCGCGGCGCGCGACGGCGCGCGCAAGCGGGCCGAGCCGCTCAAGCCAAAGGAGTCTCTCAGGACATCGCTCGAGGGGTTCGCTGCGAAGCTGGATGAGTTCGGAAAGTCGCTTGCGGCCACCTCGGAGGGAGGCGGCATCACGGGCGAGCAGAAGCTGCGCGAGCGGATGGGCTCCCTGTACGGCGCGATCAATGGCTACGACGGCAAGCCCACCGAATCGCAGCTCGCCCGGCTGTCGAACCTGCAAGAGGAGCTGGAAGCCGCCGTGACCCGGTGGCAGGAGCTGAGCGGCAAGGACCTCCCGGGGCTCAACACGCAGCTCTCGAAACGCTCGCTCGAGCCGATCGTCCCGCTCGACTTCGAGGCGTGGCGCCTCAAGCAGCAGGAGGAGAAAAAGTAGCAGGGGTCGCCCGGATGCGTCACCTCGCGGCGGTGTCGGTCTGCCCAATCCCAACGATATGTCCCAGGGTGCGCACCACGAGCAGACCGTTGCTGGCGGCGGGGCTGGCCATCACGATCTCGTCCATCGCGTTGGTCGACAGCAGGGCGAACTCCGGTCCGGCACGCAGCACGTAGACTTCTCCAGTCTCGGCGGCGAAGTAGAGCCGGCCGTCGGCCGCGAGCGGTGAGGCCGAAAAAGCTGCCCCCGCGTTTCCCAGCCGGGTCTGGTAGACCCGCTCCCCGGACTCCGCGTTGTAGCACGACAGCACGCCGTTGTTGTTGAGCGTGTAGAGATGGCCGCGGTAGAACAGCGGCGTGGGGATGTACGTGCCGCCCCGCGGATGGCTCCAGGCGATGGCGTCGCTGGCCGCCTTGCCATCCGACAACGTCAGATCGCCGCGGTGGCCCGGGCGGACGGCATAGATGGGGCGCACCGGCGGGTAGCCCGCCGTGACGAACGCCTTCCCGTCGCCGATGACCGGCGTGGCGACGATCACCTCCGAGTTGGGCCCCAGTGACCAGAGCAGTTTGCCGCTGCGGGGATCGTAAGCCCTGATGGTGCGCCCGTTGGTGATCAGCTCGTCGCCGGATGACGCCGGGAGGATCCCGGGTGTGGACCAGGTGGATGTCTCATCGCGCGCGACGCGCCAGACTTCTTCGCCTGACGCGAGTTTGTAGGCCGCCATGAAGGAGTCCCGGCGGCGGTCCGCCTGCACGAGCACCAGGCCGTCATGGATGATCGGCGAGCTGGCGTGCCCCCACTCCGCGTTGCCCGACTGAGGGTCGTTGCAGTCCAGGATCCCGATGTCGCGCCGCCAGAGCGGCGCGCCCGCCATGTCGTAGGCGGCCAGCACGCCGACGGCGCCGAACAGCACCACGACGCTCCTTCCATCCGTGACGGGTGAGGCGTTGGCCAGGCTCGACTTGAGATGGCGCTTCACCGTGGGCACACCTTTATGGACCTCCTTGCGCCACAGCTCCTTGCCCGATCCGGCGTCAAGGCTGAGCAGCATGTAGGTGTGCTCTGCCATGTCGTTGACCGAGCCGGCGTCTCCGTACAGTCCCGTCCTGAAGGTGGCATCGCCGGAGGCGCTTACCGCGGCGGTCGCGAAGATGCGATCACCCCAGATGACCGGGCTGCTCAGGGCGATGCCGGGGATGGGAGTCTTGAAGCGGATGTTGGTGCCGCCCTTGACGTCCCAGCGCAGCGGCACTCCCTGCCCGTCGGCATTGCCCGATCCGTTGGCGCCGCGAAACTGCGGCCAGGGTCGCGGCGCCGCGCGCTCGGCAGTCCCCTCCGAGGGCGCCGCGTCCGCGGTGGGCAGCGGCTGCGGTTCGGAGGTGATGACGCTCAGCGACAGCAGATCTCCATCGCGGTTGAGCGTCACCCATTCCGTGAGCCCCGCGCGTCCGGCAAACGAGATCGCGGCGTCTCCCGCGGCCGTCTCGAAGGTGCCCTCTGACACCGGCGCGAAGACCATCTCGGAGGTGCCGATGCCGGCGAGCACCACATTGCCGTCCCTGATCGCCACGGTGGCTTCCTTGCCGTCCTGCGTCCTGTACCTGCCTGCGTAGCCGGCCAGCTTCTCGGCGGAGGGAGTCCAGGTCACGCGCACCGGGGTCTTCGCCGTGGCGCTCGCGAGCAGGTCCCTGATCTCAGGCGAGGAGGCTCCGGCGGCCTCCTTGCGCGCGGCCTTCAGCTCCAGCGGCGTGATCCGGCCCGTGGCCAGAGCGGCGCGGGCCAGCGGGATATCGTTGCGCTCGATGGCGGCTGAGAGCGCCGGGGCCGCATCGTGGGCGCCTTTCTCGATCAGACTCCGCGCCATCTCCAGATTGCCGCTGTTGATGGCCATGGTGACCGGCGTGGCGCCGAAAAATGATTCGCGCGCATTGACGTTGGCGCCTTTCTCCAGCAGAAGGTGTACGACCTCCGCGTGGCCCTTCTGAGCTGCCAGGATGAGGGCGGTCAATCCATGCCGCGGGTCCGGGGAGTCCACGGGCACACCGGACTCCAGGAAGGCCTTCACCTGCGCCAGATCCCCTTTGCTCGCCGCTTCGCGCAGGGCGTCTCCTTTGTCGGTGGCGGGCGGCGCCGCTGCGAGCAGGGTGCCCAGTGCGACCATGATGATCGGCGCAATAGCAAGGGTGATGGCTCTCATGTGATGCTCCCCGAAGTGTGGTTGCTGTCCATGGGTTGCTTCCGTGCGGGTACCGCATTGTACATGCTGCCGGCCGCCCATCTGGAGATCTGGTACCCTCCCGGACCGCCGCACGCGGACTGTCACGAGGATTAACGCACATGAGCTTCCTGCGTTACGTCGCTCCCATGGGGATTTACGAGACGCTCTACGCGTTCCAGTCTGCCTTCGGGAGCGCCATGGGAGAGCCGGGGACCCACTCCTGGAGCCAGGGATACCCGCGCACCGTGCAGCTTCCTGATGGTCCGCCGCTTCCACCGGCCGTCAACGTCGGCCCGGAGCATCTGAAGTACCCCAAGGCGTGGGGGCTGCCGGCGCTGCGCGAGGCGATCGCGGCCTACTACAGACGCCACTACGGCGCTTCCATCACCACCGACAACGTCATGGTCTTCGCCGGCGGACGCCCGGCCATCGTGGCGGTGCTTCTCTTCCTGGAGTCTGACATCACCGTCCGGATCGCCTCCACCGAGTACACCCCCTATTACGACATGCTGCGTCTTCTGGGCCGTGCCTGGACGATGACGGTCAGCGACGCGTCGAATTCCTTTACGCCGCCGATCGAGGACTATCTGAAGCCCGGCACGGGACGCCGGCTGCTGCTCCTGAGCCATCCCTGCAATCCCACCGGGGTCACCCGCAGCGAGGCGGGGCTCGAGCAGCTGGTGCGCGCGTCGATGCGGGAGGACACGGGGCTGCTCGTGGACGAAGCCTACGAGATGTTCCACGAGCCGCCCGTGAGCGCGCTGAGGCACGCGGGCCGCATCGACGAGACCAACCTGTTCGTCGTGGGAGCCGCCACCAAGGGGCTCCAGGCTCCGGGTATCCGGATCGGATGGGTGATCGCCGCGCGCCGCCACATCGAGATCCTGGGGAACTTCTCGTCCTTCGGCATGGGGGGCGTCTCGCATCCGTCGCAGCTCTACGCCCTGGAGCTGCTCGAGCCCGCGCGCGCGCAGCTGGCGCGCCGGGCGGTGCCGCGGTTCTACGGCGGCCAGCGCGCCCGGTACGCCGAGGCCTTCATCAAGCTGGGGCTGGAGCTGTTCACGGGGGCGGGCGGCTTCTATCACTGGTGCCGTCTTCCCGAAGGATTCACCGCGGCCGAGCTGAACCGCCGGCTTTTTTCTCAGGGAGCGGCGGTGCTCAAGGGGACGGACTGCGACATGGCGCGGGGAGGGGAGAGCTCCCCGCTGGCGAGGTTCTTCCGCTTCTCCTTCGGGCCGCTCGATCCCGCATCGTTCGACGCGGACATCGCCATCATGCGCGGCGCCCTGGACCCCTGAGAGGCACGCCCGGGCCGAGTCAGATATCGCCGGCGAACATCTCGCGGTAGTGCCGGTACCAGTCGCTCTGGAACCGCTCTTCCGGGTCGAAGCGGCGCTTGTGCTTCAGAAAGTCGATCATGCCCGGGTGCGCCGCGAGCACCTGGCGGCGATCGGCCCAGCGGTGGTAGGTCAGGAAGTAGCTGCCGCCCCGCTCCAGCCCCCGCTCAATCAGTCCCGTGAACTGGCGCTCGGCCGCGGCCCGTCCGGCAGCATCGTGGGGCACGTGCAGGTTGAAGATCACGCAGCCCCAGCTCCGGCGCGCCCAGGGAAGCGCCGTCTCGTCGTCCTGCTCGATGAGACGGATGGTGCCGTAGATGAGATCGGCCCGCTGGCGGATCAGATCCTCGCGGACCACCGCCATGAATCCGGCCAGCTCGGCGCGCGGCACGTAGATCTCGGTGATCATCTCGGTGCCGGCGGCGTCCATGCCCCGGCGTCCCGCCAGCGCCTGGTGATAGTCCTTCACATAGGTGCTCATCTGGTGCGTGTCCGACCAGTAGACCTGTCCCGATGTGGCCAGGTAGTGCTTCGCGTAGGCCGCAAAAGCCGCCGCGCGATCGACATGGGCCAGGTAGATCAGATGCCGCCAATCATCCTCCGACAGCTCCTTCTGGCCGGCCGGCATTGGCGTGTCATCGTCCACCGGCTGGTAGCAGGAAAAGACGCCGCGGCGCAGTCCTGCATCGGATGCCAGGTCGGGGGAGTACTGGAAGTCGCCGTAGATGTATCCGTCACGGATCCGCCGGTCGAAGGCCGCATGCACGTCGTCGATCTCCATCACCTCCACGACGCGCCGCACCTTGCGCCGGGGCGCCAGGCGCAGCCGCACCGTGGCGATGATGCCGCACAGGCCATAGCCCCCGATGGCGTGGCGGAACAGCTCGGCGTTTTCGGTGCGGCTGCAGTGGATGATCTCTCCGGCGGCATCCACGAGCAGGAAAGACTCCACCTCTCCCACGATCGGCTTGAGAGTGAGGCCGCGGCCATGCGCGTTGGCCGCGAGCGAGCCGCCCAGGCTGATCCGATCCCCTCCTGTCTGCTTCTGGACGATGCTCCAGACGCGCCCGGCGGGATCCTGCATGGTGTGCAGGGAGTCCACCAGCTCGGGCCACTGGATACCGGCCCCGGCCTCGAGCACGCCCGCCTCCCGGTCGAGCCCGATCACGCGGCTCAGCAGGCTCATGTCCACCAAGGTCGTGCCGGCGCCGAACTGCTGGCCGCCCATGGCATGCCTTCCCCCGGCGAGGCTGAGGGGGCGGCCGCTGCGCGCCGCGCCCCTCACGAGCGCCTGCAGCGCCTCGATCGAATCGGGCTGCACGATCTCGTGGACGCGGGTTTCGTTGAGCTGCGAGTGAACGTCGTTGACCAGGATGCCGGCGGTGCGTGGCGCGCGGGTGCAGGAGGCGGCCGGCAGCACCGCCGCCCCTGCGCCCCAGGCGGCCGCCCGCGCGAGAAACTCCCGGCGCGTCAGCAGGGAGCGCTCCGCAGCGAAGGATGCGCGGCAAGCGCGGCGCGGGCGCCGATGAAGATCAGGCAGAGCGACACACCCTGGATCAGATGATAGAGCGCGTTGTGGTTGAAGTAGTCCGGGTGGGGCGCGAGCTTCAGGAACTGCACCAGCGCGGCCGGAAAAACCAGCACGACCCCAGTGACTCCCCATGCCAGGCCGCGCGACGGCGCGCGGCGCCACGCCGCCAGCATTCCCCCGAGCAGCGTGATGGCGGCGGGAAGATAGACGGCGATGGCAATCCAGAATCGCTGGATCACGAAGAACACCAGCGCAGCGTAGACCGCGATCGCGAAGACACCTGCGCGGCGCAGGCCGCCCGCTCCGGCGCCAGCGATCATCCGGATGCCCGCGCTCCATGCGGCCAGGCTTGTCAGTCCGATGAGGATCAACGTGGCGGGCCAGAGCAGAGCGTGCCCGGCCGACTCCGGATCGAGGAAGAACCCGTGCACCGTTCCTCCCGCCAGCGCCGCCAGTCCCGTGCAGGCGAAAAACGAGGCGAACCAGCGCCGCAGCTGGGAGTCGCCGGCGGGCGCTCCGCGGATCAGGCCGGCCAGCACGGCGCACTCGAGCGCCAGGGCGTAGTCGGTGAGCGTGACATCCGGCTCCGTCACAGCGTGCGCAGCGTCTCCGTGGCGATCAATCGGGAAGCTCCGCGCGCGGCGGCTCCGGCAGCCACTGTGTCACGACAGCGCCCAGCAGCGCCGCCCCCGCCGCCACGGCGGCGGCGGTCATGGCGATCCGCGCCGGGCTGGGTGGGGTCGACGCCGACAGGGTCAGCGTGATCCAGGCCGCCGAGGTCCCGAGCACCCTGCCGCCGATGTTGGCGGCGAAGGACTCACCCGTGCCGCGCAAGTGCACCGGATAGACACGGGGCAGGTAGTTTCCCCAGAAGGAAAACTGCGCCACGGTCACGAAGCCGGCCAGCAGCACGCCCCATTTCACCAGATCGATCGTCCCGGGCTGGTGCAGGTTCGACCCGAGCCAGGCGAACAGCGCCGGCACGATCAGCAGACAGGGGATCTGGAAGACCCGGAAGAGCATCCGGCGTCCCACGATCACAACCGCCAGCGCCGCCAGCGCGAGGCGGCCCAGCAGCCCGCCTGTCTCCTGCCACGATTGCACTGCGGCAGCCGCATCCTCCTCCACGCGCCGTCCGGCAGCCACCAGCTCGCGCGCGCTGGGCTCGGGAGTTCCCTGCGTCCCGGCCGCGGCGGCCAGCCGCTGCCTCACCGCGTCGGCGTCGGCCTTCACGTCGGCCATCCCCGGCACGATCTGGGGCAGGTGCTGGATCGCCCCGAAGGCGATCCCGTAGGAGCAGGCAAACAGGATCGTGGTTGTGATGGTCGTGCGCCGGAACTCGGGAGCAAACAGCGCGGCGAAGCTGGGGCGCTTGAGGGTGCCCTCGGCCCGCTTGCGCTGCCAGATCGGAGACTCGGGCAGGAACGGGCGGATCAGGATGAGCGGGATGGCCGGCAGCAGGCCCGAGATCAGTGTGTAGCGCCAGGCTTCGTGGGTCCCCTGGATGGCGGGCAGCGCATCCGCCCAGGCGACGCAGCCTCTGTTGGCCAGCGCCACCAGCAGGCCGCCCAGCGACGAGAAGGCCTGTGTGTAGCCCAGGACTTTTTCGCGCTGCTTGGGATCGGGAAACAGCTCGGCGAGCCAGGCTACCGCGGCGACGAACTCGACGCAGACGCCCGTGAACACTAGACAGCGCAGGATCAGCAGCTGCATCGGGGTGGTGGCGAATCCCGAGGCGAACGCTGAGCCTGCGTAGAGCAGGATGCTGAAGGTCAGGACCCGGCGGCGTCCCAGCCGATCGGTCAGGTAGCCTCCGAGCAGCCCGAAGATGCCGCCGCAGAGCGCCGGCACGAAGAAGAGCATCCGGGCCCACTGCGTGAACTCGGGCGAGCCGGGCACCAACAGCGGACCGCCTGCCGGGTTCACGCCCCCCAGCGCGGCCAGCGCCGGCTTGACGATGAGCGGCAGCATCAGGAGCTCGTAGATGTCGAAGGCGAATCCCACCGAGGCGATGAAGCAGATGAGCCACTGCGTGAGGGTGAGGCGGGGCGGGGAGCCGGCGGCAGGTGTCATATGGCCCTCATCGCCGGCGCAGCCGGTATAGCCCGGACATGGACACCGTGTTGCCGCTCAGCTCGGCGTCCTTGCCACCATCCACTGCGTAGCTCCACTCGAACTGGAAGCGGCCCGACAGCGATGCGAAGCGGCCCGTGCCTCCCGAGAAGGTGCCGCGCGCCCGTCCGGATCCGGCGGGTCCATCCGACTGCAGCTCCACCAGCACGAGATCTCCCGACGTGGCCGTCCACACGCACCGGCCTGTGCCACCGCGGGTGTCGGCGAAGATGACGCAATCGGTCTCGAAGCTGGGAACCGGACCCTGGCTGGTCTGGACGGTCACGCTGCCAGTGAGCCCTCCTGCCGAGGCCAGCCCTCCATCAGGAAGCTCCAGGATGTGCACCGTACCCGACATCGCCCAGTAGCCGGTGAAGGAGCCCGAGTCCTCCTCGGGCCATTGAGCCTGCGCGGCGCAGGGCAGCAGCAATGCGCCGGTGAGTGCCATGAGAATGGTTCTGAGAATGGCGGGTCGAGCATGAGCCAGCATCTGGAGAGCCTCCTGCCGGATTCGAGCCGGCCGGATCATGTCCGCGGGCACGACAGGTTGTCAACGCGGCCGCCTCCCATACTTCGAATGCGCGCCGTACAGCTTTCTATGGGCGCACCGTATTTCAGGCCCTGCGCGCCCAAGGAGCGCTGCCGGCTGGCCTGGCCCGGTCATTGCTTAGTCCTGTGGCTCTCTCAGGTGGAGGCATCCGGGGATGCGTGGTATCTGGAAGGGAATTGGTTGCTGCGGCGTCGTCACCCTGGCCGTGACGGCTGCGGTGGCGGGCGGCGCGTGGGTTCCCGAGAAGGGGGACGGCGATATCCAGTTCGGCTACAGCAGGAAGTTCGCCGACAGCTCCTGGACTCCGGATGGCACGAGCGTGGACAACGCCAGCTACCATCTTTTCCGCTACGGCTGGATTGGCGGCGAGCTGGGGCTGGGCCACAGGTTCTCGGTCGTCTTCACGGCTCTCTACCTCGATGGACTGGAGGGCCCGCCGGGCAGCTACGAGCAGAACCGCGGGACCTCGGAAGCCTTCCTTGGCGTCAAGTACCGCGTGCACGACGGCGACTGGCCCATGGCTGTCTTTGCCAACATGAGAACCTCCCTTCTCTACGATCAGGCCGGCGTCTACGATCGCCACACATTCCTGCCCGACGAAGATGACATTGACGGCGATGGCGACACCACCGAAGCGATCCACCAGGCCGTCGACTCCGAGTGGCGGGGGCTGCTGGGTGAAGACTACAGCCTGGGCTTCCTGGCCAGCCGATCCGCCTTTTCGGGAGGATGGCTCAACCTCGGCATCGGCTACACATACCGCACCGGCAATCTTGCCGATGAGATCCCGGTCTATGCGGAGGTGGGTGTCCCGTCAGGATGGGCGCCGCTGACCCTCAAGGGGGTCTTCAGCTATGTCCAGAGCGCGGGGAACAACTCGGAGATCAGGCAGCCCGATGATCGATTCGGCTGCTCAGCGACCAATTGCTTCCCGGATGCCAGCCGCATCGTTCTCACAGGCAGTCTCTTCTTCGACCTGACCCAGCAGAGGCTCTGGTGGGTCGAGCTGGGATGGAACCGCTGGGTGTGGGGTGAATCGACGCGCAAGTACGACGAGCCCTATCTCACTCTCGGCAGGAGATTCTGAGCGCCACGGCCGGCCGGGCGATTGTCACAGTGTGAAAGCCAGCCCCACCGCCAGACCCGCGAACTGCATGTCGAACTCCAGGTCGTCAGCTTCGTCTTCGTAATCGATATCCAGCATCTTGAACCCGAAGGGCAGCGCGACGTGCGGGCTCATCTGCCAGCGCGCCATTGCCGCCAGGCCCCAGGTCAGCTCGGAGCCGCCGCTGGAAAAGTCGAGCCGCATGGAGAAGCTCCAGGACTTGCTGAGTGCCAGATTGAACCGGGTCCCGACCATGGCGTCGACCCAGCCGCGATCCCCCTCGGCGCTCCGGCCCTGCAATGCTAGATTCTGCGAGTCCACCACCTCGATCTCAGTATCGAAGTTGACCCCGCGTGCGCCGAAGATCAGATCGATGCTGTTGGTCCCCATGTTGAAGCGACGCACTCCGGCGGCCTCGCCAATCATCGTCTCGGTGGTGGTGTCGAAGGAAGCGATGGATGCGGATTCGGACTCGTCCTCCAGGCGGACATACATGCCGTCCACGAGGAAGCCCCAGGCGCCGCTGTTTCCTTCAAAGTGCAGGAAGCCGGCGCCGCCGAGGATTTCGAGGACATCCGTGAACGGCAGATCGAAGGTGGCCGGGATATCATCCACCGTGGCATCGCCCGAGAGCCCGGCGCCCCATATGTAGGGGGCCACCTCGAACTGCCAGCCCGCTGGATCTGCCGCCTGGCTGGAATGCCACGGCGCGGCAGCCGCCGCAACCGTGAGGCCGATCATGAGGGTCGTCTTCGTGGAACGCAGCATGCCTCTCCCTCTACATGCAGGTCTCGGGTGCGCGAGACGAATCTGAGGGCGGCCGGATCCTCGGCCGGCCGCCGGAACGTGGCCTACTTGCTCTTCTGAAGAAACGGGACCTCGGAGGCAATCGCGAGATCCGTGATAAGCCCGAGCTGATGCTCGGCCTGGAGGAACTGGGAGGCGCGCATCGGTGAGAGCGACTTGGTGAGTCTCTTGTAGTACTTCTCCATCAACGACTGGCGATCCTTGACCAGGGTGAGCCAGCGTGTTCCGAGATCCTTGGCGACGGCGTCGTCCACCGTGCCGGAGCTGTAGGCCTTGCCGTACTGCTTGATGAGGTTCAGTCGCTGATCGCCCCATCCGGCCAGCTCGGTCTCGTACTCACGATAGATCGGCCAGAAGGTGTTGCCTTCAGCGTCCGTCAAGGCGAGGGCTTCGGTCAGCACGGCCTTCTTGTCCGCCTGGATGTTGGAGCGGAGCAGCTCGACGTACTTGTCCATCGCGCCCTTCTCCTGGGCCACGGCTGTGCTCAGCCCTGCCCCGAAACCCAGAATGGACCAGGCGGCGACGGCAACGACGGCGAGAGCCCGGTGCAAAGCCAATCGGTTCTTCACAGCGTTCCTCCTCAATGGGTGACCGGAGCGTTGGCTCATGAATGGTCGGATCGCAGTCTACCGGGGGCGCGCCGGGATGGTCAAGAAAGCCAGCCACTGATACGATGCGTCCCGTCGACGTGCGAGCATCAAGAGGAGAATCCGGATGAGAATCGCCTGCATCGCGACGTGTGCTCTCATTGCGTTCAGCGCGGTGGAGACGGCCACCGCGCAGCAGCCGGCGCAGTCACACGCCGCGCATGCGGAAGAGCTCGCCAAGCAGCTTTCCAATCCGATCGCGGACCTGGCCAGCATGCCGCTGCAGTTCAACTGGGAAAACGGTGTGGGCTCCGATGATGATCTGCGGACGGTCATCAACCTCCAGCCTGTCGTCCCCTTCAAGATCAGCAAGGACTGGAATCTCATCGGCCGGTTCATCATGCCCTTCGTGAACCAGCCTGCCCTGGCTCCGGGCGGCGAGGCCTCGTCGGGGATCGGCGATATCGTGCTGTCGGGCTTCCTGTCACCGTCGGTTTCGAAAGGGGCAACCTGGGGTGCCGGACCCGTCTTCGGACTGCCGATGAGCACCGATCCGGTGCTGGGATCGGGGAAGTGGCAGGCCGGACCCACCGCGGTTGTGCTGAAGCAGGCCGGGCCCTGGACCTACGGGGGCCTGGTCAACCATCTCTGGTCATTCGCCGACACCGGTGATGCCGGCCGCGAAGATGTCAGCACCACGTTTCTCCAGCCCTTTCTGGCCTATACAACGAAGTCTGCCCTCACCTTGACCATTCAGTCCGAGTCCACATGCAACTGGGAGGCACGTGGCGGTGACGCCTGGACCGTGCCGGTCAACGTGATCGTCAGCAAGGTGACCCGGCTCGGCAGCTTCCCATTCAGCGTCGGCGGGGGCGGGGGGTACTACGTGGCCCACCCCGACGCTGGTCCGGACTGGAAGCTGCGCGCCGTGTTCACCGTCATCCTCCCGAATCCGAAGCCCGTTTCATGAGCAGCGAGGCGCATGCGGCGGCCTGGATGGTTCTGGCTGGTCTCTGCGCCCTGTGTGTGCCGTGTGCGACGGGCTGCCGGTCCGCCGGTCCCGACGGCGATACATCTTCGGGATCCCCGCGCAGACCGGGCCCCGCTCCGGAGGGGATGGTCTGGATCCCCGGCGGCGAATTCCTGATGGGAGCTGAAGCCGCCAGTGAATCGATGTGCGATCTTCCCGGGACAACCCGCGACGCCCTGCCGGTTCATCGCGTCCACGTGGACGGCTTCTGGATGGACGCGACCGAGGTGACCAACCGGCAGTTCGCGCAGTTCGTGAAGGCGACGGGCTATACGACCATCGCGGAGCGAGTTCCCACGGCGGCCGAGTTCCCGACGGCGCCTCCCGAAAACCTGGTCGCCGGCTCGACCGTCTTCACGCCTGCGCGGCAACCGGTCCCGATGAATGATTTCTATGCGTGGTGGCGCTACGAGAGAGGGGCGAGCTGGCGTCACCCGGAAGGCCCGGACGAGGATCTCACGGGGCGTGATGACTATCCCGTCGTCCACATCGCCTACGACGATGCCGTCGCCTATGCCAGATGGGCGGGCAGGCGCCTGCCGACGGAAGCCGAGTGGGAGTTTGCGGCGCGGGGCGGGCTGCCGGGCCAGCTCTACGCCTGGGGGCAGGAGTTCAGGCCGGGCGGCAGGACGATGGCCAACACGTGGCAGGGGCGGTTTCCTGTGAAGGACACGGGCGACGACGGCCACGCCGGCATCGCCCCGGTGGGCCAGTATCCTCCCAACGGCTATGGTCTCTACGATGTCGCCGGCAATGTCTGGGAATGGTGCAGCGACTGGTACCGTCCTGATTACTACGCGCTGCTTGCGGCAGGTGGGGTTGCACGCAACCCGCAGGGGCCGGACTCCCCGTTCGATCCGGCCGAGCCCACGGAAAGGAAGCGAGTGCACCGCGGCGGGTCATTCCTCTGCACGGAGCAGTACTGCACCCGCTACATGGTGGGTACGCGAGGTAAGGGGGAGGTCACAACCGGGAGTAACCATCTCGGCTTCAGATGTGTGAAACCCTCCGGATAGAAGCCGCCTCCGTGGGGCCGGCGAGGCGCCGCTCCCTCGGGGATGGGGTTGCGCCTCGCCCCGCGCTCGGCGCATCCCTTCGCTCTCGCACGCGCTGGCGCGCCCGGGGCGCCACGCGCGCGTGCTCCGAGCGACCCCGCGGGAGCAGAGCTGACGCGCCTTAGGACCGCTAGCCCGCTTTTCTCACCAGGTTTCGTCGCGAGACCGCGCAGATGCCGTCAGGCCGGGCAACCGCAGCGGCGAGGCTGCGAGGCGTATCTTGACGATGCGTTGAGTGGCCGACCCGCGAGGACGCCCGGCATGGCGAGCAGATCCGCGGTCGCAGTAGGGACCTGGTGAGAAATGCGGGCTAGAACTTCACCATGTAGTTCTTGCCCTCCAGGCAGGCGCTGAAGGCTTTCTTGAAGTTCGCCATCTGCTCGGCGGTGGCCTGCTGGATCTGCTGGCTCTGCTGCTGTGCCTGCTGGCCGGCTTGCTGCTGGGCCTTCCTGCCTTTGCGCCTGCCGGCGACCACGCCGGCCGCGGCTCCATACGCGGCTCCCTTGCCCGGATCGTCATCGGCGATCTCACCGATCAGCGCTCCGGCTGCGGCTCCCTTGACTGCGCCGGAAGCCCCCGCACCTTTGCCGGCCTGCTTGGCCTGTTCCTGCGCCGTCTGCGCCTCGGCCTGCTGCTGCTGGGCCTGCTTGCTGAGGTCGAACGGATCGACTCCGGCGTTCTGCACGGCCCAGGCGTAGCAATCAGCTTCGTCCTTGGACTGCTGCTCGGGTGGCTGGCCCGCCTTGGGAAAGGCATAGACCTCCAGCGTCGCGGCGAGCGATTTCTGTCCCGAGGGGGCCGCCGGCTGCGGGGCCGGAGTCTGTCCTGCAGCAACAGTCGTGGCCAACAACAGCAAGGCCGCGACCCGGAGTGTCTGCCTCCTGTGATTAAAGCTCATTGTCCGGTTCCTCCAAGCGGCGTGCAGGCCCCGAAGACTCCCACGGTGACGCCCTCCCGTGCCACCGCCGCGGAGAGCATCCCGGTTTCCTCCTCGATGACGAAGCTGAAAGCCCTGCCGGCCTCGATTCCCTGGAGGAAGATCAGTCCCTTGGCACGCGAGAGATTCAGGATAGGCGTCGAGCGATTCTCCCCGCTGGCCTTTGTCGTTGAGAGGCGCTTGCCGATCAGGTCCACTTCGATGAACTGGGGGATGTTCCAGCTCCAGGGAGCGCCGACCTCGCAGTCGCCGTCCACGACGCAGAAGGTCGCCTGCACCGCGGTGCACAGGATCTTGTCGTGACCGGCAAGCTGATCGGCGCGCGCGGGCGTGCCGGCGGCGCAGGCGAAGGCGACTACCACCGCCGGGAATGCAAACCCTCTATGCATGCAACTCTCCACGCGTGGAATGCGCCCGCTACTTGGTGGTCTGGATGTTGCCGCCCTTTTCCAGCGTGCTGATGATCTTGAGGCGATCAGCTGCCATCGCCTGGGTCTGTGCGCCCAGGTCGCTGAACGCTTTGCCGAGATCCTCGAGGGCCTGCGAGTGCGCTTTGAAAGTCGCGACGCCGGCGGCGTCGAGGCGCTGATCTGGCTCGCCAGGCGCTGGGCGCGAGATCTTCTTGGTCCTGAGCGCGTCGAAGCTCGCATCGGCGGCGGTGAACTTCTCCATGGAACCACCCGCGGACTTCCACTTGTTGGCCATCGCTATCTGCTTGTCCGACACTGCCAGAAGCCCCTTCAGCACCTTCATGATGTTCTGCTCGTTCGCGATGGTTCCCTCGAGCGTGCCGATCTTGACGAGATCATTTTCCTTCTTGGCCTGACTGAGCTGGTTCTTGAGATTGGGAATCTCCGCCTCTTTGGCCTTCAGCGCGGCGTCGACATTCTGCTTCCGGGTGTTGGCAGCCCGTATGAACTCGTCGGCGCCCGAGGCCCACTTCTTGCCGGTCTCGGCGAACGCGTCCGTGACGACCTTGGGAAAGATGTCGCCGAGAGAGAACGCGTTCAGCGGCTTGGTCAGGCTTTGCGCCGGCGCCGCCGGCTCCTGCGCCACAAACGCCTGTCCTACGAGGAGTGCCGTGGCGCCGCACAGCGCGATGCCCAGGATCGTGCGACGGATCCAAACTCTGTCCATGAAACGCCTCCTGCTGAAGGTGACATGAAGCAAGTGCCGGGAATGTGTGAGTGACCGGGCGACAGTCTGCCCCATCGATTTGGCGGTGTCTAGCGAGTGGGATGATCGGGCCGGGACTTCAAATGCGCCCGAAGTGGGAGTGGAGGAAACGCAGGCCGGCGGCGTGGACTTGCGTCCGCCGGCCCCAGACGGTCACCAGGCCCAGTTGACGCCGGCGTTGATGGCGAAATCGCTGAAATCAAGATCCTCGACGCTGCCTGCGTCCTCGACTTCCGCTTCGAGGAACCTGTAGAGCACCTCGGCGAAGAACTTGGTCTTGCTGCCGAATTGGATGCCGCCCTGGGCGTAGTAACCGAACTCGTCGTCGATCTCGCCCACGTTGCTGTCCAGGAAATACCAGGTGGCGCCTGCGCCGAAGAACACATTGAAGTTCTTTTCAGGGAGCAGGTTGAACTTCAGGCCGGCGTCCAGGGGGATGTTCTGGAACTCGACGGTCGTCCCGGCTATTTCCTGCTCGGTCTCGCCGTAGTAGGTGCCGTGGACATCCAACTCGAGCCACTTGAGGAAGCTGAACCCGACCCGGATGCCGCCGCCGTAGACCGGATCGGCGTCACCGCTGGCCCAGTACGAGCCAAAGACGCCGACACTGCCCGCCGACGCGGGCGCTGCGACCGACAACATGAGCAGGACCGCAGTTGCAACGGCCAATCGCCTCATGATCACCTCCAGGGAGAGGCGCACGGTTAGAAGCAGAGGCCCGCTGAATGAACCCCATTCGCGCCTCTGCCCGGGCGTGAGCGCGCGTCTCGCCCGAGGTTCCTGACCACGACACTGGATGAATCGGCCAACACCCATCTCAAATCGGCCTGAACGCTACCAAGGCCCCAGGGAAAGAGTCAAGTCGCCGCACTCGCCGGAGCAGTGCGGAGAATCAGATATCACACGCCGTCGGGTGCCGTCAGAACGCGGCGGTCAGGTAGAACGACAACCCTTTCACGTCGTATCGGAATCGCGCGGTCCTGTTGCCGCTCGTGTACTCCTTCAGGTCGATGCTGTAGTCGTCCAGCCCCACGGCGATCCCCACGTGCCGGCTGAAGTACCAGTAGAGACGGATGGTGCGCTGCGCGATGCTGCCGTTGAGATCGCCGGTATTGATGCCCAGCCACCGCGTGTAGAACTTGATCGCCAGACGGCGCGAGAGCGCCCAGTCGACCTGGAGCCCCAGCTGCGGCACGGGGAAGGCGAGTGACACCTCCTCTTCGACTTCCCCCGCGATCGCCACGCCATTCGGATCGGTCACGCCCCCCTCCGCCCTCAGGCCTGCCGAGATGGTGAGATAGTCGATCCCCGCCGAGCCGGAGATGTGCACCTGCTCGAGCTGCAGGAAATCGTAGCGCCAGGCTGCGTAGGGAAAGCTCGTATCGAAAAAGGCGCCCACCTCGGCACCGGTCTGGAAGGTGAAATCTCCCCAGTCGACATCCTGGTCAATGGATTTGGAGCCGGTCCGGTTGATCTTGACGTACCCGAAATCGATGTACTGGCGCTTGGCGACATGCCAGGTCCCGTCGAAGCTCAGGATCTGCGTGTTCTCGGGAAGGTCGAAGATGTCCTCGAAGTTGACGGTAGCGCCCACGCCCGCGCTGCTGGAGCTGAGCGCCGCCTCCGTGAAGGCCTCCACGGCAAACCCGCCTAGTCCGAATCGGATGGTGTCAGGCACGTCGCCCGGCATGGTTGCCAGGACGGGCGTGGAGGCAGTCAGAAACGATGCGATCAGGACGCCTCGGGTTCTCCGTCGGTTCACGTCAGCCTGGTTCAGGCTCATGGGCTGTTCCCCTCCTCTGGCCACGTCGTGGCTGTGCTCGATCCGGATCCACGCCCCCGCGACCGGCGCCATCTTAGCCCATGCACTCCTTGAACGTCCTGCCCCGGCTGGACGAGCGGACGTCTTGACCTGCTGACCGCCAGGTTAGAACTTCCCCTCGTGATACTCGAACGCACGCATCAGGGACTGGAAGCCCGCATCCGCCCGGAGGGGGTCGGGCGTTTCTTCAGCGCCGGGTTTCTCGGCTTCTGGCTCTGCGGCTGGGTGGTGGGGGAGACGTTTGCGCTGTTCCTCCTGGTGCGCGGTGCCTGGGCGCTCTGGACGGGCGAGCCGCCTGGAGAAAACGCCGAGCCCCTCCAGCTCGCGCCGGCGCTGGCAGTCGGATTGTTCCTCCTGTTCTGGCTGACCTTCTGGACGTTCGGGGGCGTCATGGCGATGCGCGAGCTGCTGCGCCTGCTCTGGTCGGAGGTGCGTCTGGTGGCGGGTCCCGATCTGACCATCCATGAGCGCATCGGCCCGTTCCGATCCATGAAGGTGATCGCGCGCAGTGATCTGCGGCGCATCTACTCCATCCAGCGCAAGTGCCGCCTCGTGGCAGAGACCACTTCAGGGACTCTGGATCTGGCCACCGTCCCGCGGGAGCCGGATCGCGAATCGATCGAGAAGGCGCTGCGCGGCGAGCTGCGCCTGGAGGACCCGGCGGATCAGGGTGGGACGCCGGGATCGGTGATGCAGCTGCCGGAAGGATGGACCGAGATCGTCGATGCCGAAGGGGGAGTCGCTCTCGTGGGAGATCCCGCGGTCCGGAAAAAGCAGGCGCGCTTCACCTGGATCCTCGCAGCCGGGGTCCTGTCGGTGGCGCTGCTGATGATCTCCCGCATGGCGGGTCATCCGGAGTGGTGGGCGATGGCCGCCATGGTGTCAGCTGCTGCGGCGGGGCTCCTGTGGGGAGCCTGGCGGCTGGCGAACACGCGGCTGGAGTGGCGCCTGGGACACGGCACTCTCACTCTGCGCCGGCGCACCAGGGCGGTGGCGCGCGACCTGTTCGATGCCGCCTCGCTCGAGCTGGTGGAGACTTCCGACTCGGACGGAGATCCCTGGTTCACGCTCAAGGCCGTGGCGCGCGCCACGAACCAGGAACCACGGCGCCGCCGGATCGCCTCTGCGATGGATGATCCCTCGGTGCCACGCCGCCTGGGCGCCTGGCTGGCGGCAAAGACACGCCTTCCTCTGGACGACCAGGCCGGCCGGTCTGCCAGGCCTCAGCAAATCGTCGATCTCATCACCCAGCTCGAAGCTTCCGGACGATTCGGAAGATGGATTGCCCGGCGGCTGCCCCGGCAGTGATCCGCCTCGCCGCAAGGCTGGTCTCTTCAGTGCACCCCGGCCATCAGCCGGCGCACAGGACGGATCGCCAGGAAGAGGATCACCGCCGCCCCCAGCGTCACGGCAGCGACGGCGGCGAACAACGTCGTGTAGGAGACTGTCGCGGCCACCCCCGCGATCCATCCTGCCAGCTTGTTGCCGGCGGCGATCGAGAGGAACCAGATCCCCATCATCATCCCTACGATGCGGGCCGGTGCCAGCTTCGTGACCACGCTGTTTCCCACCGGGCTCAGGCACAGCTCGCCGATCACCTGGAGGAAGTAGGCCCCGAAGAGCCAGAGCGCGCTGACCTTGGCGCCGTCAGCTCCCTGCGCGGCGGCGCCCGCCGGAAGCAGGAGCAGAAATGACAGCCCCGCGAAGAGAAGCCCGATGGCGAATTTCGCCGGAGTGGAGGGCTCCCGCGAGCCCAGCCGGACCCAGAGCCAGGCGAACACCGGCGCCAGAATGATCACGAACATCGCCTGGATGGAGACGAACCAGCTCGTCGGGATGGTCCAGCCGAGCACATCGCGATCGGCATGGCGATTCGCGAACAGGTTGAGCGTCGAGGCCGCCTGCTCGTAGGCGGCCCAGAAGAGCGCCGCGAAGATGAAGAACACGAAAACCGCCACCATGCGCTTTCTTTCAGTGCCCGTGAATCCCAGAGCAGGCTGCCCGGAGGCTGCAGCGGATCCCTCCACGCGCGCTCGTGGAGCCGGGCGCGCTCCCGCCGCGCGCAGGCGGCCTCCCGTGATGACGTACTGGATCAACCCGAGGGTCATGCCGATCCCGGCGCAGGCAAAGCCGGCGTGCCAGTTCACGTTCTCCGCCAGGGCTCCGGCGATGATCGGCCCGATGAACGCCCCCAGATTGATCCCCATGTAGAAGATGGAGAATCCGGCGTCGCGCCGCGCATCCTGCTCGCCGTAGAGCGAGCCCAGCAGCGTCGTCGCGTTGGGTTTGAGAAGCCCCGTGCCGATGACGATGAGCGTGAGCCCCGAGTAGAAGAAGGGCAACGCCTTGAACGCCAGCGTGAAGTGGCCCAGGGCGATGATGATCCCGCCCACCAGGACGCTGCGGTAGGCGCCCAGCAGCCGATCCGCGATGATGCCGCCGCCGATGGTGGCCATCCAGACGCTGCCGGTGTAGGTGCCGTAGATCGAGCCGGCCCGCACATCATTGAAGCCAAGCCCGCCGGCCGCCACCGGGGCCGTCATATAGAGGATGAGAAACGCCCTCATCCCGTAATAGCTGAAGCGCTCCCACATCTCCGTGAAGAACAGAGTGGTGAGGCCGCGCGGATGGCCGGCCCACCCTGGCGACTCTCCAGCTCCCTGCGACATTGTGGTCTCCTCCCCCCGGCCGATGCCGGGCCGGGCCGGAGAGTAGCACGCGCCCGATCCCGCGTGAGGGCCGCGGCGGCGTGCGCTGTCGCGGGTGATGTGCCAGAATCAGCCAGGTTTCACAGCCGGCTCACGGAGGAATCCGAATGCAGCGGTTTGCGCGATTGGTCACGACGTTCATCGTGGCGATGTCCGTCGCGGTGCTCACCGGCCTGGCGGGTGCAGCGGAGGAGAAGACACTCAAGGGCTCTTTCCTCTGGACCGACTCGGGCAAGGCAGGGGATCTGGAAGCGATCTTCACCCCGACAGGGGAGGGCACCTGGGATGTGGCATTCCACTTCAAGTGGAGTGGAGAGCAGCATGTCTACAGCGGGAAGGCGGAGGGAAGCCTCAGCGCGGGCGCCCTCAAGGGGAAGGTCCAGAACGAGGGAAAAAACAGGACCTTCACCTTCGCCGGCTCGTTCAACGAGGGGCAGTTCAAAGGAACGCACGCAGAGCTCAACGGTGACAAAGAGCACGAAACAGGCACACTCAAGCTGAAGAGCTGACCGATCCGTCCGGCCCGGATCGCTCCCGCCTCACCTGAACAGCAGGAAGCACGCTCCGATTATGACCGTGGGGAGCAGCGCACCCACGAACAGGCCCGTCGCGCCGATGCCGTCCTTGAAGTGGTGGTTCAGGATCGACTGGCCTGCCGGATTGGGGGCATTGGCGATGACCGTCATGCCGCCGCCCGTGATGGCGCCGGCCACCGCCGCATACTTCATGCCGTCGGAGAGGTCCGGGACCAGCGTGCAAAGGTAGGTGATCGCGGCGTTATCGTTGAACGAAGTCAGGATCGTCGCACCGATCATGAGCGGGACCTCCGCCAGGCGCCCCAGCAGCGGAGCGATCCACCACTGCTGAAGCCCTCCGTGCACGACCAGTCCCGCAAGGAAGAACCCCACCATGACCGCCGGCGCGAGCACGAAATTGCTCTGGAAGTCCTCGGTGATCCTGACGAAGGCAAGGAAGATCAGGAAGGCGAAGACGAGCAGCGTGGGCTGGTGGGACAGAACGACGGCCAGCGCCAGGAAGAAGACATGCCCCAGGCTGACCCAGGCCGGGATCGGGACCTCGCGCGCGGCCGGAGCGTCGGCCCCGGGAGCCCATCTCATCCGACCCAGCTCCGCGCGGAAGGGCAGGTAGCAGATCCCCGCCGAAAGGACGATCCCCAGGGCCGCCTTCCAGCCGAATTGCGTCAGCATGAAGCCCGTGTCCCAGCCCCACGCCGCCGCCACCATGAGCACGGGAGGCGCGGCGAAGTGGGTCAGCGTGCCGCCCGCCGAGACGGTGACGAAAAGCAATCCCAATGTGGCATACGAGAGAGCCGTCCCCGGCTGGCGTGCGTAAATCTTCCGGGACAGGAGAGAAGCGCAGATGGTCATGGCGGCCGGCTCGGTGATAAGGGACCCCAGAAGCGGTCCGGCGGTAAGGATCGACAGCCACCAGGCAGCCGGTGTCTGTCCGCCGAGCCGGGCGAGCAGGCCCAGACCCAGCTCGGCCATGTTCAGGACGGGGCGTGTGGCTGCGATCGCCATGATCACCACAATGAAGATCGGCTCGGTGAAGTGGACTCTCTCATTGATGTAGCCCATCGCGACGCCGGGGCCCAGGCTGATGGCCATGAGGGCCAGGAGAGGAAGAACCCAGATGCCGAAGACGGCCTCCACTTCGCCGAGGAAATGGAACAGCCTGGCGGTGGCCGAGACGCGCCTGATGGGCGCGTCCGGCGACACGCTCGCTGCCAGGCCGGACCGGGCGGCGAGACGTTCTTCGAGAAGATGGGCGATGTGGCGGAAGCGGTGCGTCAGGAACGTGTGGATGACGGCGCACACGAAGATCACGGTGGCCCACAGGTTGAACGGCTGCACGCTGACTCTGTGGACGAGCACCTCCCACAGGCTCGCCAGATGCGCGTCGTCGTAGCTTTCCAGCGTGGGAGGGAAGGTGGCCCCGGAGGCGGCGCCGGCGCTCGACGCAGCAAGGGGCATTGTTCCAATCAGGACCGAGATCAGAATGACCAGCAGGACGGCAGGCAGGCGCATCTGTGGAGGCTCCGGGAATGAGCGTGTCGCGACAGGATAGCCGAAGAGTCTCTGCGGCGATGGTGGCGCTGATCGCCGTGATATCGGTGGGTGGAAGTGCCGCCTGGTCCGGGGCGGACGGCATGGGGCTGGACGAAGTGATCGCCCGGCACACCGAGGCCCGTGGCGGCTCCGGGAGCTGGGCACGGATCGAGAGCCTCAAGCTCACCGGCACGATGCGATGGCTCAGTGAAGACCTCCCGTTCGCTCTCTGGAAGAAGAGCGGAGGAAAGTATCTCCTCGAGCTCGCTCAACACGGCGGCAAGGTCCTGACGGGGTCTGACGGCCGCACCGGCTGGCGCGGCAGTCCCGGCCCTCCGGTCCTGGCGCAGGCGCTCTCGGGGCTCGACCTGGCCATGCTGATCACCGACAGCGATATCGGCACGCCTTTCATGCAGGCGCCGCTGCGCGGGCTCGACGTGAAGCTGATCGGGAGCGCCGAGTTCGAGGGGCGTGAGGCGATCGGACTGGATGTCGTGCGGGCGGACGGACTGCGCGAGACCTGGTACCTCGACCCGAGCACATTCCTCGAGATGGGACGGATCTCGCCTGGCTCCGATTTCGGGCGGGAGGTGGTGATGCGGACCTGGTACGACGACTTTCGGGAGGTGGGTGGTGTGAAGGTCCCCTTCCGGATCGAGAGCCAGTGGCACGTGCTCGAGCGGACCCTCGTCATCCAGAGTGTTGAAGTCAACGCCCCGATCGACGACGCGCGCTTCGTGATGCCCCGCCCGGAAGGGATGGCCCCGCTGATGTCTCTCGCCGGAGAGTGGCAAGTCGTGGCGTCCCAGAGCGCCCATCCCGGAGCCCCCTGGAGGGATGCGGAGCGGACGTCGACGATCGAAAAGCTGCTGGGCGGGGTGCTGCTGCAGGAGCGCTTCACCAGCTCCAGCGGCCAGCAGGTAGTACGCTCCTTCACGCACGATCGCTTCCGGCAGCGCTACCGCATCACCGAGATCTCGGAGGCGAGCGCCTACCTGGATGTCGAGGAAGGGACATTCGACGACCGCGGCAGGCTGGTGCTCTCCAACGTGCAGACGGGGACGTCCATCGAGAGCGGCGGGCACACGGTCCACGTGCGGATGATCATCAGCGAGCTTGGCCCGGACAGCTTCCGGATCGATCGGGAGATCTCCACCGACGGCGGCACTGAGTGGTTCCTGGCTGCGAAGGCGGCCTATACGAGGCGAAAAGACCTGCCCGCATCCATCGACGGCAAGCGGTGATCCATAATGGGCTGTCACCGCCCTCGCCCTGAAGGGCCTCACAGGAGCCAGCATGGACAAGTATCCGCTCAGCCCTGACGCACAGGACCTCGAAGCCGCTTTCTTCGCCAGGCAGGATTCCGAGCTGCTCGAAAAGCTCAGGAAGGCGGCGCAGCTCAAGCAGCGGCGCGACGCCTTCCGCGAGGTGGTTCCCAATGCCGATGACGAGCTGCTGGATCGTCTCATGGAGATGGGCCTGCAGCCCCAGACCGTCCTGGCTCTCGTCCTCGTCCCGCTGGCGGCGGTCGCCTGGGCGGACGGCCGCCTGGAGCCCCGCGAGAGACAGGCCCTGCTCAAGGCGGCCGAGGAGCGCGGTGTCAAGCCGGGAACCCCCGCGCGGCAGCTTCTCGATACATGGCTCGAGCACCCGCCCGGCACGCAGCTGCTGGATGCGTGGAAGCGCTATGTGAGGACCCTCTACACCGGGATAGAGGAGAAGGAGCGCCGTGCGGTGCACTCGCGCATACTCGAGCTGGCCCGCGGCGTCGCCCAGGCCGCCGGCGGATTCCTCGGGATGGGCGCGAAGATCTCCCCCGCCGAGCGCGCCGTGCTGGACGAGATGGAGAAGGCGCTAACCTAGCCGTCAGCCGCGCGCGCCCTGTCCGGACCCGCACTGGCAGCGGGTGCATACGGTATCATCCGCGCACCCGGCGGCGCGCCCGCGCCGCTGCGGCATGAGGAGGTGCTGCGATGCCCTTTGGAAGCCTGTGGCTCCCCGTGATTGTCTCGGCGGTCGTTATCTTTCTGGCAAGCTGGGTTATTCACATGCTTCTCAAGTACCACAAGGCCGACTTCAGGCCGCTTCCTTCCGAAGACGCAGTGCGCGAGGCGCTGGCGAAGGCCAACATCCCTCCCGGCATGTACATGACGCCGCATTGCGACGATCACAGCAAGATGAAGGAGCCGGCCATGCTGGACAAGTTCAACAAGGGGCCGGTCGCCGTGCTCTCGGTCTTCCCAAAGGGCATGCCGAACATGGGCAAGCACCTGGGCCAGTGGTTCGTCTTCTGCCTCTTTGTGAGCTTCGTGGCGGGCTACGTCGCCCGCATCACGCTGCATCCCGGCGATGCGGGCATGGTCATCTGTCGCATCACGGGCACAGTGGCCTTCGCCGCGTACGCGTGCGGGCACATCATGGATTCGATCTGGAAGGGGCAGCCCTGGGGCAACACTGGCCGCGCCATTCTGGACGGCATCATCTACGCGGTGCTGACCGGAGTCACCTTCCAGTTCCTCTGGCCGGCAGCGTAGCCACTCTGGCCGTGTCACCGTGAGGCGGGAGACTGGGGCGTGACGGTCCGACCGGGCGAGTCATGAAGCGCTGGTTGAGGTGGCCGCGGCGGCTCTGGCTGCGCATCCCGTTCTGGATCCTCCTGTTGCTGGTTGCCTGGAAGGGCGGGCAGTTCGGGGTGCACCTGGTCCTGCCCTACGAGCCGCTTCCTGTATCTGAAGTGCCCTTTCTCGAGCATGCCAAGACCCAGACCTCGGGAAATATCCAGGTGACGACGGCCGCTCTCGGGCCAAATGAGAGCCGCGCCGTGTTCGGAGTCGCGCTGGCCTTCAAGGGGATACAGCCGGTCTGGATCGAGGTCCGTAACGACGAGTCGGTGCCGGTCTGGTACCTGCGCGCCGGCACCGACAATGCCTGGTTTTCCCCGTACGAGGCCTACTACCTCTGCCGCTTCCGAGCACCTCGCAATGCCAACAAGCAGATGGAGAAACACTTCTACGCACTGCACTTCAAGAACCCCGTCATGCCGGGTCAGACCAGCTCGGGGTTCGTCTACACGCGGCTCGATGAAGGCACCAAAGCCGTCGACATCGATCTGGTCGGCCTGAATACCGTCAAGAGCTTCTCGTTTCAGCTGAGCGTGCCGGGGTTCATCAGCGACGTCCGGGAGGATCTGGTGAAGGGAGGCGGGGACGGGACATCCGTGCGCCATGTGGATACGGAAGAGGAATTCCGCGCGGAGATGGAGAAACTGCCTTGCTGCACCACCAATGAGGCCGGGAGCAGGAAGGGAGATCCGCTCAACCTCGTGGTGGTGGGCGAAGCACGGGATACCTTCCCGGCCTTTTCCAGGCGCGGCTGGCACCCGACGGAGAAGACGCGCCGGGCCAGCGTGCTCAAAACCATTCGCTCGGCAGTATTCAGCCGTGTCTATCTCTATTCCCCCGTGAGCCCCCTCTACGTCTTCGGGCGATCGCAGGACATGTCAGCCCAGAAGGCCCGCAGCAACGTCAACCTGCGCAATCATCTGCGTCTCTGGCTCACGGACATCAGGTTCAGGGGCGTGCCGGTCTGGATCGGTCAGATCAGCCGCGACATCGGTGTGCGCTTCATCTGGGGAATCCCTCCCACCACCCACAAGATCGATCCGGATACCGACGAGGCGCGCAACGGCCTGACCCAGGATCTGGCCTACTCCCAGGCCCTCTCCAGGTTCGGCTTCGTCAAGGGGGTCGGTGCGGCGCCCCGTGACGAGCCGCGCGGCAACCTGACGGGGGATCCATATTTCACCGATGGCCTGCGCGTCGTCCTGTTCATGGTTCCGCGCCCGACGACCTTGGGGGACATAGAGCTTCTGGATTGGGAGCGGCCGCCGGCCGCGCCTCAGTCGGGTCCCTAGTTCGGTCACCCTGCAGAAGAAGACAAGCCGGAAGGGGACGGAATCCCGTGAACAGGCCGCGCGGTGCCATCGCCTGCATCCTGTTCGGGGCGGCGGGCGGCTGCCAACTGAAAGCACCTCCCGCGAAACCGGTGCAGGAGATTCATGCGAGTGAGGACATCTCCGCCAATACTCAGCAGGTGCGGCTGCGAATGCGGGATCTCGTGGGACAGTTTTCGGGCACCATCACCGAGTCGGCAGATCAGATCATCGCGTCGACTTCTGACCGAGCAGTGAAGCGCGAAGCGCTCCTGTGGAAGATCGAGGCCGTGCCGGCCCTGCGCGAGTCGCTGTTCCGGCCCAACTCCCTTACCGCCATCATTGATACCTGGGTCCTGACATGCCAGATGACTGACTACTTCGAGTCAGGACGCGGGAGCAAGGCCCTCGCCGGCGCTGCCCCCATCGCGGCGGCCACCACCGGCGTCTGGAAAACCAGCTGGAGATGATCACCGCATCGATGACCCATTCCGGCGATGTCTCGGTTGCACGCGAGTTCGTGCGGAAGTTCGCCATGGAGCACCTGATACAGCACTCGATAGCGGCCCGCGAGTCCACCATGAGCCGCGTCACCGAGCGGGAACTCCGGGAGTCCCTGTCCGCCACGGAAGCCGCCGGTAGCATAGTGGTCACGCTGGATGACCTCGCCCGCCGCATGGACATCTACAGCATCCACCTGCTGGACCAGTCGCGCTGGCAGGCCGAGCTGTTCGCCATGGATCTGGCGGCTGATTACGAGCTGGAGAAGGCGCTGCCGCTGGCGGAGGCTGCTTTGGCGTCGGCCAAGGGTGCTTCATGAGGAGATCGCCCACGTCATCCAGTTCGCACAGTCCGAGCGCATCGCGGCCCTCGATCACATCTCGAAGGAGCGGGAAGCCGTGCTGATCGAACTTCAGAAGACCATCCAGGCGGAACACCAGCTGCTGATCTCAGAGGCCGAGCAGATCAGCGTCAGGGTTGTGGACCATGCGCTGCGCCGCGTCGCGCTGCTGACAGGAATCGTCCTGATCGCGCTGTTTCTCGGAGTGGTCGTCCTGCTGCTCATCACGCGGCGCCTGTTCGCCCCCGCGCTGGGCGGTGCAGGCGAGACGAGAATCAGCCCGGCCGCGCGTGACGGCCTCCATTCCCCTGGATGCGGACTACGAGCCCTTCTGGCGGGAGGCGGCCCGCGCTTCGCGCAGCTCGTGCACATCGACGCCGCGCGACTCAGCACGCTTGAGCGCCTGGTCGGCGATTCTGTCGTGGCCCGTTCCTTCCGCAGCCACCGCGAGCAGGGCGTACCCCTCGGCTCCGAGCCACCGGTCGTGCAGGCCTTTCTTGAGGCGGGTGTAAGCGCCCTCGATGTCGCCTCTGACGAGCGACAGCCGGCTCCTGATCAGGATCCGGTCCACCCATCCGGCCTGTTTGTCGGGAATCTTGAGGAGGGCCTCCGCAGTCGCAAGCTCCATTTCGGCTGCCTCGAGATCTCCACGGTCCATTTGGAACCTGGCAAGCAGCGTGTGAATCCGCGCTTCCTCGAACCGGGCCTCCTCATCCTGATCCAGGCTGCTGCGCCGCTTGGCGCTCATCGCCGCGATCGCGCGGTCTGAATAGACGGGCACCTGCAAAGCCTGGCCAAGGGTTTTCTTTGCGGCCTCGATGTCGCCGGAGGCGGCCAGGTCGAGGGCCTGCAGCCTCAGAGTCCGCTTGGGCGTCCAGTCCTCATCATGAAACAGGGCCAGCACTTCCCCGAGCTGATCCAGCTCGAACCTGTCGGGCTTCTCCGGGACGGCGATCTGGAACGGCGTGCGATGCCCTTTGACGACCAGCCTGCCGCCGAAGCCGCGCGCCGACTTGATCTCGCCCGGCTTGGACGCCTTACTTGTCTGCGGAGCATTGACGACAACCTGGAAGGGGACCACGAAGCTCGACAGCGGGACGTCTGTGTCCGACCCGGAGTCACGCTGGACCGTCCAGGCTCCCGCAGCGCTTTTCGTGATCCTGAGCGATTCATGGCCGCTGCCCACCTGCCGCGCCTCGCCGCGGATGGTCCAGCCCTTTCCGTCAGGGGCCGGCTCGGTGGTGTACCGGAAGTAGACATCCGGGATCCCCGTCCCGTAGACGAACTGGTTTGCAAACAGCGACAGGTCGCTCCCGGACATCCGCTCGATCGCCTTGAGGAATGTCTCCGTGTCCAGGGTGCGGTTTGCCACCGTCCGCGTCAGCTCTCCCAGCATTCGTCCGAATGGCTCCTCACCGATCATCCGCGCGAGCATGCGGAATACGACCGCCCCCTTGTAATAGACGATCGCCTGGTATCCGGAAGATGACTTGCTGGAATCAAGCCGGGCGCCCAGGGTGACGGGGCCGAGGGCGGCGACGCTGCGGCCGTCAGCCGTCGTCGCCGCCAGCACGCCACGCCAGTCGCGGGCGTTGCGCGCGAGAAACTCGGTCTTGTTCTCCGCAGTGGAGGCGCCGAACTGGAACGACGAGTACTCGGCCAGCGCTTCGCTGAGCCACTGATCCCGGTAGCTGGCCCAGCCGACCCAGTTGCCCCACCACTGGTGCGAGATCTCGTGCGAGATCGTCAGGGCCGGTGCTTCCTCCGCGCGCCGACGTTCCTCAGGTGTTCCCTCCGCGGCGAGATCTTCCATCGCCGCCTCCGCCAGCGTGATCATCGACAGCATTCCCTGAGAGAACCCTCTGTTCACCGTGACGATGGTTATGTAGTCGAGCGGGTAGGGGCCGAGCTTCTCTTCAAACCACGGCAGGCAGCGCTTCGTGGTGTCTATGACAACCCGGCGCGCCTCCTCCGAAGGCCCGGTGTCGCCTGCAGGGAATCCGAAGGTCAGCTCGATGTGGCCCGCCCTGTCGCGCACGATGTCGAAGCGGCCCAGCTCGAAGGTGGCCCCCAGCGCCGGCACATCGAGCGACCGACGTTCCCACGCCACTCCGTTCTCTTCGCCGCTGTCCACATGGTGGCCGCTGGCGAGCACCGCGAACCTACTGGGACGGCGCAGAGTCAGCTCGTAGGTGGCGCGATCCACCGCTCCGGTTCGCGGGTACCACGATTCCGTGTCGAGAAGCGCCCACGCCTCCTTGCCGGACTGCTCGAGGAGGTCTCCGGCGAACTCGACGCGGATCTCCATCGTGCCGCCCGGCTCCAGTGGCTTGGCGAGAAAGACATGCAGCGCTCCCTCGCGCCGGATGAAACCCAGCGGAGCCGATTCAGGCCCGAAGACACCCTCCACACGGAGTCCGGAGTAGAGGGACAGCTCGATGGTCTGCGCGGCGGCCGCGCCGGCCCGCAGACGGATTCTCGCCGAACCCTTGGCGTCCAGCTCGATGGTCGGATTGACATAGAGGTCGATCGCGTAGTGCTCCGGCTCCGGTTGCACGGAACCGGCGGGTGTTGCCCCCGGAGGGACGCCCGGGGATGCCCAGGTATCCCAGTCGCCGGGATGCTCCATGCTGAATTCCGAGAAGCGACCCTGGAACTTGTACCGGCGCATGTAGTTCTTGACCCATCTCTGCTGCCAGACGTCCAGCCCCGAAAGATCCACCGGCACGAACTGACCCAGTGTGATCGGCTCGCTCTCCGAGGGGTCGACGATGTAGAAGAAGTCACCCTGCTCGGGCGACCTGCACCACACCGCAAAGTAGTCCCGGAACCTGGGATCGCCCACCAGCGACCTGATCATCGACAGGTCTGCGGCAAACCCCTGTCTCTCAGCCCCCTTCACCCAGTCCTTGTAGAGCTTCACCGCCTCGCGCACCTGGGGCGACGTGGAGCGATCACCCGCGAGCATCGTCGAGAAGGTCCCTTCATTTCCGGTCACGATCACGGCGTGGGACACCGGCGTGACCAGCGCCGTCTCGCCGGTGAACAGCTCGAGCTGATGGGACTCCACCGGATCGGGGGTCGAGAAGCGGAACCAGGCGTCGCCGACGAACGCCGTCTCGAGCGTGCGGCCGTCGACCGGCGCCGCCGGAACGATGACTCCCGATTCGATCACGAGCGTGCCCGGGCCCATGTCGATCTCGAGCTTGCGGACATCGACGGCCCGGGCCTCCTCGGCCGTGCTGGAGCGCAGCGCGGCGAGGAGCCGGGCCGGATGACTCGCGGTGGGCTGCGAGTCGGCAATGAGCGGTGCAGCGGGAGCGATGGATGCAACCGCGAGCAGACAGAACCGGAAAATCGTATTCATCAGCCCCTCAGGAAAGCCAGCATACTACTGGTCATGCGCTTCTCATGAGAAGTTTTGAGCAAATTCTCCGGCAGCCAGGTGCTGGCCCGCCGTCACCGCTTGCAGTAGGCTGGAATCATCCTGCATCATCAGCGGTCCGGCGGCGCTGGCCGTGAAGAGGAGATGGGAACGTCATGAACAAGAAGCGGATCGCAGTGCTCGTTGTCGTCCTGGTGGCTTTCTGCTCGGCCGCATCGGCCGGTGAGGTTTACGGCAAGATCCGCGACGGCACGTCGCCGGTGGGGGATGCCGCCTCCGTCGAGGCCACATGTGGCTCCAAGAAGTACCCCGAGGTGAAGACCGACAAGTCCGGCTCGTACCGTCTGGTTCTTGCCGAGACGGGCAAGTGCACAATGACGGTCAAGTACAAGCAGCAGTCCGGCAGCCTCGACATCGCCTCCTACGATGACGCCGTCCAGATCGATATTGCTCTGGAGCTCAAGGACGGCAAGCTCTCGGTCCGCCGGAAATAGGCCTGGCGGGATGACGTGCCGTGGCTGAGAAGTCGGGCGAGCCGAAGGACTGGTGGGACAAGCTCGGAATCGTGCTTCAACCTGTGGGAGGGCTGCTCGCCGCGGTGGCAGTCGCCACGGTCGGCATCATGGGCTCGCAGGTGATCAACCGCCGGCAGGCGCTCGACACCAACGCGCGGCTCTATTCCGAGCTGATGAGCCGCAGAGAGGAATCCGAGAGCAGCCTGCGCAAGGACATGTTCGTGTCGATCATCCAGTCGTTCCTCAAGCCGGGAGCGGTGGATCTCGACTCGAAAGTGCTGAACCTGGAGCTTCTCGCCTACAACTTCCACGAGTCGCTCAACCTCAAGCCTCTGTTCCTGGATATTGCGAGACGTCTCGAGAGCCCCGACGTCAAGGACCGCGACAAATACCGCCTCCGGTTGCAGCAGGTTGCCCGCGAGACCACCGCCAAGCAGCTGTTCGCCCTGGAGGGCCACGGCAAGAGCTTCAGGAGGACCGTGGATCTCGAGGAGCTGGCGCGCCAGGGAAGGGCGGGCGTCGCGCTCGAGGGGGAGTCGATCGTCATCGACGACCTGTCGGGCTACTTGAACCTGCGCGTGCTTGAGGCCGAGCCTGACGCCGAGCGCCTGAAGGTGCGCCTCGAGGTGAAGGCGCCGGAGGGCGCGGAAGACCAGGTTGATACCCGGGCCGTCTTCTACGTGGGGTGGTATGACTTCCCGATGATCGACAACACGCGGCTCGCCAACGGGCTGCGCTGCGCAGTCACGCTGAGCAACTTCTCCGCGGCGCTGGCCGATCTCACCACGGTCTGCTTCCCCGGCGAATACGCCAGCCTCAAGGATCGCCCCTACTACGACGAGGTGATCCAGAAGCTCCAGGAGGCGACCCAGGAGGAATACGAGATCGGAGGCCAGCGGTCCCGCTGAGGCCGGCGCCGGCTACCGGACTCCCCGGGCGTAGTAGGGCTTGCGCAGCGCTTCCACGAGAGCCGAGTCCACCAGACCGCGCGGAGTTCCCTCGAAGTCGAGACCCTGTGCCTTGCGGAAGGCGTCCACCGCCTCGATGGTCTCCGTGTCGAATACTCCCCATTCCTTCATGTACTCGCGCTGTCTCCCGTCCTGCTCCTGGAAGAAAGCCCGCAGCCGCGCCGGGTCCTTGCGCAGAAGGGTGCGATCGAAGTCGGCGTCGGGAGGCTCCGGGATGTCGGGGAGATCCTTGCGCCAGTATCCGGCGGCGTGCAGCATCCGCTTGAGCTCGACGACGTCGGGCCCCTCGACCGCCGAAAAGCTGCGGTATCCCAGCCGGCGCGAGGTCGTGTAGTAGATCCGCTTCATCTCGGCCACCGGTTCGGGATGCTCGCCGACGTCGATCGACAGGCTGATGTGATCGCCGCCGCGCCCGGGGTCGTTCGGATCGGCGATGCGGATGGCGGCCGACTGGAGTCGCCCGCGGCGCTTGTCACCGCCGGCCTTCTGGCCGGCCTCGAGCGCCAGCAGGAGCCTTTCGGCCAGCGCCATCCCCGTGCCGGCCGTGGCTTCGAACTGGTCGGCGACGGCATCCACCACTTCCTTGCCGACCAGGATGTTCCCCTGTACGGTGTAGCCGGAACCCTGCCGGCTGCCGGCCCATGCGTTGGTTTCCTTGCCGGTGAACGCGGCCGTACGGCCCTGCATGTCGATCAGGGCCAGCTGGCGTTGCTCCCTGCCGTTGTCGTCTGACAGGAGGCGCTCGATCGCCTGCTCCGGAGCCACCTTCTGCTCCAGCAGGTCCAGACCCTGGCGGCCGTACTCGACCACCGTCCAGGCCTGCGTGGCCACAGCCCCCACTCCCGCCCGCACCCAGGGCACGGCCCGCCCGACGAACGGCACGCGCGTGGTCACCGCCGCGCCGCTTTCGCCCGTGTTCGGGTCGATGGCGCAGATCGAGAAGGTGGAGTAGAGCAGGCCTCGCGGATCGACGGGAGCCTCCGTGCTGGCCTGTCCGGCCAGCGAGCCCGGGACGGACACCCACAGTGTCAGCACGCAGGCGGCAAGGCGGATGATTCTTGTCTGGCTCATGTCGCTCTCCACAAAGCGGGAAGGGATTGCACCTCACGTCATTGTGACAGGCTGCCCGAGATCGCCCGCAAAGGCAATCGGCAGCGGTGCTGAAGTAAACTCCAAAGATGCCATTACCACCCGGAAGCCGCGTCGGTCCCTACGAGGTCGCTGGACTCATTGGCGCCGGCGGCATGGGGGAGGTGTACCGGGGCCGCGACACGCGGCTCGGCCGTGACGTGGCGATCAAGATCCTCTCCGCGCGATTCGCCCTGAACGAAGAGCTCCGCTCCCGCTTCGAGCGCGAGGCGCGCACGATCTCATCGCTCAACCACCCCAACATCTGTACCCTCTTCGATGTCGGCAGGCAGGACGGCAGCCAGTTTCTCGTGATGGAGCTGATCGAAGGCGAGTCCCTTGTCGACCGGCTGCAGAAGGGTCCGATGGGCATGGATCAGGTCCTGCGCTGTGGCGCGCAGATCGCCGATGCCCTGAGCTGCGCGCACCGGCAGGGAATCGTCCATCGGGATCTCAAGCCCGGCAACATCATGCTGACGAAGACCGGCGCTAAGCTGCTCGACTTCGGTCTGGCGCGCGCGGGCGCCGAGACTGCTCCGGTCCAGGGGCTGACGACAGCCGGGACCCAGGCGCGGCCGCTGACGCAGGAAGGGACCATCCTCGGGACCTTCCAGTACATGGCCCCGGAGCAGCTCGAGGGGCTCGAGGCCGACGCGCGCACAGACATCTTCTCCTTCGGCGCCCTGCTCTACGAGATGGCGACAGGGAGGCGCGCCTTCGAGGGGCGCACGCGTACTTCTCTCATCGCGGCGATCGTCTCGGGGACGCCGCGGCCGCTGAGCGAGCTGGTCCCGCTGACCCCGCCTGCACTCGAGCACGTGATCCGCCGCTGTCTTGCGAAGGACCCCGAAGATCGGTGGCAGAGCGCGATGGACATCGCCAGCGAGCTGCGCTGGATCTCGGAGGCCGGCTCCCGGGCCGGTGAGGCCGCGCCCCTCCTCACCCGCAGAAAGGCGCGGCTGCGGGCCGCGTGGGCGCTGCATGCGGTGACGGCGCTCGCGGCGGTTCTCGCCACGATCATGATCGGCAGCTTCCGGAGCGAGAAGCAGCAGCCGATCCACTCCTCCCTTCTCCCTCCGAAACACATGCGGTTCGAGGCAGGCTCCGGGGTTCCAGCACTATCGCCAGACGGCAGGCGGGTGGCGTTCGTGGCCGTGGGAGATGACGGCAAGTCCGCGCTGTGGATCCGCCCGCTCACTTCCCTGACGGCTCAGCCGCTCGCGGGGACCGAGGGGGCCACGCATCCTTTCTGGTCGCCCGACAGCCTGCAGGTCGCGTTTTTTTCCTCCGGCAAGCTGAGAAGAATCGATGCCGCCGGCGGGCCCCCCCAGGCGATCTGTGATGCAGTTCAGGGGCGCGGAGGTGTCTGGGGCGGCGACGGCACCATCCTCTTCACCCCGAACACGGGCGAGGCGCTCTATCGTGTCGCCTCCTCGGGAGGCGCGCCGGTGGCGGTGACGCAGCTCGATGCAGCCCGCAAGGAGATTTCGCATCGCTATGCCGAGTTTCTTCCCGGCGCAAAGACCTTCCTGTTCCTTGTGGAAGGTTCCAGCGAGACGCCCGGCACGGATCAGGGGTTCGCGCTCTTCGCCGGTGCGCTCGATTCCAGCGAGAAAAAGCTGGTCGTTGCGACAAACGGGTCGGCCCGTTACGTGCGCACCGGGCACCTGCTGTTCCTGCGCGCCGGCACGCTCATGGCTCAGCGGTTCGACCCGGGATCGCTGACCCTCTCCGACGAACCCGTGCCGATCGCCGATGAGGTGAGGCGCACGGGCCGCTTCGAGGCGGCATTCACGATCTCACAGAATGGACTCCTGTTGTACCAGTCGGGCAGCAGCGTCGAGGTCTCGAGGCTTCTCTGGATGGACCGTTCCGGGAAGGAGGGAGAGACGGTCGGCAAGCCGGCCGATTACCGCAACCCGAGGCTCTCGCACGACGGCACGCGCATCGTCGCAGGTGTCCTGGATCCGGCCACTCAGAAGTCAGACATCTGGGTGCTCGATATCGCCCGTGGAACCTCAACGAAACTGACCTTCGATCCGGAGAACGACCAGGCGCCTTCGTGGTCTCTCGATGACCGGAAGATTTACTTCACCGGGCTGCGGTCGGGCAGGGGCGATATCTTCGCGAAATCGAGCTTCGGAACGGGGAGCGATGAGCCGGTCTATGCCACGCCCACCTATGACCAGCTGTGGGGCTTCGCGCCAGACGGCCTGTCCGCGTGGATCCAGAACAGTTTCCCCGGATCGGGATCCGCGGACGTTGTCCGCGTCACCCTGCCGGACTGGAAGGCGAGCGTCTTTCTCGGAACCCCCTTCGCCGAAGTCCATCCGGCCCTCGCGCCGGACGGACGATGGCTCGCCTATGCCTCCGACGAATCGGGGCGCCTGGAGGTCTACGTCCAGTCCCTGGCCGTGGACGGCGGCAAATGGCAGATCTCGACGGATGGCGGGAGGTACCCGACCTGGACGCGCGGCGGACGCGAGATCGTGTTCCAGGGATACGACAACGCTCTCGTCGCGGTCGACATCCAGCTCGCTCCGGTCTTCTCGGCGGGACTGCCGAAGGCGCTCTTCGACCCGCAGGCCCGCACGAACCTCCCTGCCAGGATGTGGGATGTCTCGGCCGACGGACAACGTTTCCTCGTGAACCGCGCACTCGCAGCGCCCGAGGTCGAGCCCCTCACGCTGGTCCAGAACTGGACGATCGAGCTGGAGAAGTAACGGACAGCAGCCCTGATGCGCCGCCTGCTCCTGCGAATCCTGCGCATTCTGGTGGCGGTCGTGGTGATCGCCGAGGCGCTCTATCTGATCGCGGCCAACGCCTGGCTCCGCAGCGGCCGGCTCGATGCGCTCGTCAACAGCAACCCCGGCAAGCTCATGATCCATTGGGGATCGGCCTGGACGCCCTGGCCGGGATCGATCCACATGAAGGACGTCACGATCCGTGGACGCTCGGCGATCATCGACTGGTATGCGCACGTGGATTCGATATCGGCATCCCACCGTACCTGGCCTCTGACCCGGAGGATCGTCAGTCTCAGGCAGGTCTCGGCATCGGGAATTGACTACCGGCAGCGGCGCAGACTGCTTCCAGGCTCGCTTGAAATCCCGGAAGCTGACCTGCCTCCCATGCCCTCCCTGCCGGCACAGCAGGGGGCTGCGACTCCTCCTGCCGCGGCCGGAGCATCAGGGCCGCCGTGGACCATCGCCGCGGACCGCATCGACGGCATCGTGACCCAGCTCTGGTTTGATCAGTACCGCATCTCCAGCCCGATGACGGTGCGCACCTCGATGAATCTGGTGGTAAGGGGTCCGCTCGAGTTCCCCGAGGTGCGGCTCCGCCTCGAGCGGGGAGACCTCCTGTCCGGACAGGAGCCGATCTTCGAGGGTCTGAGTCTGACCTACCGATCCGGCTACATCCCCGGGATCCTGGGGGTTCTGCTGGTCATCGCAGGCCTGGGCTATCTGGCCTATTGCCTGGGCCCGCACCTCTATCCCGGCGTGAGCCTCGGCTTGGTCATGCTCACGTTCCTCGGGGATCTGGCTTTCATGCTCTGGCTCCTGGTCAGAGGCTGGCGCATCCAGGAACCGGCAGGGGCCTGAGCTGCCGCGCGACCACAGCGCGCGCTGAGGTCAGGGACAGGGGTTCCCGTTCAGACGGAGCGCGCCGGCGCTGTCTGTGCCGAGGGCTGTCTCGAGCAGGCCATTCATGCCGGTCACCATGTAGATGGCCACCTTGCCGGCAGGGATGGGATCGAGATCGACATGCCCCGACTGGGTTAGGCCGCAGGACCGCGCCGCAAGCGGACTCGATCCCAGAGCCTGGGTGTAGGCGCCGGTTGTGCGCAGCAGGTCGAGATCACTGCGATAGAGGTTCCAGTGATCGAAGCCGGCCTCCTGCTGCCACGCGAGCGTCGAGGGTCCCGTGAGGTCCATGTAGATCATCCCGTCGTTGAGATCACACAGGTCCCCTTCGCTGTCGGCATCGAGATCCCGTTGATTGGAGTTCTCAACCGACAGGCAGTTGTCGCAGGCATCGCCGGCGCCATCGCCGTCGAGATCCTCCTGGCCCGGGTCGAAGTCCAGTGGGCAGCCGTCACAGGGATCGCCCAGACCGTCGAAGTCGGTGTCGGCCTGTGCCCCTGGGCAGGTGGAGTTGAAATCCGCGAGGTAGACGGCTCCGGAGCCGGAGGTCATAGGGATGCTGCTCGTCACGCCATTCGCGCTCAGGTTGTAGTGTGCCGCTGACTCGGGAACAAGTGTGGCCCACACATCGCCGGGCGCAAGCTGCGCCAGCGTCCGGGGACCCGCACCGCCGTAGACCGGATCCAGCGCGATCCCCTGGATTCTCAGCGGGACAAGGTGGCCGGGCCGGCCGACGCCGAAGGCCGGGGCGGAGATTGGCGTGGGGCTCACGTTGACCATCAGCACCATGTCGAAGCCGGTGAAATCCTCGTCGACCGGCGCGGGACCGACGTCCATCCGGATCAGCGCTGCGATTGTTCCCGGCGGTGCGTTTGCGAGGATGGGAGGAAGATCCGGCAGCCCGAGCCCCGTGATCCCGAACGCCTCCGGGCCGCCGGCCAGGCCTGGGATGAGCGGCACGGAGCCCTCGGGACCGAGGTAGGGTGAGATTGCTCGCGAGCCGGGCCCGTTTGTCAGCGGTGTGGCGATGGTTCCGATCTGCGACGGCTCCGCATTGTTGCGTCCGAGGATGAACCTGCCGGGGTCACCCGGTGGGCGGCCGGGATCACCATGGGTGCCCCCTCTCGCGTCAATGACGCCGTGCCCCTCCACCACCGTGCCCACCAGCTTGACCGATCCTCCTCCGCCCCCGCCGCCAGGTCCGCTCTGCCCACCAGCGCCCCCTTTGGCGCCGGCGCCACCGACCCCCCCGTTGCCTCCATTGCCTCCGACCCCGCCCTCCGGATCGCCGTTGTCCCCGGGCAGTCCGGCCGATCCTGCCGCCCCCGAAAAACCATTGGAGCCCTGGAAGGCCGCAGGCAAGGTGCCGTCAGAGCCACGCGCCCTGGCCGTCCCGTCAAAGATGAGCCTTCCCTTCGCGAGGATCTCGAATGCCCCGCCACCATGACCGCCGGATCCACCGGTTGCCCCCCGGCCTCCTTGTCCCCCCGAGCCGCCCAGGCCACCGGGACCACCGCCGCCGCCGGCGCCGCCGAAATCAAAGGCGATCAGCGTGCTCCCCGCGCCTCCGCCGCCCCCGCCGCCGCCACCGCCTCCCGCGCCCGCGCCACCACCACCGCCTCCTGTTCCGGCAGTCCCGGCGCCGCCTCCTCCACCACCGGCGATCTCCATGCCGAACCCGGTGTTCGCACCACTGCCGCCCGGAATCCCGTCTGCTCCCGGTAAGCCGGGGGATCCGTTTGCGCCGTTTCTCCCCCGCGACCCCACGCCGCCATTCCCACCCGGCGCGACCCCCTCTCTGCCGCCGGCCCCGCCGCAGCCCAGCTGCCCAGGACTCGTGTTGCAGCTGAGGGGAAACGGTGCCTCGCCACCGAGCCCCGGCAGGCCGCCGAGGAGCAGCATCTCGTCTACGCCGGAGCCGCCAGAGCCGGGAGAGTTGCGTCCAATTGCTCCTGATGCCGAGGAGAGGCTGACATAGAGGGCCGGCAGGCCGGCGCCGCCGGTCGCGCCATCTGCGCCGTGACCGCCCGGAGCTCCGTTGTCGGTGGGCACTCCGCCGGTGCCTGCGAGGCCGCCGATTCCCGGAGTGCCCACTGGTGGCCCGCCAAAACCCCCCTCGCCCGGCGCGGTCACCGGGTATCCGCCCGCACCCCCGCCGGCACCCGGGTTGGCGCCTTCCGCAGATGCGTCGAGCAGCGCCGACGGATCCACGACGACGTCGCCGGCCACCAGCAAGGTCAGGCCAAAGGACGCTTCATCGACTCTGGAGTCAAACCACCGCCCGGGGATGAAAACCCGATCGCCCGGTGCCAGGACGAGATCCCCGGCCACCGCAAACCGTCTGGAGATCGCATCCAGGCCGGCAAGCGCAAAGGGGGAGCCGCCGATCGTGCCGGTGGTCCTCCCGTTGATGCTGGCATTCCAGGTGTCCACGACATACGTCGTGCCACCACGCGTGCCGAAGACAACGCCGAAGTCGTAGAGGACATCGGCTCCCGCCGGACCCGGGTAGCCCGGGATGCCCACCGTCCCGAGCGACGACACTCCCGCACGCAGGCCCACGAAGGCGCCGACCAGGACCGGGCCGGGCTCGTTGCTGGTGAACATGATCCGATCGATCGGCACGCTGGAGATGAAGCCAGCGCCTGTTGCGAGGATGCTGTCCGCGCTCGCCGCGGTGACCAACGAGCTGACTTCGAGCCCGCCAGCGTACAGCTTGATGTTCACCACCCGGCCGGCCGCCAGGGAGCCGAAGTAGGTGAAAAAAGCCCCCACGGGTGGATTGAACTCGAAGGTGGAAACCAGCGATTGGCCGATCAGTGCGTCCGACACGGCAGGGGTCGATCCGTCCAGGAGCGCGCAGGTTTGCGTGCCGGAAGCGTTGTGTCCTTTGACGGTCAGCGTGCCGCCGGCCAGCGCAAGTGTCGGTCCCGGCGGGCCGGCCAGGCAGCCGGTTGCCGTTGACCCGGGATAGAACTGGTCGAATGCGTAGCGCTCGGCGCTGTCAGTGGCGGCCATCCATGCTGCCGCATCCGGATACCAGGAGGCCAGGTCGGGCAGCGCCGCCGCATTGCCGATGGCGCACGCGCCCGCGATAGCCAGCGCCACGGCGCCACGCGCTGCATGGATGCGATTCATTCCCGCTCCGGAGCAAACCTCCAGGCAAGCCGCTACGGGCCCAGTGGAAGGCGCGCCCTGCAGCTCGAGTCAGGTGGCAGATCAATGAATGATGATACGCCTGTCAAGTGCGCCCGGGAAGCAGATTCTCGGAGAGGCGGGGAGTCCTGCACCGGGCGCAATCACGCCGGCGGCCAGAGTCCGGCGACGAGCGGAGATGGGCCGGCCCGCGCAGGCGCCGGGCCGGCCCGACGGTCTCAGCTGAAAACCGGGGCGACGCTTTCGATCTTCGCTCGCGCGCCCGCCATGACGCGCTCGAAGGTCTCGAGGACCTTCTGGTGCGTCATGCCCGTGCCGAGGCAGGTCCAGCGGTTCGCCTGCCTCTGGATGGCCATGAACGCTTCCTTCTCCGTCGCGCTGAGACGGCGGCCGGTGGCCCGCTCGAAGGCGTCACGGTCGAATTCGGTCTGCTGCATCAGGGCGGCGTCGAGCATGCCGCCAATCTCCAGATAGCCGTCCACCGCCCGGGCGATCTCCTCGGGTGTGCACGCGGCGGCGAGCGTCTCGACCATCAGCGTGTCGAGCTTGGCGTGCTGCGCCTCCTCCATCCAGTGGTGCTTCAGGAGGCTCTTGAACTGCGGGTCCAGGTCCTGGTCGTCCTTGACGCTGTCGGTGTAGTGCCGCTGCGTCATCCACTCGATGTGCAGGATGACCAGCGCCACCGGGAGCGGATGCTTGGACAGGATGGCCCGGGCGATCTCGTCGGGCGGCCCGATCACCTCGCACCGCGTCCCGAACCCCTTCTCGAATTCCTCGCGGAACCGCTTGAACAGGTGGATGTGCTTGGCCTCTTCGCCGGCGAACTGCAGAAGGGCCCGCACGCGCCAGTCGTCGCCGTGCAGCATAAGCCGCGCGTGGTCCAGCACGAAGGGCAGGATGAACTCCTCCACCAGTCCGAAGATGCAGAGGTAGGTGTTGCCGCGGATCTGGTTCAGCGTCCGCTGCTCGGCCTCCGTGAGGAAGCCGAGCTGCCCGACGCGCGCCAGCGACTCGGGCATGAACGGGCGGGTGAAGTCAAGACGGCGCTCGCCGCCGATGTCCTCGATCTTCCAGTTGGTCCGCTCGGCGGCCGCCAGCGTCTCCTGGTACGAGTAGGATGGTCTGACGGTGGGAGAAACCGCCGGCGGCATGGCCGGGGGCATGGCCTGGTTCGTGGCTCCAATCATGTTATCCATCGGGTGCCTCCTCCGAGGTTGGAGAAACGTTGACGCTTCCTGCCGGGCTTTCCGCTCGCCCGCACACCCAATAGACGACGTGCCCGTTTGCGGCACCGTGGGAACGAGCGTGGAAAATGAGGCCGCCGTCCGCTTGACCCCGGCGGCGCCGCCGACCCAGAATGCCCGGCACGCTTGCGCAGCCCCGGAGTCCCTCGAAGTGGTTCGAAATCTCCTGCAGCTTCGCTTCCTCGGCGAGATGGAGGTGGTCCGGGACGGCGTTGCCGTTGCCCTGCCGCCATCCAGGAAGACGCGCGCCCTCCTCGCCTATCTGGCCGTCTCCGCCGGGGAGCACCGGCGCGAGCGCCTCTGTTCGCTCCTCTGGGATGTGGCCGACGACCCGCGCGGTGCGCTGCGCTGGAGTCTCAGCAAGCTGCGCGCGATCGTGGACGAGCCAGGATGCGGGCGCATCGCCGCAGACCGCGAGAGCGTCTCGTTTCGCCCGCTCGCGTCACGTGTGGACTTCCTGGCGATCCGCGAGCGGATCGCGAGGGGCGTGGACCATGTTCCCGCCGAGGAGCTGGAGGCGCTCGCCGCGGAGTTCCGGGGGGAGTTCCTCGAAGGGCTCGATCTCTCCGATTTCCATCAATTCCATGCCTGGTGCGTCGCGATGCGCGAAGACGCCAGGAAGGCCCGGGTGTCCGTCCTCGAGGGGCTGGTGCGCCGCCTCGGCTCGCGGCCCGGGCAGGCTCTGCCGTACGCGCGGGCGCTGGTGCAGGCGGACCCTTTCTCTCCGGAGGCGCGCGCACACCTGTTGCGGCTCCTGGCCGCCACCGGCCGCCTGAGGAAGGCGTCGGATCACTACGAGTCCGCCCGGCGGATTCTCGCGGAGGCGGGTCCCGCCGCCGTGGCGGCGCTCGCTGCCTCGTGGGACGAGATCCGCGCGCGGAGTCGATCCGCCCCGGCTGTGTCGGACGCGACGGCCGGATTTCCGGACGCAGCGCCCGGGCCGCCCTCCGGAGGCCCCCCCGCGGCGGAGGCTCCCGCTGCCGCGCGAGGGCACACACTTTCTCCCCTCGTCGGCCGCGAGGCCCAGCTGGCCCGCCTGCGGGATCTGCTCGACGACGTCGCGGCGCGCCGGCGGGAGCGCACCGTGCGGACCTTCGGTGAGCCGGGGATCGGCAAGAGCCGCCTGCTCGCCGGGCTGTACGGAACCGCCACTCTATGGACACTGGTGCCGTTCAGGCGTAGGCTTGCACGAAACACACTCACCGAATGAGGATCCTGGAGGACCTGCGATGATGAAGGCGCGCCAGGCGGCGATCTTGAAGAGTTATCCGGTGCTCAAGGAGCTGCCTGCAGGTTTCCTGCAGGAAATCACGCGTGAGGCCGTCGCGATCAAGGCGCGTGCCGGCCAGCAGCTCTTCGTCGAGGGAGTTCCCTGCACCCACTTCCCCCTGCTGGTCGACGGAGTGATCCGCGCTGCGAAATGCGGGCCCGATGGTCACGAGATCCTGCTGTATCGGCTGCATCCCGGAGAGAGCTGCGTGATCACCATGATTGCGCTCCTCGGCGGCGAGCCGTATCCGGCCATGGCTTCGGCCGAAACGGACCTGACGCTCTTTGGTGTGCCTCGCAACTTGTTTCTCGATCTTGTCCTGAAGGCTCCTGCTTTCCGCACGTTCGTCTTCCAGTTCCTCTCCAAGAGAATGGCTCACCTGATGGCGCTCATCGACGACGTGGCGTTTCGAAGGCTGGATCAGCGATTGGCCGCGCGCCTGCTGGTTCACGGTGAGCCGATCAGGGTGACCCATCAGATGCTCGCGGAGGAGCTGGGAACGACACGGGAATGCGTGAGCCGGACCCTGGAAGCCTTGCAGGACTCCGGGTACCTCCGCCTGGGCAGGAAGCGAATCGAGATTGTGGACCGGAGCGCCCTCACACGGCTCCACCGGGCAGAGGTGGGGTGACAGGACGCTCCGGTCTCTCCTCATGTCCGCCCCCCGGCGATGTCACATCCCTGGTGCCTGCACCACGAGCCTGGAGACGGGCCGTCCATTCGGGCGATGGACGATGCTGCGGACTACCTCAGTCTAGCTGCACGCTGAAGCCTCATCTGTGACACTTGTCACAGAAGCCATTTGACAGCGCTTCGGGGCGAGGGGGCGTGCTCGATCACATCACGGCGCAGCGGGAACGTCGCCGCCGGACCTGCGCCCGGAGCGCCAGGCACCGGGGGCGACGCCCACGGCGCGCTTGAACGCGCGCGAAAACGCCGCCTCGCTTTCGTAGCCGACGCCGAGCGCCACCTCGATGACCTTGGCCTTGCTGTCGCGCAGGAGTCCCGCGGCCACCTGCATGCGCCACTGGGCCAGGTACTGCATGGGAGGCTGGCCGATGAAATGGACGAAGCGCTCGTGCAGCGTCGAGCGCGACATCGCCGCGTCATCGGCGAGACGCTCCGGGGCATGCCATCCGACTTCAGGCGCAGCTCATGCCTCAGGGATGCCGGCCCAGACAGATCAGCGTGTAGTTGACGCCTCCGAACCACCGATCCCTTCCGTCGTCGTCGGTCAGCAGAGCGCTCACGTTGATGGTGGCCGTCTGAGTCGGTGGCGTCGTGGACGTGTCGACGGCATCGATATCCGTCACGGAGACATTGATCATCGTCATTCCGAAGTTGTGGTCCTCCGTGCTCCACTCGAAGCTGCCTCCGCTCACGCTGAGGTCGGCCGGCTCCGTGCTCCCAAAGCCGGTGGTGATGCCCCGCACCGCCGGAACGATCAGCTCCGTCCCTGGCGGGACATTGACGGTCGTCGTCTCCAGGAACGTGCTGCGCCCGTCAGCGCGGCTCAGCGTGCTGGTGCTTCGCGAAAGGACACCCAGGATGATCCAGGGTCCAAACTGGTCCCCAGGCTGCTGGCCGGTTGGGGTCTGGAAGTTGACGGGATTGGAGCAGCCGCTCAATGCTCCGCAAAGCACCAGCGCTGCCACGGCGCGTGCCGCCACCGCGTGTCGCCTAACTTTCATGAGCGCCTCCTTTCAAAGGGCGTTTCCGGGACTCACTGCGCCCCTGCCAGGAGGCGCAGGTCCAATCCGAAGTGGCATGCCTTCGGTCGACGCGCCGGCGCGTAGTGCCGCGGTCGGCTAGTTCTTCTTCTTGAACGTGTCCTCCACCTGTTTTTCGATGTTCTTGTAGTTCTTGTCCAGGAGCTTGTATTCCTCCTCAGTGAGGATCCGGAACGGCACCCGCACGACGCTCTTTGCGAACTTCACATTGAGCCAGTGCTGGCCGTAGCTGATCTTGCCGGGGATATGGAAGTAGAGCCGGCCCATGCAGGCGCGCACGCTGCTGAGCTCGACTTTGTCCCAGGCTCTGGCGGCCGAATCCAGCTCGGCGAAAAAGCCGATGCGGCACGGCTGGCGCGCGCTCGGCGGAAAATAGTTGATCGAGTCGCTTTGGACCTTCGCCCGGTCCTCCAGCGCCGAGATGGGCGCCTTGCGGGACTCTTCGATGGATGCCAGCGCGATCGTATTCCCGTAGGGAGTCTCGATCGACAGAGCATCGCGGGTCATCGCGTAGTCCGGCACTCCGTCGCGGAGAGTGACGCCGAATTCAAGAAGCATCCACTCCTCGCCAATCGAATTGTTCGCGAGCCGGTAGCCGAGGATGGCGTACCCTTCGTTGTTGTAGGCGGCACGGACGAACCGCCCCTCCATGTTCATGATCTGCGGTACCCCGGGCTTGGGTATCGTCACCTTGGGCGGTTCCTCGGCCCGGACCTCACCCGCCGCCAGCGGGAGCGTCGACATCAGGCCGAGTGCAGCCAGTGAGAGCCAGGATCTTTCTTTCATAGGACCTCCTCGTGGGTTCGGCCTCAGTCTTCGCGACACTTCCGGTGGCGAGGAGCCTGCGGTCGAGGATGCACGCATGCTAGCGGATGCGAAAGAACTGCGTCCAATGCGGGGGATCGCAGCGGTGCGCAGTCTCGGCGCACGTGGCTCCGCCAGCCGAGCGACGCGGCGAGAGGAGATCGGCTAAAGTGCATCCCATCAAGGAAGTGTCGGAATGGATCTCGGGCGCATCACGTTCGCCCCGCGAGTCTTCGGGCGGATGCCCGCAAGCGCCTCCCGCCATGAAGAGGCTCCACCACCTTCGCCCCGCCAGTTGCCCTGGCCATGCTGATCGCCCTGCCGGGCGTCAGTCTTGCCCAGGAGCCGGTCAAGCACCAGAAGGAAACCGTCACGATCAAGGCGACGATCGAAGCGATCGACCACGACGTGCGCATGGTCACGCTCAAGGAGAAGGACGGGAAGACCAGGACGATCTACGCGGCTTCCGAAGTCCGGCGGTTCGATGAGCTCAAGGTCGGCCAGGAGGTGACCTTCCACATCTCTGAATCGGTCGTCTACCAGAACCGCAAGCCTGGCGAATCCGTCCCGGCAGACAAGAAGGACGAACCGGTCATCGTGCGCGACGCCAGTGGCAAGCCGGCGGGCACGAAGACGATGCAGGAGACCAGGACGGTGACGATCAAGGCGATCGACGCCAAGGCCTCGGCCGTGACTCTGCAGACTGAGGATGGACGGACCATCAGCATGAGAGTGGGCGAAGCGAAGCTGATGAAGGATCTCAAGGTCGGTGACAGTGTCGTCGTCACTTGCACCACGGCGGTTGCGGTCAGCATCGAATAGACCACGGATGCAGAGGACCGGTAGTGGGTCGGTTTGAATTGACCCACTACCGACTCCCGCTCACGCCTCCGAGCTCCGGGTGACGTCGGGTGAGACGGGCAGCTCTGGCCCGGTGATCGGGTCGATCTTCCCGCCTGGACGGACGCGGAGCCGTGATGCGCCCCACTGCACTTCTCCGCCGAACAGCCCGCCGGCATACAGGGCCATGGCGATGATGTCTGCAACCAGCAGGAGCAGGAGATCGCGGGCGTCCATCCCCGTGCGCCGCGCGTTGGACGCGACGGTGGCCACGCGCATCAGCGCGTAGGCGCCCACCAAGGATGTCGCGGCCATTCCCCCCTCCCGCCATCGCCAGGCCAAGCGCCGGCGCCCAGCCGTGGGTGAGGATCGTCGCGGCATACCCGGCAGGGCGCACGGCGTGTGCGGTCCGCGCCCAGTGCAGATGGCGCCGCCATACGGCGCGTCAGTAAGCGGCGCCCACCTTGTGGTCGAGAAGCACCGGGGCGAGCACGATGCGGTGACCTGCCTGCCGGGCGCGATCGGCGATCTCCCAGTCGTCGGCCAGCAGATCGAGACCGCGCGGGTCGTTCGGGTGGTCCTGCCGAAGTCATCGGCGACCACGACGAGCCGGCATGCTGCCGGTGGTTGAAGCCGATCCTCACCCTGCCCGCGCGCCTGAGGTTGTCCTGCCACGGCGCGATTCTAGGGAGGTGGCCCTGCTCGCGCAAACGGCAGCGCGCGGCCGGCCCCACCAATTGCCCGGCGTGTATGGGAAACTAACCGGCAGTGGGCAGGGTGGACAAGGGAGGGAGCCGTATGAGGAAGGTCGTCCGGAGCGTCCTGGCGGTGATCGCGGGCTTCGTGGCCGCCAGTGCCGTGATGATATTGGTCGAGTCGATCAATGGCCATGTCCTGTATCCGGAGCTCGGGGAGATGGCGGCAGGAATGACCGACCGGGAGGCGATCAGGGCCTTGCTTGCGAGCGCCCCCGTCGGTGCGTTCCTCGTGGTGCTGCTTGGCTGGGCGCTGGGAAGCCTTGCGGGCGGATTCATCGCTGCCTGGATCGGCAGGAACGCTCCGGCAGCTCACGCGCTGGTTCTCGGTGTCCTCCTCACGCTCGCCGGCATCGCCAACAACATCATGATTCCGCCGCCGGCGTGGTTCTGGATTCCCACTCTTGTGGTTTTTCTTCCAGCCGCCCTGGCCGGCGCGCGGCTGGCGCCGGGAAGGAATCGCGCCACGGCCTGAGCGCTACTTTAGTTTTCGCAGCGTGGTGACCAGGCCGGCGGCCGCCTCGGCAAGCGATCTGTCGCCATCGACGCGTGAGGGCGATGACCTGCGCGCCTCCTCACATGGCAGACAGAGATCTCACATGCAGGGGCGGTCACCGCGAATGCCACTCGGGTGTTACAGGCTGCCGATGAAGTTGAAGAACACGCCCTGGTTGTCGTAGCTCAGGTCGGTCAGGTCGTCTGAGAAGTCGGTGAAGTTGTAGCCGACGCCGGCCTTCATGTGCTCGCCAAAGTAGCGATAGATCGCGGCCAGCCCGCCGCCGCGGCGCTGATCGATATCCGGGAGGTCGAGCACGCGCACCTCGGCCAGGCTCTCCCAGTTGTCGAGGAACCGCCAGTCCACGCGCAGCACGCCAAGCAGCGCGTTGTTGTCGATGAACACCGGCTGCACGCGATCGAGGCTCACCTGCCCCAGGCGGTAGGCGTACTTGCCGCCCAGCGTCCACCGGGGCGTGAGATCGTAGGTGAGATCGAAGGACGCGATGTGGCTCTTCTGGAGGAACTCGACCGGGATGTTCTGCCCGGATACCTGGTCCGTGGTCGGGATGTTGTAGAAGTAGGTGTACTTGGCCAGCGCGCTCATCCGGGTGTTCTGCACCGGACGGTACGCGTAGCCCATCACGCCCTCGGTGAAGCCGCCGTCGAAGAACTCGCCCAGCGAGCTGTCACTGATCGAGTGGTTCAGCTTGCCCAGCAGGCGCCAGTCCGGCGAGAGCTGCAGCCTGAAGTTGTTGCGGAACAGCCACGTGGTCCTCTCGGTGTGCGTGGTGTCAGGCTGCTCGGCGTCATCCCAGCGGTACTCGACGCCGCTGGAGAACTGCACCGTCTCGCGGCCATAGCCGAGGCGGACGCCCATCGCCCGGCGCTCGGTCTCGGCGCCGGTCAGCGAGTCGTGCAGCGTGCCGAGCTCCCCGCTGGCGCCGAAGTTCCAGCGCTCCTTGTCCACGAGGTTGATGCCGGTGGCGTGGGTGAGACCGGTCAGCGCGCCGCCCCGCAGATAGCGCTCCTCGAGGTAGACGCTCGAGCTGTCGGAGAGCCTGTGCTTCACGCCCGAGACCAGGCTTCCCCGGCGGATGCGCTGGCCATTGTCGGTGCGCTCGTTCTCGAGGGCGTAGTTCAGGTAGAGATTGGTCCGGTCCGAGAACAGGTAGCTGGTGCCCAGCCGGGCGCCCGGACCGAGGTCGCCGTCGGAGGCTTCCGCGTCGAGCCGGAAGCGGGTGGTGAAGTTGTAGGACCCTCCCACGCCGGCGCGCCCGTTGTCTTCGCGGCCGCCGCTCGAGGAGACGGTGTCCTGCACGAAGCCGTAGGCGCGCCAGGTGGTCGCCGGATCGAACATCACCTGCGCGACCGCATCCGTGCGCTCGCCCAGCTCCTGGGTGAGCGGCACGACCGGCGAGTTGTCCTCACGCTCATCGTTGCGCACGCCGGTGGACAGGCGCCATGTGTCGGTCAGCTTGATGCCGACGTTGAGCTCGAGGGCCCGGGTCTCGAGCCCCTGCTCCTCGGTTCTCTGGGTGCCTTTGGCCGCCACGCTGACGCGGCTGCCGATGGGCATCGTGAGCGCGCCGCCGAAGTGCTCGGTCTCCTTGATCGTCGACTGGCCCGGGGCCGAGTAGCCTGCCTCGAGCTTCTGGGTGTAAAAGGTGAAGCGGCCACTCTGGTTGTCGAAGAAGTCGCTCAGCCCGACGCTCAGGTCGGCGCGGTAGGCGTCCGCTTCGGTGTCCTCGGTGAAGATCGGGTTGTTGGGGTCCTGGTACCCGAAGCCGCCGTCATTGGATCGCAGCGTGCTGGAGAGCAGCCCTTCGCTGCGGCCCCCCTGGACCTTGATAAAGGACTGGGCGCTCATCCGCAGGGTGAGGTCGGCGGCGCCGAGGCTGCTGTCGACGTTTCCTTCCCCGTTGGAGTTGGCGGTCAGGCCGATCCGCACGTGGTCACCGAACCAGTAATGACCCTGGCCGCCGGACGCCACCGCGTCCAGATCGTCGAACCCGGGGGTGTACTCGTAGCGCACCACCAGGAAGGCCTCGTCGCCGCTCAGGCCGCTGCTGCGCACCAGCAGGTTGTCGTCGGCGGTCGAGAACAGGGGCTCGGTGAGCAGCACGCGGCCCTGCAGGTAGTCGATGTCGTAGTCCGTGCCATAGCGCAGGTTCACCACCCCCGTGACGATCCCCGAGTCCTTGTCGCGGATCTCGATGCGCACGCGCTCGGAGCCCGTCAGGATGTCCTGGTGGCGCAGGTAGTAGAGCGAGCCGCCCGTGCCCCGCAGCTCGTCGTAGCTCGACAACGTTCCCGGCTCGGCGGCGAAGCCATCGAGGGCGGCGCGCCGCTCGCCGAAGCGTGTGGCGGACTGGGTGGCGAAGTGCGCGTTGGCGCCGTACAGGCCGCGATCGACCTGGGCCAGCTCGTTGCCCAGGTAGCCGACGTTGAAGTTGCCCCACATGCCGTAGTTCTCGCCATGGCTTGCCTTGAAGTAGAACTTGCCCAGGGTCGGTGCCATCTCCTCCACGACGCTGTCGTCGCCGAACGTGGGGTAGAAATAGTCGGGGTCGATGCGCCGGAACAGCGATTCGGGGGACTTGTCCAGGAAGTTGCTGAACAGGTCCTCCACCGGGCCCTCGCGGGTGTCGGCGCTCGCCGTCAGCTTCCAGTTCTCGCTGATCTTGCCGTTGACGAAGAAAGTCAGCCGGCCGTCCACCGACGAATCGAAGTCCTGCGGGGCGTTTTCGCCCTGCACGTCCTCCTGATGCCCGTCCACCCTGTTCTCGGACACGGTGATGTCCGCGACACCGATGTAGAAGAGGTCCGTGCGCTTGAACTCCAGGTCGCGCAGATAGAGCGATCCGTTGCCGTCGGCGTCGAGCACAGCCACTTCGACCGTGTGCGCGCCGGGGGGGAGGATCTCCTCGGCCACGAACTCGCCCTGCGGGTCGATGGGGACCTGGCGGCCCGCCACCCAGACCGTGTGGCCGGCCGGGATGCCGCCGCCCTGCACTCGCACCGTTCCGCCAGAGAGAGGGATCTGGTGCCGCGCCAGGTCGGCCTCGCCATATGCAGCCAGCAGCTCGCGCGGCGGCTCGGACGCGGTGGCGCCGGAGGCCTCGGTTCCGGGCGATGGCTCGTGGTACAGCCAGAGCGGCCGCGCGTCCGTTTCGTCGAAGTGTTCCTTCGCGTCATAGACGCGCAGCACGTACTTCAGCTCGCGCCTTGACCCCGTGAGGCTGCCGGCGGCCGCCTGCCACTCCGCCATGCCCGCCTCGTCGACCGCGATGCTGACCAGCGGCGTCGCCTGCAACGACTGATCGCGGTCGAAAATCCGGATTTCGGCGCGCTGGATGAAGCTGGCGTAGTTGGCGTACATGCGGAAGCGCACGACCGAGGCGACGGGGCCGTCGCCCAAATCGCTCACCGCCACGGCGACGGGATGCGCGGTGACGCTGAGACGCGGCCTCGACTCGAGGTTGTCGAAGCGGAACTGGATGCCGGCACCATCGAGCGCCACGTCGGTGCAGCGCTGGACGTCGGCGGAGCTGCGGGCGGGGTCGTCGATGGGCTTGCCGTCCACGGTGATGCGCATGACGTTGAGCTCGTAGGGACTCTTCGGGGTGAGCTCCCGCGTGATGCGCGTGATGTCCACGCCTTCGTAATCGTCGAGCGGCGCCGGCTCGTCGTAGACGACCTGCACGCGCACGAAAGATGTCTCTCCCTGGATGAAGCCGGCGTTGACCACGTCGTCGGACTGGACGAAGCCGCGCCCCTCGTGCTCGGCGCGCGCGCCCGACAGCTGCGGCTCCTTCATGAGAAGGTCCATGGCGCGGCGCGCCCGGGCGGCGGAGAGGCCGATATCGTCGCCGTACACGGACGCCGTGCGGCGGTCGAGGCCCTCGTTCCTGGTGTAGCCGATGAACCGCAGGCGCGGGTTGGCGCGATCGGCGATCTCGCCCAGAGCGCGCGTCAGGTCTGATGCGTAGCCGGAGGGAACGATCGGCTGGCCGCTGGTCAGCTCGAGCGTCGCGAGGGGACCCCAGGCAGGCTCGTAGACCTTGGTGATCATCTCCGTGCCGCTCTCGCCCGGGCAGATCTGTGGCTCGTCCGGCAGCTCCTGGAGCGGATCGTCGTACCAGAACTCGACCTCGACGCGGCGATTCAACGTGCGCCCCTGCACGGTGTTGTTGGAGGCGATCGGGTGGGAGGCGCCGCGGCCGTCGCTGGAGATGGCGGCGGTGGGCAGCCCCAGCCTCTCGCGCATCGCCAGCGCGACGCGGTGCGCCCGGGCCTTCGACAGCGCCAGGTGATCTCCGTAGATGCGCTCATCCCGGCCGCGCAGGGGCGCGTCGTCGGTGTAGCCGATGAACCGCAGCGTCACCCGCTGCTTGTCGCGCAGGTTCTCCAGAGCCCCTCGCGTCTGCCTGGTGAAGTCTTCGGTGAGGGAGATCTTCTCGTCCTCGTAGCGCAGGGGCACGACGAGGTTCCTGACCCGCGCCCGCCGCTCGTGGCCTTCCAGGTAGCGCATCTTGCAGACGGTTTCCGACCGGCAGACCTTGACGCGCTTGAGATCGTCGGAGACGACGACCTCCTGGTCCTGGAGGGCGTCCTTGATCTGGTCGTACCAGACTTCCACCTCGACGCGGCGGTTCTTCGCCCGGCCCTCCTCGGTGTCGTTGGAGGCGATGGGCTGGGTGTCGCCGAACCATTCGTAGGTGATGGCTTCCGGCGGCAGGCCCAGCGCCTTCTTGAAGTACTCGGCCACCTCGCCGGCGCGCTCCCGGGACAGGCCCGCATTGTCGCCGAACTGACGCGCCAGGGGCTCCGACAGCCGCTGCGAGTCGGCGTGCCCCACGAAATGAACCCGGACGTTGCGGCGGTAGCGCATGCTCTGGAGGATCCGGGCGAGCGTGTGGACGTAGTCGGGCGGGATCTCCGCCACGCCCGAGGCGAAATGGATCGGCGGCACGACATTCTTCAGCTTGATCGTCTCGATGGCCTCGGCCGGGACCTGACGCACCTCCAGCCGATCGCCCCCAACGCTTGCGAGCTGGTTCGGGTCCTGGGCCCACTGCCGGAGTGCCTGGTCGGGAGACAGGTGCCGCTCGGCTTGCTCGCCCGGCTGCTTCTTGTCGGCCGGCGCGGCGCCCGCCCGGGCGGCGCCCGCGGGGACGCACATCAGGCATGCCACGGCCAGCGCGAGACAACGGCGGCCGCTCATGGTGTCGACCCTCCGTCCAGCGCGCGCATGCTTCGTTCACCGGGAGGTCCGCCGCGCCGCCAGAAGATTACGGGCTCGATGGTGAGCGGATAGGGCGCCGGATCCCAGGCCTGGGTGATCTGGCCCTTGATCGACTCGAGGCGGCGCTTGACGAGCGCTTCCTGCTCCGTGTCGGCGAGATAGGAGAGGCGCAGCACCGCCGGCGCCTTGCGCAGCTCCTCGAGCAGCATGTCGATGCGCGGGCGCCACTGGACGCGCAGCTCGGTGGCGTCCGGCTCGAAAGCGGCATCGGAGAGGTCGATGGCCACCACACGGTGGATCGAGGCGCCGAAGTTGAGCGCCACCGTCTTGCCGCGTGTGGCCCGCCTGATCTGCGTCCGGTGCGTCGAGGGCCGGAAGCCGGTCGGCAGAGTCCTCTCATCGAGCTTGAGCACGAAGTTGCTGCCCCGGCTCTCGTGGGGCACGATGGCGCAGGTGATGTGGTAGCGGCCGTAGGCATCGGTGATGGCTGCCAGTCCGCGCGCCGTCACCAGGCGCACACCGGGCAGGCCACCCTCGCCGTCGTCCTGCTGCCCGTTGCGGTTGGCGTCGTTGAAGACCTTGCCGATGACGTCGGTGCAGTCCAGCGTCGGATCCGGAAGGATGCGCACCGTGGCGGTGGCTTCGCCCGAGAGCGGGGTGCCGGCGAGATCCAGTACCTGCGCGCCGTTGGTGTATTCGCCCTCGGAGACCCCGCCGCCCACGGCGAGGATCAGCTTCACCGTGCGCACCTGGGCGCCCGCGAAGACGAGGCCGGGCCAGCTCAGCTCGAGACCCGCGATGGCGGGCTCGGTGGGCACGCCGTCGAGCAGCGCCGAGCCGGCGATGTAGGCGAATCCGGCCGGGAAGCGATCCACGATGTTCACGTCGGTGAGCTGCCCGCCCGACACGTTGTTCACCGTGATCACGTAGGGCACCATCTGGCCGCGGCTCACGTTGCGCAGGGGCGTCATCTTGGTGATCGCGAAGGGGCCTCCGATCAGCGGATCGACCGGGATGTGGTTGTTGAACAGCTGGCTCGAGCCGGGCACCAGGCTGTTGTTGAGTCTCAGGTGGAGGTGGTGCACGGTGCGCGCGGTGCGCGGCGGCACCGAGGTGGGGGGCGCGAACTCCGACCTCTGTACTTCGCAGTGCTGTGCCGTGGCGGGGATGGCATCGATGGAACTGCCCGGGCAGGCCGGCACTGGGAACGCCAGCGAGGCCGCGGTCGAGGTGGGCGGGATGATCTGCGAGGAGCCCGCCGCGTACGTCGGACCCGCCGGCGGTGTCACCTCGATCACGTACTGCGCGCCGCTCTGACAGGCCGGGTCGCTGAAGTTGATGTCGAACTTGTAGTATCCGTCCGCGAGAGTGACCTGCCCCTGCTGGGCCGCGTCGTCGAGACAGCCCGCCGGCAGGGCGGAGCCGCTGGCGGCGGCCAGGAGGGTGAGGGTCGCCCCGGCGATCGGCCCGCGCGCCAGCGCGTTGTAGACCACACCGTTGGGCTGGATCGGGAGGTTCAGGCCCTGCGCGTTGGCTCCGGAGGCCACGATGATGTCGCTGATCTGCTGCAGCCCGTTGGTGAACGGCGAGGCGGCCAAACCCAGTATCGCGGTGTTCGGGCCGGCACCCGGCGCGCGGAAAAACAGGTCGTAGCGGATGGCGTTCACATCGTTGGGCTCGACGCCGATGAAGACGTAGTCGCCGCTGGCGTCCGTGAGGACGGATTGCGAGAGCAGGCCGTCGCGGTACAGTTCCACCGTCCAGCCCGCCAGATCCCGCTCGCCGGAATCCCGGGTCGTGTCGAAGTCGGCGTCGTGCCAGGCCGAGCCGCTGAGTGCCGCGAAGCCGGCGACGCCCCCGACGACGATTGAGACGCTGGCGCTCGCCGTCTGGGTGGGGTTGTTCCATGCCACGATGGCCGTGTTCGTGACCACCGTGCCCGCCAGGAGCGCCGGGTTCAGGGTGGCCCTGAACCTGAGCACCACGACCCCGCCAGGAGCCAGCGGGCCATACGGTGCGCTGTAGTCGGCGGTGATCGTCGAGCCGGCGAAGCTGACGCCCGCTGAGGAGCCGTTCATCGTCGCCGAGCCGGCCACGTAGGCGAGCTGCCCCGGCTGGGAGGCATTGAGATCGTCCGTGATCACGACGCTCAGGGCGGGCAGCGCGGCGATGTTCTCGACCGTCACCACGTATTCCAGGTCGGCGCCGGGCAGCGCTGGGCCGCCGCCGACCACCGTGACCTGCTTGGTGATCGACAGCTGCTGGGCGGCTGCCACGACGACGACTGTCGGCTCCGGGCCCGTGGCCGGATTGCCATCGCCGTCGGTGAGCAGGTTGGGCAGCTGGACGGTGTCCACCACGGCCTGGTTGCTGATGACCGTGCCCCCGGGCGTGCCGGGGTTGACGCGCAGGTCGAACCGCAGAACGGCCGATTCTCCCGGCGAGATCGTTCCGGCGCCCGGGCCGGGAAGGGGCGGGGTCAGATCCGAGGAGCTGATGTCGATGCCCGAAGCGAGCGGGGGAACGCCGCCGTCCGGCTGGCCGACCGGCAGGCCGTCGAGGAACGTGGAGTTGGCGACATAGGTCGTGTTCGCCGGGACGCTGTCGGTCAGCACGACTCCCGTGGAAGGAACCGTTCCGGAGTTCTGAACCGTGATCGTGTAGCGCAGGGTGTCGCCGGGGTCCACGAGGCCGGGCGAGCCCAGATCGATGGTCAGCGCGGCGCTCTTGGCTGCGAAGAGGATCGGCAGGTTGCTGACGATGTCGCGCGTCGGATCGTTGGGAACCGGCGTGTCCGGGTCGTCGGAGGGCTGATCCGTGATGCCGCCGGTCGGTGTGGTGACGAAACCCTGGTTCGAGATCACCGTCCCGTTGGGGACATTCAGGTTGACGACGACGTCGAAGGTGATGGTCGCGATGTTGGCTGGGCTGGACGTGCCCGCCGGCATCGAGCCCGGCGTCGGATCGGCCGGCGAGTGGATCAGCATGCCGGCCACGAGCGGGGAGAGACCGCCGACGTCGGCGACGGGCGCGCCGTTGAGCGTCGTGCTGCCCGCTACGTAGGTTACGTTCGCCGGCATCGGGTCGCGCAGCGAGACGTTCACCGCGTCCTGGTTGCCGATGTTCCTGACCGTGAGGGTGTAACGCAGCGTCTCGAGAGGGAGCAGGGTGTTCGGGTCGCCGGTCAGATCGGTGGAGATCTTCTGTATCAGGAACGAGGGCCCCGACGTGATCGTCAGGCGCGTGGGGTCCTCGTCGCCGGCAACGAGCGGGTCGGCCGCGCCGTTGACGTTCGGGTCATCGCTCAAGGCGGCGGTGGTGCCATTGGAACGGAAAGCCGTCGACTGGTTGGAGACGACCTTGCCGTTGGCGAGCGGTGCGTCCAGCGTGATGTCGAACTGGATCACGATCTCGCCCCCGGCCGGCACGTTCAGGTTGCGGAGGTCGAGGATGCCGGTGCCATTGGCGCCGCCCGTGCTGCTGGTGCCGGTGACGTCCGCGCCCGCGGGGACCGTCACGACGGTGAGCGTCCCGGGGGCAAAGGCCGGAGGCGTGTTCAGAGCGTCCATCTCGTCATGGATCCTGAAGTTGCTGAGCGGCGCGTTGGTGGCGCGGAAGCGCAGCGTGTAGCGCAGCGCATCGCCGGGAGAGGCCGTCGTGGCGGGATTCGCCCCGCTGGTCAGATTGGCAACGGTCTTCTCGAAGAAGAAGCCGGAGAGCGCCGTCGTGACGGTGTGGGCATCCTCATGGTCCTGGATGCCGACGGTTCCGGTGGTCAAAGTGCGGGTGAAGGAAATGCTGTTGGGATCGCTGCTGTCGCCTCGGAACCATCTGGTGGCTCCGGCGATGTTCGTGAGCGCGACACCATTCTGGGTGTTGGCGTCGAGCTGAGTCTGGTAATTGATGATCAACCGCTCAGTCGGGCCGATCCTTGCGGCGGCCGTCATCATCGTGAGGTCGAGGAGGCACGCGGGCGCGGCACTCCAGCTCAGCGTGTAGTCGACGCCCTGGGTGAGCGGCCCCTTGCCCGGGACCGGGGTGACGCCGTTGGACGCAAAGACCTCGGCGCTCAGGATCTCGGGCGTCAGATCGCACATCCCGCCCGTGGCGCCGTCGGGGAGCTGGTCGAGGAGTGTCACGTCCCAGGCGTCGGTGAACCCGACATTCTCGGCGTCGATGAGGAAAACGCCCCACTGGCCCAGATTCATCGTCGCCGGGCCTGCCTTCGCGACCTCGAGCAACGGCGAGTCAGGCGGAATGAACTGCCCCACGACACCCGAGGTGTTTGTGGTGCCGCCTTCATTGGTAATGAATTCGGACACCGGATTACCGTTGCTTGAAAAGCCCATCGCCAGCGTGTAGACCACTCCATCAACGGTGAACGTCGTGGGCTGGGATGGGGCGATAATCCTCACACGGTCCGTACACCCCTGTCCGGGCGGTGTCGGATAGGGACAGGGATTCAGGTTGTTCGGGGTTTCCTCGTGGAGGAGCGTAAAGGTGAAGGTCATCAGAGGCTGTGGGACGCCATCCACGCTCAGCAACAGGTCAACATCGAGCAGAATTGAAGTTAAGGAAGGATCGCCGACCTCCCAATTCCGATGCGTGAAGCTCCCAAGCGAAAAGAAGGGGATGGGCCCGGGAAGCATCAAGGGAGGCGGGGGCGTTGCGGTAAAGTCATAGCCGCTTTGCTGGCCCGTGCCGGTCGGTGTGCCCCAGGTGACACTCGAGGTTGGTACGCCGTTCGTGATGTTGGGATCATTCGGCTGGCTTCCGGGGACGTTATCCGTGGGGCTATGAAACCTTCCGACTACGGAGTCGAAGGTGACCGTAGCCGCCCACACGCTCCCGGTCAGGGCCGGAAGGATCAGCGCAGAAGACAGCGCGAAGGCGAGCAGCGGCAGTCGCATCCACCTGCCGCCCGCCTGCGTCTTGTTCCTGCCTGTCGGAGTCATGGACGCCCTCGTTCTCGCCTGGAGGGACCGGGGCAGTCCATGCTGTGGACTGGATTCCGGCGGTCCCGCCGTCCTGGGGCCCGGAGGCCCGTTAGACCGGTGACTTTGCGTCGCCACCTTTCGATGGCTTTGCCCTTGTCAGAATCGCGTCTGATCAACCGTTCAGATGTGCTGCGTCTTCGTATCTCCCCGGAGCCGGCTCATTCCGCCGGCAGGAAGTCGATGGGATAGACGATAGTCATCGCCTGCACGCCTTCCTTGGCGCCGAAGTTGATGGTCCTGACACGGCTCACGACCTCCGTGGCCAGCTCCGGTGCATCCATGTCGCTCGACACCAGCACGCACATCGACACGCTGCCGTCGGGCTCGATCGTCAAGCGCACCACTATCTGTCCCTGCAAGGCCGGGTTCTTGCGCAGCTCCCGGTTGTAAAGCCGGTAGAAGGACGCCTTGTAGCGGTCAAAGACGATCTGTATCTCCTCGTCGGTGCGGGAAGGCCCCGGGCCGTTGCGCGCCAGGGGGCGGTCTCCGCCGGGAGCGATGGGGCTGGTGATCCGGCCGCCTCCGCCCCCGCCGTTTCCGCCCACCCCCCCGGGAACGCCTCCGCCACCGGTGCCGTTCAGCAGGCCGCCACCAGGGCCACCGGTGCCGCCTCTCCCGCCGCCGCCTCCCACGCTGCGGCTCAGCGACGCCAGGTTGATGCCGCCGCTCGAGGCCGGCGCATTGCTCGTCAGGATGGAGGGCGAGGACCCCTGTATCGAGTCGGCGGCATCGCCGTAGCGCGCTTCGGCTCCGAGCCGCGGCGCGACCTTATCCTGCTTGAGGCTCGCGAACTGCTCCTTGAACGCCAGGATGCCGGTATTGCCGATCTTCTGCACGGGCTGTGGCTCCGCTCCGGCAAAGTCCTCCGGGCTCGGCAGCGGGTCCGTGGACTCCGGCAGCTGCGGATCCCCGGCGGGCCGTCCCGGCGCCGGCGGGGAGGGCGCAGGCGGTCTGGTCCGGTCGTGCAGCGGCCCGGAACCCGGAGAGAGAGGTCCCGGCGGCGGCGCCGGGGCGGGCAGCGGGCGCTCGGGCACCTCGACGGGCGGGCGGTGGAAGACCACCTCGACCCCTTCCGGAGTCACATTGCGGCCCAGGGCCCGCGCCGGTATCAACAGCACGAGGCCCAGCACGAGCGCATGGATCACGGCGCTCTTGCCCAGGGCGCCCTTCGAGGGGCCGCTGGATGGACGCGTGATCATGGGATTCTCTCCACGCTGTCGGCCGGGATCACGTCGATCGTCAGGTCCGCGACGCTCGATTTCGCGAGATCGACGATGCGCAGCACGCCCTCGTAGTTGAGACGGTCGTCGGCGGCCAGGAAGAGCACGCGCTTCTCCCTGGGCCGGCTGGCCAGCAGCTCGGCCACGCCCGCGGATAGCTCCGAGACGGAGATATCGCGATCTGCCAGGTACACGCGACAATCGGCGGGCAGCCCTTCCTGCTTGGAGGGGCCGATGATGCGACAGGCCGAGGGCTGAATGCTCAGGATCACCTGCTGCTCCTCGAGCGGCGCCGGAGAGCCCTCCACCGAGGTGCGCGGGATGTCGACGTCGTGGCCCTGCATGAGCAGGGGAACGACGACCATGAAGATGATCAGCAGCACGAGCACAACGTCGACGAGGGGCGTGACGTTGATCTCGGACTGCAGACCGCCACCCGAAGCGCCTCCGTTGACCTGCATGATCTCAGTCTCCCGCCGTCGCGTTGGCTTTCTTTGAGATCAGCGCCACTCCGTTGAAGCCGGCATCCTCGATCGCCAGCATGGCCTGCCGGACCTCGCCGAAACGGAGCCGCGCGTCGCCCTGGATCACGACCTTGCTGATGGACTTGGCGCCCGCGGCGGCGCGGAGGCCATCGGTGAACTGCCCCGACGGCACCGCCTGATCGTCGATCCACAGGCCGCCATCCTGGTCGATAGTGACCAGGATGCGGTCTCGGGCGTCGCCCTGCTCGTGTGGCCGCGCCGTGGTCGGCACGTCGACCTCCGGACCCGGCCGCATGTTCGGCGCCACCACCATGAAGATGATGAGCAGCACCAGCACCACGTCGACGAGCGGAGTGACGTTGATGGACGACTGCATCTTGGCCGGCTCACCGAGCCGCATGAGCAACCTCCGTCATCTTGACCTCGAGCTTCTTGGACTGCTGCGCCTTCATGTCGGGCAGCTTGACGTCGGGCGTCCGGGTCAGGTGGTTCACGAGCTGAGACGAAGCCTGGTGCATCTCGACCTGGAAACGCTCGAGCGTGCCCGTGAACTGGTTGAAGGCGACGACGGCCGGGATCGCGACGAAGATGCCCAAAGCCGTCGCGACCAGCGCCTCGGCGATACCGCCCGAGACCGCGGCCATGCCGCCCGACCCCGTGGCCGCGATACCCTGGAAGGCGTTGATGATCCCGACGACGGTGCCGAAGAGGCCGATGAACGGCGCCGTGGAGCCGATCGTGGCCAGCAGGCCGAGACCCCGCTTCATGTCGATCAGCGAATCGACCTTGGCGTCCTCGAGCGCGATCGTGAGGCGCTCGAGCGAGCCGGCCGTGTTGCTGCCGGAGTGCCGCGCGGCGGCGTACTCGAGCATGCCCGCCGAGACAACCTGCGCGATGTGGGAATTCGGATGCTCCTTTGCGGCGTCGATCGCCCCCGGCAGCTCGCCCGCGCGGAGGAGCTCGACGAACGTGGGCTTGAACTTCTGCGACTGGCGTGAGGAGGTGCGGAAGCGGCGGTGCTTGTCCAGGATCATCCCCACCGAATAGATCGAGAGCACGGCGAGGAAAATCATCACGGCGCCGCCGAAGATGCCGACGTTTCCAAGCAGTTCTGAGAGGCTCATGATCGCTCCTTGGATGTGAGACCGTTGTCGAAGTGGCCCCGGATTGGCCCGCAATTGTCACCAGGTTTCTGCTGCGACCGCGGATCTGCTCGCGATGCCGGGCGTCCTCGCGGCTCGGACGCTCGACGTATCGTCAAGATACGTGTCGCGTCCTCGCCCCTGCGGTTGCCCGGCCTGTCGGCATCTGCGCGGTCTCGCGACGAAACCTGGTGAGCAATGCGGGCTGGCGACGGCGACGTCGCGGACGGCGCCGCGAAAATCCGCTGGAACAGCCCCGGGCCCGCGAGCTGATCCGTCAACGGTGTGTTGTCGCGCAGCGGCACGACCTCGCGAGTGATGCGGGCTTTCACGGTTTCTTCTCCGACCTGATCTGGTAGTAGGTCAGCGCCCGCATGAACACTTCCTTGTCGACGGGCAGCCTGGAGTCATCGAGCAGCGGCGAGATGCCCAGCGCCCCGCCCAGCTCGGAGCTCTTCCAGGGAACGATGACCAGCGACTTGGGCGCTTCCTGATTGCCCAGGATGGACATCCCCAGATTGCCGCCTTCCTTCACCTCTGCCTTCTGTTCCTTCTCGGCGGGTGTCTGGGTGGCGTCGGGAGCGCGCTTTGATTCGGGCGCATCACCGGCCAGCGCGATACCCATCGTCAGCAGCAGCGTTCCGAAGAAAATGCGATTCATGGGGTCTCCTTCCGATTCAACTTCTGCCTTCCACGGTTGCGCAGATCGGCAATCCACTTGGCGGCCTCGGCGTCATCCGGAACGAGCCGGCTGTACGCTTCGTAGTGCTCCATCGCGCAGCCGGTATCGCCGATGTAGAGGTCGCACAGAATCGCGAGGTTCCGGTGTGCGTAGTGAAAATCCGGGAACTGGGCCAGGGCGGCCTCGTAGCTGGCGCGCGCCTCCTTGATCTGTCCCTTGCGACGCTGCACCACGCCGAGCTCGTTGAGGGCGACGGGGTGTCGTGGGTTGAGCACCAGCGCCCGCGTCAGGCTGGCCTCGGCGAGGTCGAGATCGCCCAGGCGCGTGTACGCGATGCCGAGATTGATGTGTCCCGCCGTCAGCGTGGGCTCCCGCTCGGTCAGCTTGAGCAGCATCGCGATGGCCGGCTCGAGCCGTCCGTCCTCCAGCTTGCGCACCGCCGACTCGTAATCGGAGCGGACATCGGCCGCGACCTGTACCGGCTGGGTCATCGTGAGCACGCCCGCGGCCTGCGCCACGTCGACGCGCGCGGCTTCCTGGACCACCGTCCTGGGCGCCGTCTTCGCGCAGGCGGTCGCGGCGACCAGCAGGGCCAGCCAGGACGTGCGGCGGACAAGAGGCTTGGTGTTCATGGCTCAAGGGTCCTCTGGTTTGGGTTCGGGGTTCACCGGCTGGACCGGCTCGCCGGCCGGCGGCGCGGCTGCGGCTGCCGCGGCCTGCGAGGCAGGCGACTGATAGACATAGGTGTCGATCGCCACGAGGAAGCTGGTCTCCAGCTCGTGCTTCGCGTAGCGCGCCGGCATCAGCTCGGCCAGCTCCTTGAAGCTCTTCTCAGTCCAGGTGTTGAGGACGCCAGCCCGCATCATCTCCATGTTCTTCTCGTGGTAGGTGATGGCCTTCTCCTCGAAGGGGTACGCCTCGTCCTCGAGGGCGAGGTCGTACTCCTGGAGCTCCGCGGCCTGGAGATCCGCCGGCCGCTCCGACTCCATCAGCGCGCGGCTGAAGTCGAGATAGGTGTCGGCCATGTAATAGGTCGCGGCCGCCGTCACGTCGGAGATCTCGTAGTCCACGAGGCGTCCCATCGCCTCGATCGCCGCGTCCATGCGCTGCTTTTTCTCCTGCAGGCTGGTCTCGAACGGCTGCCGCAGTTTCACGGCCACGCACTCCCGGTAGAGATCCTCGGCGAGGACCAGGGCCGATCGGCCGGCGAGCGTGCGCGTCCGGCCGGTCCTGTCCGGTCCGGCCTCGGCGTCGAGGCGCACGATGTCCGCCAGCTGCTGCCGGTAGAGCGCGTCCTCGTGGGCTGCCTTGTGTATCTCGGCGATCTTGAAGCGCGTCTCGAGGGCCGCCTCGATGGGCCTGGGGAACTCGTCGACGTAGCGCATGTAGGTGTCCAGCGCGCGATCGGGGGCATTGGACTTCTCGTAGAGGTCTCCCGCGACGAGCAGCGCCTCGCTGCGCAGCGCCGGGTCCGGGGACTGGGTTGCCAGCCGGTCGTATTCGCCGGCCGCGCGCGACAGCTGGCCGCTCTCCCGGTAGGCATGCGCGATCTGACGGGTGGCGTCGAGCAGCAGGGCGTGCTCGGGGTTGGCCGTGCGGAAGGCCTCGAAGACGCCCGCGGCCGCCGTCCAGTCCTGCAGCTCTACGAGCGCCGCGCCCGCGTCATACTCGGCCGCCGCGCGGATGGTGGATGCCGGCGCCGCCGAGCGGATTCTCAGGAAATGATCGGCGGCCGCGCGGTAGTCCTTCGCATCCCTGGCGATCTCGCCCTGCTTGTAGATCGAGGCGGCGAGGTTGTCGACGAACGCGGTGCGCGAGGCGTCCTCCTCCAGCGTGAGCGTCAGCACCTCGGTGTAGGCGTGCTCGGCCTGCGGGTAATCGGCGAGCTCGAAGGATCCGTGGGCCACGACGATCCACGCGGCGCGCCGGACAGGCTCCTCGGCGCCGGGGTAGGCGTCGTTGACGCGCCGGGCGGCCGCCACGGCATCGGGGTAGTTTTTCAGCTCGTACAAGTCATCGGCGGCCGCTCCCAGGATCGCCGCGGCGTGCTCGTGATCCGGGAAGGCGTCGGCGAATCTGATGGAGCTTGCGACCGTTTCGCGCTTGACGGCGTCCCGGATCTCGTCGCCCGCCGCCTTCAGATGCTCGCGGTGGGCGTAGACCGCCGTGTAGCCCGCGGCTGCCGACTGGGCGTGCGTCGGGTATCCATAGGCCGTGCGCTCGTACTGCTTGGCCGCTTCGCCGAAATCCTTGTGCTCGAACAGAAGGTCGGCGAGCCGGTAGTTGATAGGCGGCGACTCGGGGTCCGTCGGGAAGGAATCGAGGTAGTCGCCGTACCATTGCAGCGCCTCGCGATAGTTCGCCGCCTTTTCGTTGTCGTCCTGCGTGCTTTGATACCCGGCGTGATAGTGCGTCGCGAGGTCCTTCAGGTTCGTCTTGAGATAGGCCAGCACGTCCGGCGACTCTTCAGGCTTGAAGTGCGTCCAGTACTCGGCCTTCAACCCGTACTTGGACGCGAACTCGCGCCTGGCCTCCAGCACGAGCATGGGGAATCCGCCCTGGGTGAAGGTCTCCACGACGCGCATGCTGAAATGCGGCGCGGCGCGGTGGAACGGATAGATGGTTACGAAGGTCTTGTAGGTCTTGGCCGCGTCGTCGTAGCGCAGTTTCGCCAGGTAGTGCTCGCCCAGATTGGAATAGATGCGGTCTTCATAGGCGCGATTCCCGAAGGAGGAGAAGTACTCCTGGACGGTAGCCGGCCCGCCGAGGTTGCTGAAGCCGAAGCTGATGACCCGATAGGTATCGGCGACGCGGCGCTCATCGTCTTCGCCGTGCGTCGCATCGAAGTCGTAGCCGATCGAGACCTTGTAGTCGAGCAGCGCGATGTACTTGTGCAGGGCCTCCTCGTAGAGCTCCTGCTTGTACAGCGTCCAGCCGAGCTTGTAGAGCGCCAGCTCGAAGTACGTGGAGCTCTGGCCCAGGCTGATGATGGCCGCATAGGCGGTTTCGGCGTCGTGATAGCGCCTGCGGGTGAAGAAGTACTCGCCGCGCCTGAACTCGACTTCGTCGAGGTGCGCGGAGTGCGGATTCGCCCGGATCAGACGCTCCATGGTCTCCAGGGCTTCCTCGGTGCGGCCGAGCTCGTCGTAGGCGCGCGCCTTCTGGTACAGGACCTGGTCATTGTGCTCGTAGGCCGGATACTCGGTGAGCAGGCGATCGTAGAGAGCGATCGCCTCCAGCGCGCTGGTGGGGTCGGCGCCGGCGCGCATCGCATCCGGCAGCCCGGCGTCGTAGTTGCCGCCTGCCTGCAGCCCGCTCTCCGCAGTCGTGCGCTGCTCGAAATCCTCATCTGATTCCCGCAGTCGGGAGACGACAGCGGCGGTGGCTGGCTCGGGCGATGCAGCCGGCGGGCTCGAGGGGGCCTGCGCGGGCGCCGGGGCGGCCATCTCGCGGGGCTTGATCTCCCCGGTGCGAATGCCGAACTGCTTCTCGATCTTGAGATCCGCGAGCCGGCGCATCGCCTCAGGAGTCATCGCCGTCTGCGAAGACTCGTCGAGAAAACGACGGTAGCCCTGCATGGCCTGATCGAGGCTCTTTTCGACCTTGACCTCCTGCAGGTCCGGGTCCACCCTGCGCAGCTCCGCCAGCGTCGCCGACTTCGCGTTCTCGCGATGCCCGGCGCAGCCTGCCAGAAAGGCCAGCGGAAGCAGGATGAGCGCTGCGCGACGCATCAGTGGCCTCCCTCGAGTGCCCGGGCCCGCGCGGCGCGGTCGTAGCTGTCGGCGACGGCGTAGCGCGCCTGCGTCTGCTGGACCATCAGGCGCTCCCGGCGCGCCACGAGCTGGTCGATGGCGACGGTCTCGATCATTTGCCCCTGCCGGGCCATCAGGAGGTCGACGCGCTGCAGCGCCTCGCTGATGCGCTGACGCAGCTGTCCGATCTGTGCGTCGTAGCCGCTGTAGCTGTGCGTCGCTGCCTGTCTTGTCCTGACGAAGGCGTCGTACTGCGGCATGAGGGCGTCGATCTCGGCGTTCAATTCGTTGAGGTGCACATGCGCCGCGGTCAGCCGCTGGTGGTACTCGGCCTCGAGCCGCCACGTGAGCGCACCCCTCAGGCGCGCCGCGCGCTGCCGCAGCGCGAGCGCAGTGGGGCCATTCGAGTCTCCGAGCTGCTTCTCGATGAGGCTGATGCTCTCGTCGGCCACTTGCTCGTCGGCGGTCGCCAGATACTCCGGCCGCGGCGCCGTCAGCATCGCCTGGAGCCTGTCGCCGAGGTGTTTGCGCTGCTCCAGGCGCAAGTGCATCCGCGAATCCAGCTCCCGGAACTGCGCGTCGATCTCCGGCAGCAGCGGCTCGTAGTTCAGTCCTCGGAGACGGATGATGTCGTCGAACGCGTCGAGATTGGTGGTCCAGGTTACGAGCCTCGATCGCAGGTCTTCGAGATCGAGGTAGTTGTGCAGCGCTGTCTGGAAGTCATGGGAGGCCATCAGCTCCATCAGGTAGTAGGTCTCCGGCGCGTCGGGCAGGCTGCGCAGGCGGATGACCCAGTCCTCGCTCTGCCGGCTTTCCTCGCGGATGAGCGCGTTGAGAAACCGCCCTTCCCTGATGCTGACGATCGAGGCATCGACTCTGTCGAGCTGCCCGCTGAACACGTCGAGCGCCCGCTCGTACATGAGCGCGGCGCGCCCGTGCAGGTTCAGGCTGGCGTATGCATGAGGCACCGCCAGCATGGCTTCCTGGACCGCGATATCCGTCGGCTCCCGGTCCACCAGGATGTTCCAGGGGACGAGCGCGCGGTCGTACTTCTCGGCCGAGGCCTCGGCGCCGCCCGCCCGCAGCAGCGCCTGGTTCGAGAACGGCCCCTCGATGCGGACGCGATCCAGCGATTGCCTGGCGCGATCGAAGTCGGACGATTCGAAAAGGATGCTGCCGAGCACCAGGTTCGACTTGTCGCGGATCGCGAGACCCGCGCTGTCGATGGTCTGCATGGATCCTGACTTGTCGAGCTGTGCGATCGCCTCCGGTGACCGGCCGTCCTGCAGCAGCGCGATGCCGAGGTTGTAGGCGGTGAATCCGGCCAGACTCGTGTCGCTTCGTATCTGCTTGAGCACCTCGACCGCCTCATGCGGCCGGCCCGTCGCCATATCGATACTGGCCCGCAGGAACTCGACGTCGTCCTTGATCGCCTCGGGCACCACGCCCTGGATCCGCGCCAGCGCATGCTGCGCCTCGTCGAGCTGACCTTTCTGGAATTGGATGCGGGCGAGCCTGAAGGCGGCCTCGTTGCGCACGGCCTCGTCGACCGCGCCCTCGAGCACCGCCTTGATGGCGCGCCCGGCGCGGTGGTGCATGCGGTAGCTGAGCTCGAAATCGCCGACCGAGAACTCCGCGTCGTTGATGTAGAAGTGGAGGGTGTCGAGCCCGGGCTCGTCCAGGCCGTGGTACTGGGCGAGCTCGGCGTCCAGCCGCTGCAGCGCATCGAAGTACTGCCCCTGCCAGGCGTAGTAGAGCGCCTCGCCAAAGAAGGGGTCACGCAAGCCGGCGCTCACGGCCGGCGGGGCAGCGAGCCCCAGGGCCAGGCCGAGACCGAGCAGCTGCTGCAGGGCGGATTGCATCGACTACCATTCCTCAAAGGTGATTGGAGTGTTGCCGGAATCAGATCCGGCCACCGTCAGCCCCACCAGCTTCGGCTTCACTTCTTTGCGGAAGGCGAAGCGCTCCGTGCGGCTGTACTCCGCGCCGTTCGCGAGCACGCCGACGACCACCGCCTCGAGCTGGTGCTCTCCGGTCGCCACATTGCCGACGTAGAGCCGCTGCACACCACCCTTGCGCAGGGCCTCGAGCTCCTTGGCGCTGTAGATGTAGTGGGCGACGAGCTGGCCGTCGATCTGGAGCCGCACGGCGTCGAGCCGCATCTGGTCGCTCCTGGCCAGGGAGACGAAGACCGCGACCTGGGTTCCTGACGGATAGAGCAGCTTCTCTTCCAGACGGCGCAGTTCCTCCGCAATGCGGAGGACGTCTGACTTGATCGCCTGGACCTCTTCGTCGAGGCCCTTCATCTGCTGCCGGTCGTATTTCTGCTGCCGGTCGTTCTTCTGCTGCCGGTCGTTCTTCTCCGCCCAGACGTGGGCACAACCCAGGCAGAGCAGAACAGCGATCGTTACGTTGCGGATGTTCGATGACATGTGTGACTCCAGGCTAGGTGCCGTGCGACGTCACGCTGGCTGGAGTGCCGCCCGGCAACTGGCACGAAGACCAAGAGCGAGTCGTGCACTGCAGCCGTGATTGGGACGTTTGTTGCGTCAATCGTTCTGCGATCGAGCTGCCAATGGTTTCAGGGCAATGAACTCAACGCGGTTCGTACGATTGTGTTTGATGTGTGGGGGGTCAAGATCTTGCTGTCGGGTGCAACGCGAGAGTTGGGTGCGACATGCGGAGTCGGGTGGAGCCTGCAGAGTTGGGTGCTGATGGAGAATGCGACGAATCACGGATGTCACGTCAGGTCGCCGCGGCGTTGGTTTCCGGGTGATGAGACGCGTAGCCGCTGCGCCTGAGGAATCCATGTACAAATGCAGAAGTGAATGGGAGGAATTTGTAGTTGGACGCGGATGAGCTAGTCGTTTCTCATCTGGATATAAACCTGGTAGCCTGGGGATCACATATGTCTATAGCGCGGTAAGCGCTATGCAGACTTGCTGATTGAGTCATGCTGGATCGGGCATCTCCGACGATGCAACGGCGCCGCCCGGTCCTGAGGAGCCCGGGTTCGGCCGCATCGGTCCAATCGAGCAGCCCCGCGGCTACGCGTCGCCGAAGGATCTGGCCGCTACAACGCAGAGATGGTTCGTGTCGCGAGCGAAGCTGGAATGGAGGTCTGCGATCTGGCCTCGCGCCTTCCGAAGACGCGCGAGTTCTTCTACGACGATTGTCATTTCACCAACGCGGGCTCAGAGATGGTCGCATCCGCGGTCGTCGAGTATCTTCGATTGCCGGCGAAGTAGCGCTGGATCCGGGCCGTCCCTACCACTGCCGCGCGCTGACCAGCGCGAACGACGCGAAGCGTGCGTCGAAGAAGCCGATGTCAGAGTCATCCCGGTACGCGGCCCCTCTGAAGCCGCCACTCCACTTGCCCGGAAACCAGGAAGGCAACAGCACCATGAAGGAGGTGCCAAGGCCGTCCGCGTCTGCCGTCTTGCCGTAAATGGGATTCTCCTCATGGTACCGGGACGACTCGGCGTAGACGGTGGCGGTGACGGTCGCCTTCTCGCCGTGGAAGAAGTAGTCAATCTCAACTCCCGCGACGTTGTGCGCCATGGCCTCGCCATCCCGGTCCTGGATCTGGAAAGACGCGCGCGGCACCAGGCGGTGTCTCTCGGAGAGTTTGATGCGATACGAGACGCGAACCTGCCGCACGAGGCCGTCCCGCTCGAGAAGCCGCCGCTCGGCGTCCGTGAGTCCCAGGAATTCGCCGCTGTGCTCCGTCCCGATCTCGGTGCGGCCCGCCGTGAGCTCGATCTCGAGCCCGGGGCCGATGCCGCTCCAGGTAAGCCGCGCTCTTTGCAGCTCACGGTCGCTCGGCTCGCGCTCCTGACCCGTCACGTAGGGATCCTCCCAGATGCGTACAGGCAGACCGGCCAGCAGCTCGACCCCGAGGAGCCCCTCGCCTCCCAGCCCCTGGATCAGACGGATGCTCGCCGTGAAGTCGTACCGGATGAGGTCCTCGAGTGAGTGGCCCGCGCTGAGATAGGTCCGCGAGCCCGCGAAGCGGTAGCCGATCTCGCCCCTGAGAACCGGGATGACGTTCCTGACGGTCTCTGGCCCGTGACTCAGCGAATCGATCTCCGCTTCTCCGAACTCCTGGAACGTGCTGCCGCTGATGAAGCTGCTCCCGAGGTGCTGGATCCCCACCCCCAGCATGTCGAACCCGTGCCAACCGGGTTTCTCGGGCAGGGGGTCGAGGGCCGCGGCGGGTGTCACGGCAACCAGGACCGGCAGCAGGACGACGAGGCAGCCCCGCGCATCACGGCCGGCCGCCGCAAGAGGAGAACGTGGCATCGCCTACCATATTAGTTGCGCCGAGAACCTCTGCGGCGGGACGCCGGGAACCTCCTCGAGCGGCGTACCCCTCACGGGACGCAGCTGCCCCTGACGGCGTGGCGGCCGATTCAGCCTGTCGCGCGTTCCTCAGGGGCGGTGGGAAGCCGCCTCCATCGGTGAGATCTGCTCCTGCGCCGGCTGCTCCTGGGCGGCATCGCCTTGCATCGTTACGATCGACCGGACCATGAAGGCGCCTGCTCCCATGGCGGCGCAGACGAAACCGGCAGCCACATACCAGACGCGCACACCTGCGGCCTCCGCCACGGGCGTGGCGATCAGCAGCCCGATGGGGGTCATCGCGGTGGCGATGCACATCATCAGGGTAAAGACCCGCCCCTGGTACTCGGGCGCGATGGTTGCCTGGAGAACGGCGGCGATGCAGCCGTTGGCCACAGCGGAGAAGGCGCCGACGGCGAGCATGGCCACGACCGCCAGGGGAAGAAGCGACGCCGGCGTCACGCCCAGTGCAACGGTTGCCGCACCGAGTCCCAGAAGCGAAGCCAGGGCCGTATGGACCCGCCGCCGCGACCCACCCCAGACACCCAGCGCCAGCCCGCCCGCGATGACGCCGGCGCCGACGGCCGAGGTCATCCACGCCTGCGTCCCGGCGTCGCCTCGCATCTCCTGGCTCACGAGCAACGGGAGCAACGCGAAGGCCGGGACTAGAAACAGGTTGATTGCGGCAGCGTAGCCGATGAGAGCCATGGGCCCCGGCAGGCTGCGCAGGTAGCGCAGCCCCGCTCCGAAGTCGTCCAGGAAGGCCCAGCGGCGTGACGCGCTCGACTGCCGGCTGCGCTCCGGCTCGGGGATCCTGATGAAGAGCAGGGGAGCCATGGCGCACAGCGCCGTGACCACGTCCATGGCCATGACGCCGGTCATGCCGACCAGCCCGAGCAGCACCGCCCCCAGGGGCGCGGTCAGGATGCCGAGCCCGCCCTGAAGCATCTGGTTCACCCCCTGGATGCGCGCCAGGTGCTGCGCGGGCACCATGAGCGATGTCGCCGACATCATGGCCGGGGCGTGGAAGGCCCCCCCGAGCGCGCGCCAGAGGATGAAGAGGAGAACCGAAGTCGTGCCGGCGCGCTCCGCCAGAAAGAGCCCCGCCAGCGCCAGCGAAGCCAGAGCCACGGCGCCGTCGGCCACGAGCATCGTGATGCGGCGACTGCACCGATCCACCAGAGCGCCGATGGCGGGCCCCAGCACGATCTGCGGCAGCAGGGCGCACAGGGTGGCGGTGCTCAGGACGGCGGCGGACCCTGTCTCCAGCGTCAGCCACCAGATCAGAGCGAACTGTGAGGCCTGGCTGCCGGCAAGAGAGAAGGCCTGCCCTGACCAGATGGTCCAGAAGATTTTCATCTTCATCGGCGGCCGGTATGCCCTGTCCTCCGCCGGGTGCGGCGACTCGCTCGCGAGCGCCGCTGTCGATGACTCGTGTCCCATGTCTAGCACGTCCCAACCTCCTTCTGGCCGGATTATCAAGTTGATATCGATTATTCAACTATAGCTGAACAATGTCAAGTGGTAGAATCGCGCTATGGCGAGAAAACGGGTTCCGCCAAGGAAACGAGCCGGGTTGTCTGAAGCGGCGAGACCGGCGAAGCTCCCAACCAAAGAGCTCCACAAACTCACGAGCCTAGCCCAGATGAAGATCCTGGCCGATCCGCTGCGGATCCGGATTCTCGAGCTCTTCTGCGAGGAGCGCACGACCAAGCAGGTAGCCGGGATCCTCGAGCAGCCGCCTACACGGCTCTACCATCATGTGTCCGCGCTCGAGCGCGTCGGACTCATCCGCCTCACGCGCACCCAGCAGCGCCGCGGCGCGCTCGAGAAGTACTACCTGGCCGTCGCGAAGACCTTCAGCGCCGACTCCAGTCTCTTTTCATCGAGCGCGGCGGCACTGGCCAGGGAGGTGACGGGAGGAGTCGCGGCTCAGGTGCTCGAGAACACCACCGCCGACCTGCGCGCGCTCATCGAACGGGGCGAGGATGGCCTCGAGGGGTTGAAGCACGAGGCCATCCTGAGCTACCTGGAGGTGCGAGCTACCCCCAGGGAGCTCAAGGCGATCCGCGACAAGCTCATGAAGATCATCAAGGGCACGTCGCGGGGAGAGCCCAAAGCAGGCGCAGCCTCTTCCCCCTACCGGCTGACGGTCGCCTTCTTCCCCCTCGTCAACGGCCGTCGCTCCACCTGATCGAGCGGCCGGACTTGCAGTTTCCGATGCTTGTTTCTCTTCGACCCGTGGGATGAGGTGCTACGCATCCGCTTCGCTGTGGGCAGCGGCGATCAATGGTGCCGGGGCTGGGGGTCGAACCCAGATGGGCCTTGCGGCCCAGGAGACTCTAAGCCGAAAGCCTGGCCGCTCGAGCCTTGAACTCACTGAGGGGTACGATCCCGCCCGAGACTTGGACCTCGTTCATGGGCACTTCCTCCATACGATCGCGGGAGAAGAGGCACACTTCGAGTCGATCGGGCGCACGGAAGCCGGTGGCTCGAAGAGCGCCTGCCCGCGGCCGCCCGCGCCGGGGGCGCGGATGGGGGCACCTGAGTGCCATCGCCGCGAGGCGGCCAGCGCCTCGCGGAGCCTGCCCACGGACAAGAATGCCGCCGGGAGGGCTGCATGCCCGCGCGCTCTCCAGGCGGCTCGCCCCTTGGTGGGGGAGTTCAGGGGCACATCGTTCCGCCACGCAGGGTGCCGTCGGACCGGCGTCCCTTGGTCCCTTCCTCCCGCAGCCGGTTCTCCACGGTGACGAGGTAGAAGAAGGCCTCGCTGGGAGGCGGGACGGCGGCGTCACCGACCGACAAGGACGCGAGCCCTTGCAGGTGGCAGGCCCCGTACGTTCCGGGCAGAAGGCCGAGGGGATCTCGATAGATGTTGTACGAGCCGGCCGAGGGCTCAGCGTCCCATCCAAGAGTGTCCAGATCGGCGAAGCGGAGGGCCGTGACTTCGCCGGGAGGGGAATAGGCGGCCTGCCACGACGGGCTCATCGAGTATGAGGCGCCGGACAGGCCGCGCGCCGGCAGTGTGTCACCCAGAGAGCCGACCGTGATCCGGAAGCTGCTCGAGGAGATGACCGCGCCATTCACGGGGACGGAGGCGGCGTTGAAGGTGTGCTCTTCCAGCCGGAAGCTGGTGCTCGACTGGGCGAGCGCAATCCCTCACCACGGGAGGCCCCTGAGTTGCAATCGGGCAGAACCTGCCTCAGATGTTCATGCGATGCCCTCCCGGAGGAGATCTCCGTAGAGTTCCGCCACGTGCCGGCGCGGACCATTCCCCCGTGGCCCGAAAGGGATCGGGCCAACCTTGGAGGTCGGTACATGCGCAATCGATCCTTCCCGAGTCCCGTTGTGGGTTTCGTCATCATCCTCACCGGTCTCCTGCTGCCTGCGTCCGGCGCCCGCGTCCGGCCCGCGATGGCCGCGATGCTATCGGACCAGACCGGCCCGGTCCCGATCCAGGCCGCCGGGCGGGGCAATCCCTACATCAATTTCAGAGACGGCCGGCCGATCCTGGTGACTTTTTCCGGCGCCGCGGGTCTTTCGTCCGCCATGTCGGACCCCGCGACGAAAGGGCTCGCCCTCGCCTCGGCCGACTTCGACGAGGATGGGATGCCGGACCTGGTGGCCTCATATCAGTCGTCCGACGGCGGTCTGCTGAGCCTGCACTTCGGCAACGTGGACGCCGTCTACCCAAACGCCCCCGAGGCGAAGGAGCGGCGCGCCAAGGGGACCTTCGTGGACGCCCCCTTCCTTCCCGACGCGAAGCTGTTCGAGACGCCCGAGCGGCCCGACTTCCTAGGGGCGGGGGATTTCGACGCGGACGGTCACTGGGACGTGGTGGCCGCGCGCGATGGCGGCTCGTCCCTGACACTTCATCGCGGCGACGGCGCGGGAGGTCTTCGCCCCTCAGAGAGCCTTCCGCTGCCGGGCGCAGTGACCGCCATGGCCACCGGCGACGTCAACCGCCGCGACGGGCTGGAGGACGTGCTGGTGGGGGTGGTGACGCCATCGGGCGCGCAGCTCCTCGTCTTCGAGTGGCCCGAGGGGGCGCTGAAGGGCGATCCGGAGGTGATCGCGCTTCCTGAGCCGGCGATGGACCTGGCGGTGGGACAGCTCGACGCCGAGTTCCCGATCGACGTCGCTGTCGCAGCAGGAAAGTACCTCGCAATCGTCGAGGGCAGGGATCGCCGCCTCACGCATCGTGAGGATCGCCGCGCAATGGTCGGCCAGGCCCGGACGGCCCGGCATGCGCTTCCGTCCTTCGTCCACCGGATAGCTCTCGCCGACGTTGACGCCGATGGGACGGTGGAGCTCGCCATGCTCGCGGAGGGCGGGGAGCTGCGGATTGCGCGCGTGGCCGACCTCGAATCGTTCTCGACGAGTCCGGGCGATCCCCTTGCTCAGGTCAGTCCCCAGGAAGCGGCAGACGCCTTCCTCGTGGCGGGTCGGCTTTCCAGCACCCCTGGCGTCGCGCTTGCCCTGGCCAACAGGACGGGTCGGGAGATTCGGATCCTCTCTCCCGCGCCGGCCGGCTCCGCGTTCCAGGCAACGATCCTGTCCACGCTGAACCCAGCTGCCGACGTCCTCCCGATGCGCCTGAACTCCGACGCCCTGGCCGACCTCGTCGTTCTGTCGCAGACGGCGTCCTTCCTCGCCAGCCTGGAGACCCTCCCACTGGCGACCTTCACCGTCACCAACACCCTCGACTCCGGATCGGGCTCGCTGCGGGCGGCCATCCAGGCGGCGAACTCGACGGCCGGGGCCGATATCGTGGCCTTCAGCATCCCCGGTACCGGGCCGCACACGATTCAGCTCCTGGCGAGGCTTCCCCTGATCACGGAGTCGCTGACAATTGACGCGACCACCGAGCCGGACTTCACTGGAACCCCCGTCGTTTCCCTCGACGGGATCATGATCTTGACTGGACACCAGGGGCTCTTCGTCGACACCCCCAGCGGGGCGAGCATGATCCGGGGCCTTGAGATCATAAGGTTCGGCAGGGGGATCTTCATGACCAACGCCGGCGGCAACATCGTCGAGGGGAACCACGTGGGAACGACAGGGGCAAACAGGGAGTATGGGGTCCACACAGAGCTGACGACGGGGGACACCATCGGCGGGACGACCTCCGCAGCCAGGAACGTCGTCTCGGGGAACGTCGGTTTCGGGATCAGCCTCGCTCTTTCCAGCGAGGGTCGCGTGCTGGGCAACTACGTCGGGACGAACGTCTCGGGATCGTTCGCCCTGCCGAACGGGTCCACCGCAATCGATGTCATCGATTCGAGCAACACCTCGATCGGAGCTGCCACGGGAGGGGCGGGCAACCTGGTCTCCGGGAACATACGTGAGGGGATCAGGCTCTTTGACGCACTCGGAACGCTGATCCAGGGGAATCTCGTCGGCACCAATTCTGTTGGGTCCAGCGCTCTCCCGAACGGCCTGGCTGGCATCTTTGTTGATCTGGAGAATGCAACGATCGGCGGCACCACACCCGCAGCCCGGAACCTGATCTCCGGCAACAGCGGCGCGGGGATCCTTCTCTTTCCGGGAAACACGTCCCTCGTGCAGGGGAACCTGATCGGCACGGGTCTCTCCGGAGTGACGGCCATTCCTAACGTCACAGGGGTGGAGCTTATTGGTACAGAGGATGCGCTGATCGGGGGCAGCATCGCAGGCGCGCGCAACGTGATCTCGGGCAACACGGAGAAGGGAATTGTTATTTACCAGGGGACAGGGAACGACGTCCTCTCCAACTTCATCGGGACCTCGACCAACGGACTGTTCCCCCTGGGCAACGAAGTGGGAATCCTACTTAACAGCGCCGACGACAATCGGATCGGAGGGAGCAGCCTGGCCACGGCGAACGTCATCTCGGCGAATAACGGCGGCGTCGTCCTACTGAGCGAGTCGACCGGCAACCTCGTCGAAGTCAACCTGATCGGCACGAACCTGGCAGGAGGCTTCTCATCGCTCATGCGCAACGTTGAATTCGGCATCACGATCGATTATTCCACGAACAACCTTGTGGGCGTGAAGCAGGGCCAGGGGAACATCATTGCGGGGAGCTCGATCGGCCTGCACATCAAGGGCGGGAGTAGCCTCAATCGAATCCAGGGGAATCGCATCGGGACCGACCTGACGGGCACGGTCCCCGCCCCGAACACCGACGGGGTCGTCATCGAAGAGTACGCACACGGCAACATCATCGGTGGCATCTACGCGGAGACCGGCAACCTCATCTCTGGCAACTCCAACACGGGGGTGGTGATCCGGGGTTCCGCGATGGAAAACGACTTTCTCGGAAACCTCATCGGAACGGACATCACCGGCAATGTCGCCATGGGAAGCGCCTTCGGCGTCTCCATATCGGAGAGCGCGAGAATGAACACCATCGGCGGGCCCGACCCGAAGGACCGGAACCTGATCTCCGGTAACGTGAACAACCTGGTGCATTTGGGGATCCCCGGGCGCCGATCGGACAACCTCATCGAAGGGAACTACCTTGGCACGGATGCCTCGGGGAACATGCCCCTTGGCTCCGGAGCCTCCAACGTGGCGGTCCTCAGCACGGGGGTGGTGCGCTTCGTCGGGAACATCATAGGTGGCAACTATTCGCGGGGCATCCGTGTCTCGGGGAGCGAGTTCGTGGACATCCTGGGCAACAGGATCGGCGTGGGAGCCTCGATGTCGTCCATCGGGCTCAGCGGTCCGGGTATCCTGCTCGATGGATCCACCGACAGCTATGTCATAGAGAACATCATCGCGAACAACGCCGGAGACGGGGTCGAGGTGATCGGAACCGGCACGGGAATCGCTATCTTCGAAAACTCCATCCATTCGAACGGCGGCCTGGGGATCGATCTGGGCTCTGATGGTGTGACCCCCAACGACCTAGGCGACGGCGACACGGGGCCCAACGGCCTTCAGAACTTCCCCGTCGTGACGACCGCCTTAGCGACCGGAGGGAACGTGACAGTCGCCGGCTCGCTCAACGGGACCCCGTCGGAGTACTTCTTCGTCGACTTCTACGCCAACACCTCCTGCGATCCCTCCGGGCACGGAGAAGGGGAGATCTTCCTAGGCTCCATCACGGTTTTCACCGACGTCACGGGCAACGTCTCCTTCGCCGGGGATCTGGTCGGGCCGGTCGGCGGCGGCGCCGTTGTCACGGCAACAGCGATGGATAACACGGGGTTCAGTTCGTCCGAGTTCTCCGCCTGCTTCACGGCGACGGGAGTGCCGCCGCCGGCGCCGACCGCGGTGGAGTTCACGTCGCCGGTCGACGTGACCTGGGAGGCGGTGCCAGGCGCGATCGCCTACCACCTTTATGCCGGGACGCCGGGGATTCTACCGAGACTGGCCACTTCGGCGGCCGATTCCTGCTATGCAGGGGCGGTGCAGTCCACAGGTCTGATGATCCCGCCCGCGAGCGATCCGCCTCCGGGCAGCATGTTCTGGATTCTGGTGACGGCGGAAGGCCCCTATGGCGAGAGCCCGATGGGTCCCTCCAGCAACGGTCCGCGCCAGCAAGACAGCTTCGGAGACTGCAGCGATTCCTGCTCTCATTCTCCCTGCGAAGCCGGTGGGCCGCTGGATCCTGCCTGTGCGTTTTCTGCCGGCATCGTCTGCGAGAAGGACGCGGACTGCTGCACCCAGCTCTGGACGGCGGACTGTGTCCAGAAGGTGCAGACCGTCTTCCGGAGCCTGAACTGTCCCGCGAGCCAGGGGAATTGCTCGCACACATTGTGCGATCAGGGGGCTCCACTTATGATGGGGTGTGACGTCCCCCCGCTCCCCTCCTCGTGCACGTCGGCGATCTGCAGCGTCGACGCGCACTGCTGCCAGCAGGCCTGGGACGACGCGTGCATTGCGCAGGTCGGCTCCGTTTGCGGCTATAACTGCCTGTGACGAAAGCAGGATGGGAATTGACCTTGCGGTGATCGTCCTGACCGTTGCCGCGAACGATTGAGCCGGAGGTGTGTGGTGGGCAGCGGCGGCGGTTCACGCGTGAGTACAAGATCGAGGCCGTTCGGCCGGCACTGTCCGGATGGTGACCCAGACGGAGACTCGGACCTCAAGCGTCTCCTGCCACCTGTTTCACCTTCATGCAAACCGCTGAAAACCTGGTGCCGGGGGCGGGGATCGAACCCGCATGCCGCTTGCGCGGCCGGGGATTCTCCCCTGCGTCTGCCAGTTCCGCCAACCCGGCCGTGCCGAGTATGAGGCAAAGGGGGAGGGCGGGCGGCTCATCATCTTCATTGGCTGCCCTATCCGAGGGGATCCGGATGTATCCTCCGGCCATCATGTCAGCCGGAAGGGGTCGTGGGGATTCACCGGCGGGGGGCTTCCTCGGCCGTCTGCTGGGTCGCCGCGCGGTGCGGCCGGTGCCGGCCCCGGACGGGAGCCTGCTGGGCGCCTGCCTTGGTTCCCGGGAGGTGCGCGTGCTGGAGTCGGTCTGGCGGCGAGGGGCGGGCCGGGTGCGCGACCTCCTGAGCGACTTTCCGGGAGTGGCGTACACGACCCTCATGACCACGCTGGATCGTCTCTACAAGAAAGGCCTTCTGGAGCGGCGCAAGGAGGGGCGCGGCTTCCTTTATGTGCCGCGGTACCGGCGCGACGAGCTGGAGGCGCTGCTTGCGCGCAACGCCATCGACGATCTGCTGCGCGAGAAGAGGCGAGCGCGTGGCGCCGAGCCGATCCTGGTCGGTTTCGTCGAGGCGGTGTCGGAGCGCGACGCGCGCATGCTCGACGAGCTGGAGCGGCTGGTGAGGCGCTACAAGAAGGCCGCGCGGCACCATTCCGGCGATGGAGGTTCCAGGTGACCCTCGCTCTGCTCGCGGCGTGCTGCACCCTCATCGTCTTCGCGGCCGCCTGCGTGCCGGCTTCGCTGCTGCTGATGCTGCACTGGCGCCTGCGTCGGGCATCCTGGATGCGCCGGTCCGCCACGAGCCTGCTGATCTACCGCTCCCTTCCTGCCGGAATCTCCGCCGCCCTGGCCTGGCTGGTCGTTCTGCCCGCGTTCATCGCGCACGAGCCGAGAGGCGATGTGGAGGCGATCAGCCTGCCGCTGGCAGCGGCGGCCGCGCCGGGCCTTCTGATCCTGGGGGCCGCCATCGTTCGCGGCCTGGTCGCCGTTCGCCGGACCCGCCGCGCGCTTCGGGGGTGGCTGCGCACGGCCGCGCCCGTCCAGGTCCCGGGGTGGCGCGGGCCCGCACGGATCGTGCAGGCCGATGCCGCGGGGGTCTGCGTCGTCGGAATCGTGCGCCCGATCCTGCTGGTCGCCCGGAAGGCCGTGGAGACGTGCACGCCCGCTGAGCTGTCCGGCGTCGTCGCGCACGAGAAGGCCCACCTGGCGACGGGCGACACCTGGAAGCGGCTGATGCTGCGCTGCATGCCCGACGTCCTCGGGATGACCCCCCTGGCGAGACAGATCGAGTCGACCTGGCTGGCCCGCGCCGAGGAGGAGGCCGACGCCGCCGCCGTGAGCGGCGATCGAGCGCGGGGCGCACAGATGGCTTGCGCCCTGGTCAAGCTGGCCCGCGGGCACGTGGGCTCCGCGCTCCCGCTGGTCACCTCGTTCGATGCCGGCGGGCCGCTGGAGAGGCGCGTCCGGCGGTTGCTGCGAGGCGCCCCTCCCGCGCAGGAAGCCCGGCAGTCGCCATGGACGATCCCGGGCGCGGCCCTGGCGGCGTCCACCCTCATCCTCTGCGCCCTGACGCTGGTCTCCCGCGCCGTGCATCAGGTGATCGAGGCCCTCGTCCAGGCCCTCGTTTAAGCGGCCTTTCCATCTACGAGCGCTGGTAGTAGCAAGCGGCCCGGTGGTCTGATGGGCCCTCGAACCGGACGGGGAGGGGGCCATGCAGAGAAAAGGGATCGCCGCGCGTCTCATCGCGCTCACCGGACTCATCATCGCGTTGACCTTCGCCTCGGGGCAGGCCATGGCGCTCGAGGGGCGGGTCGTGGACGCCGCCGGTGCGCCGCTGGCCAACGTCTCGCTGTCGGTCATCGGAACCAGCCAGACGGCGCGCAGCGGCGCCGACGGGCGTTTCGTGCTGGTCCCCGACCCGAGGCCTCCGTTCGAGATCCTTCCATTGCTCCCCGGCGGCGGATACGGAAAGGCCATCCGCTTCGACGCCGTCCCCGCGGAGGGCCCGATCGTGGTCACCATCGCGGCCGCGGCGTCCGAGTCGGTGCTGGTGACGGCGGGAGCGGCGCCCGGCATTCACACGTCGCCCGCCGCCGGCACGACCACCGTCTCTCTCGAGGACATCCGATCCCGTGAGTCCCGCAACCTGACCCAGGCGCTCGAGAACGTACCCGGTGTCAGCAATGTCTCGGAGGGGCACGCCTCGGTGCCGGCGATCCGCGGCATGGCCCAGGCGCGATCCGTGATCCTGATCGACGGGGCGCGCGTCACCGCGGAGCGCCGCATCGGCCCCAGCGCCACCTTCCTGGACCCGATCGTGCTGCAGGGGGTCGAGGTGGCGCGCGGCCCGGGCTCGGTGGCGTACGGATCGGACGCCTTCGGGGGCGTGATCATGGCCAGGACCCGGCGGCCGCAGCCCGGCGCCGGGATGTCCGTGGCCGTGGGCGGGTCGCTCGGCGTGGGCGTGCCGCAGGAGCGCATAGGGGCCGAGATCGCCTCCGGGCTGGGCGACAAGGCGGGCGTCCTCTTCTCCGCGCACTACCGGGACTTCGGCGACTACGAGAGCCCCGAAGCAGTCGTCCTCAACTCGGGGAGCACCGACCACGGCTTTCTGGCCAGCTACGCCCAGATCGCGGGGAGCGGGCTGGTGACCGTGACCGTCCAGGGAGACTACGGGCGCGACATCGAGCGGCCGCGCATCAACTCCGACGTCGTGCGCTTCTACTATCCCGAAGAGAACTCCTTGCGGTTCACAGCGGCCTACGAGAGCGGGCCCGTGCTGGGGTTCGACACCACCGACCTGTCGCTGTTCGTGGGGGACTACCAGCTCATCACCGATCAGGACGAGTTCGCCACCGCCACCACCCCGCGCCAGATCGCTCGCGCGGACGTCTCGGCCCACGACTTCGGACTGCGCGCCGACGCAGGGCGGCACTGGGGGCAGGTGCAGCTCCACTTCGGCATCGATTTCAACGGCCGGATGGATCTCGAGGCCGAGGACGTGACCATCGATTTCGACATCTCCGGCGCCCAGACGCAGGAGAGCTCCTTCACCACCATCGAGGACGCGCGCCGCATCGACACCGGGGTGTACATCTCGGCCGAGGGCGCGGTCACCCCCGTGGTGGCTCTGGCCGGCGGGCTGCGCTACGACCATATCCGGTCCACCAACGAAGACGGATTCTTCGGCGACGTCTCGGTGAGCAACTCCGAGCCGTCGGGCTACGTGGCCGTGACGCTCGGAGCGTTCTCGGGCTTCTCGGCCACCGCTCAGTACTCACGCGGGTTCCGCGACGCGCGCCTTTCCGACCGTTTCTTCCGCGGCGTCACCGGGGCGGGTTTCATCACCGGCAACCCCGATCTCGAGGCCGAGACCAGCAATCAGTACGACCTCGCCTTGCGCTATGCGAAGGGCCGCTGGAAGCCGGCAGTGTACGTGTACGACTACCACATCGAGGATCTGATCGAGCGGTTCGAGGATCCGAACCAGGCGGACTTCTTCTTCTTTCGCAACCGGGGGCGCGCCCGCATCAGCGGCGTGGAGCTGGAGTTGCTGGCCGATCTCCCGGCGCAGGTGTCGCTGCTGGTCTCGGGAGGCATCTCGGATGGAGAAGCCCTCGACGACGACACCCATCTGGACGACATCCCGCCCGAGAACGTGACCGTTCAGGTCCGCAAGGGGATCGGCGGGAAAGGCTGGGTGCAGACGCGCGTGGCGTGGATGGGAGCTCTCGACGAGCCCGGGCCCAACGAGGTCCCGCTCGACTCGCGCACCGTGGTGGACGCGTCGGGTGGATGGAGGTTCACGCAGGGCGTCGAGCTGCAGCTGCTGGTGCGGAACCTGCTCGACGAGGAATACCTGCTGACCGCGGACGGCCGCTCGCCTCTGGCCCCCGGGATCTCCTGGACACTCGGCGCGCGGATGTGGTTCTAGCTTCTGGGTATAGCTTCGAGTTCATTGACAGACGTGTTCGATGCGAAACCGAGCGCCTTTCCCCCGCGCGCAGAACTCCTGCGGTCCCGGCCTGGCCGGGACCGGATTGCAGGGCACCCCCCGGCCGGTCGCCGATTGCCCGATCTGACCGTGTGTTTCTACGATCCCACCTTCTGTTCGAGGACGATGGCGGCGATCTCGTTGGCCAGCGTCTCGAGTCCCAGGATGCGTCCTCCCTCCAGGTTCGTCAGTGTGGCCAGGGCGAACCGCCTGCCGGGGAGGATCCACAGATCGGCGGTGAAGCCCTGCTGCACCCCCCCGTGCCAGACCGAGCCGTCGGGCTCTCGCCCCGGCCTTCCGTCGATGTACCAGCCGTAGCCGTACCTCGTCGGCTCCCCGCCGCGGGCCTGACGGCCCTTCGACATCTCCGCGAACGTCTCCGGCTTGATGAGCACGCCGTTCTGCGCGGCGATCGCGAACCGCGCGACATCCTCGGCCGTCGAAACCAGCCCGCCGCCGGGGATCTTGTAGCTCGAATCCATCAACGACGCGTTGCGCCATGCGCCATCGAAGACGGCGTACACCCTCGGCGTGTAGCCACGGGCGCGGTTGGGGATGATGGCGTGGATGTCGTCCACGAAGGAGCGCTGCATCCCCGCGGGCTCGAAGATGCGTCTTCGCACGTAGTCCGGGAAAGCCATCCCGGACGCCCCCTCGATGATGACCCCCAGCAGGGTGTAGCCGTAGGTGGTATACGTGTAACGTGTTCCCGGCTCGTGCTCGAGCGGATCGTCCTTGAAGATGCCGAGCGCCTCGGTGAGGCTGCTGTAGCGATGCGTCCGCTCCTCCTCGCCGCGCCGGTAATTGCGGATGCCGCTCAGATGCGCGAGGACCTGGCGCGTCGTGATGGGGGATGTCTTCTCGGGGAAGCTCGGCGCGTACTTCTGCACGGGCGCGTCGAGATCGAGCGCTCCCTTCTCGACGAGCTGCATCGCCGCGACGGCCGTGAGCGCCTTCGTCACCGAGGCGATGCGAAAGACCGTCGAGGCCCTCGCCGGGACGTTGTTCTCCACGTCCGCCACGCCGAAGCCCCCTTGCCAGATGATCGCATCGTCCTTCGCGATCGCCATGGAGAGCCCGGGGATCCCGCGCCGCGACATCGTCGCGGCGATGGCGGCCTCGACACGCGCGGCCTTGTCCGGGGGGAGCGAAGCTCCGCCCTGGCCCGCCCTGGGGGTCCAGGCCGCAAGCTGCAGCAGTACCGCGGCGCAGAGGGCGCCGGCCACGGTTCCGATCGATCGCTTCATGGTGTTCTCCATGATTCCGCCTCAGGACATGCGCCAAAATTTTGGCCTATCGGCGCGCGCCAGTAGCTTGTGTGAGATGGTCACGACTAGGTCCCCGGTTCGCCGGACGACGACCGGGCCACGGAACGGACGCCTATGTTGGGATCGTTACGCAGGGTCCTCAGCGCCGTCAGCGCCTCTGCGGTCCCTGCCCTGGTGAGGAACTCGGCCGCCGGCAGACGGACCTGCCAGGCGGGGTCGACGAGAAGCAGGAGCATGTCCGGAGTCGAAGCCGGATCGCCCAGCGCTGCGAGCGCAGAGGCCGCGTTGGCCCGCACGCGCCACACCGGATCGCGCAACGCCGACGTCAGCTCCGCGCGCGCGCCGCCGGCATCGGCGACGCCGAGGCTCCACGCGGCATAGGCGCGCACACGCCAGTCCGCGCTCTCAAGGGCATTCACCAGCGGGGCCACGACTTCATCGTCTTTCGCGATGGATAGCGCCCAGAGGGACCTCTCCCGGATGAGGTCGAAATCGTGCTGTTTCTCGTGACGCGCCCCTTCTCTCAGTCTCTCGAAGGCGGTCGCCTCGCTCGCGTCCCGCGGTTGGAAGACCCGCTGCAGCGCCCACCGCTCCCGCTCCGGATCCATCGGAGCACGTTCGCCGAACGTCACCTCGTCGGGCGACGGCGCGGAGGCCCCGGCGAGACCGAGCCCGGCAATCGCAACAGTCGCGACCAGGACGCCGGCCGGCGCCGATGCCATCAACGCCCGGGAGCTCGCGCGCCGGGTCGCAGGATCCAGGATCGACCGCAGCCGTCTCTCGAACCCGCGCGCCTCCGCTAGGGCGATGGAGTCGGTTACGGTTCCGGCTCCTCCCCGCGGGACGTTCCGGGCGAGATCGAGGAGCCACTCGGCGTAAGCGATGCCGGGGCTTCCCGATGCAAGGACGGCGTCGTCGCAGGCGTACTCGGCCTCCTGCCGCATCCTGCGCGCCGCGTACCACACGGCCGGATGGAACCAGAGGAGCCCGCGGCAGACTTCGGCGGCCGTCTGCATGAACGCGTCGCGCCTCCGGACGTGCGCCATCTCGTGCCTGAGGGCCCACTCGAGCCGAGTTGCGGGCCAGGCGCGGGCCGCCATGGGCAGGGCGACCACGGGCCGGAACGTGCCCCAGGTGACGGGGACAAGGAGCGCGTCGGTCTCCAGCAGCCTCACCCGTGAGGATCCGGCCAATGTCGCAAGCCACTCCAGGGCAGGGCCTGTCCCGATCGCGCTGGCGCTGGCGGCGATGCGGCGCAGCGCCACGCGTCCTGCGGCGATCCGCAGAAAGAACAGGGCAACGCCCGCCATCCAGATGAGGGCAAGGGCGGGTCCGACCCGAGAACGGAGCGCCGACGCCAGCCTCGGATCCGCGGCTCCGTGTGCTGCCGGGTCCCCCGGCACAGGAGCAACCGGCTTCTCCCGCCGCACCGTGAAGTCCATCGTCGCGAACGATTCGCCGACCGGGACGGACCAGAACGGTGAGAAAGGCGCCGTGACGGCCATCAGCAGCGCGCTCCCGATCACCGCGGCCCACAGGGCGTGGCGGCACGCGGCGCTGGAGCGCCGCAGCGCGCGGCTTGCCATGGAGCCCAGCGCCACGAGCGCGAGGACCTTCGTGCTGACGAGCGCGAAAAGCGCCAGGAGGCTCATCGCGCCGGGCATCGGTCACCGCATTCCGCGGGCGCCGTCGATGAGCGCCTGAAGCCGATCCAGCTCCTCGTCGGAGAGCGGCGCGGGCATCTCGAGCAGCGCGGCCATCGCGCGCGCGCTCGACCCCTGGAAGAACGTGTCCACGACCCCGCGAAGCACGCCGCGGTTGGCCCTCCCCGCGGGCACGACGGGCGAATAGACGTTGCGCAGCCCATCCACGCGATGGCGGAGATGTCCCTTGTTCTCGAGGATCCGCAGCATCGTTCGCACCGCGGTGTTCGTCGGCGGATCGGGGAGCCGCGCCGCGATCTCCGAGACCGTGGCGCTCCCCAGCCGGTAGATCGCGTCCATGATCTGGCGCTCCCGCCGGCTGAATTGGCCGGCCTGACTCGGGGAAGCGCCGTGTCGGGAAGGCATGGGCGCCATAATATTGGCGGGTCGCCGCCGTGTCAAGCCGGCCGGGCGACGGCAGCCGCATCGACCATCCAGCTGGGCTTGCCGCTCTGAGAGCATGGTGCCTTCGGTTCGAGTGCAAGGTGAAGAGCACCTGTCTGCCGGAACCGCTGATCCGGAAGTCGATCGGGGGGCTGCAAGCCCCGCGGGTTTCAGGGAAGCCCGCAGATGTTGGTTCGCTCGATGCCCGACGAGTCGGCGCCCCAGCTTCCCGTGTTCGGACTGAGCGCGCGCACCAGGAAGAGGTAGACGCCGCCCAGCGGGGGGATGGCCGGATCGCTGTGGCACGAGGCCGACGTGGTCCGCGAAGTGGTTCATCTCTCTGCCTCCCGTGACAGGACGCGTGGCTTCGTCCGGCTTTCTGTGCAGGGACGATCGAGACGGGGTGAATCCCTCACACGATGGCGGGGATAAGGGGACTGGCTGGAGACAGGCCGGGCAACGAGGTCCAGAGTCCGATGGCCGAGGTGATCCTGGGGGGCCTTCTCAGCTCGACCTTTCTCAACCTCGTCGTGGTGCCGGTGCTCTTCTGCCGCTGGGGAGAGCCGCGGGCGTCGAAGTCGCGCTATTAACTCGTTATGAGGCGCGCGGATCGCGTTGTAGGCGATGGTATTGTGAGGCTGGTGCCGGGGCCGGGGGTCGAACCCAGATGGGCCGAAGGCCCAGAGGATTTTAAGACGAAACGGGGAGGGCAATGAAATCAGTAAGTTTCTAACTCGTTGCCCCTTCCCGTT
>Ga0187894_10000094_pt1 | contig 111541 bp, 136 predicted proteins | sample GBC1701081metaG_FD_136650 | JGI IMG/M metagenome (GOLD analysis project Ga0187894, IMG submission 136650) | White microbial mat communities from a lava cave in the Kipuka Kanohina Cave System on the Island of Hawaii, USA - GBC170108-1 metaG ... | reverse complement strand
GGAACGCCCCAAGGGGGTGAAGCCGTTTACGGCGGAACGCCCCAAGGGGGTGAAGCCGTTTACGGCGGAACGCCCCAAGGGGGTGAAGCCGTTTACGGCGGAACGCCCCAAGGGGGTGAAGCCCACTTGGCGCTCGGCTCCCTTCATGGCGCGGCCCGCCGGAAGACGATCAGATTGGCGCGGCCGGGCCCGCCGGCCGGATTGGCGACCTCGATCCGGATCTGCTGGATCCGTGCCTCGGGCGAGCGCGCCGTGGTCCGCGTCCAGAGCCAGCGCCGCCCGCCATTGACCGCCGCGCCGGTCTGGACGCCGAAGGCGGGCGGCGCGGGATCGGTCAGGGTCTCGACCGCGACGTTGCGCGCGACCATCTGGGCGATCGCCTGCTCCTGCAGCCGGGCGCTGTTGGCGGCGGTCGCGCCGCCGAGCCGCAGCAACGCCAGCGCGGCGAGGCTGAAAATGGCAAGCGCAACCAGCATCTCGATCAGGGTGAAGCCCTGCTCGGTGGCCCCCCAATGTTGTTCCCCGGCGAAGGCCGGGGCCCAGCTTTTCGGCCGTTCGGCTGGACCCCGGCCTTCGCCGGGGAACAAGACCTCACCTCGCGTTCGTCCCCTACCGCCGGACATGGACCGTCCCGTCGCCGCGTATCTCGACCGCGACGCTGCGATCGTCGCGGCGCAGCGTGACCGTCAGCGGCTCGGCGAGCCCGGTGGTGTCGAAGCGGGTCCGCGCCGCCGCGCCGGCCACCTCTGCCTCGGTCCGCTCGGCCCAGTCGAAATGCTCGCCGGCCTGCCACGCACCGTCGCTTCGCCGCGCGAAATCATAGCCGCGCGCGCCGACCTCGAGCGCGGCAGGGCGCGCCTCGACGATCGCCGTGTCGCGCGCCGCCTTGACCCGCGCCGCGAACCGCTCGGCCTCGGCCTGCACGCTGCCGCCGGGCTCGGGAACGGCGAGCACCACCAGGGCGGTCGCGAGGCCGATGATCGCGATCACGACCATCAGCTCGACGAGGGTGAACCCGGACTCCCTTGTGCGCATCATCGGGTTGGACTGCTAATCAACCCGCTTTGCAAGCGAATGACAGCGCGCGCGTCGTGGAACGAGGCGAGCAGCCGCTCCGCCAACGCATCGGCGTCCCCGCCGTCGAGGTCGACGATCTCGGGGGCGCGGATCGCCGACGCGCCGGCCGTGTCGACGAGCAGGCTGGCGAGACGGAGGCGGCGCTGGACCGGACCGCGCGACGTGGAGATCGTCTGGGTCTTTTCGAACGGGATGATCCAGAGCCGCCGTTTCAACAGCCCGCGCGAGACGAACAAGGCGCGCTCGCCGACTAGATAGGTATGTTTGCGCCAGCGCAGGACGGCGAGCAGGGCGAGAACGAGCAGGGCGGCCACGCCGAACCCCGCTTCGGGCAGGACGATGGAAGCGGCGATCCCCGCCGCGAGCGCCAGCACCAGCCAGGCAAGCACGCGCCGCAGCAAACCGCGGCGCGGCAGGCCACGAAACTCGGCGCGCGGCGGCGGCGGGGGAAAACCGGCCTCGGCGAGGATCGGCAGCAGCGCCTCGATCCGCGCGAACGGGGCGGCGACCTGGACCCCACCCTCCTTGCGATCGGCGCCGAGGGTCTGGAACGACAAAGCGTGCCAGCCGAGCAGCCGCCCGACCGGTCCGCTCTCGATCAGCGCCACCTGGGTCCGGCGCAGGGGGATCACGATCTCCGACAAGGTCAGCAGGCCCCGCCGGCGGCGCAGCCCGGCCTCGGTCCGGGTCAGCCGGAACCCGAAATCGCGCGCAACGGTCCGGATCACGCCGGCCGCCACGCCGAGCAGCAGCACCAGGCCGATGAGGATGAGCGTCGTCCGGATCGTGACCAGTCCCGCGGCCGCGCCCTTCTGCTCGGCGGCGATCACCTGTTCCCAGTCGACCAGATCGAACTGGTCGAGATATTGCAGCCCGGCGACGATCGCGGCGAGGAACACCAGCGAGAAATTGAACAGTCCCGAAAGCAGCAGCCGGCCAAGCCGCATCTCGAACAGCACAGGCTCGGCCGCCTCGGTTTCCTCCGCGACCGGCGCCGCCTGGCCGCGCTTGATATGATCGCGCAGCAGCCGGGCGTCGGCGAGCCCGATCATGTCGAGGCTGCCTTCGTCGGCGCCCGCGCCGCCGGTCTCGATCTTGACCCTGGCGGTGCCGAACAAGCGGGCGAGCAGCGGCTGCTCGATCGAAATGTCCTGCACCCGATCGAACGGGATCACCCGCCGCTGCCGGTGCAGCACCCCCTTTTCGATGACGATCTCGCCGGCGCCGACGGTGTAGCTGAACCGCCACCAGACGAGCAGCGCGATCGCCAGCCCCGCCAGCATGGCGATGAAGGCGAACAGCAGGATGCCCCCGAACCCTTCGCGCGCGATGCCGGCGGCGACGCCGATCCCGCCGGCCGCCATTTGCGGAATGATCCTGAGCCAGCGGCTGATCAACGTCGCCGGGTGCAGCCGCCGTGGGGCGGGGTCGGACGTCACACGAATTCCTGGCGGATCCGGTGGCGGATCCGGTCGCGCATCTTTTCGGCCTCGTTCCGCGCGAGTCCCGGAAGCCGGACCGCCGAGCCGCGGGTGCCCGCGGTGTGGAGGATCAGGGTGGCGATGCCGAACGACCGTTCGACCGGGCCTTGCGCCAGATCGATATGCTGGACCCGACCGAACGGCACGATGGTGCGAACCCGCACCAGGAGGCCGTGGCGGACATGGAGCTCCTCCTCGTCCTCGCAATAGCCCCAGGCGCGATAGCGCCGCCCCGGCAGCCACAGGATCGCGACCAGGCCGAGCAGGGCGGCCAGCCCCGGCACCAAACCGGGGCGAAGCCCAGTGTCGCGCAGCGGACCGGCGTCGAACGCCAGCGCGATGCCGAGCAAAGCCAGCATCGAGACGATCGTTCGGATGCGCAGCAGCCACAGCTGATTGGGGTGGAGCGGCCGCATCGCGTCCGATACCCTGGCTTCATCGCTGTTTTCGTCCGGCTGCACGCTTCGTCTCCCTCTTTTCGGCTTAGGCCGTGGTGACATTCATGAAAAGAACGGGGAAGAGAGGCGCCATGACGATCCGGAGTCGACCCTGATGCCCCGAGCCTTCGTCCGGGCGGTTCTGGCCGGCGCGGCGGTGATGGCGGCGGTCCTGATCGGATTCTGGCTCGCCCGCACCCCCGAAGCCGTCACCGGCCCGGGCGCGTTCAACCCGGCCCATTTCGTCCAGGGCCGGCCCGATCTCGACGCACCTTATGTCGTGACCGATTACGAGGTGGTCGATGCGATGCTCGCCCTGGCGGAAGTCCGGCCGGACAATGTCGTCCTGGACCTTGGCTCGGGCGACGGCCGCATCCTGATCGCCGCCGCGCGCAGCCATGGCGCGCGCGGCCTCGGCGTCGACATCGATCCGGCGCGGATCCGCGAATCGAACGCCAATGCCCAGGCGGCGGGCGTCGCCAGCCGGGTCGCCTTCCGCCGGCAGGACCTGTTCCAGACCCCCTTAAGCGAGGCCGACGTGCTCACGCTCTATCTCGCCCCCGACGTCAATCTCCGGCTGCGGCCGCGCATCCTCGCCGAGATGCGCCCCGGGACGCGGGTCGTCAGCCACGATTTCGACATGGGCGACTGGCGCTGGGACCGCCGCGAACGGATCGGATCGGCGACCATCTATCTCTGGGTCGTACCGGCGCGGGTCGCCGGCCGCTGGACGGTCACGACCGAGGGGCGGACCGCGACCTTGGACTTCGAGCAGCGTTTCCAGCAGGTCGACGGCAGCGCCACGGTCGACGGCCGCACCGCGCGGGTCGAGCAGGGCCGCATGGCCGGCGATGTCGTCAGCTTCATCGCCGACCTCGGCGACGGCCGTCGTCCATTCGAGGGACGGGTCACGGGGAACCGGATCGTGCCGGTGGCAGGCGCCGGCTGGCAGGCCCTGCGCGCCGGCTGATGCCGCTGGCGCTGCTCGGCCTCGTTCTCGCCTGGGCGGTGATGCTGCTGTTCGGCGGGATGGATCTCGACCGCGCTTTGTTGCTGTTCGCTTATGCCGGCGATCAGCCGCGGCTCGCCGGCGCGGCGCGGTTGGTCACTCATTTGGGCGACTTCCGGGTCGTGCTCACGGCGACCGCGATCGGGGCGCTGATCCTGCTCGTTCGCCGCGACTGGCGGGCGGCGATCCTGCTCGCGGCGATCCCGCTTTCGGGCCGGCTGCTGGTCGAGCTGCAGAAGGGCTGGACCGCGCGACTTCGCCCCGACGCCAACGAGCATCTCGTCGCGGTCCAGTCGCTGTCCTTTCCCAGCGCCCACGCTGCCGACGCGACCCTGGTCTGGCTCGGCCTCGCTCTGCTGCTGCCGCGCGGCCCGCGGACCCGCGCCTTCGCGATCTGGGCCGCGGTGTGGACCGCGCTCTCGGTCGGCGTGAGCCGGGTGATGCTCGGCGTCCACTGGCCGAGCGACGTGATCGCCGGGTGGAGCTTCGGCCTGCTCTGGACGCTTCTGCTGCTCCGCCTGTCCGGCCATCCGCTCGGCGAGGAAACGGCCTAAAGCGGGTCGACCGCATCGACCGTCAGCGCGCCGTTCCTGTCCCAGGCGAAGCGCCAGGTGACGGCCTTGCGGACATTGGCGACCAAAGCGGGGCGGAAGCAGGCGAGGCAATCGCCGGGCGACCAGCGCGCGCTGGAATAGCAGATGCCGAGCGAGCCGGCGGCGAGCAGCCGCTCGGCCAGCGCCTGCGCGGCGCGATAGGAGTCCGGATCGTGGCATGACGCGAAGGCGGGATCGCCGCGGATGTCGTGAAAGTCGCCGCTGAAATCCGCGAGATAGTCGTCATAGGTAACGACCTCCTCGACCCAGTCGACCTCGGCCAGCTCGACCTCCTTGTGAAAGGCGACTTCGGCCAGCGCGGTCTCGAGCGCGAACGCGGCATACCAGGCGCCGCGATCGGGCCCGTTGAACCGGCTGCCGAGCGGCTGGGCATGACAGAAGGCGGCGTTGACGATGCTGGCATAAGGGATGCCGAAGACCAGCTCGTGGGGGCCGATGCCGGGCAGCAGGTCGTTCTCCGCCAGCAGCCGGTCGTTGGTCGCATTGTCGAGATCGAAGATCGCGGCGAGATCCTCGTCGCGCGCCGCGACCCGGACCAGCACGCTGTCCCCGCTTGCGCTGTATTTCGAGGGGATCAGCCGATGCGTGTCATAGTGGCGGACGAGCGTCGTGCGCGGCAGGCTCATGTCCCGCCGCGACGGGCGTCGAGCAGCCGGCGCACCGCCTGCATCGCCGGAAGCCCGCCCTTGATCATGTAAGCGAGGGGGGTCTGTCCGCCGAACATGCGGTTGGTGTTGGCGAGCCGCACCCAGGCGTCGGCGAGTTTTTCGGAATGGAGGATGTTGAGCGCCTTGAAGATGCCGATCAGATAGGAGATCCGCAGCAGCCGATCGGCGTCGAGCACCCGGTCCGAATCCTTCTTCATCTGGTAATAGGGCCCGTTGCTCATGCCGCCGAGCAGCAAGCGGGCATCCTCGTCGCGAACGCCCCAGCGATCCGCGATCCCCAAGAAGGTTCGGATCGCCGCCGGGCTGAGCCGCTCGCGCTCCGCTTTCGCGCTGAGGTCGACCAACCGGGACGGCTCATAGCGGCTGGCGGGATAGGATGCGGCAGACATCAGATTTCTCCGGATCAGGAGCTTCTATGCTCCCATGAAGGAGAAATCAAGAGTGAAGGTGATGAAGGCGAAGGTTGCCATTGGTCTTTTCTCACCTTTCCTCGGCTACGGGCGTTCGCAACCGCTATGTCGTCATGCCAGCCCCCCGGACGGGCGAGCCCGATCCGGGGGTCTGGCATCCATGCGGAGTGACGCAACGCAGAAGCCGCTTGGACCCCAGCCTCCGCTGGGGTGACGAAAATAGGGGTGCCAGCGCGCGATCGAGCTCGACCGGCGGCATCCAAATTTGATCGACACTGTCAAATATCCGATCGCGCCATTTTGCGAGTGGTACGGAGGATGACACGCGAAATCCTACATGTATCCAACAATCCGCGCTGCGGTCAGACCGCCTGCTTGCGCAGCACGACCGAGAGATTGTTGGCCGGCATCGGCGTCACGCTGTCGAGCGCGAAGCCGCGGGTCGCGGCGTCCGCCGCCACCGCTTCGAGCTCGCGCAGCCCCCATTCGGGATTGCGCGCGCGAAGGCTCTCGTCGAATGCCTCGTTGCTCGGCGCGGTCGGCACTCCGGCCTGTCGATAAGGGCCGTAGAGATAGAGCGGCGCGCCGGGCCCCAGCAACCGTCCGGCGCCGCGCAGCAGGCCGACGGTCGCGGCCCAGGGGCTGATATGGATCATGTTGATCGCAAGCACCGCATCGGCGCGCTCGACCGGCCATGTGGCGGCGCGGACGTCGAGCGCCACAGGCGGCAGCAGATTGAGCAGGCCGGCCTCGGCGCGCCACGCCTCGATCGAGCGCAACGCCGCCGGCTCCGGATCGCTCGGCTGCCAAAGCAGGTGCGGAAAGGCGCCGGCAAAGTGGAGCGCATGCTCGCCGGTTCCGCTGGCGATCTCGAGGACGAGGCCGTTTTCAGGAAGGGCGGTCCGCAGCAATTCGGTGATCGGGGCGCGATTCCGGCTGGTGGCTTCCGCAAAACGCTTCATTTCGACTTCCTGTCGCTTGCCCGGTCCAGGTGAGTGAACCGGGGCGTCCGAGTGGCCTCTGTACCGCCGCGAGCCTGAAGTCCTCAAATTTCCGATCACCAGTCCCGGCTTAGGCTCTATGAGCGGCTGGCGTCGGCGGTCGTCGCGGTTGGTGAGGAGAGGCAAGCATGACGGAAAACAGCACCCAGGAAGCCAAGGCCGTCGAGGCGGTCCTGCATGACATGCTCGCGGCGGCGGGGAACGGGGATGTGGAGGGGGTCCGCCGGTGCGTCTCCGAGGACCTTCTGCTGTACAAGGTCGGCCGGGAAAAAGGGATCGGCGCTCTGCTCGATGCGGTCCGGAGTTTTCCGGACGTCGGCGACTATTATTGTCCGCATCTGTCGGACATGGTCACCCGGGTCGACGGCGATCTCGCGACCATCACCTACCGCAACCGGTCCGAGCTGCGCTTCAAGGACGGCACGACGAAAGAACCGATATGGCTGGAGAGCGCCATCCTCCAGCGCAGCGACCGCTGGCGGATCGTTTTCCATCATTCGACCTTCATCGCCGAGGATTAGGGTCCGCCGCGCTCCGGGCCAGATGCCTATCGCTCGCTCTGGTCGGCCGGATCGAACATCAGCTTCGCGGTCCACCGCCCCGCCGAAACCGGCGCCGCGATCTCCTGATGCACCAGAAGGCGGAGGGCCTGCGACGCGCGGGACGTGCCGTTGCCGGGCCGGGTCGCGAGCACCGGCTGACGGGTGACGCGCGGCTTTTCCAGCGGCGCATATTTGAGGCGCCCGGCCTGGGCCTCGCGGCTGAAGGCGGAGAGCGGCAGCAACGCGTACGCGCCGCTCGGTTTCCCGCCGCTTGCCCGGCTCACGCAATCGCTGCATGATTGCGGACCGGAGGCCGTTTGTGCAGATCGACCAGGACAGCGCTCGAATACGCTTTCCGCCGCCATTCGTTTATCTGGGCTTTCTGTTGCTCGGACTGGCGGCGGAGCGGCTGACCGGCTTGCGCTCGCTCGGGCTCGATCGGACGCTGCTGGCGGTGGCCGGCACCCTGCTGTTCGTCGCCGGCCTGGCGATCGCGCTTCCATCGGCCGGACTGTTCCGCAGGCTCGGCACCAATGTCGAGCCCTGGCGCCCGGCGACGCAGATCGTCTCGACCGGCCTGTACCGCTGGACTCGCAATCCGATGTATCTCGGCATGGCGCTGAGCTATGCCGGTCTCGCGCTCGGCGTCGACGGACCCATCGCGCTTGCCCTGCTGCCGGTCGTTCTCGCGATCATCCAGACCCAGGTGATCGCACGCGAGGAAGCCTATCTCACGGCGAAATTCGGCGAGGACTATCTCGATTACCGGCGCCGGGTGCGGCGCTGGATCTGATTCATTTGACTCCCAGGCCTGATGGAGAGCTGAACTCTCCTTCCATCTCGAACGACGACAACGGGTGGAAAGCGGACGTTCGCCTTCGGACTATTTTGCCTGATCAGAGGCTCTGGACAGTCCGTAATGCTGCCGAACCCGCCTCGAGCCTAGTAAGAGAGCTGTCATAAGCAGGGGGAGCACGAAGCACCATTCGAGAAACCGCCAGCTCTCCGGAACCGAGCGTTGCCCGCCACTGGCTGAGAGTATGAGGATGCCGGTGAACAGAAAGGTAAGTGGCGGTCCAGAAAGCCAAACCGAAACTATGGTCACCCATATCGTGGCAGGTGTGCGCACCATCCAAAGGAGACCCGCCAAGCCGAGAGCGCCCCCGGTTCTGAGTGCGAGCACAGCCCAGAAGTAAGGTGCTTCAAGGTCGGCGGCGGGCGAGCCGCCAGAGCTCCAATACCATAGCTCCACGCTAATCCACTGGTAGAGGGGGACGAGCAGGATCAGAGCGGCAATCACCGTCAGGGCCGCGGCTGGCGGCCTCTTGCTCAATGGGCTGCTTGAGCCAGGCACATGAGCAGTATCTACGGCGCCGCGAATGTCTGCAATGATCGAAAGCGGACATACGCTCGGTTCGGAAGCGCCTCCGCGTCTAGGCGCCGGTCTGGCTATGGGGCGCCGCAACGGGTTTCGATTCGGGGGATTCGCGCTGCCGCAGAAAGATGCTGAGCACGATCAGCACCGCCGTCGAGAGAAACTCGCTCTGCCAATTCTGGAAGGATTCGAACCAGAGCTGCGCATCCCAAAGATACTGGCCGGCGGTCAGCGGGGTCTCGCCATGGGCGATCGCCTCGGCCGCCGCCTCTTTGGCGCTGAACGTCCAGTGCATCACGAACGAGGCGACGAACAGCGCGAACAAGGTCAGTCCCAGCGAGTTCGCGTAGAGCCAGCGCGCGGCCGGCCCGACCCGCAAGATGGCGGGGGCGCCGGGCTTGCGGCTCTGCGCCTCGAGATTTTCGTCGCGCGGCGGCTCGTCGGGATCGCTCGACTCCGCCGATCCCTTCTGGAACAGGACGGCGGTCAGCACGACGTAAGCCGACATCTGCAGGAACTCGCTCTCCCAATTCTCGAACACGCTCGAGATGAATTGGGGGTCGGTCGCATATCGGCCCAGCGTCAGCGCAGCCTGGCCGTGGCGCGCCAGTTCCTCATTCTCGAACCGCCAACCGGCCAGCCAGTGGCCGATGATGCTGAACAGGAACAGCAGCGCCAGCACGATCGTAAGGCCATTGTTCCTGAAGAAGCGCGCCATCGAACCCTCCTGTTGCGCAGGCGCAATCCATCGGATGCGGCGATGGTTCCGATGTGGAGGATTGCGAGCTCTTCGAGAGAAAACGATCGATTAACCCAAACAACGTAGATGTCGCCAGGTGCAACAGGTGACATCCATCCTGGCGCTGGCCGCCCATCCGGACGATCTCGAGCTCGGCTGCGGGGCGACTTTGGCCAAGCTCGCCGCCCGGGGGGCGCAGATCCGCGCCGTCATATTGTCCGACGGAAGCCGCGGCGGATCGTCCAACCGATGCGAGGAATCGCGCGCGGCCCTCGAATATCTCGGGGTCCAGCAGGTCGCGTTTCACGCGTTCCAGGACACCCGTCTCCACGAATCGCTGAACGACATTATCGAGACCCTGGAACAGCATGTCGCCGAGCTTTCGCCCGATCGGGTCTACACGATGTTCGACGGCGATCGGCACCAGGACCATCGGGCGGTGTACGACGCATCGGTCGTCGCCTGCCGGACCGTACCGCAGATCCTGGGCTATGAAACGCCCAGCTCCTATCCCAATTTCCTGCCGCGCGTGTTCGAGCCGATCGACGATTTCATCGAGCGCAAGGTGACCGCGATCAAGATGCATACGAGCCAGGAAGCCCGGCTCTACATGCAGGAAGTGAAGATCCGCAGCGCGGCCCACTTCCGCGGGGTCCAGGTCGATCTCGGCCAGACCGAGGGCTTCATCCCCTACAAGCTGGTTTTCTAGGACCCACATGAAGACCTTGCTGTTCTTCGCGATGTGCGCAGTCGTGCTGGCGTTCGCGCTGACACGGGTCCGCCGCCGTCCGAGCTACAAATATTGGTCGGTGGACGCGATCGTCCCGGCCTATAACGAAGAGACCTGCATCACGCAGTCGCTGCGCATGCTGCTGGGCAATCCGTACATCAATCGCGTGATCTGCGTGAACGACGGCTCGACCGACGAGACCGCCGCAGTGCTCGAGCGGCTGGCCCAGCGGGACAAAAGGCTGACCGTCGTCAACCAGGCGAACACCGGCAAGGGCGGGGCGATCATGCGCGGCCTGCGCCACGTCACCGCCCGCTATGTCTTTCTCACCGACGCCGACACTTTGGTCCCGATCCGCGGCGATGGACTCGGCTACATGCTGGCGGAGCTGGAACGCGGCGCGGACGCGGTCGGCGGCGTCCCCTCCTCCAATCTCAAACAGGCCGGACTGCTCCCCCACATCCGCGCCACGGTCAAGCTGCCGATGATCATCCTGAAGCGGACGTTCCAGCAGATCATCGGCGGCGCGCCGTTCATCGTTTCGGGCGCATGCGGCATGTTTCGCACCGATGTGCTGCGGGAAGTGGGGCTTTCCGATCGCACCAAGGTCGAGGATCTCGATCTCACCTGGACGCTCGTCGCGCGCGGCTACAAGGTGCGGCAGGCGACGCGTTGCATCGTCTACCCTCAGGAGTGCAATGCGTTCCATGAGGAATGGCGCCGGTGGCGGCGTTGGATCACCGGCTATGCGGTCTGCATGCGGCTCCACTGGCGTCTGCTGCCGACCCGCTTCGGGCTGGTCAGCATCCTGCCGATGTTCGTGCTGGTGCTGATCGCGATCGCCTTGCACGCATTGAGTTGGACGCACGCCATCGGCAGCGGGGCGCCGGCGGCATTGCCGATGCTGCTCTTCCCTTTGCTGTGGGTCGCGACCGTCTCGTGCATCGGCGCGATCAGCGCGCTCCATCATGGCCGCCCGCTGCTGGTGCCGCTCGCCCCCTTCGCCGTCGTCTACGTCCTGCTCGCCTATCTGATCTGGTCGATGCACGGATTGCAGGGCTTGGTGACCGGGCGCGAGCCGCGCCGCGACAAGCCGACGAGGTACGCCCATGTGGTGGCATGACCTCGAAGCGCTGCCGGCGCAGATCGCCGCCGAGGCCGCCCGCAGCGATCGGCCCCGGATCGATCGGAGCGCGAACGTCCATCCGGACGCCGTGCTCGATGAGGCCGGCGGCCCAATCATCATCGGCGCGAGAAGCGTCGTCTGTCGCGGCGCCTATATCAGCGGCCCCGCGATCATCGGCGCCGACTGCCTGATCGGCAATCAGACCATGGTCCGCGGTCCGCTCCTGTTCGGGGACGGCGCGCGTCTCGGCTTTTCGTCCGAGATCAAGAACGCCATCATCGAGCCGAATGTCGCGATCGGGCCGATGTGCTTCGTGGCCGATTCCAAGATCGAGCGCGACGCCTATCTGGGCGCCCTTGTCCGCACCTCGAACCACCGGCTCGACCGCGAGACCATCAAGGTGCTGATCGACGGTCAGGCGGTCGAGTCAGGCCGCGACAAGCTTGGCTGCCTGATCGGCCCACGCGCCTCGCTGGGGATCCAGGTGATCATTCTTCCCGGCCGGATCGTCGCGCCCGATTCCCTGATCGGCCCCCGCGTCACCATCGAAAAGAACCTTCCGTCCGGCCGTTACCGGCTGGCGCAGCAGATCGAACTTTACTGAGAACCGAAGGAAATCGTCATGAAGCACCTTTTTTATTGGCTGCCCGTCGCGCTCGCTGTCGCGACGCCGGCGAACGCGACCGAATCCACGGTCGAGGCCACCCTCGAATATACCGACTTCACCGGCGATTTCGGCGAGCGCGAGGTCGGGACCCTGCAATATGATATGGATTTCGGCGACACCACGGTCGTGCTCACCGGCTCGCAGGGCCGGCGCGAATTCGAGGATTCGACCTTCCACGCAACCAGGGGCTCGGTCGCGGTCTATCATGACTGGACGGACTGGTTCTCGACCCGCACCAGCGCCGCCGTCGCGACCGATGATCCCGTCTTCCCGACGCTGGAATTCGCCCAGGATCTGAACTTCGAGGTTGCGCCCAACCTCGTGCTGCTGGCCGGCGGCAAGTACACCCGCTATTTCGGCGACCGCGATGCCTGGTCGTGGTCGGGCGGCGCGACCTATTATTTCCGCGGCGGCTTCGTCAGCTATCGCTACACCGGCTACGATGTCGAAGGTCTCGGCAACACCCATGGTCATCTGGCGAGCCTGCGCCTGAACGATCCCAGAGGCCGCGGCTTCACCCAGTTCTGGCTTGGCGCCGGCACCGCGGTTCAGGAATATGAGGCGCTGCCGGACGTTTTCGAAGGCGACTATCGGAGCGTTGCCGTCCGCCGGGTCCAGCCGCTCACCGACTCGCTCGCGCTGAACGTCGCCGCATCGCACGCATGGTACGACACCGGGCTGATCGACTATGAGGGGACCACCGTTCGGTTGGGCCTGAGCTTTTCGCACTAGCAGGCATGCCCGTGGTCAAGGCGTGCGGGGTGGATCGAACAGGGCGGCGTCGACCGAACGGCAGGTCAGGCTGGTCACGACTCCCCGATCCAGGACGGCGCCGTCCGGGCCGATCCGGTTGAGGCTGAAGGCGACGGCGACAGCGCCGACACGGCGGTAATCGCCGGCTTCGATCGTGACCGGCGGCGTCTCCTGATTGTCGACGACGCGCGCGAGCAGATGCGTCTCGCGATCGAACCAGTAATCGACCGGCCGACCGCCGCGCGGGGGTGATTTCCACGACATCGAACGTGCGGCCGCCATGGGCCGCTTCGCGCAAATATCTGAACAGAGCCGGGAAGCGGCGCGGAAAAAAGAAGCCGTTGTTGCTGAGGTCGACACCAGCATCGTCTCGGGAAACATATACAGCGCGGCGGAAGCGGGGCATGCCTGAGCGCGTCCCTGGAGAGCGACTCGTGCCCGGCGTTCAAGCGTTCAACAAAACAGGAGGCTCAATCATGCGAAGACTCATTTCAGGCCTGTTGGTCCTGGCCGCGGCGTTTCCCGTTCCGGCGATGGCGCAGCGGCAACGGCCGCCCCAATCTCCGCAGACCGGAGAGGCGATCATTTCCATCTACCGGGCGGCGCCCGGCCATCAGGAACAGCTCCTTGCCTGGCTGGCCAGGCAGGATGAGATCAGCAGGGCCGCAGGGGTGGCGCCCGCACAGCTCTTTGTTCACCAGAATGGGGCAAGCTGGGATTTCCTCATCATCGCGCCAAGGACGACGCCGGCGCAGGACGAGGCCGTCGAAGCCGCCGCGCGGCGGATGCGCGCCGCCGCCGGGCCAAGGGCGGGGCTGGAGCTTCGCCAACATATTGCGGAGCACACCGACACCTTCGTGGCCGGGCCGATGACCGCCGCGGAATGGCTGAGGCGCATAAACGACTAGCAGGCGAGGTCGCCTCCAGGCCCTTGCCGTCCGCATCCATCTGCAGATACCGTCCACCACCGGCTCGGAAACCTCGAACGGAATCGCGTGTAGGATGCGCCTATGCTCATCGCACTTTTGCTAGCGGCCGCGGCTGCGCCGGATTTTATGGAGCAGCAGCTTGTGGATCGTTGCGGCGTGGCCGTGCCCCGACAGGCAGTGACCTCCTATGCCGGCGACCTGGTTCGCGTGCTGCACGACGACAGCCTCGGCGAAGCGCAAACGCGCTGCATCGACGATTGGGCGAGGGACTATCCGACCGCCGGACTGGTCATGCGGCAGCGAGCAAGGAACTACGCCTTTCATCGAGTGCTTCGCGAGCGATGCGATCGGGATCGAAGCTGCATCGACGCGCTGTTGAACGATCCCGCTTTTACCAGCCAAATGCTCGGCCAAGGCCGGGTCCGTCATTGACTCGCTTGCGACGCGCCCGCCGGTGAACCATGAGACAGCCAGGGAGGCGCCGATGCGGTTTCGATCCTATATGGGCCCGCTGCTCCTGGGATTGTCATGCTTTTCGGCAGCGGGTGCGGCGCAGCTCCCGCCTCCCGTGCCGCGCGCGCCGCCGGCCAATTGCACCACGGCCGAGCATCGCCAGCTCGATTTCTGGGTCGGGCAATGGGACGTCTACCGGACCGGCACCGAGGCGCTGGCGGGGCGAAGCCTGATCGAGGCGGTCTATAATGGCTGCGCGATCCGCGAGAATTGGAGCCCGTTCGACATGAACGCCGGCGGCAGCCTCAGCAGCTACGACCGCGCGGCGGGGATCTGGCGACAGACCTGGGTGGATTCGACCGGCGAGCGGATCGACTATCGCGGCCGGATCGAGAACGGCCATATGGTGCTGATCGCCGAGCGCCCGGCGCCGGCGGGGCAGCGACGGTTGACCCGGGTCACCCAATATCCCGAAGACGCTGCCATCCGGCAGATCGGCGAGACCTCCGCCGACGGCGGCCAGACATGGGTGCCGTCCTACGACTATACTTATCGACCTGCGGGCTCATCGCCGCGCTGACCGCTTTCGGCCCGTGGGGTACGTGCCGGCGGCATGATCTCCGCTGCCCAGAGTTGCGTGGCACAAGCGATCCAAACGACCAGGAGACTTGAGTTCTCCTGCCATCGAAAAATTCGGCAATGGGTCGAAAAACGGACGTTCAGCGGGGCGAAATTCGGCGCTGAAGGTAGACCTCCATGCTCACTAACTCGCAATCGACGAGAAACTCCTCGATCTGCGCCGTATCCTCGATCACCAGCATGTTCATCGGGTTCCAATCAACGACCATGAGTAGTTGGTGGCCCTGACCGCCCGTGAAGAGGATTCCCACAGCGACTTCGCAAAAGGCGCTCGCTTCGGGTGGCACGGCTCTTGGGCGAGCGGCAGACTGGGTATTGGGATTGTTGCCGAAGGTAGGATCGATGTCGGCACCCTCAACAATGAACTCCGCTCGGCGGACAACCTCGGTGAGCCATGAGGCGAATGGCCACGGGTCAAAGTCAGATGGCGGAGTAGGTGCCGGAGGGCGGGTGGTCAGAAGTTGGCGAACGCCCGCTGGAATACTTTCAGGAAGCTCGAGCGGTTCCCAGCGCTCCCACCTCTCATGCAACTCGGCCATGCCAAGGATATCGAGGGTGAACACCTCGAACATGTGCTGCACGTCGTGCTGATCGACGCCGATCAGCCAAACCGATCCATCCGAACCTCTCACCCAGACACTGGAGATGCTGTTCCCGATCCGCTCCACGCGCCATCCAGTGAGGCCGGCGATGAGTAGCCGAAGAGCGTCGATGCTTGCCTGTAGCTCAAAAGGAGGGAACTCGATGGGCACTCTGCTTGAACCTCCGTTTCGTAGCCATTTGAGGACACGCCCTTGCGCACCGGCGGCGCTTGCGAAAACGGCTGACAGCAGCACCAGTAGGTCTCGGCGATAGAACACGCTGTTAGGTCGCGCAGATCGCGAAGGTTCGCAATGGGTCGAGAGCGACCGCAGCGTTGTTCAGTGCGGGCGCACTTAATAGCCCGCCGTGCCTATGCTATATCCGTCGCTCATCCAGGCTCGAGCATGGCTTGAAGCGCCAGATAGGGAGGTTCGATGGCTGAGCCCCAGTGGACCATCAAGGGACGCGAGTTCGTCCATTGCAATTGCGCTTATGGCTGCCCCTGTCAGTTCAACGCGCTGCCGACGCACGGCAATTGCCACGCGGTTGCCGCGATCGAGATCGAGGAGGGCTGGCATGGTGAGACCCGGCTCGACGGCCTGCGGATCGCGATGATCCTCGCCTGGCCCGGCCCGATCCATGAAGGCATGGGCCAGGTCGTCCCGATCGTCGATGAACGCGCCGACGAGGGGCAGCGCGAAGCCCTGCTGCGGATCATGAGCGGCCTCGACACCGCGCCCGGCGCGACAATCTTCCAGGTGTTTTCCGCCACGTTCGACACGGTTCACGATCCGGTGTTCGCACCGATCGAATTCGACCTCGACGTCGACGCCCGATCGGCAACGCTTCGTGTTCCGGGATGGATCGAAGGGCGCGGCGAGCCGCTCCGCAACCCGGTCACCGGCGAGGAGCATCGCGCCCGGATCAACCTGCCGGACGGGTTCGAATATGACGTCGCCGAAGTGGGACGGGGCTGGACCGAAGCGAAAGGCCCCGTGGCCCTCTCGATCCGGGATTCGCACGCGCAGTTCGCCAAGCTGCACATGACCCAAAGCGGCGTCGTCCACTAATCTCGTTCGCGCCAGGTGCCGAATTCGCCACGCTCCGGCGCGAGCCCGTCCGATCCTCCGCCAGGGAAGACCGCGATCCTTTCCCGCGCGCTGTCGCGAAGCGACCGCATCGTGCTGGCGGCGCTCGCCGCCGCGGCAAGTCTGGCCTGGCTGTGGCTGATCTGGGCCCCGATGCCGGACCATGGCTCCGGCGCCATGGATATGGCGGGGATGGGCGGGGTGAGCGGCCAGGTCTGGTCGGCCTCCTACCTCCTGCCGGCGTTCATGATGTGGGCGCTGATGATGATCGCGATGATGCTGCCATCGGCGGCGCCGATGATCCTGCTTCACGCCCGGGTCGCGCAGCACAACAATGCCGGCCCCAGCGAGACGGCGATCTTCGCCGCCGTCTACCTGATGGTCTGGGCCATTTTCTCGGCCGTTGCGGCGCTTGGCCAGGCGGCGTTGATCTCGCTGGGCGCGGTTTCGGCGATGACGCTGGCAGTGGGGAGCAATGTGCTGGCGGCGGCCCTGCTCGCGGCGGCCGCTCTGTACCAGCTCAGCCCGATCAAGCGGGCCTGCCTCGATCGGTGCCGGTCACCCTTCTCGTTCATCGTCCGGCTGTGGCGGCCCGGCGCGCGGGGCGCGCTGCGACTCGGCATCGCCCATGGGCTTTATTGCCTGGGCTGCTGCTGGGTGCTGATGCTGCTGTTGTTCGTCGGCGGCGTCATGAACCTGGCCTGGGTCGCCGGGCTGGCCGGTATCGTCTTCATCGAAAAGCTGGCGCCGCCCGGGTGGCGGGCAAGCTGGTGGGTTGCCGCGGCGCTGGCGATCGGTGCGGCGTTCGTCGCGATTAATCGCTAGAGCAGCGCGCGGCACGCACCACCGTCCGCAATGGGACCGGAAACCAGGAGTCGCGGGGGATCGCGGTTCAGCCGCCGAGAGAAAACGATCGACTAACCCAAACAGCTTAGACGTCGCCGCGTGCAACAGGTGACATCCATCCTGGCGCTGGCCGCCCATCCGGACGATCTCGAGCTCGGCTGCGGGGCCACTTTGGCCAAGCCTCGTCCATCCCGCCGACGTCCAGGACCGCGATGGCGCCGTGCCGTTGCTCAGACGGTCACGCCGACGCCATCCGTTCGTCGATCTCGCCTATGCCGACAGCGCCTACAACAGTCCGCGCGTCGCCAATGCCGCCTCGATCGCGATCCAGATCGTCCGCAAATTCGCCGACCAGACCGGCTTCGCTGTCCATCCCAGGCGTTGGGTCGTCGAGCGTAGCTTCGCATGGCTCAACCGAAATCGACGCCTCGCCAAAGACTTCGAGCACAGCATCCGCTCAGAAACGGCCTTCCTCTATGCCGCCGCCGCCATGCTTCTCATCCGACGCCTCGCTCGTTACGCATGAGTTTCGACACAGAGTCTAAGGCGGCGAAATTGTCAGTCCGGCTTCGGTTCCGGGTCATCGAGAGGTCCAGCCCCCCACATTGGCGGTAGATCAAGGTCGCGTTCATTGAGGTAAGTCAGCTCGCCGGAGCGATACTCTTCGCTTTCGACCAGCTCGGCCCACACGGACTTCATGGCGAGCATGAGCGCCTGAACACCGTCGATGCCACAAGCACGGCGCTGGCGTCGGCGGGCTTTATCCGGCCACTGGACCTCCCAACGACACTGATATTCGCCGCCCGGTGCGAGGGCTGGCGCGTAAAAGCGGGCAACCACCTCTTCGTCCCGCAATTCGAACCGGCGCTCTGTGAAAATCTCGTTGTCCATCCAGGGTCGCTTTCTCAATTGCGGCTGTCTGGCTAATGCCCGTCGCCAGACTTAGCTACGGCCTTCTTTCCTCACCGGCCGCATAGCTCGTCAGGTCGGAAAGCGCGCCCTCATAGGCACGACGAATCTCGGCCTGACTGAAACAATGATCCCAAAACTCGGTCGCAAGCTGGCTCAAGGCGCTGTCCAGCACTGCATACTCTGGCCACGGATTGCTTCCGTGAAGCTCGGTTAGGACCACTCCGAAGTCATACACGGCTTTTATAAGCCGGTCGTGCCACGCGTCTTCCGTGCTCTCCGTTTCCATCATCTGTCCTCCATTGTCCGCTGGCTATCCGGACCCGCGACCGGACCTAGAATCCGGTCATGCACCAATCATAGAGGATCAGGCCGGCGATCACCGCGAGCGTGATCAGGCCGGAGGTCCGGCGGATCCGGGGGGCGGCCAAGGCGAGCACCATCATCCCGAGCAGGCCCATTGCGGCAAGCAAGGCGACGGTCTGGAAGTTCAGGTCATGCGCGCTGCTGGGCGCCGACCCCATGCCCCGCATCAATCCCGTGATCAGCGTCGTCAAGGCTGAGATCAACGTCAGAATCGGCCAGGCTATCGAGCCGCCGCGCGGCTGAGCAGCATCGGGTTCGGGCTGGCGCTCGTCGGTCACCGCAAGCGCAGATACCCCAGATCGCTGCATAGCTGCAATGACAGCGGGACCGCACGCCTCGGCTGTCTAAAATCGGTCCACGATCCAATCGGGCTCGGGCTTTCACGAGCCAATTGCGGGCCCGGACTAGCGGTTTAGAGTCAGGACATGAAAGCCACCGGCCCGACCGCGTTCATCCGCGCCACCGCCATGGATCGAAGCGGTTCTCCAGCCGCTCTTTTACCGTTACGCAAGAAATGTCGAGCACAGCGCCTGTATGACGAAGAGACAGCTCGGTTCCACGCGCGATGTTCTGCGACAAGCGAAACGCGGCCGGATCAAGGCAGCGCTCTCGGCCTTATTCTTCATAGCCTGCGCTGTATATTTTCTGTGTCGAACATGCGCAGGAATCCAGCGCGGCTCGATAGAACCCATCGGTCGCGGAGAACATCCTCTTGTCGCCCTATCCAACGAACCGGCAACATTCGTTTTCTGGGTGGCAATCCACTGCCTCGCTACGTCATTCCTCGCCGGGTGCGGCTATGTCCTCGCACGCAGTTATTTGGACCACCGATAGCCTGAGCACACGGTCTGCAATGGATGGGAGGTTCACATTGGTGGGACACGGTATCGGTAGAAAGGCGACATAGTCAGTCCGGCTCCGATCCTGGATCGGAGAGAGATCCAGCGCCCGACAGCGGACGTTGTGTCAAGAATTCCCCACAGTTAGTCGTAGCCCATGTCCAGCTACGAAGCCGTCGCCGCGATAGAGCAGGCTATCCGAAAATATGTCAGGCCGGGGTCAGGAAGGCTGGTGATGCCCTCGCCGAAGGAAGTCGCCTTCCTAATCATCGATGAGTTGGAGAGTTCAGGCTTCGAGATTCGACGCCAATCAAGCGAGTGATTCCCAGAGTCCGCAATCGATCGGAGGCCGACATTCGTGCGTACCTGCCGGGCATCCCGACGCCCGCGGCCTGAACCGCAGCCGATTCAGATCAGCCTGCCGACCGCGCAGACGATCGCGGCGCCGCCGCCGAGCAGCAAGGCCAGGCCGGTGGCGAGGTTGCCGGTGAACCGCAGCGCGTTGGGATGCCTCGCACGCATCATCCCGAAGGCGCCGATCAGCCGGCCGATGGTGAAGGTCGCGCCGTAGAGATGGAGCCAGACCGGCGCGAAGCCGAGCAGGGCCAGAACGAGCAGGAGCAGCAGCACGGTCGGCGCATATTCGGCATAATTGGCGTGAGCGCGGATCGCTCGGGTCAGGGTCGCGTCGCCCATGTCGCCCGGCTGGAGCTGGTTCTGCGCGCCGCGCCGGCTGCCGACATTGTAGGCAAGCGCGAGCAGCAGCAAGGCGTTGAGGCCGACATAGAGGCCGACAATGGCGATCGGTTCGTCGGCCATCTGCTATTCCGCCGCTTGGGCCTGGTCCGGCGCCTTCCACACCAGCACCGGCTTGCGCGCCGCCAGCGTCTCGTCGAGCCGCCGCCGCGGGGCGTGGATCGGGGCCGCCTTGAGGCTCTGGTCGCCGGCTTTGGCGCGCTCGGCGACGTGGCGCAGCGCGCCGATGAACTGATCGAGCGCGGCCTTGCTCTCGGTCTCGGTCGGCTCGATCAGCATCGCGCCGTGGACGACGAGCGGGAAATACATCGTCATCGGATGATAGCCTTCGTCGATCAGCCCCTTGGCGAGATCGAGCGTGGTCAGGCCTTCGGCGAGGCCTTTGTCGCTGAACAGGGCCTCGTGCATGCACGGCCCGCTCGCGCCGAACGGCGCGTCGAGCAGATCGTCGAGGCTGCGCAGCAGATAATTGGCGTTGAGCACCGCGTCCTCGGCGACCTGCCGCAGGCCGTCGGCGCCGTGGCTCAATATATAGCTCAAGGCGCGGGTGAACATCCCCATCTGGCCGTGAAAGGCGGTCATCCGCCCGAAGCTCGCCCGATGATGCGCGCCGGCAAGCATGGGGTCGCCGTGCGGGGCGTGGTCTACCACATGCTCCTCCTCGACCAGGACATAGGATTTGCCCTGCTGCTCGACGAACGGCAGCGGCGCGAACGGGGTCAGCGCCGCGGAGAACACCACCGGCCCGGCGCCGGGCCCGCCGCCGCCATGGGGGGTCGAGAAGGTCTTGTGGAGATTGATGTGCATCGCGTCGATGCCGAGATCGCCGGGACGGACCCGGCCGACGATCGCGTTGAAATTGGCGCCGTCGCAATAGACCAGGCCGCCGGCCGCATGGACCGCCTCGGAGATCGCGATCATGTCGGGCTCGAACAGGCCGCAGGTATTGGGATTGGTGATCATCACCCCGGCGACGTCGGGCCCGAGCCGCGCGGTGAGCGCCGCGAGGTCGACCCGCCCGGCCGGGGTGGCGGGGATATTCTCGACCCGGTAGCCGGCGAAGGCCGCGGTCGCCGGATTGGTGCCGTGCGCGCTCTCCGGCACCAGGATCACCTCGCGGGCGCCGCCGCGCGCCTCGAGCGCCGAGCGGATCGCGAGCAGGCCGCAAAGCTCGCCATGGGCGCCGGCCTTGGGGCTCATCGCGACGCTGTGCATCCCGGTCAGCCTGATCAGCCATTCGCCGAGATCGGCGATCAGCTTGAGCGCGCCCTGGACGGTGTCGACCGGCTGGAGCGGATGGATATCGGCGAAGCCCGGCATCCGCGCGACCTTCTCGTTGAGCCGCGGATTGTGCTTCATGGTGCAGCTGCCGAGCGGAAACAGGCCGAGGTCGATCGCATAATTCTGCCGGCTGAGCCGGGTGTAGTGGCGCACCGTTTCGGGCTCGGTCAGGCCGGCAAGGCCGATCGGACGATGGCGCTCGAGGCCGGCCAGTCTATCCTCCCCGGAACGGGGAGGGGGACCACTCGGCTCAGCCGAGTGGTGGAGGGGTTGCTCCACCCCCACGCCAGCCCCTCCGTCACGCTGCGCGTGCCATGGCCCGGTACGGCTCGCCCCGCGAGCCGTAGCCATGTCCGGCGGACATGGCGACCGCGCCATCCCCGTATCGGGGAGGATATCGAAATCGACGCCGGTCCGGGTCTCGTCGCCGATCTCGAACAGCAAAGGCTCTTCGAGCATCAGCCCGCGATTGCCGGTCCAGGTCTCGGCAGCGGCCTCCGCCGTCTCGGGCCGGGTCGGCCGTCCCTCACGGTTCATGCTCATGCCGGCACTCCTTCGCAGACCTTGCCCAGCGCCTTGGCCAGGGCCTCGACATCGGCGTCGGTCGTAGTCTCGGTCACCGCCACCACCAACGCGTTGGCGAGCGCCGGCTCGTCCGGATAGAGCCGGCCGAGCGAAACGCCGCCGAGCACGCCCATATCGGCCATCGCCCGCACCGCCGGCCGCGCCTCGACCGGCAGCGCCAAGGTGAACTCGTTGAAGAAGCTGGTGTTGACCAGGCTGACGCCCGGCAGCTGCGCGAGCCGATCGGCCGCGGCGGCCGCCTTGGCATGGTTGAGCGCGGCGAGCCGGCGCAGCCCGGCCTCGCCGAGCAGGGTCATGTGGACGGTGAAGGCGAGCGCGCACAGCCCGCTATTGGTGCAGATGTTCGAGGTCGCCTTCTCGCGGCGGATATGCTGCTCGCGGGTCGACAGGGTCAGGACGAAGCCCCGCTTGCCTTCGGCGTCGACGGTCTCGCCGGCGAGCCGCCCCGGCATCTGGCGAACGAATCTCTCCTGACAGGCGAACAGGCCGACATAGGGTCCGCCGAAATTGAGCCCGACGCCGATCCCCTGCCCTTCGCCGACGACGATGTCGGCGCCCATCTCGCCCGGCGAGCGGATCGCGCCCAATGCGACCGGCTCGGTCACCACCGCGATCAGCAGGGCGCCGGCCTCGTGCGCGCGCGCCGCCAGCGCGGAGAAGTCGCCGATCCGGCCGAGAATGTCGGGATATTGGACCACCACCGCGCTGGTCTCGCCATCGATCGCGTCCTCGAGTCGGGCGAAATCGGGCTCGGCGGCCAGCGTCGGCGGCGCGGTCTCCAGCATGTCGCCAGTGAATTTCGCCATCGTCCGGGCGACCGAGACATAATGGGGGTGGAGCCCGCTCGACAGGATCGCCTTGCCGCGGCGGGTGATCCGCCGCGCCATCGCGATCGCCTCCCAGCAGGCGGTCGAGCCGTCATACATCGAGGCATTGGCGACGTCACAGCCATAGAGCCGCGCGACCTGGGTCTGGAACTCGAACAGGGCCTGGAGCGTGCCCTGGGCGATTTCGGGCTGATAGGGGGTATAGCTGGTCAGGAACTCGCCGCGCTGGATCAGATGATCGACGCTGGCCGGGATATGGTGGCGATAGGCGCCGCAGCCGAGAAAGAACGGCACCTCGCCGGCGACCATATTCTGCCGCGCCATCGCGCCGAGATGGCGCTCGACGCCGAGCTCGCTTTGCTGGTCGGCGAGGCCGGGAATCTTTTCCGCGAGGCGCGCCGCCGCCGGCACGTCGACGAACAGGTCGTCGATCGAGGCGGCGCCGATCGTCGCGAGCATGTCGCGCCGGTCGGCGTCGGACAAAGGCAGATAACGCATTCGCTACTCCTGCTTCCTGTCCTCCCTGTGATCCGAGCTCATGGGGAGGGGGACCATGCGGAGCATGGTGGAGGGGCAGATCGCGCCAAATGGCCCTCCACCGCCTTTCAGGCGGTCCCCCTCCCCATCGCTTTCGGCGACAGGGAGGATATTTCGTTCCTACCCCGGCTTGCGCATCGAGAAGCGCAGCCGGACATAATCGGCGCACCAGCTGCCGTCGGGCTGCTGCAACCGGGGCGTGAGCCGCGTCTCGACCGCGGCGGCGACGTCGTCACGCTCCCATTCGGGAACCATCGCGACGTCCATCAGCCCGGCGCGGAAGGTCTTGACCCAGCCCGCGACCCCGGTCGGCAGCGGCGTCGGGCGCTCGATCAGCTCGGCGCTGAGCGCGGTGAAACCGGCGACGCAATAAAGCCGCGTGAATTCCTCGACATCGGGATACCAGGCGGGGTCGGCCTCGGGCATCGGATAGCCGCGCCCGGTCAATTCGTCGCGCAGCGCCCCGCGAAGCGCGGCGAGATTGCCGGCGCCGCCCATTTCACCGACGAAGCGGCCGCCGGGCTTGAGCACCGCGAAGATCCCGCTCGCCACCGCGTCGGGATCGAGCATCCAGTGCAGAGCGGCATTGGAGAAGACCGCGTCGAACTGGCCGAAGCGCTCGGCCTGCGCCGGCAAGTCGAGACTCTCGGCGTCTGCGACGAACGCGTCGATGCCCCGGGCGCGCGCCGCCTCGGCCATCTCGGTCGAGCTGTCGAGGCCGATCACCCGCGCCCCGGTCTCGGCGATCCGCGCCGTCAGCGCGCCGTCGCCGCAGCCGACGTCGAGGATCAGCTCGCCGGAGCGCGGCGCCAACAGGTCGAGCGCGGCGGCGCCGAGCGCCGGCACGAAGCCGGCATTCTGCGCATAGTCGCTGGCGGACCATTGCGACGTAGCGTTCACCATGCGGGCGATTCCTTCCCGACTGCGGCCATGGCATGGCAACTCGCAGTGCGGCGTCCGGCTCCCCTGAAACCGATACGGATCGACACGAAATTCACTGGCTGTCGCAGAAGCTGCGATATTGGTCGGCGTTCATCAGCTCGTTGAGCTGATGGGTGTCGCTCAGGGTCAGCTTGAAGAACCAGCCTTCGCCTTCCGGATCGGAATTGACCAGAGCGGGGTCGTCGACCAGCGCCTGATTTCCTTCGACCACGGTGCCGCTGACCGGCGCATAGACGTCCGACGCGGCCTTGACCGATTCGACCACGGCCGCCTCGCCGCCCTGGACCAGGCCTTGGCCGGCCTCGGGTACCTCGACGAAGACGACGTCGCCCAATTGCCCCTGCGCGAAATCGGTGATCCCGACCGTGGCGGTATCGCCCTCGACGCGGATCCACTCATGGTCCTTGGAATAATAGACGCTCATCAGGCGACTCCCTTGCGGTGGTAGCGATGGGGAACGAAGGGCATCGCGGTGACTTTTCCCGAACAGACCTTGCCGCGCGACGCCAGCGACACGCTATTGCCCGGCATGGCGTAAGCGAGCGGCACGTAGGCCATGGCGATCGGCGCCTCGAGGCTGGGCGAGAAGCCGCCCGAGGTGACCTTGCCGATTTCATTGCCGTCGATGTCGATGACGAGCGCGCCCTCGCGCACCGGCTGACGCCCGGCGACGGCAAGCCCGACGCGCTTGCGCACCGGCCCATCGACAAGCTCCTTGGCGATCCGGTGCCAGCCGGGAAAGCCGCCTTCGGCACGGCGACGCTTTGACAGAGCGAAGACGAGGTCGGCCTCGACCGGGGTCGTGGTGAAATCGAGATCGTGGCCGTAGAGCGGCAAACCGGCCTCGAGCCGCAGCGAATCGCGCGCGCCGAGGCCGATCGGCCTGACTTCGTCCTGCGCGAGCAGCCGGTCGGCGACGCGTTCGACCGCCCCGGCCGGCACCGAAATCTCGAACCCGTCCTCGCCGGTATAGCCCGAGCGGCTGATCCAGGCCTTGATGCCGTCGAACTCGAACGCGCCCGCGGTCATGAAGCTGAGCGCCGCGACCCCGGGAATCAGGCGGGCGAGCGCGTCGACCGCCTTGGGGCCCTGAAGCGCGAGCAGCGCCTGTTCCTTCATATGGTCGACGACGACGGTGCGCGGCAGCTTCGCTTCGAGATGGGCGACATCGCCCTCCTTGGTCGCGCCGTTGACGACCATGTAGAAATGATCGCCGCGGCGGGTGACCATCAGGTCGTCGATGATGCCGCCATCGTCGAGCAGCAGCATCGAATATTTGGGCCTGGCCTCCTTGAGCAGCGCGAGATCGGCGGGGAGCAGGGCTTCGAGCCCCTTTTCGGTGTCGGCGCCGGCGATCAGCAATTGTCCCATATGGCTGACGTCGAACAGCCCGGCGCTGCTGCGGGTCCAGCGATGCTCGGCGAGGATGCCCTCATATTGGATCGGCATGGCATAGCCGGCGAACGGCACCATCCGCGCGCCAAGGCGGCGGTGCCAGCCATCGAGCGGGAGGGGGCGTTCGGGGTCACTCATGGCCGGCTCCGGTGCGTCGGCGGACGAGCGCGTCCTTCGCGCTTGCGGCCGACGCCCCCTCTGTCACCGGGACCTGAGAGCTTTCATCCGCCTTCGCTAAGCTTCGGCGGACTTACCCCTTCGGTGGCCCACCTACGCCAAGGCTTCGGCGGGCGCTTTCCAGAGTGTCCTTGGCCGCGCGGTCCTTTGGCCTGAGAGATTCCGGGGCGGTTGCTCCTTCGGCGGCGACATTGGCCGAAACCAGTGCCACTCTCTCCCGCGCGACCCCGACGGCGAGCCGCCGAGACCCGCTTGCTGTGGCCCAGCAGGGCGGGAAGAGTCAATCGGATTGGCCAATCAAGGCCGCCGCGCCCGTGTCCGCCTCAACAAAAATGGGTTCACGCGAAGACGCGAAGTGTGCGGGATACGCAGCCGCGTATCTCCGGCGAAGCCGGTCCCCGATAGCAGCGTCGGTCAGCCTGTCAGCGGCGAGGAGCGAGGCGCCGAATCTTCGCGTCCTTCGCGCCTTCGCGTGAAATGGAGCGGCTTCGCCGACAGCGCCGCACTGGCCGGAAAGAACAAGGACTCAGCGGGTGGCGTTGTAGCGCAATTGCGCCGCATCCAGCTCGAAGCCGACGAACATCTCGAACTTCGCCCGCTCGACCGCCGCGCGCACCGCCGGATCGGCCATCGGATCGACCGCCGCCTGCGGATCGCCGGCGCGGCGCTCGCGGGTGATCTGGCGGCGAATATCCTGGGGCAGGGTCGCGGCCGAGCGGAGCACCTGCGACGTCGCGCTGGCGGTGGTGCCGGCGCTGTACTGGCCGTCCTCGAAGCGGAGCGAGACGCGGCTCGACCTTTTGGCGACGACATTGCCATTGCCCTGCACGACGGCGGCGAAATAAGGCAAAGTCACCTCGCGCACGCCGCGATTGTCGCGCCGCTGGCCGCGCACCTCGAAGGTCGCGTTGGACACGATATATTCGCCGGTCTCGGAGCAGGTGCCGCGCAGATTGCTGATCGTGGCGACGACGTCGATCGCGCTGGCATCGGTGCTGCCCGCCGGATCGAACAGGGTGACGTCGCCGGCCGGCGCCGGGATCGCGACCGCCGGGCAGGCGGTGTAGTTCGCCAGAATGCCCGACTGGACGATGTCGCCCTGACGGGCGCAACCGATGAGGCCGAGGGACAGGAGAACGGCCGCGGCCGCTTTGGACGTGAACAGGCGCAAGGGACCCTCGAACTGAAGCTGGCGAATGACGATCTGCCCTAGGGCACGGCGCGGATCATAGGAAGCGGGTTGTGCGCAGGCAAGTGATGACGCCCAACGCGGAGCCCAATGGACGCAGCGCCCGGTTCCTCCTAAGGCGCTGTTCGCGAAAATGGCGACGACCAAGCCCCCCTTGACCCTGCTGATCGCAACCCCGCGCGGCTTCTGCGCCGGAGTCGATCGCGCGATCCGCATCGTCGAGGTTGCGCTCGAGCGCTACGGCGCGCCGGTCTATGTCCGCCACGAGATCGTCCACAACAAGTTCGTCGTCGAAAGCCTGAAGGCCAAGGGCGCGGTGTTCGTGCGCGAGCTCGACGAGGTCCCGGACGGCTTTCCCGTGGTCTTCTCAGCCCATGGCGTCCCCAAGGTCGTCCCGGCGGCCGCGCGCGCGCGCGGCCTCAACTATGTCGACGCGACCTGCCCGCTGGTTTCCAAGGTCCATCGCCAGGCCGAGAGGCTGATCGAGCAGGGCCGCCATATCCTGTTCGTCGGCCATGCCGGCCATCCCGAAGTGGTCGGCACGTTCGGCCAGGTGCCCGAAGGCCGGATGACCTTGGTCGAGACGATCACGGACGCCGAGAGGGTCGCGCCTCCCGAACCGGACGGTCTCGCCTTCCTGACCCAGACCACCTTGTCGGTTGACGACACCGCCGACATCGTCGCCGTGCTCCGCCGCCGCTTTCCGGCGATCCAGGCGCCGCGCAGCGAGGACATCTGCTACGCCACCTCCAACCGGCAGAGCGCGGTCAAGGCGATCGCGCCGCGCTGCGACGCGATGCTGGTGATCGGCGCGTCGAACAGCTCGAATTCGCTGCGCCTCGTCGAGGTCGCGGAGCGCGAAGGCACCCGCGCCCGGCTGGTCGCGCGCGGCAGCGATGTCGATTTCGCCTGGCTCGGCGACGCGCGGACGATCGGGATCACCGCCGGCGCCTCGGCGCCCGAAATCCTGGTGCGCGAGGTCGTCGATCGCCTCGCCGAGCATTTCGAGGTCCGCGAGGAGCCGGTCGACGGCGTCGAGGAGCATATGGTGTTCAAGCTCCCCGCCGGGCTCGAGGCGGTATGAGCTTTGCTCGCTGGCGCGAGAGCTGCACCAGCCCGCTCCCCCACCCGGCCCCCCAGAGCATAACCTGTCGTTGGCGGGCCGGGTGGGGGAGCGGGCTGGTGCCGCCCCGACCTGCAAAATGACCGACGTCGAGATCTTCACCGACGGCGCCTGCAAGGGCAATCCGGGGCCCGGCGGCTGGGGCGTGGTGATTCGATCGGGCGTGCGCGAGAAGGAGCTGTCGGGCGGCGAGCCGCTGACCACCAACAATAGGATGGAGCTGCTGGCTGCGATTCGCGGCCTCGAATCGCTGAAGCGCCCCTGCCGGGTCGGGCTCTATACCGACAGCATCTATGTCCGCGACGGGATCACCAAGTGGGTCCATGGCTGGCAGCGCAACGGCTGGCGGACCGCCGACCGGAAACCGGTCAAGAACGAGGATCTCTGGCGCGAACTGGTCGCGGCGACCGCGCCGCACCGAATCGAATGGCATTGGGTGAAAGGCCATAGCGGCCATCCCGAGAACGAGCGGGCCGACCGGCTCGCCTGCGACGCCGCCAGTCAGGTTGCGAACCGCGCCCCCGAATAAGCCGCGACAGCAGCCCCTCCCTCAGGCGGCCTTGACCGCGCGAGCCTCAATATCGACCCCGAGCCGCTTGCGAACCGCGCCGAATATGGCGGCGAGATTGTCCATGCTCGGATTGCCTTTCTCCGACAGCATTCGATGGAGGCTTTTACTGGGCTTGTTGGTCTCAGCCGCCAGCGTCTCGAATCCGACGGAGGCGTTGACAAGGTCGCGCAGGATCAAGCGGGCGGTATGCGGTTCGCCATTGAGGAAAAGAGTCGCTGCCTCATCGAGCAAAGCTTTGGCGAAGGCCGGGTCGCGGACCGCGCGTTCCTTCACCGTCTCCCTGAAATCGCGCGACAACGCCATCCTATCGTCTCCTACCGCAATATCGCCGTGGCGACCTTCGCCGCCGCCTGGGACTCCAAAATGTTGAACCACGACGAAAAAGGGTTCGAACCATCCTCGCGGACATATTCCCGCACGATCATGTCACGATCCAATCAGTAACATAAACGTTACCATTTGTCAAGCCAGCCCGAACCGCGCCGCCGAATAAGGCGCGGGATCGAGGTTCGCAACGAGCGGGTCGGGCGGCGTCCCGAGCAGCAAGGCGGCGGCGAGCTTGGCCGCCGCAGGCGCGGTCTGGATGCCGAACCCGCCCTGGCCGGCGCACCAGAAGAAGCCGCTCGCTTCAGGGTCGAAGCCGTAGACCGGCAGCCGGTCCGGAGCGAAGCTCCTGAGCCCTGCCCAGCGGCGCTCGACCCGCTCGATTCGCCAGTCGACGACCTGCTCGAGCCGATCGATCGCAATCGCGACGTCGATCTCCTCGGGCGCGCTGTCGCCGGGCTCGCACGGAGTCTCGTCGTGCGGGCTGAGCCACAGCCGCCCGCCGGCCTCGGGCTTGAAATAGAAGCGCTGGAGCGCGTCGATCACCAGCGGCAGGTCGGGCGGCGCCGGCGGATCGATCCTGAGCTGGACGATCGTCCGGCGATGCGGGCGGATGCCGAGCGGCCGTACCCCGGCAAGCGCCGCGACCTCGTCGACCCAGGCGCCGGCGGCATCGACCAGGATGTCCGCCTCGAACCGCCCCGATCCGGTCTCGATCCGCCACTGCCCCCGCTCGCGGGTCGCCGAGGTTACGCGTCCGTCGGTGACGAGGCCGGCGCCTCGCGCGCGCGCGCGTTTGAGATAGGCCGCATGGAGCGCCGCGACGTCGATATCGGTGCAGCTCGGTTCGTACGCCGCCGCGTTCCAGTCCGGCTTCAGGCCCGGAATCCGCCGTTGCAGCTCAGCGAGGCCGATCGAATCGAGCTGAACCTGGCTTCCGGCAAAGCGCTCCAGAAAGGCGGCGAGCGCCGCCTCGCCCGCGGCGTCGGCGAGATGAAGCGCGCCGCGCGGGCCGAGGAAACCGGCGTCGGAAAAATCTGCCGGCGGACACGCCAGAAACGAGCCCGACGCGCTGGTCAACGGCTGGATCAGCGGACCGCCATAGGTTTCCGACCAGAAGGCGGCGGAACGGCCGGTGCTGTGATAGCCGGGCTGGCTTTCCGCCTCGAGCAGCAGCACCGAGGCTGCACCGGCGAGCTCGGCGGCGAGGCTGGCGCCGGCCATCCCCGCACCGACGATCGCCACGTCCCAACGCGTCACTGCGCATGCTCGGCGAGGAAGGCGTCGATTCGCGCCAGCGCGGCAAGGCGGACCGGATCGGCCTCGCGCAGGATTTCATGCGCTGCCTCGGGAAATTCCGCGAGCTCGGCACGAGGCATCAGCCTTGCGGCGCGGGCGATCGCGGCCGGGCTGACCAGCCGATCGCGCGGCGCGGAAAGCAGCAGCACCGGCAGATCGACCGCGGCAAGCTTCCCGGGGGTGAACGTCGCCGCCGAGGAGCGGAACGCCGCGCGCAGCCAGCCCCAGCTCGGCGCGCCGAGGCTGTAATGCGGGTGACGCTCCCACCAATAGGCCTCGTCGAGATAGCGCTCGACCGAGCCGGTCAGGATGCGTTGCCGGGTCGAGCCCGGCGGCGCGGGCTTGAGCGGGACGCGCCAGACCGGCTGAGCCTGCCAGCCCAACAGGCACATCGCATCGGCCATCGCCGGCGCAAGCCAGGCCGGGGTCGGTGCGCTGTTGACGCTCAGCATCGGCGCGACCAGCACCGCGGCGTCGAGCTGCGGACGCTTGTCGATCAGGGTGCGCAGCAGCAGATGGCCGCCCATCGAATGGCCGACCGCGGCATGGGGGCCCGGCGCGGCGGCCTGCCAGTCGGCGATCAGCGCGCCGAGATCGTCGATCAGGACATCGAAGCTGCCATAATTGCCGCCGGCCATGTCGCCTCGCGACTGGCCCTGGCCGCGCCAGTCGAACGCGGTGACCTGCCAGCCGGCGGCGCGCCAATGCGCGTAGACCTCAAGATATTTTTCGATGAAGTCGCCGCGGCCGCCGGCAAACAGGATGCTGCCGCGGCTTTTGACGCCCTCGGCCGGCCGCCAGTCCATCCGCCGATAGCGCCAGCCGTCGGGCGCGCGCCAGTCGCCGAACGCCGCGTCGGGCGGGATTGTCCTTCGCAGCGCGACCGTCTCGTCCATCGCCCACGGTTACGGTTTGGAAAGTAACCACGTCTAGAGGATTGACTCATGTCGACCGGGCTCGCCTCGATTTTGTTGATCATTCTCGCGCTGCTGCTCGCGGTGGCGTGCTGGAGCGACCTCAGGACGCGCACCATCTCCAACGGCCTCAACATCGCCGTCGCTTTGCTTGCGATTCCCTTCTGGTGGGCCAGTGGGCTCGCATTCTTGCCCGACGTCGCGCTGCAGATCGCTCTCGCCTTTTTGATCTTCATCGTCTTCGCCGGCGCGTTCGCGATCGGCGCGATGGGCGGCGGCGACGTCAAGCTGATCGGCGCGCTGGCGCTGTGGCTGCCATGGCCCGCCTTGCTCCTGCTGCTGATGATCATGTCGCTGGCCGGCGGCGCGCTGACGATCGCGATGCTCGTGCGCAAGCGGCTGACGCGGAGCGAGAAAGCCGTCGAGGTTCCTTATGGCCTGGCAATCGCATTCGGCGGTCTGTGGGTCATTAGCGAACGTTTTCTTTACCAATTTGGGGGATGACAGGACCTGTAGTTTTTCCAGGTCCCAGTGGGGGAGGCGACAAACGCCATGGACGTCAAGAAAATCGCGCTGCTGGTAGGCGCGCTCATCATCGCGGCTGTTACCGCCATTATGGCGAAGAACATGTTCTCCGGCGCCTCGGCGCCGCAGGCACAGGCCGGACCGGTTGTCCCCGCGGGACCCGAAGTGCTGGTTGCGACCCGCGCTTTGCCCGTCGGCACGATCATCGACGCCGAGGCGTTCCGCTATCAGCCGTGGCCCGAAGGCCTGGTCCAGGACCAGTATTTCACCCGCGGCGAAGGCGAGACGGATCCGTCGAGCCTGATCGGCACCGTGGTGCGCAACGAAGTGAGCGCTGGCCAGCCGGTGACCCGCGGCGCGCTGATCCGCCCTGGCGAACGCGGCTTCCTCGCCGCCGCGCTAGGCCCGGGAATGCGCGCCGTGACCGTCGCGGTCTCCGCCACCAGCGGCGTCGCCGGCTTTGTCTTTCCAGGTGACCGCGTCGACCTCGTCCTGACCCAGGAGGTCGAGGGCGGCGGCGACGGTGCGTCGCTGCGCGTCTCCGAGACCATCATCCGCAACATCCGGGTGCTTGCCGTCGACCAGCGGATCAATGCCCGCGACGAAGCTGGCAACCAGGTCGCGCAGAACACTTCGACCGTCACCTTCGAGGCAACGCCGAAGATCTCGGAAAAGATCGCGGTCGCCCAGACCATCGGCCAGCTCTCGCTGTCGCTGCGTTCGCTCGCCGACAACAATGCCGAGCTGGAGCGCGCGATCGCGTCCGGCGAGGTCCGGGTGCCGCAGAGCGATGATCCGCGTGCGGAACGCCGCATGCTGCTCGCAATCGCCAACCGGCCGACCGACACCAACACGACCTATACGGTCGGCTCCGACGTCTCGCGCTTCCAGCGCAGCAGCGTGCCCGGCAGGCCGCGCGACGGCGGCGCGCCGGCTTCGGGCAGTTCCGCAGCCCCCGTCAACGCAGACCTGAGGCCCGCAGGCCCGGTGGTCCGCGTCGCTCGGGGCAACAATGTCACGCTCGTTCCGGTGGGAGCACGTTAAGATGACCAGGTTCAATTCGATCAGGCGGACCACGCTCGGCACCGCCCTTGCGGCCGCGTTGGCGGCGGGGCTCGCCGTCGCGGCGCCGACCCCGGCCATGGCCCAGCCCGCCGGTGCGGTGGCTCCGGCCAACAATGTCACGCTGTCGGTCGGGACCGGCCGCCTGGTCCGCTTCAACGGCACGATGAGCGACCTGTTCGTCGCCAACGACCAGATCGCCGACGTCCAGGTCCGCTCGCCCAGCCAGATCTACATTTTCGGCAAGGCGGCGGGCAGCACGACGGTCTATGCGACCGACCGCAGCGGCCGCGTCGTCTACTCGGCCAATGTCCGGGTCGGCCAGAATCTGGGGTCGGTCAACGAGCTGCTCCAGATGGCGATGCCCGACGCCGACGTCCAGGCGACGACGATGACCGGCATGGTGCTGCTGACCGGCACCGTCGCCCAGCCCGCCGACGCCGAAGAGGCCGAGCGGATCGTCCAGGCCTTCGTCGGCACCGACACCCAGGTGGTGAGCCGGCTGCGCACCGCGACGCCGCAACAGGTGATGCTGCAGGTCCGGATCGCCGAGGTGAGCCGTTCGCTGGTCCGCGAGATCGGCACCAACCTCCTGAGTCGCGACAGTAGCGGCGGCTTCCTGTTCGGAGTCGGTCGCGGCAACCCGGGCACCTTCAACATCGCCAGAAGCCCGGCCGATCCAATCACCGGCGTCGTCCAGGAAACGCTGACCGGCGTGACATTCAACAACGCCGTCGGCTCGACTACGCTCGGCGCCGCCGGCCGGCTGCTCGGGGTGGACTTGCTTGGGACGCTCAATCTCGCCGAGAATAACGGCCTCGTCACCACCCTGGCCGAGCCGACCCTGTCGGCCCTGTCGGGCGAGACGGCGAGCTTCCTCGCCGGCGGCGAGTTCCCGATCCCGGTCTCGCAGTCGCTCGGCTCGGTGACGATCGAGTACAAGTCTTATGGTGTCGGCCTCGCCTTCACCCCGATCGTGCTCGAAAACGGCCGCATCTCGATGCGCGTCCGGCCCGAGGTCTCCGAGCTTTCGGAAGAGCTCAGCATCCGGCTCAACGGCTTCAACGTCCCGGCTTTGGTGACGCGGCGCGCAGAGACGACGGTCGAGCTCGGCTCCGGCCAGAGCTTCATGATCGCCGGCCTGCTGCGCAACGTCAGCAACAACGCGGTCGACCGCGCACCCCTGCTCGGCAATCTGCCGATCATCGGCGCCCTGTTCCGCTCGACCCGGTTCCGCCGCGCCGAGACCGAACTGGTCATCGTCGTCACGCCCTATCTGGTCCAGCCGGTTTCGGCCAACCAGATCGCGCTGCCGACCGACGGCTATCGCAACGCCGACGAGCTCCAGCGCCATTTGATCGGGCAGGAGCATGACAGCCGGTCCGGCGAGCAGCGCCCGCAGCCCAGCGCGGCGCAGCGCACCGTCGCTCCGGGGGCGGGGCCGGTTACCGGCGACGCCACCGGCGCGGTCCCCGCACCCGCGGCCGCTCCGGTGCGCGCGGCGCAGGCTTCGACGCCGCCGGCGGGCCAGTCGGCTCAGCCCGGTTTCAACTTCTGATGGCCGGTGACGGAAAGGACATTCTGACCATGCAACGCTTCCTCAAACTCGCCGCCGTCTCGGCCATGGCCCTTGCCGCGAGCGGTTGCCAGACCTCACCGGTCGGCGGACTCAGCGCGGCCAACAATCCGAGCGTCTATTCGGTGCACCAGCCGGTGGTCGAGCGGACCGACTTCGTGTTCGACGTCGCCACCAGCGGCGACGCCGTCGACGCCGCCGAGCGCGAACGGCTCAACGCCTGGTTCTCGACGATCGACATCGGCTATGGCGATCGCCTGACGCTCGACGAAGCCGCCGGCTATCAGTCGAGCGGCGCCCGTCAGGACATCGCCCGCGTCGCCGCCCAATATGGCATGCGGCTGAGCGAAGAGGCAGCGCCGGTCACCGACGGCGAGGTTCCCGCCGGCACGATCCGGGTGGTCGCGAGCCGCTCGCGCGCGCACGTTCCGGACTGCCCGACCTGGGAAAGCACCGGCATCGAATCGACCGCCGCGACCTCGACCAATTACGGCTGTGCGATCAATTCGAACCTGGCGGCGATGGTCGCCGACCCCAACGATCTGGTCCTCGGCCAGAACGGCTCGGTCCGCGGCAGCGCCTCGACCGCGTCGCGGGCGATCCGCGTCTATCGCGAGGGTCAGCCCACCGGCCGCCAGGGCCTTCCCTCCACGACGACGACGCAGGGATCACGCTAATGAACGCTCCGTTCCACGCCTTGCGGGGGGCCAGCCTTCGCGATCCGTTCACCGCCTTCGTCTGCGACGAGGCGACGGCCGATCTGCTGCGCCCGATCGCGGTCGAGCATGGCTGGTCGCCTGAGAAGGTCAACAAAGGCGGGTTGCGCAACGCCGTCCAGACCCTGTCGGTCTCGGCGAGCCCCAACATCCTGTTCGTCGATCTCAGCGAATCGGGCGATCCGCTCAACGACATCAACGCGCTCGCCGAGGTCTGCGAGCCGGGCACGGTGGTGATCGCCGCCGGCCAGGTCAACGATGTCCGACTCTACCGCGACCTCGTCGCCAGCGGCATCCAGGATTATCTGCTGAAGCCGTTCACCGCCGACCAGCTCCGCGACGCCTTCGCCAACGCCCAGCTCACCATTTCCGGACCGCGGCTCACCGAGACGTCGACCGAGCGGCCCAATGTGATGACCGCGGTGATCGGGGTTCGCGGCGGGGTCGGCGCCTCCACGATCGCCTCGTCGCTGGCCTGGCTGATGGGTGACAAGGCCGGCCGTTCGACCGCCCTGCTCGACCTCGACGTTCATTTCGGTACCGGCGCGCTCGGGCTCGATCTCGAGCCCGGCCGCGGCCTCACCGACGCGATCGAGAATCCAAGCCGCATCGACGGGCTGTTCATCGAGCGCGCGATGGTGCGGGCCAACGACAAATTGTGCGTGCTCTCGGCGGAAGCGCCGATCAACCAGTCGATGCTGACCGACGGTTCGGCCTTCTATCAGCTGCAGGAGGAAATCCGCCACGCCTTCGAAGGCACGGTGATCGATCTGCCGCGCAACATGCTGGTCCAGTTCCCGCATCTGCTGACCGACGTCCATGTCGTGATCGTCGTCGTCGAGTTCACCCTCGCCGCGACCCGCGACGCGATCCGCGTCCTCTCCTGGCTGAAGGCCAATGCGCCGCAGGCCAAGGTGCTGGTGGCCGCCAACAAGGCGCTGCCGACGGTGCAGGAAGTGAGCCGCAAGGATTTCGAGCATTCGATCGAGCGCAAGGTCGATATCGTCCTGCCGTTCGATCCGAAATCGGCGACCACCGCGGCGAAGCTCGGCCAGCCGCTGGCCAAATCGTCCAAGGCGGCCAAGCTGTCGCAGCCGCTGACCCAGCTCCTCGCTTTGACGCTCGAACAGGCCGGCTCCGAAGACGCCGCCCCGGCGGCGGCGTCGGGCGGGTCGCTGCTCGGCAAGATCGGAAGCCTCAAGGCGTTCGTCGGGAAAAAGCCCAAGGAGGGATCGGCCCAGGCCGCCTGAAGGCGGCTTGCACGCCCGCGGCGTGACGAGGAGGAATGATGTCGGGTTTTTCGATCTTCCTGATGGCGGCCGGGTCGCTCCTGACGCTGTTCATGCTGACGGCCGCTTTGTCGGGACCGTCGGCGGACAAGGCGCGGGCCAAGCGGCTGGAGACGGTGCGCGAGCGGCATAGCCGCTCGTCGGATGCGATCGCCCAGGCGCAATTGCGGCGCATCTTCCAGCACCGGCAGAACCGGATGGAGGGTCTCGCCCAGCAGTTCATCCCCAAACCCGCCTTGCTGCGCCGGCGGCTCGAGCAGACCGGCCGGAGCTGGACGCTGGGCCAATATGCGCTGGCCTCGGTGGGGCTGGCGATCGGCTCGATGTTCCTGCTGAGCTTCCAGGGCCTGCCCTTCCTGCTCGCTCTCACGCTCGGCCTGCTGATCGGCCTCGGCGTCCCGCATATCGTCGTCGCCAAGATGATCCAGCGGCGGATCAACAAGTTCACCTCGAAATTCCCCGATGCGATCGAGCTGATGGTTCGCGGCCTGCGCTCGGGCCTGCCGATCTCGGAAACGATCGGCATCGTCGCCAACGAAATTCCCGACCCGGTCGGGATCGAATTCCGCACCGTCTCCGACAAGATGAAGATCGGCCGGACGATGGAAGCGGCGCTGCAGGAGACGTCGGACCGGCTCGGCACGCCCGAATTCCAGTTCTACGTGATCAGCCTCGCGATCCAGCGCGAGACCGGCGGCAACCTCGCCGAGACGCTGTCGAACCTCGCCGACGTGTTGCGCAAGCGCGCCGCGATGCGATTGAAGATCCGCGCGATGTCGTCGGAATCCAAGGCTTCGGCCTATATCATCGGCGCCCTGCCGTTCATCGTCTTCGGGCTGATCTGGTTCATCAACGGCGCCTACATGCAGAATTTCTTTGTCGACCAGCGACTGATGATCGCCGGCGGCGGCGGCCTCGTGTGGATGAGCATCGGCGCATTCATCATGGCCAAGATGATCAATTTCGAGATCTGATCGAAGGAAGCTGAAACAAGATGGAACCCGCCAGCGGCCCGACGATCATGGGAATCGACGTCATCATGGTGGCGTCGGTGCTCTCCGCCATCGCCACCCTCGCCGTGCTCGTCGCGATCTATGCCGCGAGCACGGCGCGCGATCCGATGGCGAAACGCGTCAAGGCGCTCAACGAGCGCCGTGAGCAACTGAAGGCGGGCATCGTCGCCTCGACCTCGAAGCGCCGCAAGAGCATCTCCAACCGCAGCGAGGTCGCCGACAAGGTCCGCGAGCTGCTGTCGTCGCTGAAGATGCTTCAGGACGAACAGGTCCAGAAGGCGCAGCAGCAATTGATGCGGGCCGGCATCCGCTCGAAGGACATGGCCTTCGTCGTGATCTTCGCGCGTTTCGTGCTGCCGGTCGTGTTCGGCGCCTTCGCGATCGTGGTCGTCTATCTGATCGACTATTTCCCCGAATGGGGCGCGTTCAAGAAATACGGACTGGTCGCGGGCACCCTGCTGCTGTCCTACAAGGCGCCCGACCTCTATCTGAAGAACCGGGTCCAGAAGCGCACCCACGCGATCCGCAAGGGCCTGCCCGACGCGCTCGACCTGCTGGTGATCTGCGCCGAGGCCGGCCTCACCGTCGACGCCGCGTTCGGCCGCGTCGCGCGCGAGCTCGGCAAGGCCTATCCCGAGCTCGGCGACGAATTCGCTTTGACCTCGATCGAGCTCGGCTTCCTGACCGACCGCCGCTTCGCCTTCGAAAATCTCGCCAGGCGGATCGACCTGGATTCGATCCGCGGCGTCGTGACGACCATGATCCAGACCGAAAAATACGGCACGCCGCTCGCCAGCGCGCTGCGCGTCCTCTCCGCCGAATTCCGCAACGAGCGGATGATGCGCGCCGAGGAGAAAGCGGCGCGGCTGCCGGCGATCATGACCGTGCCGCTGATCCTGTTCATCCTGCCGGTGCTGTTCATCGTCATCCTGGGCCCGGCGGCCTGCTCGATCAACGACGCGCTGCTTTCAAACTAAGCGCTGTTGCAGGGCGCGGGGCCGTAGCACCGACGGAACAATCGCGGCGCAAGCGCGGTTGAACCGCCGGAGGTGCCGCGAATGGAAGCCTTTTCGCCCGACCAATGGCTGGTGCTGCTGCTCGCCTTCGTGCTGGGGCTGATCCTCGGCATGGCGTTTCTCGCCAATCCGAAATGGAAGCGCCGCTATCGCGAGGAAGTGACCCGGCGCGAGGCGGTCGAGGCCGAGAACACCCAGCTCCGCCGCGACGCCGCCGAAATGGAGTCGCTGCGTCACGCCGCCGCCAAGGACGAAGCGCGGCAGAACGACGATCGTCCGGGACCGCTCTAGGTCGGCTGCCTTCTGATCGCCGCCTGCGCTGCGGCCAGGCGGGCGATCGGGACGCGGTAGGGCGAAGCCGAGACATAATCGAGCCCGATCTGCTCGCAAAAGGCGATGCTCGCCGGGTCGCCGCCATGCTCGCCGCAAATACCGAGCTTCAGATCGGGGCGCGCCGCCTTGCCGCGCTCGGCGGCGATCGCGATCAGCTCGCCGACGCCCTCGACGTCGAGGGTGACGAACGGATCGCGCGCGAAAATGCTCTTTTCGACATAGTCCGAGAGGAACTTGCCGGCGTCGTCACGGCTCACCCCCAAAGCGGTCTGGGTGAGATCGTTGGTGCCGAAGCTGAAGAATTCGGCGCCGTCGGGGCCCTCGGCGATCGCGCCGGCCTGGAGCGCGGCGCGGGGCAGCTCGATCATGGTCCCGACCAGATAGTCGACCCGTGCGCCCTGCTCGGCGAACACCGTCGCCGCGACGCGGTCGATCAGGGCGCGGATGATCGTCAATTCGGCCCGGGTCGCGACCAACGGGACCATCACTTCGGGCAGCGGGGGCGCGCCGCTCTCGCGCGCGACCGCGACCGCCGCTTCGAAAATGGCGCGGGCCTGCATCTCGTAGATTTCGGGCCAGGTGATGCCGAGCCGGCAGCCGCGATGGCCGAGCATCGGATTGGATTCGGAAAGCTCGGCGGCGCGGCGGCGCAGGGTCTCGACGTCGAGCCCCGACGCGCGGGCGACCTCGGCGAACTCCTCCTCGCTGTGCGGCAGGAATTCGTGCAGCGGCGGATCGAGCAGCCGGATCGTCACCGGCAGCCCGGCCATGATCCGGAAGATCTCGGTGAAATCGCCGCGCTGGGCGGGAAGCAGCCGGTCGAGCGCGTCGCGCCGCGCCGTCTCGTCGCCGGCGAGGATCATCTGGCGGACGGCGGTGATCCGCTCGGGATCGAAGAACATGTGCTCGGTGCGGCACAGCCCGATCCCCTCGGCGCCGAACTCACGCGCGGTGCGGCAATCATGCGGGGTCTCGGCATTGGCGCGGACCCTGAGGCGCCGCTTGGCATCGGCCCAGGTCATCAGGATCCCGAAATCGCCGACCAGCTCGGGCTGCACCGTCGGCACTTCGCCGAGCATCACTTCGCCGGTGCTGCCGTCGAGGGTGATCACCTCGCCTTCCCCAATCTCGCGCCCGCCTACCCGCATCAGCCGGTTGCGATAGTCGATCGCGAGCGCACCGGCGCCGCTGACGCAAGGGCGGCCCATGCCGCGCGCGACCACCGCGGCATGGCTGGTCATGCCGCCGCGCGCGGTCAGGATGCCCTGCGCGGCGTGCATGCCGTGAATGTCCTCGGGGCTGGTCTCGATCCGCACCAGGATCACCTTCTCGCCGGCCGCGGCGCGCGTTTCGGCGGTGTCGGCGTCGAACACCGCCTTGCCGCAGGCGGCGCCCGGGGAAGCGGGGAGGCCCTTGGCGATGACGTCGCGATGCGCGGCGGGATCGAGTGTCGGATGGAGCAGCTGATCGAGCGCGGCGGGATCGACGCGCAGCACCGCCTCCCGCTCGCTGATCAGCCCTTCGTTCGCCATGTCGACCGCGATCCGGAGCGCCGCTTTGGCGGTGCGCTTGCCGGTGCGGGTCTGCAGCATCCAGAGCGTGCCGCGCTCGACGGTGAACTCGATGTCCTGCATCTCGCGATAATGGCGCTCGAGCACGTCGAATACCGCGGCGAGCCGGCGATAGACATCGGGCAGGGTCTCTTCCATCGAGGGCGCCCTGGCGCCCGCTTTCTCGCGCGCGCCCCGGGTCAGATATTGTGGAGTGCGGATGCCGGCGACGACGTCCTCACCCTGCGCGTTGATCAGATATTCGCCATAATAGCCGCGCTCGCCGGTCGCCGGATCGCGGGTGAAGGCGACCCCGGTCGCGCTGGTCTCGCCCATATTGCCGAACACCATCGCCTGGACGTTGACCGCAGTGCCCCAGTCGTGAGGGATGTTGTTCAACCGGCGATAGGTCTTGGCGCGATCGCCATTCCACGAGCCGAACACGGCGCCGATCGCGCCCCAGAGCTGATCGTTCGGATCCTCGGGGAAGGGCCGCCCCAGTTCCACTTCGACCAGGGCCTTGTATCGCGCACAGAGCCGCTGCCAGTCCTCGGCGGCGAGATCGGTGTCGAGATGGACGCCCTTGTCCTCCTTGGCGAGCTCGAGCGCTTCCTCGAACACATCGTGGCGCAGGCCGAGCACGACATTGGCGTACATGTGGAGAAAGCGGCGATAACTGTCCCAGGCGAAGCGCGGATCGCCCGAGGCTGCGGCGAGCCCGGCAACGGTGGCATCGTTGAGGCCGAGATTGAGCACGGTGTCCATCATCCCCGGCATCGAGACCCGCGCGCCCGACCGGACCGAGACGAGCAAGGGGTCGGCGGCGTCGCCGAACCGCCGGCCGGTCACGCTTTCGATATGGGCGATGCCTTCGGCGACCTCGGCGCGGACGTCGTCCGAGATGCGTTCGCCCTCGTCATAGTAACGCGCGCACATTTCGGTCGATACGGTGAAGCCGGGCGGCACCGGCAGGCCGATCGAGGCCATCTCGGCAAGGTTGGCGCCCTTGCCGCCGAGCAGGTTCCGATCGCCCACTTTGCCTTCGGAAACCCCACCGCCGAAACGATAGACGTAGCGGCTCATCTCAACCCTCGATTCTGGAGAAATCGGCGACCCGGTGGACCGCGTCGCGCATCCGCGTCAGCAGATCGAGCCGCGCCGCGCGCTTGGCGGGATCGGCATCGTTGACGGTGACCTTCTCGAAGAAGACGTCGACCGGCGCCCGCAGCGTCGCCAGCGCCGTCATCGCCCGCTCGAAATCCTCCTCCGCCACCGCCGCCGCCACGCGCGGCTCGGCGACATCGAGCGCCGCGTCCAGCGCCGCCTCCTCGGCTTCGGGGACGTGGGACGACGCCGTCGATTCCCATTGCTCGCGCTTGAGGATGTTGGCGGCGCGCTTGTAGCCGGCGAGCAGATCCTCGCCTTCGGGCGTCTCGACGAAGGCCTGCAGCGCCTTGACCCGGGCAAGCAGGCGGACGAGGTCGTCCTCGCCGCCAAGCGCGAACACAGCGTCGATCAGATCGTGACGGACGCCGGCCTCGCGCTGCTGGACCTTGAGCCGGTCGGCGAAGAAATCGAGCACCGCCCCGGCGAGATCCTTGGCTTCCTCGATGACCTTGCCGCGCTCGAGGTTCGGCGTCAGCGCGGCGCTCCAGCGCACCACCACATGATCGCCGTGGCGGTAGGTGAAGGAACCGACCTCGGCGGTGATCTCGTGCTCATGATCCTCGGAGTCGAGCAGATCGGGGAAGCTGACCGAGCCGAGCGCCCCCAGCCGCGAGACGATCAGCAGCACCGCGGCCTGGACGAGGACGTCGCTCAGCGGGATGCGCAGCCCCGATCTGGTCAGGATCTGGAGGAAGCCCAGGGCGGCGCGGCGCAGCGCGAACGGATCGCGCGAGCCGGTCGGCCGTTCGCCGATCGAGAAGAAGCCGACCAGGCTGTCGAGCCGATCGGCGATGTTGACCGCGACGGTGAGCGGATCGGTCGGTACCTCATCGCCCTGCCCCGCCGGCCTGTAATGGTCGCGGATGGCGTCGGCGACGCGGTCGCTTTGCCCCTGGGCGCGCGCCAGATAGCCGCCGATCACCCCCTGCAGCTCGGGGAATTCGCCGACCATCAGGGTGACGAGATCGGCCTTGGCGAGACGGGCGGCGGTTTCGACCTCGTCGGGAGCGGCGCCCGCGACGATCCGTTCGGCAACCAGCCAGCGCGCCAGCTTTGCCACCCGCTCGGCCTTGTCGGCGACGCTGCCGAGCTTCTCGTGGAAGACGATCTGGTCGAGCTTGGCCGCCTGCTCGGCGAGCGGAATGGCAAGATCGTGCTCCCAGAAGAATTTGGCGTCCGCCAGCCGCGCGGAGAGCACGCGCTCGTTGCCGGCGATCACCGCGGCGGACTCGCTCGATTCGATGTTCGCGACGAAAATGAAACGCGGCGAGAGCCGCCCCTCGGACCGACAGGCGAAATATTTCTGGTTCACCCGCATCGTCAGCTGGATCAGCTCCGGCGGCAGATCGAGGAAGGCGGGATCGAAGCTGCCCGGCAGCGGCACCGGCCATTCGGTGAGGCCGGCATTCTCGGCCACCAGGCCCTCGTCCGGAACGACCTCCGCGGTGCCTGCCGCTTCCTCGGCGCGCTGCCGGATCAGCGCCTGGCGTTCCTCCTGGTCGACGATCACGTGGCAGGCGCGGAGCTTCTCGACATAGTCATGAGCGCCGCCGATGGTGATCGCGCCCGGATGGTGGAAGCGATGGCCGACCGTGGCCGCGCCCGATCGGATGCCGCCAATCTCGAACGCCACGATCTGCTCGCCGAGCAAGGCGACGACGCCCTGCAACGGCCGCACCCAGCGCAGCGACCCGGACGAAAGCGAAGCCTCCCCCCAGCGCATCGATTTGGGCCAGGGAAAGGCACGGGCGATGGCGGGCACGGCTTCGGCGAGGACCGCGGAGGCTGCGCGCCCCGGTCGCTCGATCGTGGCGAAGAACAGGCCGTCGCGCTCGATCAGGCGGTCGCGGGTGAGGCCGGTCTTGCGCAGGAAGCCCTCGAGCGCCTGATCGGACGCGGTCACGCGCGGGCCCTTGACCTCCTCGCGGACCGCGGCGGTCTCGGCGGGAAGGCCGCGGGCGATCAGCGCCAGCCGGCGCGGCGTCGCATAGGTCTCGACCGCCTCCGCCGCGAGGCCGGCCTTGGCGGTCTCGGCCGCGAACAGCGCCCCGAGATCGGCGCGCGCCTTGGCCTGCATTCGCGCCGGGATTTCCTCGGACAGGAGCTCGAGGAGGAAATCAGGCATTGATCCTCCCCGTTACGGGGAAGGATGAGCGGGTCGATCCCGCGCCCCGGCAGGATTGCGGATTGCCGGGGGCAATCCGGTACCCGCTCATCGCACGAAGCGCGGCGGAGGGGGTGCTATGCCCCCTCTTATTCAGTGCCGGCCCCTCCACCATGCTACGCATGGTTCCCCCTCCCGGTTCGGGGAGGATTGCCCCAGCCGTTCTTGTCCATCCAGGCCTGGCAGGCGCCCTTGGCAAGGTCGCGGACGCGGCCGATATAGGCCTGGCGCTCGGCGACCGAGATCACGCCGCGCGCGTTGAGCAGATTGAAGATGTGGCTCGCCTTGATCGCCTGCTCATAAGCCGGAACCGGCAGCTCGGCGGCCAGGCAATCCTCGCATTCCGCCGCGGCCTTGCGGAACAGGTCGAACAGCCGCTCGACATTGGCGACCTCGAAATTCCATTTCGACATCTGCCGCTCATTTTCGAGGAAGATGTCGCCATAAGTGACGCCGCGCCCGTTGAAATCGAGATCGAACATGCTGTCGACGTTCTGGACGTACATCGCCAGCCGCTCGAGCCCGTAGGTCAGCTCGCCGGCGACCGGCTTGCATTCGAAGCCTCCCATCTGCTGGAAATAGGTGAACTGGGTCACCTCCATGCCGTCGCACCAGACCTCCCAGCCAAGGCCCCAGGCGCCCAGGGTCGGCGACTCCCAATCGTCCTCGACGAAGCGGATGTCGTGCTTGGCGAAGTCGATGCCGATCGCGGCGAGGCTGCCGAGATAGAGCGCCTGAAGGTCGGGCGGGCTCGGCTTCAGGATCACCTGATATTGGTAATAATGCTGGAGCCGGTTGGGATTCTCGCCATAGCGGCCGTCGGTCGGGCGGCGGCAGGGCTGGACGTAGGCGGCGTTCCACGGGTCGGGCCCGAGCGCGCGCAACGTCGTCGCCGGGTGGAAGGTGCCCGCGCCCATCTCGATATCATAGGGCTGGAGGATCACGCAGCCGCGCGCGCTCCAATAATCATGGAGGGTGAGGATGAGCTGCTGGAAGCTGGGCGGCGTCGGGGCCAAGGGGTCGCCTTCGCAGATGCAATATGACGGTCCGCTTTGACCGATGGGCGCGAGCCGGTCAAGAAAGCCGGACACATCCTCGATCACGTCAGGATATCCTGTCTTTATGTAATGGATACTTGACAGATGATTATCAACCATATAGTCATGTATAGCTTACATATTGTCAGCTTTAGGTGACGTCAAAGAAGTATGCGGAATCGTTTGCGAGTGCTGCGCGCCGAGCGGGGATGGAGCCAGGCCGAGCTTGGCGGCCGGATCGGCGTCTCGCGCCAGGCGGTCAACGCGATCGAGACCGGCAAGCACGATCCGTCCCTGCCCGTCGCCTTCCGGCTGGCACGGCTGTTCGGAACGAGCATCGAGGAGATTTTCGAGGATGAAATCGGTGGGGAGCGGTGGCGTGTCTGAAGCTCTGGGCGCTGGTGAGAAGATCGAGCGGGCGCGGCGTGGCCGCAAGCTGCTGATCTTCGGCATCGTCGCCGGGATCGGGCTGGTTGCCGGGTTCGCGACGGGGGCTCGTGACGGCATGCTCGGCCATGCGGCCTGGCCGCCGGCACTGTCGCTCGCGATCGCCGCCAGCTATCTGGTCGCGGTCGTCGGCGGCGGCATCGCGCTCGCGGGGCACAGTGACGAGGTCGAGCGGCTCGGCCAGTACAGGGCCGCGGCCATCGCCGGCTTCGTCTACATGCTCGCTTATCCGATCTGGTTCGCGCTCTGGATGGGCGCGCTCGCGCCCGAGCCGATGCATGCCATGCTGTTCGCCCTGTTTTGGCTGGCCTGGTCACTGGCTTTCATATTTTATCGTTTTCGCTAAATATCTTACCGACAGGAGAATGATCGAATGAAGACGCTGCTGCTGGCGGCTGCGCTGGCTCTCACGCCCGCAGCCGCTCCCCCCCAGGACGCCGCCCCGGCTCCGGCGCCCGTCGCCGCGGCGCTGCCCGACGCGGATCCGGCCTTGTGGGTGGTGCGCGACGAGGACACCATTGTCTATCTGTTCGGCACCTTCCACCTGCTCGACGGCAGGCCATGGTTCAACGACGAGATCAAGACCGCGTTCGACGCGTCGGGTGAGCTGGTGGTCGAGGTCCGGCTGCCCGAGAATCTGGCCGAGGTCCAGCCGCTGATCCGCCGCTACGCGATCGATCCCAATGGCCGCACCCTCTCCTCCCGGCTGACGCTGGCGCAGAACGCGGCGCTCAACCGGGTGCTGGCGGAAAGCGGCGTTCCTGCCGGCGCGCTCGACGGATTCGAGCCCTGGTTCATGTCGATGACCCTGGCGACGATTGCCGGCCAGCGTGCCGGCGCCAGCGCCGCCAACGGGCCCGAGACGGTGCTGTCGCAGGCGGCGCGCCAGCGCGGCGTTCCGATCGGCGAGCTCGAGGGAATCGAGCAGCAGCTGCAGCTGCTCGACGGCCTGCCCGAGGAGCAGCAGCTGGCGCAGCTGCGCGACGCGCTCGACGACATCGCCAATCTCGAGCAGTCGCTGGCGCCGATGCTCGCCGCCTGGTCGACCGGCGACGTCGACGCGCTGGTCGCGATCCTCAATGCCGAGCTTGGCGACGACCCCGCGCTTTACCGGGTGCTGTTCAGCAACCGCAACGCCGCCTGGGCTGGCTGGATCCAGGAGCGGATGCATCGTCCCGGTACGGTGTTCATCGCGGTCGGCGCCGGCCATCTGGCCGGACGCGACAGCGTTCAGGACTATCTCGCCGAACGCGGCCTTCGCGCCGAGCGGGTGCCGCACGCGGAGGACGCCGCGCCCGCCTCCTGACCCGGCTTGCGCCAGCCCCTTCTCTGACTTATAGGCCGCGGCTCCCCGTTCATGGTCATCCCTGGAGGCGTGAGCGGGATCGTTTGAACCCGCAATCTGGAGACATGCAATGAGCGAACAGCTTACGCTGTCGGCCGGGACGCGCGAACGGGCTGGCAAGGGAGCCTCCCGCAGCCTGCGTCGCGAAGGCCGCGTTCCCGCCGTCGTCTACGGCAACAATGAACCGCCCCTCTCGATCCATCTCGAGGAAAAGGCGCTGATGAAGATGCTGCACACCGGCCACTTCATGAATTCGGTGGTGATGATCGATGCCGGCGCCGCGCCGGTCCGGACATTGCCCAAAGACGTTCAGTTCCATCCGGTTACCGACCGGCCGCTGCATGTCGATTTCCTGCGGATCAGCGAGCACGCCCAGGTTACCGTCGGGGTGCCGATCCGCTTCATCAACGAGGAGGCCTCGAAAGGCCTGAAGCGCGGCGGCGTGCTCAACCAGGTCCGCCACGAGCTCGAACTGGTCTGCGATGCGGCCGAGATCCCCGAGGACATCGTCATCGACCTGGCCGGCCTCGACATCGGCGATTCGATCCATATCAGCCACGTCACCCTGCCCAAGGGCACGCAGTCGGCGATCACCGATCGCGACTTCACGATCGCGACGATCGTCGCGCCGTCGGGGGTCAAGTCGGAGGCGGCCGAAGCCGCGGCCGCGGCGGCGGGCGTCGAGGGCGAGGAGCTCGGCGCGGCCGAAGTGCCGCTGGTCGGCGAAGAACCGGCCGAGGGCGGCGAAGCGTAAATTGTCCCGGTTTTCCTGGCTCGGTGCCCTGTTCGGCAGAGCGCTTTCCGCAAAAGTGGCTCCGGTTTTGCGATAAGAAAGCGCTCCACCAAATGATCTGGACCATTTTCCGAGCCGGTGCGAGATTCCTCGCACCCCGAAAATGGTCCGGGCCGGTCGAGGTGCCGGGCCAGCCGGCCGCCGCCGAAGCGGTCGAGGATTGGGGGGAGTTCGAGCCGGTGCAAATTTGGGTCGGCCTCGGCAATCCCGGCGCGACGCACGCCATGCAGCGGCACAATGTCGGCTTCATGGCGACCGACGCGATCGCCGAGCTGCACGGTTTCGATCCGCCGAAAAAGGCCTTTTCCGGCTGGACCCGACAGGGACGGATCGGCGGCCAGCGGATCCTGATCCTGAAGCCGGCCACCTTCATGAACGACAGCGGCCGTTCGGTCGGCGAGGCGATGCGCTATTTCCGCAAAGAGCCGGGCGACGTCACCGCCTTTTACGACGAGCTCGATCTCGCGCCGTTCAAGGTGAAGGTGAGGGTCGGTGGCGGCACCGCCGGCCATAACGGCATCCGGTCGCTGGATGCCCATATCGGCAGCGAGTTCCGCCGGGTGCGGATCGGGATCGGCCATCCCGGCCGCAAGGACAAGGTCACGCGCCACGTCCTCGGCAATTACGCCAAGGCCGAGCTCGACCCGCTGAGCGACCTGCTCGCCGCGATCGCCGCCGAGGTGCCCTGGCTGGCGAAGAGCGACGATGCGCGGTTCATGAGCGATGTGGCGTTGCGGCTCCAGAACGATTAAACTCGGTCCGATGCGCACTGCCTTGATCCTCGCCGTCACGCTCGCCGCCTTCCCTGCCCTGGCCGCCGCACCTGCACCCGGACCCCAGCGCCGCTGCGGCTGGCTGCAGAATCCGACGCCCGCCAATTGGTGGCTGCTCGACCGCGACGGCGAATGGACGCTCAGCGCGCAGGGCGGTTATCAGGCGTCCGGCATGGACAACATGCCCGACATGAGCACGCGCGGCTGGGTCGAGACCAATGGAAGCTACGGCTATGGCTGCGCCTGCATGACGGTGACCGTCAATCGTGCATCGGGGCGGATCACGCGGATCCATTCGGCAACGCCGGTGCCGCTGCGCCAGTGCCGGGCGGACCGACGGCTGCCGCGGCTCTGATCCCGCGTCCCGGCGAACGAAGTTAGAAGCCCGGCCAATCCTCGCCTGCACCGCCGATCGGCATGCCGGGGGGCACACGTGCCAGGCGGCGGGGATCATTGAGCGCGGCCGTGAGCGCGGCGCCGTCGCCGAGCAGCCGGCCGAGGCCACGACTCCAGTCAGCCTGCGGTTGATCGCCTGAGGCACGGAGCAATTGCGCCGACAGGCGGTTGAGCCGCTCCGACAGCGCCAGAGCGATGGTCGGCGACAGCACGCCATCGCGCTGGACACGGGCGAGCGCGAGCGCAGCGGTGGTCGCGATCCGGCGCTGGACCGCGGCCGATCCATGGTCGAGCCCGCCGAAAGCGAACGCCCGGTCGATCAGCCGGTCGATGACCTCCTGCGGCGCCGGCGCGCCGGCATCGGCCTGATGCTGGATCTCGAGCCGGTTGAGCCGCTGCGCCGCGAGCAGGCCGGACAGGGTCAGCGCCGCGCCGGTTTCGGCCGCAGCGAGCGGATTGAAGATCGGCCCGCCGGCGGTCGGCATCAGCTCGATGTCGGTCTGGCGATCGCCGTCGCCCGACCAGCCGGCCGAGAGCTGGGTCAGCAGATCCGGCGGCACGGTGAGCGCGGCCGGCGACAGCGTGTCGAGCAAAGCGTCGAGCGCGCGGCGCTGATCGGCCGGCGCGACCGCGCGCGCCGCGCCATGGCCGTCGCCGTTGACGGCGTAGCTGAAATCGACCCCGCCCAGCAATTTGACCGCCGCCTCGACCTGATAGCGGTGGAGCAGCCACACCGGCACGAAAGCGCGGCGCAATTGCGATTGCGGCTCGCCGGGGCTCAGCGCGGCCGGGCCGAAGCGCGCCACCGCCGCGGCGCGGACCCCCATCATCCGCCGCAATTCCGCGACCGGATCGGAAAAATCGTCCCACAGGCTGCCGATCGGATGGGCGGCATCGACCGGCCGCGCGTCGTCGTCACCGACGAAGCGCAGCCCCTCGGCAAGCGCCGCCGTCATGCGCGGCGCGGCCTCGGCGTCGGTCTGCGCGCCATAGAGCCAGTCGATCGCAAACCGGTCCCAGCGGCCGATGCCGGCGCCATAGGCGTCACCGAGATCGGGAACGCCATCGACCAGCCGCACCCGCGGCGCCGGATAGTCCATCACCGAATAGCGGCCCTGGATCGAACCGGCGAAATTGTGGGCGAGACCGAGCGCGTGGCCGACCTCGTGCGCGCCGAGCTGGCGGATCCGGGCCAAAGCGGCGGTGATCGGATCATTGGGATCGCCGCTGCCGGTCAGCCGGGCGCCGACCAGCGCCTGATAGATGATCAGATCCTGGCGGATGCGGAGCGAGCCGAGCAGCACCTGGCCCTTGATGATCTCGCCGCTGCGCGGATCGACGATCGGCTGGCCGTAGGACCAGCCGCGGGTGGCGCGGTTGACCCAATTGACGACATTGTAGCGGACGTCGAGCGGATCGGCGCCCGCGGGCAGGGTTTCGACCCGGAAGGCGTCGACGAAGCCGGCGGCGTCGAACGCCTCCGCCCACCAGGCGACGCCGTCGCGCAGCGCGGCGCGGATCGGCTCGGGCGCGGCCGGGTCGATGTAGAAGATGATCGGGTTGCGCACCCGCGAGCGCGCCGCGCCGGGCTCGAGCCGCTCGAGACGGAAGCGGTTGGCAAGGCCGTAGACGATCGGACTGCCGAGCGGCGCGGCGAAATCGACCACCTGGGTGGCGAAGGCGCCGGCGCGCGGATCGAAGCGCCGCGGCTGGTAGCCCGGCGCCGGCAGCGCGACCAGCGAATGGCGGACGATGAAGCTGACATTGCCGCTCGCCGGGGCGATATTGCTGACCTCCGGGCCGGGTCGGCCGGTGGTGAAGGTCAGCCGCCCCTGCAGCTCGATATTGCGCGGGAAGACGCGGACGAAATTGGAATCGGCGACGCTGAGCTCGGCGGCCAGCCGATAGTCGCCGCCTTCCTGCTCGTGCAGCGCCTGCGCGATGTTGAGGTCGTCGCGGGCGAGCAGGCCGGCGACGTCGACCAGCAGCCGGCCGTCGGCGGCCTCGGCGGCGACGTCGCCGGTCCAGATCGTCGAATAAGCGAAACTGCGACGCACGCCCTGCTGCTCCTCGGGCGACCCACCCACGGCGCGGAAGCGCGGATTTTCGATCTCGGCGAGGATCTTGCGGCCGACCCGGCGGAAGACGAGCAGGCGTGAGCCGCTGCTGAGCGCGCGGTCGAGGCCGAGCGAAGCCGAGCCCAAACCGGTCTCGAGCGCGGTGAGATAGATGAAGCGTCCGGAAATCCCCTCCGCGTCCGGTGCCGGGAGCGAGAGCAGGATGCGCCCGCCGCCCCGGTCGACATGGACCGGCAGCAGGCCGCTTTGCGCGCTGGTCCCCTGCAGCACACGCGCTGGCGGATCGATCGCGACCGCCGCGCTCGGCATGGCGGCAAGCAGCAGGAAGACGCAACGAAGCTTCATGAAAACACCCCTTTTCGGGCGCGGACGATAAGAGGGGGTTAGGGCTCTGTCGAGCGGCTGGCATTCGCGACGCGGAGCGGGTAACGGACCCCAAAATTCCTCCCTGTCGCGAAGCGATGGGGAGGGGGACCGTCTGAAAGACGGTGGAGGGGCAATCGGCTCATGGAGCCCCCTCCACCGCACTTCGTGCGGTCCCCCTCCCCACGAGCTTTGCTCGCAGGGAGGAACAGAGGAGCAAAAATGGGTTTTCGTTGCGGGATCGTCGGGCTGCCGAATGTCGGCAAGTCCACCTTGTTCAATGCGCTGACCGAGACCGCGGCGGCGCAGGCGGCCAATTATCCGTTCTGCACGATCGAGCCCAATGTCGGGCGGGTCGCGGTGCCCGAACCGCGCCTGCACCGGATCGCCACCATCGCCAAGTCGGCGCAGGTGATCGAGACCCAGCTCGAATTCGTCGACATTGCCGGCCTCGTCCGCGGCGCCTCGACCGGCGAAGGGCTGGGCAACCAGTTCCTCGGCAATATTCGCGAGGTCGATGCGATCATCCATGTGCTGCGCTGCTTCGAAAGCGGCGACGTCACCCATGTCGAGGGCCGGGTCGATCCGATCGCCGACGCCGAGACGGTCGAGACCGAGCTGATGCTCGCCGATCTCGAAAGCCTCGAGAAACGAGTGCCCAACCTGGTCAAGAAGGCGCAGCAGGGCGACAAGGAAGCGAAGGTCCAGGCCAGCGTGCTCGGCCAGGCGCTCGAGCTGCTGCGCGCGGCCAAGCCGGCGCGGCTGACCCGGCCCAAGGACGATGAGGAGAAGCTGGCGCTGGCGCAGGCGCAGCTGCTCACCGCCAAGCCGGTGCTCTACGTCTGCAATGTCGACGAGGGCGATGCCGCCGCGGGCAATGCCCACAGTGCGCTGGTGTTCGGGAAAGCGGCGGCCGAAGGCGCCAAAGCCGTGATCATCTCGGCAGCGGTCGAGGCCGAGATCGCGACCATGCCGGCCGAAGACCGCGCCGACTTCCTGGCCGATCTGGGGCTCGAGGAGACCGGCCTCGCGCAGATCATCCGCGCCGGCTACGCGCTGCTCCACCTGATCACCTTCTTCACCGCCGGGCCCAAGGAATCGCGGGCCTGGACGGTCGAGGTCGGGGCGCGGGCGCCCGAGGCGGCCGGCGTCATCCATACCGATTTCGAGCGCGGCTTCATCCGCGCCGAGACGATCGCCTATGACGACTATCTCGCCAGCGGCGGCGAAGCCGGGGCGCGCGAGGCAGGCAAGCTGCGCTCGGAGGGCAAGGACTATCTCGTCCGCGACGGCGACGTAATGCTGTTCCGGTTCAACGTTTGAGCACCGGCCTCATTTGCCGCCGGTGCTACCGGTGCCGCTATCATTGGAATTGATGTTGTAGCCGGCAAGCGCCGGCGCGCCATTGTCGACCCGGTAGAAGAAGGTCTCGGTCGCGCGGCCGTTGGCGAACTGGGTGTTGTAGGTCAGGTTCACCATGGTGACGCCGTTGGTATAGTTGACGTGCCAGCCCTGCTGCTGGCTGTCGCCGACCGGACCCATCTGATCATGGACCTGCTGCAGCACCCGCGTCAGATCCTGTTCGGTGCTGACATTCTTGAGCTCGCCGGCGCTGGCCTGGTAGATTTCGTGATATTGGGCCGCGTCGACCATCCGGTGGAATTGCGTCACCGCGGCCTCCGCCGCCACCTTGTCCCGCCCCGCCGAGCAGCCGCTCGCCGCCAGCAGTGCCGCACAGATCAGCATCAACTTGCGCATATCCCCCTCCCTGCGTTTCGAGCGGACCGCCCGCCCGCGCATCGTATCGCAAAGTCGCGCCTCGCGCCAAATCCGCCGCGGAAAGGGACTCCGAACCGCAACCAAAAGCCGCTAGACGGCTGTCATGCTCAGCCGCCGCCAGTTCGTCGCCGGGGCCGCCGCGACCGCTTTCGGGGCGCCCGCTTTGCTTCGCGCCCAATCCTTGTTCGCCCGCTACCCGTTCAGCCTCGGCGTCGCCGCGGGCGATCCGTCGCCCGACGGCTTCGTGATCTGGACCCGGCTCGCCCCCGACCCGCTCGACCCGCATGGCGGGATGGTGATGTCGCCGATGCCGGTGGCGTGGGAAGTCGCCGCCGACGAACGCTTCGCCACGATCGTCGCGCGCGGCGAGGAGGCGGCGCGGCCCGAGCTCGGCCATAGCGTCCATATCGAGCTCTCGGGGCTCCAGCCCGACCGGCCTTATTGGTACCGGTTCCGCGCCGGCGGCGAGCGCAGCATCTCCGGCCATGCCCGCACCCTGCCGCCGGCGCAGGCGAGCCCCGCGGCGCTGCGCTTTGGGATCTGCGGCTGCCAGGATTATCAGGCCGGCTATTACACCGCCTTTCAGCATCTCGCGCGCGAGGAGCTCGCCTTCGTCTTTCATTATGGCGACTATATCTACGAATATCGCGATACCATTCTTCGCCCCGGTCGCGAGGGCGAGCTGATCGTCTCGGCCCGCCGCCTCGAAGGCGGCACGCTCTACGATCTTGCCGATTACCGGCAGCGCTACGCCCAGTGCAAAAGCGATCCCGACCTCCAGCGCGCCCATGCCGCGCACGCTTTCTTCCATGTGTTCGACGATCACGAGGTCGCCGACAATTGGGTGCAGGACCTGGATAGCGAGGGGACTCCGCCCGAAATCTTCCGCACCCGCCGGACGATGGCGCTGCAGGCCTGGTACGAGCATATGCCGGTGCGCCGCGCTTTGCTGCCGCGCACCGGCGCGGTCGCCGCCCATCGCAGCGCCCGCTTCGGCACGCTCGCCGAGATCGACATCCTCGACACCCGCCAATTCCGCTCCGATCAGCCGTGCGACGATGGCTTCAAGCCGGTCTGCGCCGAGGCCAACGCGCCGGACGCCACCGTGCTCGGCACCGAGCAGGAGGCGTGGCTGGCCCGCAATCTGGCGCGACGCGACGCGCGCTGGAACTGCCTTGCCCAGCAGATCATGATGATGTCGATCGACCGGCGCACCCGCGACGAGCCGGCGCGGATCCTCAACATGGACAGCTGGGCCGGTTATGAGGTCCCGCGCCGTCGGCTGCTGGCGCGGATGCGTGGGCTCGACAATGTCGTCGTCCTGACCGGCGACGAGCATCAGAATTTCGCCGGCCTGCTCCACGATTCCGACGATCCGGTCGCGGTCGAGTTCGTCGGCACCTCGATCTCGAGCGGCGGCGACGGCCAGGACCGGCGCCCCGGCAGCGACCGGATCCTCGCCGAAAATCCGCAGATCAAATTGATCAACGATCAGCGCGGCTATCTGGTCTGCGATGTCGGCCGCGACGCCTGGCGCACCAATTATATGGTGATGGACCGGGTCTCGACGCCGGGCGGATCGATCAGCCGGCGGGCAACGGCGGTCGTGGCGCACGGCACGCCCTCGCTGACCATCGAATAAAGCCAAACCGACGCTGGAATCTGCGTTTCATTCTGCTACGGCTCGGCGCCGAAAGGACGGGCCGTGCTCTATTGGGAAGACATCGAAGTCGGCAACGATATCTATTACGGCAGCTACGAGGTCACGCGCGAGGAAGTGCTCGACTTCGCGGGCAAATATGATCCGCAGCCGTTCCACCTGTCAGACGAAGCCGCCGCCAGGACCCATTTCGGCCGCCTCGCGGCGAGCGGCTGGCACACCTGTGCAATGACGATGGCGGTGGTCGTTCGCCATTTCATGGAGAGCAAACAAGCCGGGCTCGGCTCGCCGGGAATCGACGAGCTGCGCTGGCTCAAGCCGGTCTATCCCGGCGACACCCTTCATGTCAGCGGCACGATTCTCGACAAGACACCGTCGCGCAGCAAGCCCGATATCGGCTCGATGCGGACGGAGACGGTCGTCAGGAACCAGGACGACGTCGTCGTGATGCGCTTCACTTCGATCGTGCTGATCCAGCGCCGACCGGCCTAGTCGCCTTCGAATTCCACCAGGGTCAGGACCGGAAACCCCTCCTCGCGCAGCTTCGCCGCGCCGCCGAGATCGGGGAGGTCGACGATGAAGCTCGCACCGGCGACCACCGCGCCCGCGCGGCGGATCAGCCGCACCGCGGCCGCGGCGCTGCCGCCGGTCGCGATCAGATCGTCGGCGAGCCAGACCCGTGCACCCGGCGCACAGGCGTCGACATGCATGACGAGCCGATCACTGCCATATTCGAGCGCATAATCCTCGGCGATCGTCTCGCCGGGCAGCTTGCCGTCCTTGCGGATCAGCAACAGGCCGGCGCCGAGCCGCTGCGCCAGCGCGGCGGCGACGATGAAGCCGCGCGCCTCGATCCCGGCGACGAGACTGGGCTTTTCCTCGATGCCGAACGCCAGCCGCTCGATCGTGGCGGCGAAACCCGCCGCGTCGAGCAGCAAGGTGGTGATGTCGCGGAACTGGATGCCGGGCTTGGGGAAGTCCGGGATGGTGCGGATCAGCGCCTTGAGATCGTCATGCTCGCCGATCATCGGCCGCTCCGGCGCGTGTCCTGAACCCTAATCTTCGACCCCGATTTCGCGGCGACGGGCCGGGCCGTGCCAGATATTCTGATAGGCCATGTAGGCGAGAATTGTGGCGATGATCAGGAAGACCAGCACCGCAACGCCCATCCGGTGGCGCGACTGGAGGTTGGGCTCGGCCGCCCAGGTCAGGAAGGCGGCAACGTCATGCGCCATCTGCTGGCGGGTCGCCGGCGGATTGCCGGGGGCATAAGTGACCTGGCCGTCGGCGGTGAGCGGCGGCGGCATCGCGACGTTGAGGTTCGCGAAATAGGGATTGAAGTGCAACCCGGTTCCGGGGCGGTTCTCGGCCGGAAGACTCTCGCCCGCTTCGTTTCGATAGGTAGCCGGGTCGCGATAGCCGGTGAGCAGGGATTCGACATAGGCCGCCCCGCCCTCGCGCGACTTTGCGATCAGCGACAGATCGGGCGGCAGCGCATTGTTGTTCGCCGCGCGCGCCCCGACCTCGTTGGGATAGGGGCTGGGGAAGCGATCGGCCGGAATCGCCTTGCGGGTCGCCGGCTCGCCGGTGTCCGGGTTGATCGAGGGCACCTGGATCGGCCACTGATCGGCGATCGCCCGCACCTCCGCTTCGGAATAGCCGATCTCGCGGAGGTTGCGGAACGCGACGTAATTGAGGCTGTGGCAGGCGGCGCAGACGTCGCGATAGACCTGGAAGCCGCGCTGCAGCTGCTGCTCGTCGAACCGGCCGAACGGGCCATCGAACGAATAAGAGATGCTGCGCGGCTCCTGGTGGAAGCGGTGCTCGACCGACTCCTCATGCGCCTCGCCGAGATAGGCGATCGCGCCCCAGAGCAGCGCCCACGCGGCCGCGCCGACGAAGCCCAGACCGATCAGGAACCCGAGGATACGAACCATGATTTTCTCGTTCCCTTATTCGGCCGCGGCCGGCTGCGCGCCCAAAGGCGCGGCTTCGGCCGCCTCGCCGTGGAGCACGCTTGCCGAGATCGAGACCGGCAGGGGCAAGGTCCGCTCGACCATCGACAGCACCGGCAGGATCAACAGGAAGAAGGCGAAATAGTACATCGTCGCGACCTGGCTGATCATCACGAACGGCTCCGCGGCCGGCGAGCCGCCGCAATAGCCGAGCACGACCACGTCCAGCAGGAAGACGTAGAAGAAGATCCGGAAGGCCGGTCGGTAGCTGCCCGAGCGCACCGGCGACTTGTCGAGCCACGGCAGGAAGAACAGCAGCAGGATCGAGCCGAACATCGCGGTCACGCCGAGCAGCTTGGCCGGGATCAGCCCCCACAACAGGTCGGCGGTGAAGGCGCGCAGGATCGCGTAGAACGGCCAGAAATACCATTCGGGCACGATGTGCGCCGGCGTCGAGAGCGGATTGGCCGGGATGTAATTGTCGGCATGGCCGAGGAAATTGGGGAAGAAGAAGATCATCGCCGCGAGCAGGGTCAGCGAGAGCGCCGCGAACCAGCCGTCCTTCGCGGTATAATAAGGATGGAACGGCACCGTATCCTGCGGGCTCTTGACGTCGACGCCGGTCGGATTGCCCGAGCCCGGAATGTGCAGCGCCCAGATGTGGAGGATGACCACGCCGGCGATCACGAACGGCAGCAGATAATGGAGCGAGAAGAAGCGGGTCAGCGTCGCCTGATCCGGGGCGTAGCCGCCGACCAGCCAGGTCTGGATCGGTTCGCCGACGATCGGAATCGCGCCGAACAGGCCGGTGATCACCTTCGCCCCCCAGAAGCTCATCTGGCCCCAGGGCAGCACATAGCCCATGAACGCCGTCGCCATCATCAGCAGGAAGATGACCAGGCCGAGCATCCAGACCATCTCGCGCGGCGCCTTGTACGACCCATAATAGAGGCCGCGGAAGATGTGCAGATAGGTGACGATGAAGAAGAAGCTGGCGCCGTTGGCGTGGGCGTAACGCAGGAACCAGCCGCCATTGACGTCGCGCATGATATGCTCGGTCGAAGCGAAGGCGCCGGCGCCCGACGGCTCATAATGCATCGCCAGGACGATGCCGGTGACGATCTGGAGCGCGAGCGCGAGCCCGGCCAGGACGCCGTAATTCCAGAAGCTGTTGAGGTTGCGCGGCACCGGATAGCCGCCGCCGACCGAATTGAACACGAGCCGCGGGAGCGGCAGCCGCTCGTCCATCCAGCGCATGAACGGATGCTTCGGCGCATATTGCTCAGCCCAGGGAAAGCTCATCTTTAGAAACCTCAGCCGATGCGGACGGCAGTGTCGGACATGAACTCATAGTCCGGCACTTCCAGGTTGAGCGGCGCCGGACCTTTGCGGATCCGCGCGGCGGTGTCGTAGTGCGAGCCGTGGCACGGGCAGAAATAGCCGCCGAACTCGCCGCGATTCTCGCCCTCCGCCGCGCCCAGGGGCACGCAGCCCAGATGGGTGCAGACGCCCAGGGTGATCAGCCAGTTGGGATGGCCTTCCTTGGTGCGCTCGGCGAGGGTCGCCGGATCCCGCAGCGAGCCGGTGTCGACCGCATTGGCCGCCGCAATCTCCTGCGGCGTCAGGTTGCGGATGAAGATCGGCTGCTTGCGCCAGATCGTCTTGATCGCCTGGCCCGGCTCGATCGCCGAAATGTCGACGTCGATCTGGGCGAGCGCGAGCACATCGGCCGACGGATTCATCTGATTGATCAACGGGTAAAGCAAAGCCACCCCGCCGACGCCAGCGAATGCCACCGCGCCTATGTTGAGAAAGTCGCGGCGGCGGACGCCGTCCATTTCCTCGCTATGTTCAACCGCAGCCATAATGCCCTTCAGCGTGTCTCAAGAATCGTTACGCGGACACCGCCCCCTGCTTCGGCCGGACGGCCTGGCGGCTCGGGGCGCCTGATAGCCGCGCGGCAAGTGGTTTGCCAACAGCGATTTTGACACGGGCATGACGGCGCGCCACCGCTCGGCTAGTCCGGGCCGATGCGGCTCGCTTTGCATCAACCCGACCAGGCTGGCAATGTCGGCACGATCCTGAGGCTCGCCGCCTGCCTCGACGTGCCGGTCGACGTGATCGAGCCTTGCGGCTTTCCCTGGGCGGACCGGGCGCTGAAACGCGCCGGGATGGACTATGCCGAGATCGCCAATGTCACCCGGCATGAGAGCTGGAACGCGTTCGCCGCCGGCTGCGAAGGGCGCCTCGTCCTGCTCACGACGCGCGGCGAGGTGCGGCTCGACGCGGCCCGATTCCGCCCCGACGACATCCTGATGCTCGGCGCCGAGAGCCGCGGTGTGCCCGAGGGGGTCCATGCCGCCGCCGGGCTGAGGGTGCGGATTCCGCAGGCCGCGGGCACCCGCTCCTTGAATATCGCGGTCGCCGCAGGCATCGCCCTCGCCGAGGCCCTGCGGCAAACTGGAGGATGGCCGGAATGACCGGGACGATCGAGCTGGACGGCGAGCAGCAGGCCGCGCGCGACTGGTTCGAATCGCTGCGCGACCGGATCTGCGCCGCTTTCGAGACGATCGAGGCGGAAGCCGGCAGCGCGGCGCGCTTCGCCTACACGCCGTGGGATCGGACCGATCCGGACCCCGGATCGCCGTCCGGGGCAGGCGGCGCACCGGGCGGCGGCGGCGTCCGCGGGCTGATGAAGGGCAAGGTGTTCGAGAAGGTCGGGGTCAACGTCTCGACCGTCGGCGGCCGCTTCAGCCCGGAATTCGCCCAGACCATCCACGGCGCGGCCGAGGATCCGCACTTCTTCGCGACCGGAATCAGCCTGGTCGCGCACATGGCCAATCCGCACGCTCCCGCGGTTCATATGAACACCCGCTTTCTCGCCACCACGCGGCGCTGGTTCGGCGGCGGGGCCGATCTCAATCCGCCGATCCCCTATGAGGAGGATAGCGCCGAATTCCATGCCCGGCTGCGCGCGGCCTGCGCCGCGCACGACCAGACTTATTATGACCGCTTCTCGAAATGGGCCGAGGACTATTTCTTCATCCCCCATCGCGGCGTCCACCGCGGCGTCGGCGGCATATTCTACGATCATCTCGAATGCGCCGCCCCCGGCGAGGGCGCGACCTTCGTCGAGAATTTCGCCTTCACCCGCGATGTCGGCGAGGCGTTCCTCGACGTCTTCCCGAAGCTGGTGCGGCGGCGGATGGCGACGCCGTTCGACGAGGCGGCCCGCGCGCGCCAGCTCGAATATCGCGGCCGCTATGCCGAGTTCAACCTGATCTACGACCGCGGCACCCTGTTCGGGCTCAAGACCGGCGGCAATGTCGACGCGATCCTGATGAGCCTGCCGCCGCTGGCGACCTGGTCGTGAGCGCGGCGCTCGCCACTCTCCCCGCCGGTCATGTCGGGGCGATCGTCACCTATCTCGAAATGACCGCGCCGCCGGCCCAGCAGCCGGCGCCCGAATCGCCGCTGCGACTCGACCGCTGGGAGCGGATCGACCCCGAACGCTATCGCGGCCTGTTCCGCCGAGTCGGCGCGCACTGGCTGTGGTTCTCGCGGCTGACGATGGACGATGCGACGCTCTGCGCCAGCATCGCCGAGGTTCATGCCGTGCTCGATCAGGACGGCGAGGAGGTCGGCCTGCTCGAGCTCGATTTCCGCGAGCCGGGGGAATGCCTGATCCGCTTCCTCGGGCTGGTGCCCGTGCTCGCCGGGCAGGGCCATGGCCGCTGGCTGTTCGCCGAAACGCTGCGCCTGGCGTGGCGGCCCGGAGTCGCCCGGGTGCGCGTCCATACCTGCAGCCTCGACCATCCGGCCGCCCTGCCCGCTTACCTGCGCGCCGGCTTCCGCGCTTATGCCCGCGCCACCGAGAGCTTTCCCGACCCGCGCCTGACCGGCGTGCTGCCGCCCGGCGCCGCGCCTCAAGTGCCGATCGTCAGCTAAAGATTTCCGCGGAGGGGGTCGTACCAGCCAGCGAGCGGTAGATGCCGGCCGGAACCAGAACGGCCAGGAAGGGCAAGGGAATCGCGACGACCAGACCGATCGCAACGCCGAGGCTGCGGGGCGGCGCGACGACATCGCCGCCAAGCGTCATCGTGCCGAAGACTGCAAGCATTGCCACCGCGGGAAAGGCGACGGTGCAGCCGAGGCCGATCAACCCGAGATAGCGCATGATCGCGAGCTGGTCCGCCGAGGTCAGTGCCCAGGAGTCGCGAATCGCCGCGAGGAGGTTGAGGCTCCGGCCTGTGTCAGGTCTCGCTGCCCGTCCGTTCCGCGAGCTGGGCGTAGATCCGCGCGATCAGCACCGCCAGATAGGCGCCGATCACGGTGTTCACGACCAGCATGACGAGGATCACGAGCAGGGCGCCGGGGCTGCCGGGTGCGATCGAGCCGAGGATCAGCGCGGACAGCAGGCCGGCGACGCTCTGGACCGCGGTGCTCAACACGCCGACCAGGAGGCCGGCCAGGACCAGGAAACCGATCAGCCTCCAGACGTAGCCGGCGGTCAGCCGCCAGCTTCGCCCGATCATCGCCAGCGGTCCGCTGTCTTCATTGGCCGCCAGCGGCGTCAGCACCGTCAGCCGCGCGCCGACATAGAGCAGCGCCGGCAGCACGATGGCCAGCATCAGCAATGCCGCCGTACCCGTCGCCGGGGTCGGAACGCCGCTCTTGGCCGCGTCGAGCGCGCCGGGCGTGACCAGGACCGCGACCATCGCGGCGACGAACAGCAACAAAGCGCCGGCGATCATCAGCAGCAGCACGACCGCGAGCAGGATCGGGAAGCGGCGCAGGCCGCGGCCGAGCGCCTCGGCGACCGACAGGCCGGGACGCAGGCTGAGGACGCTGAGCGCGATATTGCCGATCATCGCGGCGATGAAGGTCAGCGGCACCGCGGCCAGCCACAAGCCGGCCTGCGGCAGCTGTCCGGGGGCCGGCGGCGGCGGCATGACCAGATCGAGCAGAGCGGCGGGCAGCGCCGTCAGCATGAAGGCGAGCGGGAACAGCAGCCGCCGCTCGCGCGCGACGAACGCCGCCGTCTCGTTCCATGCCGCACTGACCGACAGAGTCGCCATCACATTTCCTTCCGGTTCGCGGCGCGTTATGCGGGACCGCAATGGCCGGCGCAACGCACCCCCTGGCCGGCCCGGCAGCGCCCGCCCTCGACACCGCGGTCGAATGGCGGATCTCGCCGGGCCTCACCCCCTATCCCGAGGCGCTGGCGGCGATGGAGGCGCGCGCTGCGGCGATCCGCGCCGGCACCGAGCGCGAGCTGGTCTGGCTGCTCGAACATCCGCCGCTCTACACCGCCGGAACCAGCGCGGACCCGGCCGAGCTGATGAACCCGCAGGACTTCCCGGTCTATGCGGCGGGGCGCGGCGGGCGCTACACCTATCATGGTCCGGGGCAGCGAGTCGGCTATGTCATGCTCGATCTCGACCGCCGCGGCCGCGATATCCGCCGATTCGTCCATGCGCTCGAAGGCTGGGTGATCGAAACGCTCGCGGCGCTCGGGATCGCGGCGCGCCGGGCGCCGGGCCGGATCGGGATCTGGGTCGACCATCACGGCACCGAGGCCAAGGTCGGGGCGATCGGCGTGCGGGTCCGCCGCTGGGTGACGATGCATGGTTTCTCGGTCAATCTGGCCCCGGAACTTTCCCACTTCTCAGGTATCGTCCCGTGCGGTATTGCCGAATTTCCGGTGACCAGCCTCGACGAGATGGGCATGACAAACGCGCAGACCCATTTCGATCTGGCGCTGGAACGCGGGCTCGAAGGATTCCTGATGTCGCTCGAGGCGGGATCGGGGAGGGTTGAGGGCCGCTTTCTTTCTGTATAATGTGCATAACCGATTTGGGGAAAAAAGGGGGCCTACCCGACCAAATCATCAATCTAGGGAGACCTTTTAATGCGTAAGATTCTCACTTCTTCGATGATCGCCGGTGCGGCCCTGCTCGTTGCAGCGTGCGGCGGCGAGACCAACGTCAACACCACCAACACCACCGACATGGGCAATGACGTCTCGCTTGACGCCAATGCGACCGACATGGGCATGGACACCAACATGTCGATGGACAGCAACGCGACCGACATGAACGCGTCGACCGACATGAACGCGACGACCGACATGAACGCGACGACCAACGCGCAGTAATTCGTCTCGCGAATTGCCAATCCAGAGGGCCGCCGGTTTTCCGGCGGCCTTCTTTTTGGGGCGCGCGAGGCCGCTTGCGCCGGCTGCGCGGCCAAGGGATAAGGGCCCGATTTCAGGGAGGGAGCCAATCATGCGCGACAGGATTTCAGCCACGCTCAGGATTTCGATCGCCGCCGGCGCAGCGTTGCTCGTCGTCGCCTGCAGCGGTGGCGGCGACAGCGCCAACACCGCCGCGACCAACGATCTCGACAGCAACATGATGCTCGACGTGCCGGCCAACGACGCCAGCGCGATGGAAACCGCCGTCAACGCGACCGAGCCCGAGCCGGTTACCGGCAACGCGGCCACCGACAGCGGCGGCGATGCCGGCGGCGACACCGGAGGCAATGCGGCGGACGGCAACGACGTCGCCGGCATGTAGTCCCGGGGTTATTTGTTGCCGCATCGTTTTGCCGAAAACCGCGAACCACCTTTCGGCACGATGCTCTGAGGCGTGGCGCAGACGCGACGGATGCGGCGCTCCGGGATAGGGGGCGGCGCGACGGCTTGATAGGGAAGACGTGATGAGGCAGCGAACAGGATCGGCCGCGAAGGCGGCAGCGCTGACCCTCGGCGCCGGGCTCGGCCTCGCCGCCGCGGCGCCTGCGGCGGCGCAGCTCTTTCTTTACGACCCGCCGCTCCCGGCCGGCCCGATCGAGCCCAGCGACCCGTTGATCGGGATCCCCATCCCCGGTGCGACCCAGGCCGAATATCGGGCGCATCTGCTGTGGAACATGCGCTCGGGCCTCAACGTCGCGGCGCTGCAATGCCAATTCTCGCCCTATCTGCGCACCGTCGACAATTACAACGCGCTGCTCGCCCACCATTCGCGCGAGCTCGCCGCCGCCTATCAGACGCTCGAAGGCTATTTCCGGCGGGTCAACGGCCGCACCGGGCCGCGCCAGTTCGATCTCTATTCGACCCAGACCTATAACGGCTTTTCGACGCTGCGGGCGCAACTCGGCTTCTGCCAGACCGCGTCGAGGATCGGCAAGGACGCGCTCACCATCCGCAAGGGCGCGCTTTACCCGTTCGCTGCGAGCCGGATGCGCGAGCTCCGCAGCAGCCTCACGCCTTATTATGACACATTCGCTTTTCCCCGCATCCCGGTGGCGCTCGCGCCGACGAGCTTGACCCAGGATTGCTCGCAGCTCCCGCGCCGCGAACGCCGCGACTGCGAGCGCGCCCAGCGCGGACGTTAAGAATTTCCCGAGAAAGAGCGCCCCCTCAGGGCAGCCCGAGCAATTTGTGAGTCTGGAGGCTGAGCTTCCAGCCCGGATTGTCCATGACGAAGGCGATCGAGCGATCGAGCGCCGCCTTGCCCTCGGCGCAATCCATCGGCTGGATCAGGAAATGGTTGAAATCCCAGGCGGCGAGCTCGCCCGGATCGATTCCCGGCTGCGGCCAGACCAGCTTCAGCTCGTCGCCCGAGCGCTGGACCACTCTGGTTCCGGCTTTGGGGCTGACGCAGAGCCAGTCGATCCCCGCCGGCGCCGGCAGCGTCCCGTTGGTCTCGACCGCAATCTCGAAGCCGCGTTCATGGAGCGCGTCGATCAGCGGCGCATCCAGCTGAAGCAACGGCTCGCCGCCGGTGACGACGACCAGCCGGCGGGTGTCCCCGCCCCACAGGGTCTCGACCCTGGCGGCGAGGCCTTCGGCGTCGTGGCGGCCGCCATTGTCGCCGTCGGTGCCGACGAAATCGGTGTCGCAGAATCGGCATTCCGCCTCGGCGCGGTCGGCCTCGCGGCCGCTCCACAAATTGCAGCCGGCAAAACGCAGGAACACTGCGCGGCGGCCGGCCTGCATCCCCTCGCCCTGTAGCGTCAGGAAAATCTCCTTGACCGCATAGCTCATCGCGGCGCCTCCTCCGCCGGAGGGTGCGCCACATAGTCGGTTGGATCGGGCAGGCCCGCCTCGGCGAAGCCCCGGGCGCGGAGCCGGCACGAATCACACAGACCGCAATGCCGAAGATCGGGCGTCGGATCGTAGCATGACCAGCTCATCGCCGGATCGAGGCCGAGCCGGGCCGCCTCGCGCGCGATCTCCGCCTTGGACATCGCGATCAGCGGGGTGTGGACGGCGAAGCGGTCGCCTTCGACCCCAGCCTTGGTGGCGAGGTTCGCGAGCGCCTCGAAGCCGGCGATGAATTCGGGCCGGCAATCGGGATAGCCCGAATAATCGAGCGCGTTGACGCCGATGAACAGGTCGCGCGCGCCCACCGCTTCGGCCCAGCCGAGACAGAGCGAGAGCAGGATCGTGTTGCGCGCGGGAACATAGGTGACCGGGATGGAGTTGCCGACGCCGGCCTTGGGGACGGCGATGTCGTCGGTCAGCGCCGAACCACCGAACCGGCCCAGATCGAGCGGCAGCACGATATGGCGCTCGACGCCGAGCCGCACGGCAATGCCGGCCGCCGCCTGCAATTCGACGCGGTGGCGCTGGTTGTAATCCACCGTCAGCGCGAGCAGCCGAAACCCCGCCTCGCGCGCCAGCCCGGCGGCGACCATCGAATCCATCCCGCCCGAGAGCAGAATCACGGCGGAGCGCGCTTCGGTCATCGCCGCGGATATAGCGGCTTGATGCCGGAAAAGAACGGGCCGCCCCGCTTTCGCGGGACGGCCCAGTTCAGGCATCGAAGCCTGCTAGGGAGGAAAGCGTGCCCAAAACCGGCACCCCCACTTCATAGCCAGGCTATGGTAAACAGCGCGTTAATCGGCCGGAAAATTCCTCGCCGGCCGCGCGTCACGCCTGGAGATCGTCGAGCTTGATCGGAAAGATGCGCGAGCAGAACTCGCAATCGACGCTGATGAAGCCTTCGCCGTCGACCATCTCGGCGCGCTCCTCGGCGCTGAAGCGCGCGATCACGCCGCGGACATGGTCGTAATTGCAGCGGCAGCCCTTGCGTAGCGGCACGGTGGAGAGCAGCCGCACCTCCTCTTCCTCATGGAACAGCCGCCACAACAGGGTCTCGAGCGGCAGCGCATCGTCGACCAGCTCGGCGGCGCGGATCGTCTCGGCGAGGATCCGGACATGTGCCCATTCCGGATGATCGAGCCGGGTGTGGAGCCGGTCGCGCCCCTCCTCGCCCTCGGGAAGGTGCTGGAGCAGGATGCCGCCGGCAACATGGCCGGTATCGTCGACCGCGAGCCGCACCAGGCTCGGAATCTGCTCTGACTGGCCGAAATAATGCTGGGCGGCCTCGGCCAGGCTGTCGCCTTCGAGCGGGACGATGCCCTGATAGCGCTCGCCGGTCGCCGTCTGGTCGAAGGTGATCGCCAGGAATCCGCCGCCGATCGGCGGATTCCCTTTGCCGAACAAGGCGAAGAGCGATGGCAGGCTGGGGCTTTCGGCGAGCCGTTCGGCGTCGAAGCGGACATAGCCGCGCAGCTCGCCGCCGCGATAGTCACAGACCAGGAGGTCGATGATCCCCGCCTCGGTCTGCGCCTGCAGCGTGAGCTGGCCGCCGGCGTCCTTGAGCACCGCGCCGAGCAGGCCGGCCATCACCAGGGCCTCGGAAAGGATGCGCGCGATCGGCGCCGGATAATCGTGCGCGGACAGGATTTCGTCGAGCACCGGCCCGAGCCGGACCAGCCGGCCGCGGGCATGGCGGGCGGGGATCGCGAAGCCGACCGCCTCGTCGAGATTGGCGGTCGCCGCCGCTTTCCCCGGATTTTCGGAAGCCATGACGCCGATGTGGCAATGCGAGAAGCGGGTTCAAGCCGCCTCCGGCACCTCGTAAGCGCGCGCCGCCGCCGACAGCTTCTCGATGAACTCGGCGATATGCGCGTCCTCGACGATCAAGGGCGGCAGCACCCGCACGACATTGTCGCCGGCGGCGACGGTCAGCAGGCCGTGCGCGCGCAAATGGGTGACGAAGGCGCGGCTGTCGCTCTTCATCTTGAGGCCGAGCAGCAGGCCCATACCGCGGACGCCCTCGAACAGATGATCATGATTGGGGATCAGCTGCTCGAGCGCGCCACGCAGCCGCTCGCCCTTGCGGCGGACATTTTCGAGAAACTCCTCGTTGGCGACGACGTCGAGCACCGCCTGGCCGGCGGCGCAGGCGAGAGGGTTGCCACCATAGGTCGAGCCGTGGGTGCCGACCACCATCCCTGCCGCGGCCTTCTCGGTGGCGAGGCAGGCGCCCATCGGAAAGCCGCCGCCAATCCCTTTCGCCGAGGCCAGGATGTCGGGCTCGACCCCGTAATGCTCATAAGCGAACATCCGGCCGGTCCGGGCATAGCCGCACTGGACCTCGTCGAACGCCAGCATCAGGTCATGCGCGTCGGCGAGCCGCCGCAGGCCCTTGATGAACGCCTCGCTCGCCGGTCGGATGCCGCCCTCGCCCTGGATCGGCTCGACCAGGAAGCCGGCGCTGTGTGGTCCCAGCGCTGCCTCGGCCGCTTCGAGATTGTCGAATTCGACGACGGTGAAACCGGGCAGCAGGGGTGCGAAACCGTCGCGCAGCTTCTCCTGGTTGGTGGCGCTGATCGTGCCGAGGGTGCGGCCGTGAAACGCGCTGGTGAAGGTGATCAGCTCGTGCTTTTCGGGCCGGCCGTGATGATGGTGGTAGCGACGCGCGGTCTTGATCGCGCATTCGACCGCCTCGGCGCCCGAATTGGTGAGGAAGACGGTGTCGGCGAAGGTGAGGTCGCACAGCCGCTGCGCGAACGCCTCGCCCTGCGGCGAGCCATAGAGGTTGGAGACGTGGATCAGGGTCGCGGCCTGGTCCTGGATCGCCTTGGTCAGCACCGGATGGCCATGGCCGAGCAGGTTGACCGCGATGCCGCTGGCGAAATCGAGATATTTCTCGCCCTGCTCGCCATAGAGATAGACCCCCTCGCCGCGCACCGGCCGCACCGGCGAACGCGGATAGACGGGCATGAGCGGGGTGATGGCCATGGCGGGTCCTTCATCGGCAGGCATGGGAAAAAGGCGACCTTTGCCAGGCCGCCTTTCTCTCTTGCTATAGGATTTTGGGGGGCGCCGCGTCAATCGAAGCGGCGCCCCTCGGGCTGGTTAGCCGCGACGACCGTCGCGGTCGTGGCGCTCGACCCGCAGGCGCTGCTCAAGCCGGTTGACCCGGAACTGCAGGCTGGCGAACTCGCGCTGGCCAAGACCGTCACGACCCGCGAACCGAATCCGCGCGCGGATCTCATTCGCCTCGCGACGAAGGCCGAAAGCCTCGCGCTGGGAAATGACGTGCCGGCGCGCCGAGCGGTCGATCCGAGTCTCGACCTGATCGAGCTGCCGCAGCAGGTTGTGGACCGCCGGACGGCCGCCCCAACGCTGGCCATGGCCGGGATTATGGTCGCGATACTGGGCCGCAGCCGGAACAGCGGCGAGCGTGGCGGTCGCAACGGCGAATGAAACAAGCAACTTACGCATTTGAACTACTCCTTGCTGCACAATTGCAAGGAACGCTTCTAGGCGCCGTTCGCTGCGTCCGCGGTGAACGGCACCGACAGAATCCGTTCATAATTGTCGCAAGTTGTATGAACGAAACGGACTTTTGTCTTAGCGCGAGGGCACGGCTCACGGCTTAAGCTTCCAGCCGCTCCGCAGCAGCGCATAGCAGGCCGCGCCAAGCGCGGCGTTGATCCCGAGCAGCAGCAGCGCGCCGAACAGCAACGGCGAATCGGCGGCGCCGATGAAGCCGTAGCGGAAGCCCGAAATGACGTAGAAAAACGGATTGGCGTGGCTGATCGCGCGAAACACCGGGGACAGCAGCTCGATCGAATAGAAGGTGCCCGACAGCAGGGCCAGCGGCGCGACGACGAAATTGGTGACCGCCGCGGCATGATCGAACTTTTCGGCCCAGACCGAGCTGATCAGGCCGAGCAGGCCGAGCATCATGCTGCCCATCAGCCCGAACCAGGCGACCGCCCAGAAATGGCGCGGGATGACATGGACGCCGGGCCAGGCGACCATCGCCAGCCACACCGCGAAGCCGACCAGGATGGCGCGGGTGACGGCAGCGCCGAGCATACCAATGATCAGCTCGGCGACCGACAGCGGCGGCATCAGATAATCGACGATCGTCCCCTGGATCTTGCCGACCAGCAGCGAAAAGCTCGAATTGGCGAAGGCGTTCTGGATCATCCCCATGACGATCAGCCCGGGAGCGATGAAATCGGCGAACGGAACGTCCATGATGGTCCGTCCGCTGCGGCCGAGCGCGACGGTGAAAATGATCAGATACAACATGGTGGTGACCGCCGGCGCCCAGATCGTCTGCAGCTGGACCTTGAAGAAACGCCGCACCTCCTTCACATAGAGCGTCGCAAGGCCGCCCCAATTGACGTTGCGGATCACCGGAACGCCGGGGGCGGTACGAACCCAATTCGAAGGCTGGTCGCTCACAGGCGCCGTCGCTAGTCGCTGACGCTGTGGCCCGCAAGCCCGTGAAAAAGCTGTTGAGGGATAGAGTCATATGTCGTGGACGGACGAACGGATCGATCGGCTGAAGAATCTCTGGAGCCAGGGCGTGACCGCGAGCCAGATCGCCGATGAGCTTGGCGGGGTCTCGCGCAACGCGGTGATCGGCAAGGCGCACCGGCTCGGCCTCCAGTCGCGCCCGTCGCCGGTCAAGGCGAACGAGCCGCTGCCGCCGCCGGAGAAAAAGGCCGCGCGGCCCCAGCCCTCCCCTGCCCCGACCCCGCCGCCTGCCGCCAAGCCCGCGGCGGAGCCCGAGCCGTCCAGCCCGCCGCAGCCCGCGGCTGCGGCCACGGAAGCGGAAGAAGACGCAGAGGCAGAGGCAGAGGCCGAGGTTGAGCCGAAGCAGCCGATGGTGCGCTCGATCGGTCCGGGCGGCTTCGTCCGCCAGGGCCCCAGCGATCAGCAGGCGCCGATTCCGCCGGCGCCGCCGCGGCGGCTGGTGCCGGCCAAGCCGAGCCCGGAAATGGCCGACAAGACCGGGCTGCTCGATCTCAACGAGAAGATCTGCAAATGGCCGATCGGCCATCCCGGCGAGCCCGATTTCCATTTCTGCGGCAGGCAGGCCAATCCCGGCTTTCCTTATTGCGTCGAGCATTGCGGCGTCGCCTATCAGGCCCAGCTGCCGCGCCGCGACCGCAAGCCGCCGCCGCCCTTGCCGTTCGGCGGGCCCCGGGTGCGCTGAAGGGAGACCGCTCCGTTCGGCGCACTAACGGCCCAGCACCACGTCGATCCCTGCCAGCACGCGCTCCAGCGTTCGCCGCGGCACCGGCCCCACCCGCTCGTCGAGTTGCGCCTTGTCCACCGCGACGAGAAGGGAGACATTGGCCACCGAATCCCGGTCGAGCCCGGTTTCCCGCGCCCGCAGCAAGACATTGCCCGGCGCTTCCGCCCATTTGAGATTGCTGGTGAGCGGCACGCAAAGAGCGGTCGCAATCCGGCTCGCATTCAGCGCGTCACCCTGGACGATCAGCACCGGCCTGCGATAGCCTGCAGACGAGCCGATCGGGTCGGCGAGGTCGGCCCACCGAACCTCGCCCTGCGCGATCACCATTCGACGCGTTCGAGTAACTGGCGTGCGGCGGCCCGGCTGAATGTGTCCGAGGTCGCGCCGACCGCATCGATGACGGCGTTCATCTTTTCCGTCACGCGATCCTCGGCATGGTTCCCGACGAAAGCGGAGAGAGCGCGCGCGTATAGTGCGCTGCGCGAGGTCTTCAGCTGAGCGGCAAGCCGCTCCGCCTCCGCAAAGACGCGATCCGGGATCGATACGGCAACTTTCATACCAAAAGTATTACCGAGACGTAAGTGTCCTGTCAAGTTTGGGGATTAGTCGGCCACGCGCCTTGCCCCCGCGACTCCCTGCCCTCTATACCTTTTCCCATGTCAGACCTGTTCGCGTCATCTTCCCGCCCCGGCGCCGACTATGACGCCCATTCGATCGAGGTGCTCGAAGGGCTCGAGCCGGTGCGCCGCCGGCCGGGCATGTATGTCGGCGGCACCGACGAGCGCGCGCTCCATCATCTCGCCGCCGAGGTCATCGACAACAGCATGGACGAGGCGGTCGCCGGCCATGCCAGCCGGATCGAGGTGACGCTCGAGGAGGGCAATCGGCTCACCGTCACCGACAATGGCCGCGGCATGCCGATCGACGAGCATCCCAAATATCCCGGCAAGTCGGCGCTCGAAGTGATCCTGACCATGCTTCATTCGGGGGGCAAATTCTCCGACAAGGTCTATGCCACCAGCGGCGGGCTGCACGGGGTCGGGGTCAGCGTGGTCAACGCGCTGTCGAGCGAGACCATCGTCGAGGTTGCGCGCAACAAGCAGTTGTTCCAGCAGACCTTCGCGCGCGGCGTGCCGACCTCGCCGCTGACCGAGCTCGGCGCCACCCAGAACCGGCGCGGCACCACCCTGACCTTCGTCCCCGACGCCGAAATCTTCGGCGAGGATGCGAAGTTCCGCCCGGCGCGGCTCTATCGGTTGGCGCGGTCCAAGGCCTATCTGTTCGCCGGCGTCGAGATCCGCTGGAAATGCGACCCCGGCTTGATCGACGACGGGACACCGGCCGAGGCGGTGTTCCAGTTCCCCGGCGGGCTCGCCGATCATCTCAGGGAACAGGTCGGCGACAAGGAGACCGCGACCAGCGCGCCGTTCGTCGGCAAGCACGAGTTTCCCGGCGGACAAGGCTCGGTCGAATGGGCGGTCGCCTGGCCGGTCTGGGGCGACGGCGATTCGGCTTATTATTGCAACACCATTCCGACCCCCGACGGCGGCACCCACGAACAGGGGCTGCGGATGGCGCTGACCCGCGGCATCCGCGCCTATGGCGAGCTGGTCGGGCAGAAGAAGGCCAAGGACATCCAGACGGAGGACCTGCTGACCGGCGCCGAAATCATGCTCTCGGTGTTCATCCGCGATCCGCAATTCCAGAGCCAGACCAAGGACCGGCTGACCTCGCCCGACGCGGCGCGGCTGGTCGAAAATGCGGTCCGCGACCATTTCGATCATTTCCTCGCCGATCATATGGAGCGCGGCCGGTCGCTGCTCGGCTTCGTGCTGGATCGGATGGACGAGCGGCTCAAGCGGCGCGCCGAGCGCGAGATCAAGCGCAAGACCGCGACCTCGCACCGCAAGCTCCGGCTTCCCGGCAAGCTCACCGATTGCGCCAATGACGATCCCACCGGAACCGAATTGTTCATCGTCGAGGGCGATTCGGCGGGCGGCTCGGCCAAGCAGGCGCGCGACCGCAAGACCCAGGCGATCCTGCCGATCCGCGGCAAGATCCTGAACGTCGCTTCTGCGACCGCCGACAAGATCCGCGCCAATCAGGAGATCGCCGATCTGGTCCAGGCGCTCGGTTGCGGCACGCGCGAGCGCTGCAACCCCGACGATCTGCGCTACGAGCGGGTGGTGATCATGACCGACGCCGATGTCGACGGCGCGCATATCGCGACCCTGCTGATGACCTTCTTCTTCCAGGAAATGCCCGAGCTGGTGAAGCGCGGCCATTTGTTCCTCGCCCAGCCGCCGCTCTACCGGCTCGCGGCCGGCGGCAGCGTCGCTTATGCCCGCGACGATGCGCATCGCGCCGCGCTCGAGCAGAAATTGTTCAAGGGCAAGAAGGTCGAGGTGTCGCGGTTCAAGGGGCTTGGCGAGATGAATCCGAGCCAGCTCAAGGAGACCACGATGGACCCGAAGAGCCGCGGGATGATCCGGATCACCCTGCCGCAGGATTATGAGGAGCGTTCGGCGGTCCGCGACCTCGTCGACCGGCTGATGGGGCGCAACCCCGAGCATCGCTTCCAGTTCATCCAGAGCCGCGCCGCCGAGCTCGACGAGGAAGAGATCGACGCGTGAACCGGCGGCGGGCGCGGCAGCGGCGGGCAAACCCGGTCCGGCGCGGCGGCCTGCTTGGTGCATGGACGATCCAGCGCGCCAGCGGCACCGGCATCGTCGCCGGAATCGCCGCTCTGCTCGTCGTCAGCCTGCTCGACACCGCGGCGGACCGGCTGCTTTATCCTTATGCGCTGCTGCTTGTCCTGACCGCCTGGTGCGGCGCCTCGATCTTCTGGATCACAATCTTCGACATGCGCCGCCGCGGGACCAGCGGCCGGATGCGGCCGATCCGGACGATCGATATCGCGGTCGCGCTCGCTCTGCTGCTGCCCGCGCTCTATGCGCTGGCGCTGATCCGGCCATCGCTGGGACTATGAGGCCGCGTCGGCCTCCGCTCCGCTAAGCGCGGCTTCGACCATCCGCTCCCAGGTTGCGACATCGCCGACCTCGGCCATCGCCGGATCGGGCTCGCGCAGGGTGCGGATCACCGACAAAGCCTCGTCGCGATAGTCGCGCCAGATCGTATCGACCAGCGACGCGGCCGACGGATCGCTGCCCTCGGCATTGGCGCTGACGATGCGGGCGGCGATGATCCGCGCGATCCGCTCGATGAGGCTGGTATGCGATACCGGCATGACTGTCTCCTGGACATGGTTCGCCTGGTGTAACGGTGGAGCGCCGACGAGGTTTCGCTTAGGTTGAGCCGCAGGAGGAGAGAATGAGGCTGAAGCTGATCCTGGCATTGCTGCTGTTGTTCGGCGCTGCGGCGCCCGGCGCGGCCCAGGAAGCGAGCCCGCAATTGCGGGCGCGGGCCGATGAGGTCGTCGCCTTGCTCCGCGGCGAGGGCGATCCCGCGACGATCTTCTCGCCCGAATTCCTCGCCGCGGTTCCGCCGGCGCAGCTGCGGACGATCGGCGACCAGCTCCGCGCCCAATATGGAGCGGTGCGGGCGCTCGCCGGGATCGCGCCGCAATCGCCGACCGCCGGCACCCTCCATGTCGAGACCGAACGGGCGACCTTGCACGTGCGGATCGCGCTCCAGCCGCAGCCGCCCAACCGCATCCAGGGCCTGCTGGTCACCGGCGCCGATCTCCGCGGCGACAGTTTCACGGCGGTAATCGCCGAGATTCGTGCGCTGCCCGGTTCGATTTCGGTTGCAGTCGCGCGGCTCGGCGACAGCGCCCCGGCGCTGGCCGCGTCGATCGAGCCCGACCGGTCGCTCGCGATCGGATCGGCGTTCAAACTGTTCATTCTCGCCGAATTGAGCCGCCAGGTGCAGGCCGGCCTGCGGCGCTGGAGCGACGTGGTCCCGCTCGATCGGCCGGCGCAGTCCGCGGGCGCGCTGCAGAACTGGCCGGCCGGAGCGCCGTTCACCCTGCACACGCTCGCCGGGCTGATGATCGCGCAGAGCGACAATCGCGCGACCGATGTGCTGCTCCACCTCGCCGGACGCGAGAATGTCGAGCGGATGATGACAAGGATCGGCGTCGCCGCCGCCGCCCGCAACCGGCCCTTGCTCGGCACTGCGGAGCTGTTCGCGCTCAAGACCGCGGACGCCGCGGCCCTCAACGCCTGGCTCGCCGCCGACGAGAGCGGGCGGCGGCGGATGCTCTCGACCAGCTACGCCGACCCACGCCCCGATCTGTCGCGCTTCGGCGGCGCGCCGTTGCGGATCGACAGCGTCGAATGGTTCGCCTCGGCGTCCGATCTGGTGCGGGCGATGGACTGGCTGCGCCGTCATGGCGACGACGGCGCACGCGCGATCCTCGCGATCAACCCCGGCGCGGGTCCGGCGCTTTCCGGGGACTTCGCCTATTTCGGCTATAAGGGCGGGTCGGAGCCCGGTGTCCTCAACGTCACCTGGCTGATCCGTACCCGCGCCGGCGCCTGGCACGCCGTCAGCGGAAGCTGGAACAATCCGGACACGGTGCTCGACGAGGGCCAGTTCGTCGGGCTGATGGCCCGCTTGGTGCAGCTCCTCCGATAGCGCCTTCTTCATTAACTTTATTTTTGGCCGACCGGGTTAGGTTTCGACCCGCCTGACGGAGCGGGATATGACCGGAGCAACATTCGGACGTAAGGGAATGAGCGGAGCGGAGCCGGTGCGGCACCGCGCCGAAACGCTGGTCACGGTGCAGCCGGCCGCCGACGAGATGGCGCGCCGACGCGCGGCGTTCATCGCGGCCGAGCGCGCCCGCGCCGAGCAGGCGGTCGACGACCCAAGCGAGCCGCCAATGCCGGCCGCAGCCGTGCCGACGCGGGGCCGTGTGCTCGGCGAGAAATCGCTGGCGACGGCCTATTTGCTCTGGCTGTTCCTCGGCGGCCTCGGCGCGCACCGTTTCTATCTCGGCCGTCCGCTGGGAGCAGTGATCCAGACCGCCCTTTGGTATGTCGGCCTGATGTTCTTCATGGCCGGCCATCCCGGCGCCTTCTACATCCTGTTTTGTGGCTGGATCTGGATCCTCGGCGACGGCTTGCTGATCCCCGGCCTGCACCGGCAGGCCAATGAACGGATCCGCGCGCGATCCGCGCCGATCGGATAAAGCTTTAGAGTTTGTAACGGTTAGGCGGCACCGATCCCGTGTGAACGGGACAAGCTCTAAGCATCGTGCGGAAAAGTGGGAACCATGAACCGGTGCGGATTGCCCCCGGCAACCCGCAGCCATGCCTGGGAGGCATGGCGACCGGTTCATTTCCGCAAAAACGATGCGAAAACAAATATCTAGAGCGGAATGTGTGATTCTGAAATCGCGCATTTCGCTCTAGCCTGCGACGGCGGGGGCGATCAGCGGAAAGCGCGGGATATCGACGGCGAAGCGCGCACCGTCGGTGCCGATCATGAAGTAACGCCCCTCCATCGCACCGGTCGGAGTGGTGAGCGGGCAGCCCGAGACATAGTCGAACGATTCGCCCGGCTCGAGGACCGGCTGCTCGCCGACCACGCCCTCGCCGCGGACCTCGTGGCGGACGCCGCGGCCGTCGCTGATCGCCCATTCGCGGCTGACCAACTGGACGGTGTCGCCGCCCTGATTCTCGATCCGGATATGATAGGCCCAGAACCAGCGGCCCTTGGCGGGCTCGGATTGTTCGGGAAGGAAGCTCACCGACACCCGGACCGTGATGTCGCGGGTGGTGGCGCTGTGGGGGAAGAATTCTTTCACGGCGCCTTCCTGTGACGAGCGCGGCTTGCGGTCAACCGGCCATCCGCTTGAGCCGGGCGACCAGCCGCTCGCGCGCGGCGAGCACGTCGGCCTGGCGGTCGATCAAGAGGTCGCGGGCCAGGAAATGTCCGGTCAGGCGCAGCGCGTCGCGCAACTCCTCCCAGGCCGGGATGTCACCGCCGCCGCGCACCTGCGGCGACAGCGGCGCGAGCTGGCTCGCGTCGAGGCCGAAGCCGAGCTCGGCGAGGACGAGCAGTTCGTAGCGGACCAGAGCGGCGGCCCATCCGCGCGCGCTCGGCGCCGCCTCGATCGCCGCCAGCAGCCCCTCGAGCCCGCGATGGAGCCGCGGATAAGGCTGGCCTTCGGGCAGAGCGGCGGCGGTCAGCGCGCAGGCCCATTCGATGCCGGCGACCGCCAGCGGCTCGCCGAGCAGGAAAGCGCGGCTGTGTGCCAGCTCGACCGAGAGCTGGGCGAGCTGATCCTCGGTCCGGGCGCGAAATTCGGCCTGGACCTGGTTCCCGGGGACGAGCACCGGCCGCAGCCGCCGCGACCGGCCGCCGCGGACATAGCCGGCCTGGACCCCGTCGCCGGGGGTCAGAGCGCGGACGATCGCGCCATGCTCGCCATGCGCACGGACGGCGACGATCACGGCCTCGGTCTCGAGCCTCATCCAGGGCCCCTATCCGCCGGGGTGGAAGAAATCGTAGATGCCGCGGGCGATCGCGCGCGAAATGCCGGGCACCTTTTCCAGATCCTCGAGCGCGGCGCCGCGCACCGCGCGGCCGGTGCCGAAATGCATCAGCAGCGCGCGCTTGCGCCCCGGGCCGATACCGGGGACGTCGTCGAGCGGGCTCGCCGTCATGCTCTTGGCGCGCTTCTGACGGTGGGCGCCGATCGCGAAGCGGTGCGCCTCGTCACGCAGCCGCTGAAGATAGAACAAGACCGCCGAATTGGGCGGCAAGGTCACCTCGCGGCCGCCGGGCAAATGAAACACCTCGCGGCCGGCATTGCGGTCGGGGCCCTTGGCGACGCCGACCACCGGCACGTCGTGGACCCCGGCATCTTCGAGCACTTCGCAGACCGCGCTCAGCTGGCCCTTGCCGCCGTCGATCAGCAGCAGATCGGGCCATTCGCCCCGGCTGCGGTCCGGATCCTCTTTCTCGAGCCGGGCAAAGCGGCGGCCGAGCACCTCGCGCATCATCGCGAAATCGTCGCCGGGCGCGGTCTCGGGGCGCTTGATGTTGAACTTGCGATAGGCGTTCTTGCGCAGCCCCTCGGGCCCGGCGACGATCATCGCGCCGACCGCGTTGGTGCCCATCACATGGCTGTTGTCATAGACTTCGATCCGTTGCGGCGGCTCGGCGAGCTCGAACGTTTCGGCGATCTCGCGCAGGTTCTTCGCCTGGGTCGAGGTTTCGGCGAGCCGGCGGTCGAGCTCCTCCTCGGCGTTGCGCCGCGCCTGGCGGATCATCTTGGCGGTCTCGCCGCGCTGGGGAGTCCGGAGCGACACGCGCCGCTCGGCGCGCACGGAAAAGGCCTCCTCGAGCAACGCCGCTTCGGGCAGCGCCCGATCGGTCAGGATCTGCCGCGGCGGCGGCACCTCCTCGTAAAATTGGGCGAGGAAGCTCTGCAGCACCTCGGCCTCGGGCACGTCGTTGGTGTGGGCGGGGAAGAAGCTGCGATGGCCCCAATTCTGGCCGCCGCGGATGAAGAAGGCCTGGATGCACATCGTCCCGCCCTTGCAGGCCAGAGCGAACAGATCGGCGTCGCCGAGCCGCTCGGCATGGATCGCCTGACTGCCCTGGATGAAGGTCAGCGCCCGGAGACGGTCGCGATAGATCGCCGCCAGCTCGAAATCCATCGCCGCCGAAGCCTCGCCCATCTGCCGGCCGAGCTTCTGCTGGACCTTGGTCGAGCGGCCGCCGAGGAAGTCCCTGGCGTCCTGGACCAGCTCGTCATAGCCGGCGGCGTCGATCCGGCCGACGCAGGGCGCGCTGCAGCGGCGGATCTGGTAGAGCAGGCAGGGCCGCGAGCGGTTGGCGAAGAAGCTGTCGGTGCAGCTCCTGAGCAGGAACAGCTTCTGCAGCGCGTTCAGCGTCTCGCGCACCGATCCGGCGCTGGCGAACGGCCCATAATATTGCCCCTTGAAGCGCCGCGCCCCGCGATGGAGCTGGACTCGCGGAAAATCATGGTCGTCGCGCAGCAGGATGAACGGGAAGCTCTTATCGTCGCGCAGCAGGACATTGTAGGGTGGCCGGTAGCGCTTGATCAGCTGGGCCTCGAGCAGCAGCGCCTCGGCCTCGCTGTTGGTGGTGACGATCTGCATCGCGCGGGTCTGGGAGACCATCCGCTGCAGCCGCTTCGTCTGGCGCGCAACCTGGGTATATTGGGTGACCCGGTTCTTCAGCGCCCGCGCCTTGCCGACATAGAGGACGTCGCCGCGCGCATCGAGCATGCGATAGACCCCCGGACGGACCGGCAGGGTCTTCACCACCGCCCGGATCGCCGCGACTCCCGCCTCGAGATCGGGCGCTCCGTCACCGCGGACGGTGTAGGTCGCTTTCTCCTCGTTGAATCGTTCAGGCGTGTCGGGCTTGTCGTTCACCAGCCCGATTTAGGGAATTGGCCGGCCAACCGCCACCGTGATAGCCTGGCGGCCATGGCCACGCCCGACGATTTCCGGCGCATCGCCCTCTCCTTCTCCGGTGCCGAGGAGAAAGCGCATATGAATCATCCGGACTTTCGGGTCGGCGGCAAGATCTTCGCGACCCTGGGATCGCCTGACGGCCGGCACGGCATGGTCGGGCTGCTGCCCGAGCAGCAGGAGCTGGCGATCGAGGCGGAGCCCGACGCTTTCAGGCCCGCGGCCGGCGCGTGGGGCCGCGGCGGATCGACGCTCGTCGTCCTCGACAAGGTGTCGCGCGACTGGCTCGAACGGTCGATCGAATGGGCGTGGCGCAAGCGCGCGCCAGCCAAGGCGAAACGCTAGCGCGTCTTCGCCAGTTCGGCGATCGCCGCGTCGACCATCCTCTTGTCGCCCGCGTCGTCGAGCCGCTCGCGGATCAGGCTCTCGGCGGCGGCGGCGGCGGCGCTCGCGGCCCTGGCGCGGACCTCGTCGATCGCGGCCCGCTCGGCGGCGGCGATCTTGTCCTCGGCCATCCGGGTGCGGCGCTCGACCAGGGCGGCGGCGTCGCTCTCCGCCTGGCGGACGATGCCCTCGGCCTCGGTGCGGGCGCGCGCGATCATCGTCGCGGCCTCGGCGTCGGCCTGCGCCGCCTTGGCCTCATATTCGGCACGCAGCGCCTCGGCTTCGGCGCGCAGCTGCGCCGCCTCGTCGAGCTGCTGGCGAATCGTGGCGATCTTGCGGTCGAGCGCTTTGCCGATCGCGGCCGGCACCTTCTTCCAGATCATCAGCAGGAACACCGCGACCATCGCCAGCGCGACCCAGCCGCTGGCGTCGAAGCCTAGAGCCGTCGGCTCGGCATGGCCGCCGCCATGATCTTCGGTCGACGCCGCATGACCAGGCGCGGCATGGCCCGGTGCGGCATCATGCGCCGGCGCGGCCGTGGGAGGATGCGTTTCAGCCATTGCTCATTGCCGCCTTCACTGCCCGCGCTGCCTCCGACCTGCCGACCGCCACGCCGGCAAGCCGGGACACCATCTCCTGCGCCGCCTGGGCGGCAACGCTCTCGATATCGGCGAGCGCGGCATCGGTCGCGGCACGCAGCCGCGCCTCGGCCGCCTCGACCTTCTCGCGGATCGCCGCATCGGCCCCGGCGATCCGGCTTTCGGTCGCGCGGGCGCTGTCCTGCTTGGCGGCGGCAGTGACCTTGAGCGCGTCGACCCGGATCTCCGCAACCTGGGCGCGATAAGCCTCTTCGATCACGTCGGCCTGCTCGCGCGCGCCCTCAGCGGCGGCGAGATCCTGGGCGATGCGATCGTCGCGGGCGGCCATCGTCGACTGGATCTTCGGCAGCATCGCCCGCCCGATGCCGAAATAAATCACGGCGAGGGTGACGAACAGCCAGAAGAGCTGCGAATAAAGGACGTCCGCAAACTGGTTGATCTGAGGCATTTCCGACCTTCTCTAGAGACGGGCCGGAGCCCGTCCTTCGCTCTTAACGGGCGTAGAGGATGATCATCGCGACGGCGAACGCGATCAGGCCGAGCAATTCGGCGGCCGCGAAGCCGATGAACAGGCGGCCCTGCTGGCTGTCGGCCGCGGCCGGGTTCCGCAGCGCGCCCTGGAGGAACGAACCGAAGACATTGCCGACGCCGGCAGCGGCGGCGCCGACGCCGATTGCGGCGAGGCCGGCGCCGATGACCTGTGCAGATGCGAAGTCCATGTTAAGCTCCTTTGTGAAATCAATAAGTTAGTTGGTCAGTGGAGATTGACCGCGTCGTTGATATAGAGCGAAGTCAGCAGTGCGAACACATAGGCCTGGATCGCGCAGACCAGCAGCTCGAGCGCGCTGACGCCGGCGATGAAGACGAAGCTGAGCAATGCGATCAGCGGCCCCATCGCGCCTTCGGCATTGAGCCCGGTGACGACGAAGCTGCCGAACACCTTCACCAGGATGTGCCCGGCGATCATCGCCACGAACAGTCGCAGCGCGAGGCTGAACGGGCGGACCAGGAAGGAGAGCAGCTCGATCAGGAAGATCAATGGCAGCAGCACCTTGGGGGTGCCGTGCGGGATGAACAACGAGAAGAAATGGAAACCGTGCCGCCAGAAGCCGACCACCAGCACGATCGAGAAGCTGATGATCGCGAGCACGCCGGTGATCGAGAACTGGCTGGTGATGGTGAAGGGATGGACGCCCGGAATCACGCCGAACGGCATCATCCCCATCAGATTGGCGAACAGGATGAAGATGAAGACGGTGAACACCCAGGGCGTGTATTTGCGCCCCTCCGGACCGATATTGGTGTCGATCATCGAGGAGACGAAGCTGGTAATCCCCTCGACCATCACCTGCCAGCGGCCGGGGACCAGCTCTCGCCGCATCCCGCCGAGCATGAAGACGAGGATCGCGCCGAGCACGATCATCATCCACAAGGCGCTGTTGGTGAAAGCAAACGGATTGCCGGACAGATCGCCCGCAAGCGGGTCGATCTGGAACTGGTGCATCGGATCGATGGTGGATGCTGCCGCCACGTTCAAACTTCCCTGTGCCCGTTCATTTCGGGCTCCGTTGTGAGATCTTCCAAACTTCCCAAATGGCAGCGCCGAACCCGACGAACAGCATTGCCACCCAAATCCCGTTCGTCCCGGCGAAGCGATCGATCGCAAGACCGATCAACGCGCTGCCCGCGGGATAGCCGAGCAGGACGGAGAGGATTCGCCATTCCGAAGACCTGGTGAAGCCGACCGCGTCCCAATGTCGCCCGCCAGTCCGCGCCGCCTCGTTTCGTTGCGCCCGTTTCAACCGCTTGTCGAGCGATGTCAGCCGTGCGTCTTCCGGAGGGCCGGGGTCCTGCCGGGGCTCGTTTTCCGCCACGTCTTTCTCCCAAGGAACGAGCCCCGCAAATGGAGAGCCGATCAGGGCGAGGAACGTGCCGGCGAACGAACCCGCCAAGGCGCGGTTCCTTTAGGAAGCGCCCGGAGCCAAGTCAACAGCGATGCCGCAGTGCAGCATCGATCATTCTGGCGTCGCCGCGGAGCAGCGTTAAACTGCCAGAATGATCCTGCTTCTCGCCCTCGCTTTGCAGGCTGCGGCTCCGCCGCCGGCCGGCGGATTCAGCCACGGCGAAGAGACTGCCGAGATCGCCTTCAGCTATGACTGGCCGGCCGAGGCCGAGGCGGTCCCGGCGCTGCGGGACATGCTCCGCGGCGATCTGGCGCGACAACGGCGGCTCGCCTTCGGGTTCGTCCGCGAGGCGCAGCAGCGGGCGCGCGAGAATGACAGCCCGTTCATCCCCCATCACTTCGAGAAATTCTGGAGCGTCGCCGGAACAATGTCCAGCTGCTCAGCCTGACCGGGACGACCTCGACCTTCGCCGGCGGCGCCCATGGCAATATCGCTTTCGCCGCGATCCTCTGGGGCCGGCGCACCACGTGCACTGTAAAAAAATGGGCCTTGCGATGCCTCGCGGCTAGCTATATTACTAAAATCGAAACTCGGTATTACTGGAGAGCGCCATGGATCCGACCCCCGTCGCCGGTCGGCGCAAGTCGCGGCCCCCGACCCGGCATGCCCGCCCTGCGCTGCTGCCGCTGCAAATGGCCGCTGCGACCGGCCTGACGGCTGGTGCGAAGACGAAACATCTCAATGCCAAGGTTACACCGGCGCTGTTCGAGGCAGCCGCCAAGCGTGCCGGAAGCGAGTCACCGGCCGTGGTGATCGAGGCGGCGCTCGCTGCGCTCGCCACCCAGGACGACCTGGGACCATGGCTCGCCGAACAATGGGGAGCGCTCGCGAACGTCGATCCGGCGCTCCTCGCCGAGATCGGCCCCGAACTGGCCGATGACCGCTCAAATCGGCTATCGTGACCGGGCCGCGCTACCGCGGCTGGGAGCCGCTGCGCCCAAGGGACCGGTGGTGCTTGACACGAACGTGTTCGTCAACGCGCTCGTCGGCCGCGGAGGTGCCGAGCTCAAAGCGCTGCTGTCCAACTTGCCGCTGAGCCTCGTCTCGGGGGCGACGATCGCCGAGCTGAACTGGGTGGGCGGCCGTCTCGACCCCGCACATCCCGAGACCGAGCATGTTGTTGCCAAATATGAGGCAATCCTCGCCCAAATCCCGCCGACCAAAATCCTTGTTCCGAACGCCGCGCAATGGGCTGAAGCCGGCTTGCTGGCCGGCCGGGCCGCGCGCGCCGTGGCCGGTCGGGCACGCTCCATCAGGACGGCATTCGATCGGATCGAACTCATCAACGATGCCGTAACCGCGATCGTCGCGACCTCCGCGGGCGCGACGATCGTGACGCAAGACAGCGACTTCGACCTGTTCATGCAATTGGAGCCGAAGCTCCACGTGCTGTTTTACGGATAGCCCCGACGGACAACTTCCGTCAGCCGCAGTGGCTCGGCCGCGGCACCGGCTCGCTGCCGTTGCGCTGGCGCCAGACGCCGTCGGTCAGCCGATAATATTGGTTCGGCTGGATCCGGCTCGCGAAAATCTCGCAGGCGGTCGCCGCGGCGACCTCCTCGATCGTCGCGCTGCGGCGCTGGGCGAGCTGGGTGTAGTAAGCACGGCGCTGGATGTTGATCGCGTCCATCTGCGATCGGATATTGGCCGGCGCCGATCCGACCAGGCCGAGATAGCCGTCGGCCTGCTCGCCGACCTGGCCGGTCGCGCGCAGCTGAGCCGCGGCATCGGCCTGCATCGCATAAGCGGTGCCCCCGGCCAGCGCGGCTAGTCCGAGCCCGGCGGCGATCATCAATTTCATTCGGCGGTTCATCTTAGAACACTCCTGGATTTTCGCGGATCAGGTCGCGCACGTCCTGCTGGAGCCTGACCACCACTTCCTGGCGGATGTTGATGTTGAGGTTGATCTCGATCGGGCGATCCGGCGCGCTCACCTGGACGCAGCCCGGCAGCCCGAAGGCCGCCGCGCCGGCGAGGAGCAATCTGCCCGTCTTTCCCATCCTGTTTCGGCTCGCATCGCGGCCCTCGTTCGTCAAGTCAGGCTCTCTCATCGCACAGGCTCGCTTTCTTCATCCTGAACGTCGTTCGCATCGGTGGGGCTGTTGCGCAACAGCTCGGGGAGCACGGATTCGATCAGCGGGGTCGGGTCGCTGAACGAGCGCGCGGTAGCGATCAGCGACCGGAACTGGCCCTGAATATTGATGTTGAACTTGAACGGGATGCGGGCAAGCTGGCCCATCACCCGGCCGACCACCATCTGCGGGATGCCGCCGCCTCCGGGCATGCTGGTCAGCGCCGGGTCGCGGGCGATGCCGTCGAGATTGATCCGGGTGATGAACTCGCCATCGAGCGCGCCGTTGAGGGTGAGATCGAAGCGGCTGTAGCGCAGCGACTTGAGCGCGTTGAACGCCAATATGCCGTAGGCGCCGAGATCGCGGTCGGTGAGCTCGCCGACATAGGACAAGGTGCCGCCCTCCTGGCGCGCGGTCAGCCGGCCGTCGATGATCCGGCCCGATCCCTGCTCGTCGAACTGCATCGGGACGACACCGTCGAACGTGCCGGTGGCGGCGATGTTGCTGAACTCCATCTGCTGGATGAAACGCGCGGCATCGAGCCCTTCGACGCGGAAGGTCAGATATTTGGTCGTCTCGCGGCTGAAATCGAGGATGGTCGGCTGGAGGTCGAGCGTGCCACCGGCGAACGGCCAGCGCGCGCTTTCGATCGCGATGCGATAATTCGGCTGGAGCTGATAGGCGATGCGGCCGTCATAGACGTCGATCCCGGCCTGGATCAGGTCGACCTGGGCGATCTGGCCGGACGCCGTGGTGAGGCCAAGCAGGTCGGTGAAGGCGATCGTCGTCGTCAGTCCCTCGACCGGGCCGAACGGCGCGGCGAGGTTCATCCCCGCGGTCGAGAAGGTGCCGGTGCTGCTTGTGCCGCGCGCGTTCCATTCGATCCGTCCCTGGCCGCTGACGCTGCCGTTGACCAGCGAGACGATCCCGACCGTGAGTGGGGTCAGCGTCTCGGGCTGGAAATTCCCGGCAAAGCGCAATTCGGAGATATCGAGCGTGGCGCGACCCACCCCGCTGCCGAGGTGGTGATCGATCGTGACGCGGGCGACGCGGGTGCCGCTCGCCGGATGGTTGAGCCCGCCAACGGCGTGGATCCGGTTTTCGGCCAAAGTCAGCTGAAAATCGTCGCTGGTCAGCGGATTGAACCGAGCCGGCGCCTGCCGATCGGCGACCTGGATATGGCCTGCGACCTCGAGCGCGCCGCGCCTTAGCTGCCAGCGGCCACCGCCCTCCGAAATCAGCAGCGGCACGTTGGCGAGATCGCCCGACAGGCCGGCATAGGGACCGGCGACGACGCCATTGCCGAACCGGCCGTCGAGGCTGGCGATATCGAGCCGGTTGATCCCGCTCGCCCCGCGCAGCCGGACCGCGAGCGCGGCGGCCGAGAAGCCGTCGACCCCAATGCGGAGCCGACCGGCGGCGATGCCGATCGGCGAGGAACCGAGCCGGCCGGCGAAGGACGGGGCGCGCAGCTCGCCGCCGCCCTGGAGACGGCCTCCTTGTCGCCAGAGCAAGGCGCGGCCGACCGGGCAAAGCGGCAGCCGCGCGCCCGCGAGACGCAGCGTCTGCACCCTCAGCGCGGAGAAAGCGGCGGTGACGCAGCCTTCGCCGATGACGAAGCCGCCCGGGCCAAAGCGTCCGCGCAGCGGCAGGACGAGCCCGCGCACCTCGCCGCCGCTGAACGGGCCGTCGAGGCTCAGCGTCGTTGCGAAGCCTGTGTCGCCATCCGGCGCCGCGGCGAAGCTCAGTTCGCCGAGCGCCAGCCGCGCGCCGCCGGCGAGGATCGGCGCGATCCGGCCGCGCCCGGTCAGCGCCGAACCGGGGCCCTGGCTGAGGCTGAAGCGCGCGTCGGGAAAGCCACCGCCGGACAGCGCAAGCTCGCCGTCCATGGCGAGCCTTCCCGCTGGCCAGGCAAAGCCAAGCCCGTCGCCGCCGGCGATGCGCAGCCGGGCGCCGCTATTGCTGTCGACGCGCAACCCGCTCAAGCGCAGCGAGCCTGCGCCGCCGCGGCTGATCAGCCGCACCGCGGCCTCGGCTTCGGCATTGTTGCGCCCCGCCGCGGTCAGGGCCCCGGCCAGGCGCGCGCCGATCGGCCCGAGCGGCGTCCCTTCGGCGGCGCGCAGTGCGGCGGCGAGATCCGCCAGCGCGCTATCCTCGATCCGGAGCCCGAACAGGTTCGCGCGCCCACTGAGCGCGACGCCGCCGTCGCGGAGCGACAGTGAATAGTCCCCGGCGAAGCGCGTCCGCACCGCGCGGACCATGCCCGCCGAAGCCGCGCCGGAGCTGATTTCGGCGCGGCCCCGGGTCGCCGCGGCATCGCCGTCGAACGTCAACCGCCCTTCGAGCGCGGCGAGCCGGTGCGGTCCGGTGCCAAACCCGACGGCGCGGAACGCGGCGGCGCCGCGCCAGGAATCGACCGCGGGCGCCAGCGTCGCATCGAGCGCGAGCAGCGGGCGCTCGACCGTCGCCGCGGCGCCGCAGTCCAGCTGACGCATCGCCACCGGGCCGCGGAAATTGGGACGAAGATCGTCGATCGCGACCACGACGCTGCCACGGGGACCGTCAAGCGCGCAGCGGCCGAGACGAAGCCGGTCGGCGGCGAGCGCGAGCTGCCCGCGGAAGCCGTCGGCGAGATTGCCGCGCCCGACGAGCGCAAGCGCCACCGGACCGGCCGGCGTGTCGAGCGCGATCGCCGCGTCGGCGACGTCGATCCGCTGATCGGGCAGCCGGAACGGCAGGCCGCTCGGCGGCGGCAGCAGCCGGTCGATCTGGCCGAGGCTCAGCCGGCCATCGGCGACGCGCCCGTAGAGCCGCACGCCGCGCGCGGTGATCAGGCCGACCTGCGGCCCGGTCAGGCCGAACCGGATCTGGACCTCGACCCGCCGGGCGACCGCGTCCGGCCGGCGCGGGTCGCCGATCACCAGATTCTCGAACACCTGAGTGCCGAGGCCGATCCTCTTGACCTGATAGCGCGCCTCGACCCCGCGGCGGGCGAGCTCGGCATCGATATAGTCCGAGGCGAGCCGGACCCGCATCGACCAGAGGATCGCCAGGACGATCGCCGCGGCGGCAAGCAGCACGAGCAGCGCGATGCGCAGCCATCGCAGCATGCGCCGGCGCCTGGCGCCCTCGATCTCCTGCGCGTTCACCTGCCGCCCAACCTCTGCGTCGCACCACCGTTCCCTATGTGCGTTTGCGTAACGACATGGTGCGGCTTAATCCAAACTTTATGGCCGACGCCTCCTCCGACGGCAGCGGACACCGCGCCCGCCTACGCCGCCGCCTGTTCGAGGGCGGCCCCGACGCCTTGCTCGACCATGAACTGGTCGAATATCTGCTCGCGCTCGCTTTGCCGCGGCGCGACACCAAGCCGCTGGCGAAGAAGCTGATCCGCGAATTCGGCGGCTATGGCGCATTGCTCGCCGCCGACCCGGAGGTGATCGCCCGGATCGGCGATGTCAGCGAAGGCGCGGTGGCCGCGCTCAAGATCGCCCAGGCCTCGGCGCTGCGGCTGCTCAAGGAAGAGATCAGGGACCGGCCGGTACTCGGCTCATGGCAGGCCCTGCTCGACTATCTGCGCGCCGACATGGCGCATCAGGGGATCGAGCGGGTCCGGGTGCTGTTCCTCGATGCCAAGAACCGGCTGATCCGCGACGAGCCGATGTGGGAGGGATCGGTCGACGAATCCGCGGTCTATATCCGCGAGGTGATGCGCCGCGCGCTCGATCTCCACGCCACCGCGATCATCGTCGTCCACAATCATCCGAGCGGCGACCCGGCGCCGAGCCAGCAGGATATCCGCCTGACCCGCGACCTCGCCGAGGCCGGGCGGCACCTCAACGTCATCCTTCACGATCATGTCATCATCGGCACCGCCGGCCATTCGAGCCTGCGCGCAATGGGTCTGATCTGATCTGCCTCGGCGAAACGAGTGTCTTTTCTTTCTGTAATAACAGAAATCCAATAAGCCGGGTCGCGAGTTGCGCCACGCCCTCCGCCTTTGCTAGGCGCCAATACAAAGTCACGGGAACCCGCCTTCATGATCCCTCGCTATGCGCGCGCGCCCATGACCGCGATCTGGGCGCCGGAAAACAAATATCGCATCTGGTTCGAGATCGAAGCGCATGCGCTCGACGCGATGGCCAGGCTCGGCGTGGTGCCGGCCGAAGCGGCAAGAAGGGTCTGGGACTGGTGGGCGACCGGCCCGGCGATCGACGTCGAGGCGATCGACACGATCGAGGCGGTGGTGAAGCACGACGTCATCGCCTTCCTGACCTGGGTCGCCGAGCAGGTCGGCCCGGAAGCACGCTTCCTCCATCAGGGGATGACCAGCTCCGACGTGCTCGACACCTGTCTCGCGGTGCAGCTCAAACAGGCCGCCGACCTGCTGATCGAGGATCTCGACGCGCTGCTCGCGGTGCTCGAGCGCCGCGCCTTCGAGCACAAATTGACGCCGACGATCGGCCGCAGCCACGGCATCCACGCCGAGCCGGTGACGTTCGGCCTCAAGCTCGCCCAGGCCCATGCGGAGTTCGCCCGGGCGAAACGCCGGGTGATCGCGGCGCGCGATGATGTCGCCACCTGCGCCATTTCCGGCGCGGTCGGCACCTTCGCCAATGTCGATCCCGCGGTCGAAGCCCATGTCGCCGAAAAAATGGGTCTCGCGATCGAACCGGCCTCGACCCAGATCATCCCGCGCGACCGTCATGCGATGTTCTTCGCCACTCTGGGCGTGGTCGCCGCGTCGGTGGAACGGCTGGCAACCGAAATCCGCCACCTCCAGCGCACCGAGGTGCTCGAGGCCGAGGAATATTTCGCGCCGGGGCAGAAAGGCAGCTCGGCCATGCCGCACAAGCGCAATCCGGTGCTGACCGAGAATCTCACCGGCCTGACGCGGATCGTGCGGTCCGCGGTGACCCCAGCGCTCGAAAATGTCGCTTTGTGGCACGAGCGCGACATCAGCCATTCGTCGGTCGAGCGCTATATCGCCCCCGACGCCACCGTGACCCTCGATTTCGCTCTGGCCCGGCTCACCCAAGTGATCGACAAGCTCCTCGTCTATCCCGAGCGGATGCAGAAGAATCTGGATCTGATGGGCGGGCTGGTCCATTCGCAGCGGGTGCTGCTCGCCTTGACCCAGGCCGGCGCCAGCCGCGAAGATGCCTACCGGATGGTCCAGCGCAACGCGATGAAGGTCTGGGAATCGGACGGCGCATTGAGCCTGCTCGACCTGCTCAAGGGCGATGCCGAAGTGACCGCTATGTTGTCGGTTGCCGAGATCGAGGATAAGTTCGACCTCGATTTTCACTACCGCCATGTCGACGCGATCTTCGCGCGGGTGTTCGACCGCGCGAATTAGCCTTTGCCCGTTCAGGGAGATCCCAGTGCCTGACCTCGCCGCTTTCCCGATCACCCGCCGCTGGCCGGCGCAGCATCCCGACCGGCTGCAGCTTTATTCGGCGCCGACCCCAAATGGGGTCAAGGTCTCGATCATGCTCGAGGAGACCGGCCTCCCTTACGAGCCGCATTTCATCAACATCTTCGAGAACCAGACCTGGACCGAGGACTTTCTGTCGCTCAACCCCAACGGCAAGATCCCGGCGATCGTCGATCCCGACGGCCCTGGCGGCCAGTCGTTCGGTCTGTTCGAATCGGGCGCGATCCTGCTTTACCTCGCCGACAAGACCGGCCGCTTCATCCCCGCCGATCCGGCGCGGCGCTACCAGACGATCCAGTGGGTGATGTTCCAGATGGGTGCGATCGGACCGATGTTCGGCCAGGTTGGCTTCTTCCACAAATTCGCCGGCAAGGACTATGAGGACAAGCGTCCGCGCGACCGCTACGCGGCGGAATCGAAACGGCTGCTCGGCGTGCTCGAAGCCCGGCTCGACGGCCGGCAATGGCTGATGGGCGACGATTATACGATCGCCGATATCGCCACCCTGGGCTGGGTCCGCAATCTGATCGGCCTTTACGACGCCGGCGCGCTGGTCGGCTATGACCGGCTCAAGAACGTACCTATCTGGCTCGAACGCGGGCTCGCGCGGCCGGCGGTGCAGCGCGGGCTTGAGATACCGAAACGGCCGGCCGGCTAGCGGCTATTCGCACCCTCATGCCAGCCTATGCTGGCATCCAAGCGACCCCATTGGGTGACCGACAAGCTGTCGGAAAGCGCCGGCGGGCTCAGGCGCCCAGCGCATTTTTGAGCTTCTGGAAAAAGCCCTTCGAAGCCGGGCATTCCTCGCCGGTCTCGGTGTCGCGGAACTGGGCGAGCAGCTCGCGCTGCTTGGGCGATAGCTTGGTCGGCGTTTCCACCTGGATTTCGATCACCATGTCGCCAAGGCCGCGGCCATTGACCGTCGGCATGCCCGCGCCGCGCTGCCGGAGCTGCTTGCCCGACTGGATTCCGGCCGGGATCTTGATCTCGTGCTTCTGCTTGTCGAGGCCGGGGACCTCGATACAGCCGCCCAGCGCCGCGGTGGTGAAGCTGACCGGGCAGCGCGCGAACAGGGTGGTGCCGTCGCGCTGGAAGATCGGATGCCGCGCGAGATGGACGAAGATGTAGAGATCGCCCGGCGGACCGCCGCGAATGCCGGCCTCGCCTTCGCCAGCAAGGCGGATGCGGGTGCCCTCGTCGACTCCCGCGGGAATATTGACCGACAGGGTCTTGCGCTTCTCGACCCGGCCTTCGCCGCGGCATGACGGACAGGGATCGGCGATCACCTCGCCGACGCCGCGACAGGTCGGGCAGGTCTGCTCGACGACGAAGAAGCCCTGGCGCGCACGGATCTGGCCGCGGCCGTTGCACATGTTGCACGCGCGCGCCGCGGTGCCCGGCTTGGCGCCCGATCCGGTGCAGGGCTCGCAACGCGCGGTGCTGTCGACATTGAGCTCGACCTCGCGGCCGGAAAAGGCGTCCTCGAGCCTGATCTCGAGATCGTAACGCAGGTCCGAGCCGCGCAGCACATTGCCGCGCCGGTCGCCGCGCCCGCCTTGCATGAACTCGCCGAAAATATTGTCGAAGATTTCGGAGAAGGAGCCGAAATCCTGGGCGCCGCCGGCATTGCCATTGCCCATGCCGCTGTTGCGGAAGGCGGCGTGGCCGAACCGGTCATAAGCGGCGCGCTTGTGCGGGTCCTTCAGGCAGTCATAGGCTTCGCTGATCGCCTTGAACCGGGCCTCGGCCTCGGTGCAGCCGCCGTTGCGGTCGGGATGGCATTCCATCGCGAGCTTACGATAGGCGGTCTTGATCGTCCGCTCGTCGGCGGTCCGCTCGACCTGCAACAGCTCGTAGAAATCGCTCTCAATCATGGCGACGTCGAGATCCCCCCAAGGAAGACGCCCGTCCCTCCGTTGCGGCGCGGAGGAACGGGCGCATCATTTCCCTAGCCCTTATTCTCTTCGTCGACTTCGGAGAATTCGGCGTCGACCACCTCCTCGGCCGCGGCTTCGTCCTCACCGCCGGCGGCGTCGGGCTGTGGCGAAGCCGCCGAAGCCTGCTCCTTCTCGTAGATCGCCTGACCGAGCTTCATCGCGACCTGCGCGAGCGCCTGGGCCTTTTGCGAGATGGTCTCGGTGTCGCCGCCTTCGACCGCGGTCTTGGCCTCTTGGACGGCGGCCTCGATCTCGCTCTTCAGCGCCGCATCGATCTTGTCGCCATGCTCCTCGAGCTGGCGCTCGGTCGAATGGATCAGGCTTTCGGCATTGTTCCTGGCCTCGGCCGATTCGCGCCGCTTCTTGTCCTCGTCGGCGAACTGCTCGGCTTCCTGGACCATCTTGTCGATGTCGGCATCGGACAGGCCGCCGGACGCCTGGATGCGGATCTGCTGCTCCTTGCCAGTGCCCTTGTCCTTGGCCGAGACGTTGACGATGCCGTTGGCGTCGATGTCGAAGGTGACCTCGACCTGCGGCACGCCGCGCGGCGCCGGCGGGATGCCGACCAGATCGAACTGGCCGAGCAATTTGTTGTCCGACGCCATCTCGCGCTCGCCCTGGAAGACGCGGATGGTGACCGCGTTCTGATTGTCCTCGGCGGTCGAGAAGGTCTGGGTCTTCTTGGTCGGGATCGTGGTGTTGCGGTCGATCATCCGGGTGAACACCCCGCCCAGCGTCTCGATGCCCAGCGACAGCGGCGTGACGTCGAGCAGGAGGACATCCTTGACCTCACCCTGCAGCACGCCGGCCTGGATCGCCGCGCCCATCGCGACCACCTCGTCCGGGTTGACGCCGGTGTGCGGCTCCTTGCCGAAGAACTCCTTCACCGTATCGCGGACCTTGGGCATGCGGGTCATGCCGCCGACCAGCACGACCTCGTCGATGTCGTCGGCCTTGACCCCGGCATCGGCGAGCGCCTTCTTGCACGGTTCGAGCGTGCGCTTGATCAGATCGGCGACGATCCGCTCGAGATCCGAACGATTGATCGCCTCGACGAGGTGGAGCGGGGTCGAGCTGCCGCCTTCCATCCGCGCGGTGATGAACGGCAGGTTGACCTCGGTGGTCTGCGCCGACGACAGCTCGATCTTGGCCTTCTCGGCCGCTTCCTTGAGCCGCTGCAGCGCCAGCCGGTCGTTGCGAAGGTCGATATTCTCCTTCGCCTTGAACTTGTCGGCAAGATAATCGACCAGCTTGGCGTCGAAATCCTCGCCGCCGAGAAAGGTGTCGCCGTTGGTCGATTTGACCTCGAACACGCCGTCGCCGATCTCGAGGATCGAGATGTCGAAGGTGCCGCCGCCGAGGTCGTAGACCGCGATCGTCTTGCCGTCCTGCTTCTCGAGCCCGTAAGCGAGCGCGGCCGCGGTCGGCTCGTTGATGATCCGAAGCACTTCGAGGCCGGCAATCTGGCCGGCATCCTTGGTCGCCTGGCGCTGGGCGTCGTTGAAATAGGCCGGGACGGTGATCACCGCCTGGCTGACGGTCTCGCCGAGATAGGCCTCGGCGGTTTCCTTCATCTTCTGCAGGATGAAGGCGGAAATCTGCGAAGGCGAATAATCCTTGCCGCCGGCCTGCACCCAGGCGTCGCCATTGGCGCCCTTGACGATGGTGTAGGGGACCAGCTCGGTATCCTTCTTGGTGATGGGATCGTCGAAGCGGCGGCCGATCAGGCGCTTGACCGCGAAGATCGTATTGTCCGGATTGGTCACCGCCTGGCGCTTGGCCGGCTGGCCCATCAGGCGCTCGCCATCCTTGGTGAACGCGACCACCGATGGAGTCGTGCGTGCGCCTTCCGCATTTTCGATGACCTTGGGCTTTCCGCCCTCCATTACGGCGACCGCGCTATTGGTGGTCCCGAGATCGATACCGATCACTCTCGTCATGGCTATCCTCTTATGCCCAAACAAAAAGCTGACGACCCGCGGCCCTCAGACAAGCGACGCGCAGGTTCCGACGCGATATAGGTGGCGATTCTGTTGCGACAAGAAGTGCGTCTGCCTAAGCCGTCTCCTCGCGTCTCGAGGATCCCTATGCGGCACAAGACCCTGCTTCTGGCCATTTGCCTCCTCACCTGCGCCTGCGAGCGCGATCCGGCCAGCCACGTCGCGCCCGCGGCAAGCCCGAGCATTCGGCTTCCGGCCGTGCCGGGACGCCCCGGCGCCGCTTATTTCGAGCTCAGGGGCGTGGGCGACCGCGGCGCCCTGCTTTCTGTCACGTCGCCGCAGGTCGGCCGCATCGAGATGCACGAGACGATGACCGCAGGGACGATGTCGTCGATGCGACCGATCGCGCGCGTGGCACCGGAGAATGGCGGGATCGTCTTCCGGCCGGGCGGGCGGCATCTCATGCTCTACGATGTGGATCCGCGGCTCGCGAGCGGCAGCGAAGCCATATTGGTGTTTCACTTCGAGCGGGGCGAACCGCTGCGCCGCGGCGCGGCGGTGCTTGCCGCCGGATCGCCCGGCGATCATGACGGCCACTGACGGGCGGCCGCTGACGCCGGGCGAACGCGACATCGTCGCGTCGCTGTTCGGCGCGGCGGTGGAGTGCGACGCGGTCCGCATCCACCGTCGCAAATGGTTTCCCTTCCAGCCCAAGCGCGCGGCGATGGCGCCCGACGGCCATCTCTGGCTGCATCCTTCGGGCAATCTGTGGAGCGAGGATTATTCGCGCGACCGGATCGGGCTGCAAGGCCTGTTCGCCCACGAAATGACCCATGTCTGGCAGGCGCAGCGGCGCGGCCGCTGGTATCTGGTGCTGATGCGCCACCCGTTCTGCCGTTACAGCTATGCCTACCGCCCGGGCTGGCCGCTCGAGCGCTACGGCCTCGAGCAGCAGGCCGAGATCGTCCGGCATGTCTTCCTGCTCAGGCAGGGCCACCCGGTCGTCGAGGCGCCGCGGCTCGACCAGCTCGAACGCCTGCTTCCGTTCGCACCGCCCTGAGCGTCCGAAACCGGCGCCGATCGGCCCAGACCGCTCGAATCCCGGCTGCCGCGTCGCCGATCTTCTGTTAAGCCGAAGCGATGCAGCTCGAGCCCAGCGCAGCGGATCAGGGGCAGCCGGCGGCCGGTTCGGAGCTGGTCGAGCGTCACGCGCTGTCGACCCGGATCTGGCACTGGATCAACGCGCTGGCCGTGTTCGTCATGCTGATGAGCGGGCTGATGATCTTCAACGCCCATCCCCGGCTCTATTGGGGCCAATATGGCGCCAATAGCGATCCGGCCTGGCTCGAGATCGGGTCGGCGCGCGATCGCGGCTATTTGCGGGTCGGATCGGTGCGGATCACCACCACCGGCTTTCTCGGCTACCGCACCGCCGCCAATGGGACGGTCAACCGCCGCGCCTTTCCAGGCTGGATGACGATCCCGTCCAACTACAGCCTGTCCGCGGGCCGGCGCTGGCATTTCGCCTTCGCCTGGATCCTCGTCCCCGCATTCCTCCTCTATCTGATCGCGATCCTGCTCAATCGGCACGCGGTGCGCGGCCTGACCCCGCGGCTCGGCGAATTGAGTCCGCGCCACCTCTGGCACGAGATCAGGGACCATGCGCGGCTCCGATTCCCGACCGGGCAGGCGGCGCTGCGCTACAACACGCTGCAGAAGCTGAGCTATTTCGCGGTGATCTTCATCCTGCTGCCGCTGATCATCCTCACCGGCCTCACCATGTCGCCGGCGATGGACGCGGCCTGGCCCTGGCTGCTCGACCTGTTCGGCGGACGCCAGTCGGCGCGTTCGATCCACTTCATCTGCGCCGCTCTGATCGCCGGCTTCATCCTCGTCCATCTGGTGATGGTCATGCTCGCCGGGCCGATCAACGAGATCCGCTCGATGATCACCGGCCGCTTCCGGCTGCCGCCGGAGCGGGAGTCGGCCGCATGATCAGCCGGCGCACCCTCATCGCCGGCGGCGCCGGCCTGCTGCTCGCCGGCTGCGACCGGCTCGACCGCAGCCCGGGCTTCCGCGGTCTGCTGCGCTCGGCCGAGGGGCTGACGATGCGCGCCCAGCGGCTGATCGTCGACCGCGACGCGCTCGCCCGCGAATTCACCGCCGCCGACCTGTCGCCGATCTTCCGCGCCAACGGCAATCAGGCGCCCCAATCCCCCGCCTATCGCGCGCTGGCCGCCGCAAATTTCGCCGACTGGCGGCTGACGATCGACGGCCTCGTGCGGCGCCCTTTGTCGCTCTCGCTGGCGCAGCTGATGCGCGCGCCGCGGCGGACCCAGATCACCCGTCACGATTGCGTCGAGGGCTGGTCTGCGATCGGCAAGTGGACCGGCGCGCGGCTCGCGCCGTTGCTCGACCTCGCCGGCCTGCGCGACGACGCCCGCTATCTCGTCTTCCACTGCATGGATGCGTTCGGGCCGCGGCCTTATTATGAGAGCGTGGATCTGATCGACGCCTTCCATCCGCAGACGATCCTCGCTTATGCGCTCAACGACCAAGCGCTGCCGATCCCGAACGGTGCGCCGCTGCGGCTGAGGGTCGAGCGCCAATTGGGTTACAAGCATGCCAAATATCTGCACCGGATCGAGGCGGTGGCGAGCCTTGCCGGGGTTCATGGCGGCCGCGGCGGCTATTGGGAGGATAGCAACGACTATGAATGGTATGCCGGCATCTGAAGCGCTAATTGCGAGCGGAAGGGGATTTGAACCATGGACGAGCGGCTCGACACTTTCCGGTCCTCGACGGTCGGCTGGCTGATCGGCACATTGGCCGGCTGGGGCACGATCGTGCTGCTGATCCTCGGCGTGGCGGCCGCCGCGCTGAATCTCGGCGGGCTCGGTTATTATCCGCTGCTCCTGTCCGGGATCGCGGTGGTCATTCTCCTCGTCAAATGGGTTCAGAATCTCGCCGCGACCTATGAGATCACCCCGGAACGGCTGATCATCCGCCGCGGCATCCTGATGAAGAGCATCGACGAGATCGAGCTTTACCGGATCAAGGATGTGCGGATCGACTTCTCGATCATCAACCAGATGGTCGGTCTGGGCACGGTCAGCATCTCCTCGAGCGACGAGACGACCCGCGCCGGCGACCTCGTCATTCCCCATATCGACAAGGCGCAGGAGCGGCGCGAGCAGCTTCGCCGGCTGGTCGACACCGCGCGCCAGCAGCGCCGGGTGCGCGAGATCGACATGGTCCACGAGGATATTTGAGCTTCACCGCCCAAGGTTGCGTGCCAGCCGTTCCTCGATGACGCGATAGGCGGTGCGGCCGCGCGGCGGATCATCGCCATTGCCGGTCGCAAAATAGGCGATGCCGACCCCGCGCGCCGGATCGACCCAGAGCCCCGAGCGCACGCCATAAGCGTCGCCGGCCTGGCCGAGCATCGGCCGGCCGCCGAACAGATCGTCGCGGCAGCCCTCGACCACGGTCGGCAGCAACTGGACGGCGAGGCCGTAGCCGCAATAGAAGCCGCTTTCGGTCTCGCCGTTGACGCCGTCGAACCGCCAGGCCGCTGTGGTCAGGGCGCGGATGCTCGCCGCGCTCAGGAACTGGTCGGCACCATGCCGCCCATGGTTGAGCAGCAGCCGGCCGATCACCGTCAGGTCGCGGACCGATACGCGCAGTCCGCCCTGCGGCGAGAACAGCGCGCCGTTGCTGCCGGGCCGGTAGCCGGCGAGATCGCAGGGGACACCCTCGGGCGCGAGCACCGGACAGGCCGGCGGCCGGCCGCCGAGATCGTCGCGGATCGCGGCACCCGCCGCGTCATAGAGCACGGCCGCGCGCGCCAGCTTCTCGGGGCTGCAGGTGGTCCAGTTGAAGCAGGCGTCGAGGCCGAGCGGGGCGAGTACCAGCGCCGCCATCAGCCGGTCGAACCGCTCATTCCCGACCCGCTCCATCACCGCGGCGATCACCGGGAAATTGAGGTTCGAATAACGGAAATAGACGCCGGGCGGATGGGCGGCGTCGAACGCCGCCGGAGCGGCGAGCGCCGTGCGCAGCTCGGTGCCGAGCGGGATCGCATAATCCACATTGTCGGTCAGCGACGAGCGGTGCGAGAGCAGCAGCCGGAGCGTGATCGGGCGGTCGGGATAAGCGGGATTGCGCAGGCTCCAGCCGAGATAGTCGGAGACGTCGCGGTCGAGATCGAGCTGTCCCCGCTCGACCATCCGCATCACGCCCAAGGCGACGACCAGCTTCGTGATCGAGGCGATCCGCACCGGATCGTCGATCGTCAGCGGGCGCCGGCGCGTCCGATCGGCCAGGCCATCGGCGCCGCTTGCGGTCAAGACATCGCGATCGAAGGTCGCCCAGGCATAAGCAACGCCGGCGGCCGGGCGGCCCAGCGATGGCGCACGCTCCGACATTGGTGCGCAACCGCCGATGACGATAATGAGAAGGGCCGGCAGGAGCGATCCGATGCGCACGGCCGCAATCGATCCTTTACTGGGCGGCGATATGCAAGCCGGATGTCAAAGCTGGACAAACGCATTGCCGCGCACCCGATCGGGGGCAAGCCCTACGACAAGATCGAGTTCGCCAGGTTCGATCATCATGGCACGCCGCTCTATGGCGTGGTCGGTCTCGACGAATCGCCGACCCGCGCTTCCACCGCCCTCGGCAAGGCATTCGCGCTTTACGGCGGCAAATGCTTCTACTGCCCGACCAAGTTCAAGCCGCAGCCGCTCGCCAATGACCCGGTGCGTGCGCACCGGGACCATGTCGTCGCCGCGAGCCAGGGTGGTAGCAGGCTGCTTCACAACCTGGTGATCGCGTGCGGGAAATGTGGTCGCGCCAAGGCCGACGACCCGATCCACGACTTTCGGCCGAAATCCGCCCGGGAATATCTCGAGGCACTCAACAAGCATCTCGAAGCCTGCCTGAGCAGAGCACCTGCGGAAGGGAGGGCCGACGTCAGTCCTTCTTCGCCACCCCGACCAGCGCCGGCCGCAGCAGCCGGTCCTTGATCGTGTAGCCCGACTGCATTTCCTGGACGATCGTGCCGGGCTCGGCGTCGGCGCTCGGCACCTCGATCATCGCCTGGTGGAAATGCGGGTCGAGCTTGGCGCCCATCGCCTCGATCCGGCTGATGCCGTGGCGCTGGAACACCGATTCGAGCTCACGCCCGGTCGCTTCGATGCCCGCGACCAGCCCCTTCATCCGCTCGTCGTCGCGCAGATCGGCGGGGATCGCGGACAAAGCGCGCTCGAGATTGTCCTTCACGCTCAGCATGTCACGGGCGAAGGCGGTCGCCGCATAACTGGCGGCGTTGACCTTCTCCTGCTCGAGCCGGCGGCGCACATTCTGGGTCTCGGCCTGGGCGTAGAGCACATGCTGACGGACCTCCTCGAGCTCCTTCTCGAGCTCGCCGAGGCGATCGAGATTGAGGTCGAGGACCGGCTCTTCGGCCGCCTGCTCCGCCTCATTCTCCTCGGTCTCTTCGGTGTTCGCTTCGTCGTTCATGCCAGCAATCTCGATAAGGCTTTCGCGGTGAAATCCACCATGGGGACCACCCGCGCATAGTTCAACCGGGTCGGGCCGATTACACCGACGACGCCGACCACCTTGCCGTCGCCGCCGCGATAGGGCGCGGCAATAACCGACGAGCCCGACAACGCGAACAGCTCATTCTCCGATCCAATAAAAATCTTCATCGCCTCGCCGTCGCGGGCGCGATCGAGCAGGCGGGCGATATCCTCCTTGCCTTCGAGCTCGCCGAGCAGCTGGCGGATGCGATCGAGATCGGCGGCGGCGCTGTCGTCGATCAGATTGGCCTGGCCGCGCACGATCAGCACCGGGCGGCGCGCGCTGTCCTCGGACCAGACTGCCAGCCCGCGCGCCACCAGCTCCTGGGCGGCGCGATCGAGCGCGGCGCGTCCGGCGCGGATCTCGGAGTCGAGCCGGGCCTGGGCCTCGCGCAGGGTCAGGCCCGCGAGCCGCGCGGTGACATAATTGCCGACTTCGAGCAGCATCGAGGGCGTCACCCCCGCGGGCAGATCGACGACCCGGTTCTCGACGCTGCCGTCGCTGCCGACCACCACCGCCACCGCCTGGTGCGCCGACAAAGGCACGAACGCGAGCTGCTTCAGCGCAGGCTCCTCCTTGGGCACCAGCACAATGCCGGCGCAGGCGGAGAGGCCCGACAGCGCCGCGGTGGTGTTGCTGATCGCTTCCTCGATCGGCCCGCCGCGGTCGATCAGCGCCTCGATCGCGGCCCGGTCCTCGGCGCGCGGCTCGGCGACCTGCATGATCGCATCGACGAACAGCCTGAGGCCGCTCTCGGTCGGAATCCGCCCCGCCGACGTGTGCGGCGCCGCGAGCAGCCCCGATTCCTCCAGATCCTGCATGACGTTGCGGATCGAGGCCGGCGAGAGGTTGAGGCCGGAGGTGCGCGAAATGGTCCGCGAGCCGACCGGGTGGCCGCTCTCCAGATAGGCCTCGACCACCGTGCGGAAGATATCGCGCGCGCGATCGCCCATCTCGCCGATGCTGCTCGCCATATTATCCGATGTAGTCAGCGGTTGGGTCCGATCAAATCCCCGATCGGCAGCAGGCCCGGGGCCTCGCGCAGCGCGCGGGCGAGCGCGGCATTTTCGGCATCGCGGCAGCCATAATAAAAAGCGAGCCGATCCTCGCCCCCGGCTCCGCTCCAGGTCACGGTCGCCGAGGGATGATCGGTGGCCTGCATTTGGCAGCGCGGATGGCCGGGCCCGATCGCTTCGGCGCCGCTCGGGCGATAGGGCGCAAGCCGCGCCACGAACGCCCGCCATTGTCCGGGGGTGACGGCGAAGCCGCGCTGACCCTCGACAGCGGTGAAGCGCCGCCCCTCGAACCGCCCGCTGCCATCGACGTTCACAACCACCCGATAGACCGGGCAGGCGCCGAAACAGGGGCCGGTCTCGTAGCTGATGCTCCGCACGCCGCCGCCCTCCGGCGGCGCGCTCGCGCAGGCCGGCGCGACCAGGAACACGGCGAGGAGCGCGATCACTTTCGTCTTCATTCCGGCGCGCTTCGCTCCGACCCGCTGAACCGGCGCTGTCCGGACGATCAACGCCGGCGGCCGAACCAGATCAGGCCGATGCCGACGACGGCCAGGACCGCGCCCCACAACACCCATTGCTGCATCCCGATCATGAAGCTTGAAGCCGGCCAGCGGACCAGCCCCAGGCCCTGCCCGATCCAGAGCAGACCCATCAGCAAGGCGAGAAAACCGATGATCGTCGCCAAGATCTTCATCCCGCGTCCTTTCCCGGCACGAGGCCAGAGTCTTTCCCGGCAAGAGGCCAGAGTCCGGACCCTAGCATGGCCGCCCGGCATTGGCTAAAGCCCGCCGCAAATCCTAAAGGAGATGATATGCGTCCCTCGGGCCGAGCGCCAGATCAGATGCGCGCGATTCAGATCGAGCCCGGCTTCACCCGCCATGCCGAGGGCAGCTGCCTGGTGAGCTTTGGCGACACCCGCGTGCTCTGCACCGCTTCGGTCGAGACCAATCTTCCCGCCTGGCTGCGCGGCAAGGGCCGCGGCTGGGTGACTGCGGAATATGGCATGCTGCCGCGCGCCACCCACACCCGCGGACGGCGCGAGGCCGCGGGCGGCAAGCAGAGCGGGCGCACCCAGGAGATCCAGCGGCTGATCGGCCGCGCGCTGCGCGCCGTGGTCGATCTGGAAGCGCTCGGCGAGCGCCAGGTGACGCTCGATTGCGACGTCATCCAGGCCGACGGCGGCACCCGCACCGCGGCGATTTCGGGCGCCTGGGTGGCGCTGCGGCTCGCCGTGAACGGGCTGATCGCCAGGCAGCAGATCGAGGCCGACCCGATTCGCCAGAAGGTCGCGGCGGTGAGCTGCGGCATCCATAACGGGGCGGCGGTGCTCGATCTCGATTATGCCGAAGACAGCGCCGCCGGCTGCGACGGCAATTTCGTGCTGACCGACGACGACAAGTTGATCGAGACCCAGATCACCGCCGAAGGCGAGTGTTTCGACGAGGAGGATCTGCTGCGGCTGCTGCGGCTGGCGCGGATCGGCTGCGCGGAGATTTTCGCGGCGCAGGACGCCGCCGTGCGCGCGGTGGCCGGCCGATGAGGAAGCTCGAGGCCGGCCGGCTGGTGATCGCCAGCCACAATCCGGGCAAGGTTGGCGAGATCGCCGATCTGCTCGGCCCCTATGGCGTCGAGCCGGTCTCGGCGACCGTGCTCGACCTGCCCGAGCCCGACGAGATCGGCACGACGTTCGTCGACAATGCCGACCTGAAGGCCCGCGCCGCCGCCGATCTTTCGGGGCTCCCGGCGCTCGCCGACGATAGTGGGCTCTGCGTCGAGGCGCTGGGCGACCGCCCCGGCATCTTTTCGGCACGCTGGGCGCTCGCCGATCCCCACGTCCCGCCCGAGGCCGGACCGGGCGCGCTGAGCGGCGCGCGCGATTTCGACTGGGCGATGCGCCGCGTCCATGACGAGCTGGAGGCGATCGGGCCCGAGGCGAGCCGCAACGCCCATTTCGTCTGCGCGCTGGCTCTGTGCTGGCCCGACGGTCACAGCGAATGGTTCGAGGGCCGGGTCGACGGCACTTTGGTCTGGCCGCCGCGCGGCGCCAACGGCTTCGGCTACGATCCGATCTTCGTCCCGGCCGGTCACGACCTGACCTTCGGCGAGATGGACCCGGACGAGAAGCACCGCATCAGCCACCGCGCCGACGCCTTCCGCAAGCTGGTCGCGGCCTTGCTGTGACCCAGGAGGGACTCGCCCTCTACGTCCACTGGCCGTTCTGCGTCTCCAAATGCCCCTATTGCGACTTCAACAGCCATGTCCGGGCCGAGGTCGATCAGGCGGCGTGGCGCGCGGCGCTGCTCGCCGATCTCGCGCATGAAGCGGCGCTGACCCCGGGCCGGACCCTGACCTCGATCTTCTTCGGCGGCGGCACTCCGTCGCTGATGCCGCCCGCCACGGTCGCCGCCCTGATCGAGGCCGCAGCGGCGCACTGGCGCTTTGCCGAGGATATCGAGATCACGCTCGAGGCGAATCCCTCGTCGGTCGAGGCCGCCCGCTTCGCCGCCCTCGCTTCGGCCGGAATCAACCGCGTCTCGCTCGGCCTGCAATCGCTCGACGACGCGCAGCTTCGCTTCCTCGGCCGCGCCCATGATGCCGACGAAGGGCTGATGGCGCTCGGCACGGCGCAGTCGGTGTTCGCCCGCGTCAGCTTCGACCTGATCTACGCCTTGCCCGGCCAGCAGGCAGCGGCGTGGGAGGCCGAGCTCGATCGGGCGCTCGGCTTCGGCACCGACCATCTGTCGCTCTATCAGCTCACCATCGAGCCGGGCACGCGGTTCGCGGCGATGGCCGCCAATGGTGCGCTCGTGCCCGCCGATCCCGATGAAAGCGCCGCGCTCTATGAGCTGACCGCAGCGATGACCGCTGATGCCGGGCTTCCCGCTTATGAAATCTCCAACCACGCCCGGCCGGGCGAGGAGAGCCGGCACAATCTCGCTTACTGGCGCTACCGCAACTATGCCGGCATCGGCCCCGGCGCTCACGGACGGCGGGACGGCATCGCGACCCGGCGCCACCGCAAACCCGAAAACTGGCTCGCCGCGACCGGACGCAACGGCCATGGCATTGCCGAGGAAGGCGAGATCGCGCCGGCCGCGCGCGGCGTCGAAGCGCTGCTGATGGGGCTGCGGCTCGCCGAGGGTGTCGATCTCGACCACATATCCAGGCTCGCCGGGCGCGACCCGGTCGACCGCGCCGCGGTGGATCGGCTCGCCGCTCAGGGGCTGCTGGCGCGCGACGGCGCGCGGCTGCGCGCGACCCCTGCCGGCATGCTTTTGCTCGATGCCCTGCTCGCCGAGATCGTCCTTTCGGCGGACGATCTCGCGCTCGTCAGTTGAAGCCGCGCGGCGCCGGCGACACCGTGCTGGCCCCCGTGGCGGTCACCTCACGCACTTCGAGCGCGCGTTCGGCGACCCCGTCGCGGCCGAACCGGAACGCGCCGTCGACGCCGGCAAAGCCCTCCGAATCGCGCAGCGCCCGATCGGGAAAGCGCCGCCCGATCGGCCAGTTGGCGGCGATCCGCACCGTCAGCAGCACCGCATCATAGCCCAGGCTCGCCAGCCGGAACGGATTGACGCCATAGCGCGCGCGATAGCGGGTGCGGAACGCTCCGAAATTGGCGTCCGAGGGCGCTGCGAACCAGGCGCCGCGCAGGCCGACATTGGCGCCGGGATTGGTTTCGGTGGCCCATAATTCGGTGCCGAGCAGCCGCGGCTGCGGCGAGGTGGCCCGCACCACCGGCATCGCCTGGAGCGCGGCCTGGACGGAGTCGGCGACCAGCACCGCGTCATGGCGTCCCTGGGCGTTCAGGCGCGTCGCCGCCGCGCGCAAATTCCCGGGCGTGCGGTCGTAGCTCTGCATGCCGACGAGATTGCCGCCCGCCGCCTCGACCGCGCGAGTCAGCGCCTGGCCGGTGCGCTGGCCATAGACGCCGGTCGGCACCAGTCCGCCGAAACGCTGCGCGCCCCGCGAACGGGCGAAGGCGACGACCCGGCCGATGGTCTGGTCGGGATTGACCCCCATGACGAACGCGCCGTCGCCGGCGACGCTGACGTCGTTTGAGAATGCGACCACGGGTACGTCGGCGCGGCGCGCCAGCGGCGCCACGACGCGCACGTCCTCGGCGAGCAGCGGGCCGAGGAACAGGCCGTTGCCGTCGGCAAGCGCCTCGTTGGCGACGACAGCGGCGCCGCGAGTGGTGTCGTAAGCGGTGATCCGGATCCGCTGGCCGCCGGTGTCGAGCAAGGCGAGATTGGCGGCATTGAGGATCGACCGGCCGAGCGCGGCATTGCCGCCGCTCAGCGGCACCAGCACCGCGACGCGGTTGCGGGTCTCGTCGGCGGGCAGCCGCGACGGCCCTTCCGGCCGAGTCGGCTCGGGCTCGGGCTCGGGCGGCGTTGGTGCCGGCCGCGAGCGCGGCACGCAGCCTGCGGCGGCAACAGCGAGCAGGAGCAAGCCTCCCAGCTTGAGCAACGACCGGCGTGCTTGCGGGCGATGCGGCTGCAATGCCATGACGATGCTCTCCATGAACGGCAAACTCGACCCCGGCCTCTATATCGTCGCGACCCCGATCGGCAATCTCTCCGATCTCGGTCCGCGCGCGGCGGCAATCCTGGCGACGGCCGATCTGATCGCCGCCGAGGACAGCCGGGTCACTGCCAAGCTGCTCCGCCATATCGGCGTCCGGACGCCGATGACCCCCTATCACGACCACAATGCCGAGCGGGTCCGGCCGGGGCTGGTCGCCCAAATGCAGGACAGAGCGGTCGCCCTGGTCTCCGACGCCGGAACGCCGTTGATCTCCGATCCGGGCTTCAAGCTGGTCCGCGACGCCCGCGCCGCCGGCATCCGGGTCACCACCATTCCCGGGCCGAGCGCGGCGATCGCCGCGCTGACCCTCGCCGGTCTTCCGACCGACCGCTTCGCTTTCTTCGGCTTCCTTCCGGCCAAGGGGGCGGCGCGCAAGGCGGCGATCGCCGAAGCCGCGGGCTTCGCCGGAACCCTGATCTTCTACGAGAGCGGCCCGCGACTCGGCGCGACGCTCGAAGCGCTCGGCGCCGGCCTCGGCGACCGCGAGGCGGCGGTCGCGCGCGAGATCAGCAAGGCGTTCGAAGAGACCATCACCGGCCGCCTGCCGGCGCTGGCCGACCGCTACCGCGACGCTCCGCCCAAAGGTGAGATCGTGGTCATCGTCGGCCCGCCGGCGGCCGCCGAAGCGGCGAGCGCGGTCGAGATCGATGCCGCGTTGCGCGATGCGCTGGGACGGCTGTCCGCGTCGCGCGCGGCAGCGGAGGTGGCGGCAAGGCTCGGCGTGCCCCGGCGCGCCGTCTACGAACGCGCTCAAGAGCTCAAATGAACCGGCGGCGCGCCGAGCGCGAAGGGCGCAAAGCGGAGCGCCTCGCGGCCTGGTGGCTGCGGCTCAAAGGCTGGCGGATCCTCGCGATCCGCGCCCGTACCCCGGTCGGCGAAGTCGATCTGGTCGCGCGGCGCGGCGGCACGCTCGCCTTCATCGAGGTCAAGGCGCGCGCCAGCGACGAAGCGGCCGGGCTGGCGCTCGACGATCATCGGCTGCGGCGGGTGGCGCGCGCCGCCGAGGCGCTGGCGGCGCGCTATGCCCGTCCGGGCGACGACATCCGGATCGACGCCTTGTTCATCGTGCCGCGCCGCTGGCCCCGGCACATGACGAATGTCTGGCATGGGTGACAGCGCGTCCCGGCGTCCCTAAGTCGGCGTCATGAGCCTGCGCGTCGCCGTCCAGATGGATCCGCTGGAGAGCATCAACATCTCCGGCGATTCGACTTTTGCGATCATGCTCGGCGCCCAGGCGCGCGGCCACCGCCTCCACCATTATGCCGCCGAGACGCTGAGCTATGCCGACGGACGGCTCCGCGCCGAGGCCCATCCGGTCATCGTCCAGCGCGTCGAGGGCGATCATTTCCGCTTCGGCGACCCGGCGATGCTCGATCTCGGCCGCGACGTCGACGTCGTGCTGATGCGCCAGGATCCGCCGTTCGACCTGGGCTATATCACCGCGACCCATCTGCTCGAGCGGATCCAGGACGAGACCCTGGTGGTCAACGATCCCGCCGCGGTCCGCAATTCGCCGGAAAAGGTGTGGGTGCTCGATTTCGCCCGCTACATGCCGCCGACCCTGGTCACCCGCTCGCTTGCCGTCGCGCGCGACTTCCTCGCCACCCATGGCGAGATCGTGGTCAAGCCGCTCCACGGCAATGGCGGCAAGGCGATCTTCAAGATCGGCCGCGGCGGCGAGAATCTCGCCTCTTTGATCGAGGTCTTCAACACCGCCTATCGCGAGCCGCACATGATCCAGGCCTTCGTTCCGAGCGTCGCCGAGGGCGACAAGCGGATCGTCCTGGTCGACGGCGCGGTGGTCGGCGCGGTCAACCGCATTCCGGGCGAAGGCGAGATCCGCTCGAACCTCGCGGTCGGCGGCAAGGCGGCCAAGACCGGGCTGACCGCGCGAGAGGAGGAAATCTGCGCCGCGCTCGGCCCCGAGCTCAGGCGGCGCGGCCTGCTGTTCGTCGGCATCGACGTCATCGGCGGCGAGTGGCTGACCGAGATCAACGTCACCTCCCCGACCGGCATCGTCGCGATCGATCGGTTCAACGGCACCGACACCCCGGCTCTGATCTGGGACGCGATCGAGGCGAAACTGGCGGGACGGTAGCGCCCAGGCACCGCGCCGCGCAACATAGAATTGACTATTTTAGCTAATCTAGCTATATTCCTGGCCAGGAGAAATCACAATCATGCCCGATGGCTCAATCACAAACCGCTCCGTCACCTCAACGGAATTTCAAACGCGGGCCGGCCTTTATCTCGAGCGCGCAGCGGTCGGGCCGGTGATCATCACCAAATATGATCGTCCTTCCAGGGTGGTCCTGGACTTCGAGGAGTACAACCGGCTTCAGGCGCTCGCCAAGGCCCGACCGACGCGGCGCGCAGTGAAGGCTGCGGAGCTGGCACCGGAGGAAATCGAGGCCATTGAGACCGCCGATTATTCGCATATCGATCCCGAACTCGGCCAGTTGATGGATTGAGCGTGGCCAAGCCTGCGCCGAAGGGCGGCCTGGTCATTCGTTATGATTATCTCTGGGTCTCGGAGGAGGCGCGCGGACGCGAAGAGGGCGCCAAGACCCGCCCCTGCGCCGTCGTGGTCGCGCTGCCGGGAACGGATCCCATCAGGGTGATCGTCTGCGGTATCACGCACAGGCCTCCCGACCGTGGGGATGACGGGATCGCGCTTCCTCTCGCGGTGAAGCGCTATCTCGGGCTCGACGATGAGCCGTCATGGGTGATCACGAGCGAGGTCAATATCGTCGACTGGGAAGACCCCGGCATCATTCCCGTGGAGCCGGGCAGCTGGGAATATGGCTACCTGCCGCCGTCGCTCGCCGAACAGGTCCGGGGGAAAGTGCTGGCCCACAGCAAGAGGAAAAAGCTCTCGGCAGTGGATCGCCCGAAGATCGAGAAGAGGCGGACCGCGAGACAAGCCCGGGAAAACTGACGCACGCCTCGGTGAACGCTCAGGCCCGTGGATGGGCGTTGCGATAGACGTCCATCAAATGCGCCGCGTCGACCGCGGTGTAGATCTGGGTCGAGGACAGGCTGGCATGGCCGAGCAGCTCCTGCAGCGAGCGCAGATCGGCGCCGCGCCCGAGCAGATGGGTGGCGAAGCTGTGGCGCAGCGCGTGCGGCGTGGTCCGTTCCGACAGGCCGAGCGCGCGCCGCGCCTTGCGCACCGCGCGGCGGACGATCTCGCCGCGCAGCGGACCGCCGCGGGCGCCGCGAAACAACGGCTCGTCGCGGCCGGGCGGATAGGGGCAGAGCGCGAGATATTGCTCGATCGACGCCTTGACCGGCGCCAGCAGCGGCACGATCCGGGTCTTGGCGCGCTTGCCGGTGACGCTGATCGCCTCGCCCAGCGGCAGCGCGGCGCCGGTGAGGCCGAGCGCCTCGGCGACGCGCAGCCCCGATCCGTAAAGCAGCATCAGCACCGCGAGGTCGCGCGCCGCGATCCACGGCAGAGCGGCGTCCTCGGCCGCTTCCTCGGCGAGCGCGACGGCTTCGTCGGGCGAGATCGGCCGGGGCACGCTGCGCGGCTTTTTCGGCCCGCGCAGCCGCAGCGGCGAGGCCTGCTGCCCCTGCTCGTGGGCGGCGAAAGCGAGGAAGCCACGCAGCGCCGAAAGCTCGCGCGCCGCCGAGGCATTGGCGAGCCCGGCCGCCCGCCGGCGGGTCAGATAGGCGCGCAGATCCGCCGGCCGCAGCGCCAGCAAGGCGGTGCCATCGACCGCGCCGCCGAGATGCTCGCCGAGGAAGGCGATCAGCCGATGCGCGGTCGCGGTGTAGGCGCGGACGGTATGCTCCGAGCGGCGGCGCTCGCGGGACAGATGATCGTGCCAGCGCAAGGCGAGCGCGCTTGCCGGATGGGACAGGCCGGGAGCCTCTTGCGGGCTCAGTCGGTCAGCCAACGGCTCATGCAGCGGGTCAGCACCCGGCCGAGGAACAGCAGCAGCTCGGAACCGTGGCGGGTATCGAAATGCTGCGCGCTGCGCTGGCCGAGCGCGAGCAGCCCGCACGGCAGCGGCGGCTCGCCGGTGAGGCGAATCAGCGCCTCGGCGCGTATCAGCTCGCAGGCCGGGCCGAACAGAGGATGGCCGCGTTCGACGCCGCGCAGCAGCACCCCGTCAAAGCCCTGGACGGTGCGCTCGATCAGCCGTGGATTGACGAACTGGAGCCCGGAGGAATCGGCGCGCACCCCGGTGCTGCCCGCCCACAGCGCGACCGCGACCGAATCGAGCCCCAATATCTGCGGCCATTCCTGGGTGACGACGTGGAGCAGATGGTCGAGCCCCTCGGCATCGATCGCCGCGAGCGCCGCTTCGTGGATCGAGGCGACCGCGCCCGAATGGCCGCGGGCGAAGGCGATGAGGTCCTGATTGGCCTCCTCCGCCGCCGCGACCCGCGCCCGCAAATTGGCGAGCGCATGATCCCCGAAGCTGATGATCCTTCCCATGGCCGAAGACTAACCCGGATATGGTTAAGAAGCGATGGCAAAAGACTCCTGGTTGCGAAGGGAAACCTACACAATTTTCGCGTCGGCTGGACCCCGGCCTTCGCTGGGGAACGAATCCTGCGTCTCGTGCATCACAGCGCCGGTTCGTGTCCCGGCGGAGGCCGGGACCCAGCCTCGGGTCGCGGCCGACGGCACCGACCTAAGCGATCTTCTGGCCGGTCTTCTCCCAATCGGCGAGGAATGCCTTGAGCCCGTTGTCGGTCAGCGGATGCTTGAACAATTGCCGGATCACCGACGGCGGCGCGGTCATCACGTCGGCGCCGAGCTTGGCCGCGTCGTGGACGTGGATCGGATTGCGGACGCTGGCGACCAGGATCTGGGTCGGGAAATCGTAATTGTCGTAGATCAGCCGGATGTCGGCGATCAGCTCCATTCCCGGATAGCCGACATCGTCGTGGCGGCCGACGAAGGGCGAGATGAAGGTCGCGCCGGCCTTGGCCGCGAGCAGCGCCTGATTGGCCGAAAAGCACAGGGTGACGTTGACCATCGTCCCGTCGGCGGTGAGTTTGCGGCAGGTCTTGAGCCCGTCGATCGTCAGCGGCACCTTGACCGCGATATTGTCGGCGATCCGGCGCAGCACCTCGGCCTCGCGCATCATCGCGTCATGTTCGGTCGCCACCACCTCGGCCGAGACCGGACCGGCGACGATCCCGCAAATCTCCTTGACCACCTCGAGGAAGTCGCGGCCGGCCTTGTGGACCAGCGACGGGTTGGTGGTGACGCCGTCGAGCAGGCCGGTTTCGGCCAGGTCGCGAATCTCGGCGGTGTCGGCGGTGTCGACGAAGAATTTCATGGAATCGTCCCGGGGGCAGGCATTGACCGCACCCCGCTTAGCGTGGGACCGACCGGCTCCGCAATTGCCGGGGGAATGAAATGACGCGCTGGCTCGCTTTGCTGCTGCTCGCCTTCGCTGGCCCGGCACGCTGATGACCGGCAGCGAGTGACCGCGGCTTCCCAATCGGGCCTGCATCGCGCGATCTGGGCGATCGCGCTGCCGTCGATGCTGACCAACCTCGCCACCGCCTTGTTCGGCCTCGCCGATCTCTGGGTGATCGGACAGCTCGGCGATGCGGAGGCACAGGCCGGCGTCGAGATCGGCGCCAAGTTCATGCTCGGCCTGCTGGTGATCTTCAACTTCCTGCGCACCGGCACCATCGCCCTCACCGCCCAGGCCGCCGGCCGCGGCGACGATCCGGCGCAGGCCGCGACCCTGGTCCGCGCCGCCGGGCTCGCTTTGCTGATCGGCGCCGTCCTGCTGCTGCTGATGCCGCTCGCGATTCCCGCCGGGCTTGAGCTGCTCCACGCCCGCGACGCGGTCGCCGCCGAGGCGCAGACCTATGTCGGCATCCGCTATTGGGGCGGCGCCTTCTGGCTGCTCAACGCGGTCTTCGTCGGCTGGCTGATCGGGCGCCGCCGGGTGCGCGCGGTGCTGGCGATCGAGGTCGCCGCCAATATCATCCATATCGCGCTCGATGTCGCGTTCGTCCTCGGCCTCGGCTGGGGCGTCGCCGGGGTCGCCGCGGCGACCCTGATCTCCGAAGGCGGCAAGCTGCTCGCGGTGATCGCCGTCGCCGCGCGCGAGGAGCCCGCCGCGCGCGCGCTCGACCTCGCCCGGCGCCGCGCCACCTGGAACGCCGAGGCGATGGGCGCGCTGATCCGGCTCAACCGCGACCTGTTCCTGCGCACCGCCCTGCTCACCGCCGCGATCCTGGCGCTGACCCGCGCCGGCGCGTTCGGTGGACCCTTGGTGCTCGCCGCCAACGGCATCCTCTATCAATTGTTCATCCTCTCGGCGCTGATCCTCGACGGTTTCGAGAGCGCGGCGCAGGTGCTCTGCGCCGAAGCCGTCGGGGCGCGCGACCGCACCCGCTTCGATCGGCTGGTCCGGGCACTTTTGCTCTGGGGGCTCGGCTTCGGCGCGCTCGTCACTTTGCTCTACGGCGTCGCCGGCGCGCCGTTCGCCGCCAGCTTCAGCAACGATCCCGCGGTGATCGCGACCACCCTCGCTTATTTCCCGTGGGCGGTGCCGCTGCCGCTGCTCGGCGTCACCGCTTATGTGTTCGACGGCATCTATATCGGCGCGACCTGGACCCGGGCCTTGCTGCTGACGATGCTCGCGGCGTGCGCGCTCTACGCCGCTCTGCTGGTCGCCGCCCCGTATGGCAATCACGGCCTGTGGTTCGCGTTCAGCCTGTTCCTGGTGGCGCGCGCCGCCGGCCAGGCGGCTTTGCTGCCGCGCCTGAAAGCCCTTACCTTCGCGGCCGCTGCTTCGCCGAGATCGATTTGATCACCAGCCGTGGCGGTGCCGCCGGATCGATCGGCGGGCTGGCGATCGCCAGCGCCTCGGCGATCAAAGCGTCGGCGCGCGGGTCGTCGAGGCTCGCGACGCTCACCGCCGGGACATGCCGCACCCGACTACCGGCGCCCTTGAGCAAATTGTGCGGGTCGGCGAGTTCGATCCCGCGCATGAAGAACAGGTTGATCCAGCGCGGATAGAGCGCGATCGACAGCACCACGCCGCCGGCCCGGTCGCCGGCGGAGAAGCCGATCGCGAGCGCGTTGTAATTGTCATAGACGAGGATGGTCGCGCCCGGGACGCGGACGCGCAGCCGTGCGAGCAAAGCCCGGGCATTGGCCGCGATCTCCGGCGAGAATTTGTCGATGAAGCCGTCGAGCTGGCGCTCCGCGTCGTCCATCTTTCCGTCCGATCAGCCGGCGATGGCCTCGAAATGCACGACCTCGGGCTCGAGTTCGAGCAGATAATCGGGATCGAAGTCGTAATATTTGGCGCGCTTGAGGTCGGCGCCGGCGAAGCGCCGGATCGCGGCCTCTTCCTCCCACAAGGTGAACATCTCGACATGGACGATGTCGCCGTCGCGGCGCGACAGGCACCAGGCGCCGCGATTGCCCTCGGTCGCGCGATAATCGGGCAGGCCGATCCCGGCCATCGGCCGGGGATAGTCGGCGCTTTTCGAGGCGGGCACGCGGCCGTGCCAGCGGCGGGCGATCATCGTCGGTCCTCCCGCCTTCCGGAATAGCGCCGAATGGCGACGGGGGCGAGCGGGATGAACTGCGTTCGCCTGCTCAACGCCGCGCTCGGACCGCTCGATTGTCGGGTGCTGCAAGGCATGGCGGTCGAGCCGGTTCTATCCTGCTTTCCAGCGTCCACTTTGCGCCCATTCCCGTCGTCCAGTGCGTGATTCCCACTGACTTAAACACGACCTCGCTCTAAAATCAGATGTGAGCGTCCGACAACGAGGGTTCCAATCTTAGCTACACGGAGCTGCGCGGGAAGACAGCTGCGATAGCCGCATCGATCTAACTTCGCTCAATCGTCTGTAGACTCTACTTTAGACACCCAGACGCTTTTCAAGCGACCGGTCGACGTGGTGACATTACGGCCCGTTAAACGAATTGCGCCTTTCCGATCACCGCGCTCGATGGCATTTGATCGCAAGCTGCTCGTGATTAGATTGATGTTACTCCTGGTTCGAGCG
>Ga0187894_10000093_pt1 | contig 111922 bp, 90 predicted proteins | sample GBC1701081metaG_FD_136650 | JGI IMG/M metagenome (GOLD analysis project Ga0187894, IMG submission 136650) | White microbial mat communities from a lava cave in the Kipuka Kanohina Cave System on the Island of Hawaii, USA - GBC170108-1 metaG ... | reverse complement strand
TCGTCGCCGCCGGCGGCGCGAACGAGGTCGACGCGCTCGCGGCTGCCGACGGCGCCGACGTCGTCGAGCTGCGCGCCGACTTGTTCGACGATCCGACTCCCGAAGCGATCACCGCCGCGCTCGAACGGCTGCGGCGTGCCGGCCGGCCCGTCATCCTCACGGCGCGCGCCGCGAGCGAGGGCGGGCGGGCGATGCCCGAAGACCGCCGGGCGGCGATCTACGAAGCCGGCCTCCCGCTCGCGGATGCGATCGACGTCGAGATCGCGTCGACCGCCCTCGCCGCCTCGCTGATCCCGCGCGCCAAGACCGTGGGCCGTCTCGTGCTGCTCTCGACCCACGAGTTCACGACGACGCCGGCGGCGGGCGAGCTCCTGGCACGCGCCGACCGCGCGCTCGCCGCGGGTGCCGACGTGGCGAAGATCGCCACGCACGCCACGACGCTCGCCGAGCTGCGGACGCTCATCGACGTCACGCGCGCCGCAGCCCCGCGCCCGATCGTCACGCTCGCGATGGGACCGATGGGACCGCTCTCGCGCTTCGTCCTCTCGGCCGCGGGCTCGCTCCTCACCTACGCGTCGGTCGGCGATCCGACGGCGCCGGGCCAGATGCCCATCGCGGAGCTGGCTGCGCTCGTGCGCCGACTGTTCCCCACCTGAGTCAGCCCGAATTGAGCGCGTCGATCATGTCAACGCGCTGACGAGCGGCCGCGGCATGCGCCTTGCTGCCCACGCGCGCATGCTGAATCGTGTCGCCGCCATCGCCGCCATCGTCGCATGGGCCGCCGCCGCGCACGCCCTCACGCTCGAGAGCCCGCGCATCGAGGCCACGCTGCTGGGGAGCAGCAAGGATCCGTTTCGCATTCGCGGTCGTCTCGTCGGCGCCGACCCGATGGCGATCGTCGGCGGTCCCGTCACGCTGCGCTTCGGCGCGCTCAAGGTGGACATCCCTGCAGGCGGATTCCGCCGCCGCAAGAGCGTCTACGCGTGGCGCAGCTACCTGCTCGGAGTCAAGAAGGTGACGATCAACGCCAAGAAGGCGACTCTCGACGTCGTCGGCGGAGGCGTCGAGCTCGGAACCCTTCCCAGCCCGGTGATGTTCGCGCTCGCCATGCCCGAGGCGGTCGCCTGCGGGCGCATCATCTGGAGCGGCGAGCAGACCGTGCCCGCGCGCGGGGGAAAGCACGGCACCAAGAAGATCGCGACCGGTCCGCTCGCGCCGTGTGCGCCGGCGGCGGACGGCGCGGACCACGTGCCGCCGCAGATCCTGGTCACGAGTCCGACGTCGGCCGACGGGACGACGACGGCGACGCCGACCATCACGCTGGGCGGCGTGGCGCTCGACAACGTGGCCGTCGCCGGCCTCACGTGGTCGAGTGACCGCGGCGGCGGCGCATCGTTCGCGGCGAGCGCGGACTGGACGGTCGTGGACGTTCCGCTGCAACCGGGCGACAACCGGATCACCGTCGAGGCGACCGATGCGAGCGGCAACATGGCGAGCGACACGCTCGACGTCACCTACAACACGAACGGTATCGTGTTCGACGGCGTGCCGATCGCGGAGCCCGACGCCCTCGCGGTCAGCGCGGTGACCGAGATCGCGGTGCGGCAGGCGATCGTCTCGAACCCCGACCTCGACCCGGCGACCGTCCAGCTCGAGAGCGTCGACGGCGACGCACCGAGCCCCGTCATGCCACTGCGGGACGACGGCGTGCTCGAGGGCGGCGACAAGATCGCCGCCGACGGTGTCCACACCGGGCTCACGACGCTGCCGGGATCGGCGGCCGGCGCCCTCCAGCACTTCCGCGTCTCGGCGCGCACGCTGTCGCACCCCGAGCTGGTCGCGTGGTCGCCCGTGCTGTCGCTCGCGACGGTCGACCGTGTGACGCAGGCGCAGCTCGGCGCGGCGATCAAGCTCGCGAACGACGCCCGCACTCTGCGCGACAACCTCACGGCGCACGGCGCGTCGCCGGACACGATGCTCGAGCAGATCGTGAACCTCGCGTTCGTGAACGGTGCCCGAGCGGCCGGGCCCTCCGACGGCGGTCTCGGTGCCTGGTGGCTCGATCAGAACGGCATCCTGGGCGGCGTCCTCGCCTACGACGAAACGACGCGTCGCGGAGGTCGTGCCGCGCCGTCCACGATCGCGCCGCGCCCGGACCCACAGCCGCGCAGCCTCGCGAATCCCGCGGCGCAGGGCCCGGCAGGCGTCGGCAGCCGTCGGTCGCTCATCCTCGCACCCTACTTCGAGGGCGAGGAGCCGCTCGCGGTGCAGACCCTCCTCCTCGGCTCGGTCTGCCCGCAGTTCCAGGTCGAGTCGCACATGGGCACGACCGCCACCCTCGAGCATTTTCAGCACCTCGAGGACTACGGCGTCATCGCCGTCGCCTCGCATGGCGATGCGCTCTTCGGCGGACTCGGCGACGCATACCAGCCGGAGTGGCAATGGGGCTCGACCGGTGCGCAAGCGACCGTCCTGACGGGCACGACGCTCACGACGGAGAATCGCGCGACGTGGGAGCGCGATCTGCGACTCGGCCGCCTGGCCGTGTTCCCCGACGGCGTCGCGGCCATTCTTCCGTCGTTCGTCACGACCTACAGCATTCGGCTCCCCGCGAGCCTCGTCTACATGGGCGCCTGTCGCAGCTCGGCGAATCCTACCCTGTCGAGCGCCTTCTTCGGGCGCGGTGCCGCGACCTACCTCGGATACGACGGCTACGTGACGTCGGCATTCGCAAGCGACGTCGGCACGGACCTCTTCACGCAGCTCCTCGCGGGAAAGAGCGCGGCCGAAGCGTTCACGCCCGGCCAGAGCGACGGGGCGACGCCCCCGGCGACGTTCACCATGGTCGGCCAGCCGGACACCAGCCTCACGGCGACGCCGATCGTCAACGGCAGCTTCGAGATCGCGAGCGGGTTCGAGGCCAGCGTCGCCGGCTTCACCGTCACGGGCGATGGCCGAATCGTCGGCGAGCTCGGTTCCACGCTGCCCACCGACGGCACGCGCATGGCGCTCGTCTCGACCGGCCTCGGCTTCACGACCGAGTCCGGCACCTTCGCCCAGCCCGTCTGCCTGCCGGCGCTGCCGCCGGGTGCGACCACGCTGACGCTCACGTACGACTGGAACTTCTTCTCCGAGGAGTTCCTCGAGTACTGCGGGAGCCAGTTCCAGGACAGCTTCGTCGTCCAGTTCGGCGCGAACCTCCTGCAATCGACCAAGATCGACGACCTGTGCGCCAGCGTCACGCCCGCCGACGTGAGCTTCGACAAGGGCGACGTCTACATGACGGGATGGCGCACGCAGTCGATCGACGTCACCGCGTTCGCGGGCCAGGTCGACGTCCTCAGCTTCGCCGCCAAGGACGTGGGCGACAGCATCTACGACTCGGCGATCCTCGTCGACCACGTGCGCCTCGTGGTGCAGTAGCTACTCATCCCCACCACGCACGGGACGGCGCGTGGCCTTCTTCTCGGCCTGCGCGCGCTTGCCGGCGAGCATCTTCTCCTTCGCACGTCGCGACCGCTTGCGCTTCTGGCGGCGGATGCGCTCGCGTTCCTGCTCGGCGGCGCTCGCGACACCGAGACGCCGGGTTTCGATCTTCTCGCACAGGAGTCGCCGCGCGAGGAATCGGTTCATGCCCTGCGAGCGACTCTCCTGGCACTTGACGGCGACGTCCGACGGCGGATGGCGCAGGACGACGCACGTCGCGACCTTGTTGACGTTCTGCCCGCCCCGTCCACCCGATCGCACGAAGGTCTCCTCGAGCTCGCTCTCGCGGATCCCCAGGGCTTCCATGCGGGCTGCGAGCGCGCGGACCTTGTCGGGACTCACCGGAAACATCGGCGTGCGCTCGAAGGTACACGAGCGCCGCCCCGTGTGCAGCCGGCCGGGTCAGCTCCCGGGGACGATCTTGTAGACCTCGCCCTGGCCGTCGACGCCCCCGCCGTAGTCGACGACGTAGAGCTCGCCCCGTGCGTCCTCGCCGAACGAGCTGACGCCGCCGATCGAGAGACCGCCACCCGGCGCGACGTCCGACGTGCGATCGTCCAGGTTCTGCGCCGCGCCGCCCGACACACCCTTGAAGGTGCGGATGAACGCCGAGCAGATGTCGGAGTAGAAGTACGTGCCGGCGAGGTCGGGCATCGCGCAGCCGCGATAGACGTAGCCGCCGGTGATCGAGCAGCCCTGGCCGTGGTCGTATTCGAGGACCGGGAACGTGAAGCCGGTCGGCGGGCTCGGACACATCGTCGCCGGCGGCTCGGGCTCGTGGCACAGCGTGCCCTCGAAGATGTCCCACCCGTAATTCTCGCCGCCGGTGCTCGACGCCGGCTGCACGTCGACCTCCTCACGGGCGCCCTGCCCGACGTCGGCGATGTAGAGGTCGCCGGTGCCCCGGTCGAAGCTGATGCGCCACGGATTGCGGACCCCATACGCCCAGATCTCCGGCAGCGCGGGCGGCGCGCCGACGAACGGGTTCGACGGCGGGATCGTGTACGTCGCGGCATTCACGTCGATGCGCATGATCTTGCCGAGCAGCCGCGTGAGATCCTGTCCCGTCTCCTCCGGATCGTCGCCGCCGCCGCCGTCGCCCATCGCGAAGTAGAGGTAGCCGTCGGGCCCGAACAGGACGAGGCCGCCGTTGTGGTTCGACGCGAAATCCTCGGTCGAGATGACGAGCGTGCCGGTCGTGTTGGCGACGTCGGGGTTCGCGCTCACCGTGTAGCGCCGCACCTCGGGCAATCCGCCGTTGTTCGTGTAGCTCAGGTAGAAGATGCCGCTCGTCTCGTAGTCCGGCGCGAACGCCATGCTGAGGAGCCCCTGCTCGCCGCAGCACGTCACGTCGCCGGTCACGTCGATGAAGGGGGTCGGCAGGGGCGTGCCGTTCTTCACGATGCGGACGACGCCGTCCTGCTCGACGATGAAGATCCGGTTCGGATCGAGCGGCGGCGCGGTGACGTAGACGGGTCGGTCGAGCCCGGACGCGACGCGGACGCTGCCGAGCGCCGTCCCCGACACGGTGGGCACGCCGTCGCACACCGCGGACGTGTTCTCGAGCGCGCACGTCGACGAGCAGCCGTCGCCGTCGTTGGTGTTGCCGTCGTCGCATTCCTCCGTGCCCTCGGCGACGCCGTTGCCGCACGTCGGCGGGGGCGGCACCGCGCAGTCGGCCGGCGCGGACGCCGCCGCCGCGCGGAGCTTGTCGGTGCGATTGTCGAGGAACGTCGTCGCGTCGAAGCGCGCGCACCACGTGTCGGCGCCAATCGTGAAGCGGACGTCGATCGGCCCCGTCTGCGAGCCGGCGACGGCGTAGCCCCAGGTGCTGCCCTTGCCGGCGATCGTGAGCGAACCCCCGTTGGACCCACCTTTGAAAGCGACCTTGCGGATGCCGACGCCGCCGGAGCGGTCGCTCCACTTGTACCCCTTTGCGCCGGGCGGCGTGCCGAGACCCACCCAGAGATTCTGATCGAGCGGGACGATCCCGCTCGTGCCGTCGCCCGCGCCGCGACCCACGATCTCGAGCGTCGCGCCGCCGCCGCGCGGGTCGCCGCCGGCCGTCGGGTCGATCCCGAGGTCGCGCGTCGCCTTGAAGCGGACCGTGCGGCGTGTTGCGTCGCCCTGCCGATCCTTCAGCACGAGCTTGTCGCCGGCGACCGGATGATCGGCGCCCAGGGCGGTGGTGGCAACGAAGAGCACGAGAGCGACGGTCGTACGCACGAGAAGGCCCTCCTTCTTGTGAGATATCGCGGCGTGCGCGCCGCCGTCAACGGAATTTTCGCGCGCCGCGGCGGCTATCTTCCCGCGCGGCGTCGCGATAAGGGGCCGTCATGTCGCGCGCGGCGCTCGTCGGGATCGCCATGCTGGCGATCGCCGCCGGCGCGTGGCTCGCCGGCGTACCGTCGCACCGCGACGCGCCGCCCCAGGAGCCGCCGCACACGCGCCACCTCGAGCCCGACGGATCGCCCATCTACACCAATCGTCTCGCAACCGAGCGGAGTCCCTACCTGCGGCAGCACGCACACAATCCCGTCGATTGGTATCCGTGGGGCGAGGAAGCGTTCGCGAAGGCGCGCGCGGAGAACAAACCGATCCTCCTCTCGGTCGGCTACTCCACCTGTCATTGGTGCCACGTGATGGAGGAGGAGTCGTTCGAGGACGAGGAGATCGCGGCGTACATGAACGCCCGCTACGTGGCGATCAAGGTCGACCGCGAGGAACGACCCGACGTCGACGCCGTCTACATGAACGCGGTGCAGCTCATGACGCACGGGGGCGGCGGCTGGCCGATGACGGTGTGGCTGACGCCCGATCGCCGGCCGTTCTACGGCGGCACCTACTTCCCGCCGCGCGCCGGGGCGCGCGGCATGCGGGTGGGTTTCCTCGAGCTGCTGCAGCGTCTCGCCGATCAGTACGCGAAGGATCCGAACCAGGTCGAGAACGCCGCGAGCGACGTCGCGGGGCGCCTCGAGACGTTGGCGGCCGCGCCTGGTGACGCCGGCGCACCGGACGCGCGCACGCTGGCCGCGGCCTACGGCGAGACCGCGCCGACGTTCGATGCGGACCACGGCGGCTTCGGGTCGCGCCCGAAGTTCCCTCGCCCGGCGCAGCTCCAGCTCCTGCTCCGCCACTACCGTCGGACCGGTGACGCGACGGCCCTCGCCATGGTCGTGCGCACGCTCGACGCGATGGCGATCGGCGGCATCCACGACCACGTCGGCGGCGGGTTCCACCGCTACGCCACCGATGAGGCCTGGCGCGTGCCGCACTTCGAGAAGATGTTGTACGACAACGCGCTCATTGCGGTCGCGTACCTCGAGGGCTGGCAGGCGACCGGACGCGACGACTACGCCGACGTCGCACGCACGACCCTCGCCTATCTCGAGCGCGACATGCAGGCGCCCGGCGGCGGCTTCTTCGCGGCGAGCGACGCCGACAGCGACGGCGCGGAGGGGAAGTACTTCCTGTGGACGGCGCCCGAGGTCGCCGCGGTGGTCGGCCCCGAGCGGGCGCGCCTGGTGACGACCTACTTCGACGTCCACGACGCCCCGACGACCCTCGCGACGCCAACCCCCCTCGGCGAAGTCGCGGGCGCGCACCGAACACATATAGAGGAGGCGTATCGCGAGATCGCCGAGGCACGCCGCCTCCTGCTGGGCGCCCGCTCGCGCCGTGTCGCCCCGCACGTCGACCGCAAGGTGGTCGTCGGGTGGAACGGCCTCGCCGTCTCGGCCTTCGCACGCGCCGGGGCTGCGCTCGGCGATCCCCACGCGACCGACGTCGCGCGGCGGACCGCGCAGACGCTGCTGGACGCGCGACGCGACGGTCGTCTTCCCCGCTACCTCATCGACGGTGACGCACGGGGCGAGGGATTCCTCGACGACCATGCCTTCCTGATCGCGGGACTGCTCGACCTCTTCGAGGCGACCTCCGACCCACGCTGGCTCGCCGAGGCGATCGCGCTGCAGCACGTGCTCGACGAACGCTTCGCCGACCCGAACGGCGGCTACTTCCTCACCGCCACCGGCGACGAAGCACTGCTCACGCGCGAGAAGCCCGACTACGACGGGGCGGAGCCGACCGGGAACTCGGTCGCGCTCTCGAACCTGGTGCGCCTGCACGAGCTCACGACCGACGACCGCTACCGCGAGCGCGCCGCGGCGCTCCTCACGTCCTTCGCCATGGTGCTCGCGCACCGGCCGAGCGACCTGCCACAGATGCTCGTCGGTCTCGACTTCGCGCTCGGGCCGGTGAAGGAGATCGTGCTCGTCTCCCCCGGCGACGGCGCGGAGGTCCGGCCGTTCGCCGACCGCCTCACGACGTCGTTCGTCCCGAACCACGTCCTGGTCGTCGTCGCCGGGGGCGCGTCGCCGGCCGCGCTCGCGCGGGCCGTCCCCCTCGTCGCGGACAAGACGCCGCTCGGCGGAAAACCGACGGCGTACGTGTGCGAGCGCCACGTCTGCAAGCTGCCCGCGACCGACGTGGATGCGTTCGCGCTGCAGCTCGGCGTCGGGTCCACCACCGCACCGTGAAGCTGCAGCATGTGCGGCGGCACTCCCTTCGGCACCGCGCGGGCGAGCGACTTGCTAGCCGAGTATGCGAGCACGCAGCGGCTGGTGGGCAATCGTCTGTGCGGTCGGGCTTTTACTGGTCGCGACTGACGTAGGAGCGTCGGCCCCGGCCTTCCCGGCCGTCATTACCACGACGGTCCCGAGCGCGGACTCCGACCTCCCGATCCCGGACAACGGCTCGCTCGTGACGGTGCTGACGAGCGACGTCGCGGGTCAGGTCATCGACGTCGATCTCCACGTCGACATCACCCATACCTCCGCGGACAACCTCGACATCTTCCTCGTTTCGCCGTCCGGCATCACCGTGACGATGACCACCGACAACGGCGGCGCCAACGACGACGTGTTTGCCGACACGACCTTCGACGACCAGGCCATGGGAACGCCCAGCGCACCCAACGTGCGGAACTTCACGTTCACGAACCTCCTCGCGACCGGTCCGATTCAGCCGGAAGGGGCCATGGGCGCCTTCGTCGGTGAGCCCGCGGCGGGCCCGTGGGCGCTCGTCGTCATCGACGACACGAACGGCAGCACGGGCATGCTGCACAACTGGTCGCTCACCTTCACGACGCTCTCGTCGCTGCCACCGCCGGCGCCCGTCGCCACCTTCGACGGTCCGGGAGGCAACATCCCGGACAACAACGCCACCGGCTTCGCGTCGACGATCGACGTCTCCGGCCTCGGCACCCATCTCATGGACGTCGACGTCACGGTGTCGATCACCCACAACCGTGGCGGCGATATCGACCTGTTCCTCACCTCGCCCTCCGGCCGGCGGATCGATCTCGTGACGGACATCGGCGGCAACAACGTCGACCTCTACAAGGGCACCACCTTCGACGACAGCGCGCCGCTCACGATCGGCGACGCGACGATTCCCACCAGTCCGGCGCCATTCACGGCGGTCGTCCCCGAGGGCGCGCTCGGCGCGTTCATCGGCGAGGATCCGAACGGCACGTGGACGCTCACCGTCGTCGACGACACCGGCGGCGTGACGGGCAAGCTCGACAGCTGGCAGCTCCACATCACGACGCCCGCCGCGTGCGGCGACGGCGTCGTCGGCCCGGGCGAGGCGTGCGACGACGGCAACGGCACCGACGGCGACGGCTGCGACCACAACTGCACCGTCTCGGCCTGCGGCAACGGCATCGTCGGGCCGCCTGCCGAGGAGTGCGACGACGGCAACACGGCGGACGGCGACGGCTGCTCGAGCGTCTGTCGGCTCCCCGAGGCCGTCTGCGACGACTGCCAGGACAACGACGGCAACGGCCGCGCCGACGCGGCCGATCCGGGCTGCGCCGAGGGCGCCATGTCGTTGCATCGCTCGAATGCGTCGACCAAGGGCACGCTCACCATGCGCGGCGACGTGCCGATGCCCGACGGCATCGGCGGCCCCGTATCCGTCGTCTTCGGCGACGGCAACGGGCCGATCGTCTGCGCGGGCCTCGGCGACGCGGTGAAGAAGGGCAAGAAGCTCATCGCCTCGGGGACCGTCGGGAACGGCAAGGTCACGGTCGCGGTGCGCGGCGGGCTCGTCACCGTAAAGGGACGCGGCCTCGATCTCTCCGCGCTCGACGACGCCAACGTCAACGTCGGTGTGTCGATCGGCGGCCATCGCTTCGCGGGTGGCGGAGTCTTCCGCACGCGCGGCAGCAAGCGCCTCTATCCGTAAACGTACGCGCCGACCGTCACGTGTTCGGCACGAGACGGTACGAGCCTTGCTCCTTCTCTCATCGTCATGCGTACGAACCTGGACACGGCGACCCGCAACTCGTTCACGAACGGCCACACCGTTCCTGCACAATTTTCGTCGCCATGTCGGAGGTCACACGCCTTGCTGCGGGGGTCGGACATGCGAATGAGTGGCTGGTTTCGTCAAGTTTTTCGCGGTTCCGTCGGTCTGATGTCGCTGCCGACGCTGGCTGCGTGCATCGGCGTTCTCGGCGTCACGCTGGTGGCGGCGACGCCTGCCGCAGCGGACCTCACGGCATCGTACGACGGTACGTTGTCGATGCCGAAGATGGGTGAAGACGCGATCGCGGCCGGCGGCATCATGCAGGCCGGCGGCTCGCTCACCGGCACCGTGGCCATCAACGCCACGACCGCCGGCGTGACGGGCCTGTACTCCGTCACCGGCTCGATCAAGGGCTCGCGCTTCAAGTTCACGGGCGCGAGCGACAAGGGCATCACGATCAGCTGGAAGGGCAAGGCGAGCGGCGACGCTGCCCTCAGCGGCAAGGCCAAGCTGAAGGGCACCGGCGTGCGCGCCAAGGGCTCGCTGTCGATGAGCAAGCGCGCCGATCAGCCGAACACCGATCCGCCGCAGACCTGTGACAGCGACTTCTTCACCGGGCAGGTGATGGGGCGGGTGCTCACCACCTGCGCCGGCTGCCACGTGGTGGGCGGCGCTGCCGAGCACACGACGCTCCGGATCACGCTGACCGATCCGCTCGCCACGCAGGCGAGCGTCGCGCTCCACATCAACAAGGGCGACCCCGATCACTCGCGCATCCTCGAGAAGCCGCTCACGATCCTGCCGCACGCCGGCGGGCTCCGGCTCGTCGCTGGAAGCGAGGAGGAAGGAATCCTCCGCCAGTGGGCGAACCTGGTCGCCACCGGCCAGCAGTGCGGCGGTCCCGCCGACACCCCCATGGTGGCGATGAACTCGACCGACCTGCTCGTGCGCGCGGCGATGGACCTCGAGGGCAAGCGCCCGGCCCTCGCCGAGCTGGATGCGATCGAGGGCAACGCGAACTCCTACGAGCTCTTCGTCGACGGGTACCTCCACTCGCCCGAGTTCATCGAGCGCGTGAAGGACGCCTACGACGACGCGCTCCTGGTGCGCCGCGAGGACTTCACCGACGAGGCGCGTGACGAGACCTCGGCCATCTACGGCGAGGCGCTCGAGCTGATCTCCTACATCGTCAAGAACGACCGGCCGTTCACCGAGATCGGCACGGCCGACTACACGGTCGCCAACGACCTCTTCCAGCGCGACATGCGCCGCATGCCGTACCAGATGCAGCCCGTCGTCGGCTCCGAGTGGCAGCCGACGCATTACCTCGACGGGCGGCCGCACGCGGGCCTGCTGTCGACCAGCGCCTTCTACGAGGTCTGGGACACGAACAACACGAACATCAACCGCCGGCGCGCGAACCGCTGGTCGATCGTGTTCCACTGCTACAACTTCCTCGACACGCCGGTCGACGTGACCCGCAACGTCGACAACAACAACGCCGGCGCGGTGCTCTCGGCCGTGACGACGCGCTCGGACTGCAAGGCTTGCCACGATCGGCTGGATCCGCTCGCCTCCTTCCTCTTCCCGACCGACAACGCGACCGGGCTCGAGGAAGGCGACGGGACGAACTTCCGCACCGACTTCTTCAACGGCAACGCCGAGCGCTGGCGCACCGCGAACAAGCGGCCGCCCGCCGTCTACGGCATGCCCGGCACGGGCCTGGCCGACCTGGGCCGCCTGCTGGTTCAGGACGACAAGTTCGCACAGTGCCAGACGCAGCGCGCCTTCCAGATGCTCTTCCTGCGCAAACCGAAGACGGCGCACGAGATCACGCTGGCGAACCAGATCGCCGAGCAGTGGAAGACGACGGACAACTACAACTTCCGCCAGCTCGTGAAGCGCTGGATGATGTCCGACGCGTACACGCAGCGGCCGGAGAACAACGACCCCGACTGGGTACGCCGCGCGTCGCCCGAGCGGCTCGAGTCGCTCGTTCAGGACCTCACGGGCTTCCTGTGGACGCGCGCGCCCGAGAACGACGAGGATGACGCCGATCCGAACTCGGATCCGCCGCGCATGGCGCCGGTGCCGCTCCTCACGACCGAGGAGAACGCGTTCAAGATCATCCTGGGCAGCATCAACGGCGTCAGCGTGACGGGGCGGTCGTCGAGCCTCAACGCCTCGGTCGTCACCGTGCAACGCAAGGTCGCGGCCATGGCTGCGGACTACGTCGTGACGAACGACCTCCTGCTCCCCGACGGACAGCGCAAGCTGCTGAACGGCGTCACGGGCACCGAGGATCCGGCGACGAGCGAGGCGGCGATCCGTGCCGCCCTCGCGAGCATCTCGCGGCGCCTCTACGGCGACCGTGTCGATCCCAACGGGTCGGACGTCAGCAACTGGTTCCAGCTCTATCGCAACCTCTACGCCGACCAGTCGCAGGCCGGTACGGGCAGCGGCCAGGTGTCAGGGTCGCAGGGCATGCGCGCGTGGCGCGGCGTGCTCGTGGCGATGCTGCGCAGTCCGAACATCGTCATCTACTAGACCAATCGTGCGCGACGAAAGGGAACGAGCCATGTGGACGTGGAAAGAGGCAATGACGAGGCGAAGCGTGCTGCAGCTCGGGCTCTCCACTGCGGCCCTGATGACCATGCCCCCGCTGCGGTGGCTCGCCAACGCCGACCCGCTGAACCCGCACTTCCTAGTCATGCTGATCGCCGACGGCGGCTGGGATCCGACACAGACGCTCGACGTGCACGACCCGCTCGACATGACCGACGGCGTCGACGTCGACGTGCCGCAGGCGATCTCGGGGCTGCCCCCGTCGCAGATCGCGACCGTGGGCGGCATCACCTACATGTCGAACCCGACGACCCGCCCGAACGTCGACGCCTTCTTCAACACCTGGGCGCCCAAGAGTGCGGTCGTGAACGGCATCGGGACGCGCTCGACGTCGCACGACCAGAGCCGGCAGCTCGTCCTCACGGGCTACCTCGATCCGACGCGCGCCGACTTCGCGGTGATGGCGGCGCACAAGAACGGAACCGACATGCCGCTGCCCCACCTGCTGCTCTCCGGAGCGAGCTTCGGCGGGCAGTTTGCCGGCCTCTCCGGACGCCTCGGCGGCCAGATGGGTACGGCCATCGCGTACAACCGCGTGGGTACGAACAGCGCCCTCGCGGTGTCCGCGCTGGGCGAGGCATACGTCCAACAGGCGCTCGAGTGGGAACGCCTCCATTCGGAGGCAGGTCCCTCGAGCGCCGTCAGCGGCAAGCTCGAGGCGTATCACGACGCCAACGGCCGCGCGGACAAGCTCACGCGGCTCGCCGGCGCCCTCAGCCTCAACCAGAACAGCGGCCAGCAGCTCGCGACGTCGCTCGGAAACGCCTTCAAGAGCGGTCTCACCACGAGCGTCACGGTGAACCCGTTCGGCGGCTTCGACACGCACAACGACAACACGCAGCAGAACAACAGCTGGGACCGCGTCTTCACCTACGTCAACGGGCTCGTGACGGGCCTCTCGACGCAGTCGGGCCTGATCGCCCCGAGCCTCCTCGACGAGACGACCGTGGTCGTCTGCTCCGAGTTCGGCCGCACGCCGCAGCTGAACGGCGACAACGGGAAGGACCATCACCCGTGGACGTCGATGCTGATGGTCGGCAAGGGCGTCCGCGGCGGCGTATCGCTCGGCATGACCGACAGCACGCAGGAAGGCGTCAAGGTCAACTTCTCGACCGGCGCGCCCGACAACGGTGGCTTGATCCTCGACGTGACGAACATGGTGGCGGGGCTCGTGACCCTCATGGGCGCGAACTCCTCGGACTATCTCCCGACGGTGACGCCGTTCACCGCCATGATCGCCTGAAGAAGGCGACCCGGCGTGTCCCGTCGCTTCCGCCAATCGCTCGCGCTCGCCCTCGCACTTGCAAGTGCGGGGGCGCCGCGCATTGCTCGCGCCGTGCTCGACACCCCAGGGTTCCGCGCAGTCGCCGTCGCGCAGACCGCCTATCCGATCTCGGCGATCGCCGTCGCCCCCGACGGCCGGATGTTCGCCGCGATCCAGGCGTTGGGCCAGACGTCGGGCACGACGCCCGGCACGGCCGAGATCCGCGTCTTCTCCACCTACAAGTCGACCGACGGCTCGACGCTCGATACCGGCGCCGTGTGGGCGACGATCGACGGCGTCCGCGCCACGACGACCGAGGAAGGCGTCCTCGGCATCGCGCTCGCTCCGGATTTCGCGAGCTCGAAGCTCGTCTACGTCTACCTCACGACGAACGACGAGTCCGTCAACCAGCACATCCGCGTCTACCACGAGAACGACCAGGGAACGGGCGACCTCCTCGGCACCGTGCAGACGTCGCTCGAGCCGCCCACCGAGTCGACCACCCGCAACGGCGGGCACATGGCGTTCGGGGTCGACGGCTGCCTGCTCGCCAGCATCGGCGACAACGGCGGCGGCAGCCGCTGGAACGCCCAGCTCTTCAGCGGCACCGACGCGATCCAGGGCACCGAGAACACCTCCCTGTGCACGAACGTCTGCCTCGGCTCGTCGGAGTACCCGGCGCGCACCGTCATGAACAACGGCGCGCCGAACTTCGCGGGCAAGGTGCTGCGGATGGAGGTGCAGGGCGCAGCGGCGGCCGTCCCGGCCCCCGGCAACCCGTTCTCGGGCGCGCCGTTCGTATACGGCGCGGGCCTGCGCAATCCCGCCGGCGTGGCCGTGCATCCGCTCACGGGCCAGGCCTACGCCACCGACCGCAGCGACACGCTGCAGGCCGAGATCGATCTCGTTTCGTCCGGCAGCAACCAGGGCTGGCCCTGCCTCGAGGGCGCCGGCATCTCGAGCTCGGGCGTCGCCGCATGCCTCTCGGGACATCCCGCGAGCGACGTGTACGCGAACCACCCCGCGTGGAGCCATCCGATCGTCTCCCACACCGGCAACCCGGTGATCAGCGGCGTTGCCGCGTATACCGGCCTCGCGTACCCTGAGCAGTTCTACGGCGACGTCTTCTATCTCCTGCGCGACAGCGCGCGGATCTATCGCATCGACCTGCAGCCGCCGTGCTTCATGCCGTCGGGCACAGAGCTCGCGCCGCTCATCTTCCACGACTCGAACAACGACAACGACTTCCGCGCCGTCTACGACATCGACGGCGACAACGACTACGACACCATCAACCTGCAGGTGCTGACGGCGATCGCGCAGGGTCCGAGCCCCGTCGGCAAGGACACCCTCTACGTCGCCGGCAAGCAGGGCACCGGCTTCACCGACGACTCCGTCGTCTACCGGATCGAGTACGCGACCAGCTACACGCCGTACTCCGGTCCGACGGGTCGCGTGCCGGACAGCTGCTTCGCGGGCATCGACAACCCGTTCTCGCACCCGCCGTGCCTCAGCGCCGGCGGTCCGTGCCAGGGCCAGCCGGACGGGACGTCGTGCGACGACGGCAACACGTGCAACGGCAACGAGACCTGTCAGGGCGGCGTCTGCCAGCACGCCTCCAACGCCGCCGATGGCACGGGGTGCGCGGCGGCGGACAGCTGCCACGCGGCGGGGTCGTGCTCGGGGGGAGCCTGCCTCACCGGACCCGCGCTGCCCGACGGCACGCCGTGCCCCGACGGCGATGCCTGCAACGGCACCGAGACGTGCGCGGCCGGCGCCTGCCAGGCGGCGGCGGTCGCCGCGCCGCAGGCCCTGAACGTGAGCTCGATCGTCATGAAGGGCGGTGGGATCACGGTCAGCGGCGAGGTGTTCCCGTCGGCGCCGATGGCGCTCTCGACCACCGACGACGTCGTCCTGACGGTCGACAACGGCCCGCTCCTCTTCTCGACCACCCTCACCCACCCCGAGACCGACACGCGGTGGCTGAAGTCGAAGCCGCCGATCCTCTTCAAGTACAAGGACAACTCCGGCAGCGCCGGCGGCTTGAAGCAGCTCCAGCTGAAGCAGCGCGGCCCCGCCTTCGCGCTCAAGGCCAAGGGCAAGAACAACCAGCTGCTGACGTTCGGCGGCGGTGGCGTTGCCGCCAAGCTGGTGCTCGGCAACCAGTGCTACTCCGCGTCGGTCAATTGCGCGAAGAAGGGCAAGGGCTACCGCTGCACACCCTGAGGCCGGCCGGCTCCGTGGCGTAGCGAGACGATACGATCGTTTCGCGCCGACCCGGGCCGCCCCGCCGGAACTGCCCGTCCCGCCTGGAGGATCTGCCCGGGGAACCTCCGGCACGCCGCTCGCATCCAAGGAGGCGAGGTCGGGCGTAGGGACAGTAGAATGCAGCCCCAGGGTGACAAGGGTAGCTGGACGGGAGGGCTCGGCAGCTTGCGAGCCCTCGGGAGTGAGATCTCCGCCCTCGCCGGGGTCGTCGGCGCCCTCCCCTGGCGGTCGCTCGCGAGCGACACGCTGGACGATGCGGGCCTCCACCCGGTTCCGGTCGTGCTCGTGCACGGCATCCTCGGCGATCCCACCAACTTCAGCGCGCTCCGTCGCCACCTCGCGCGCCACGGCATCCGGCGCTTCTCGAGCTTCGTCTACCGCCCCCGCCTCGACTACCAGCGGCTTGCGGGCGAGCTGCAAGCGCACGTCGAGACGGTGTGCCGCGCGAGCGGCGCCGCGCAGGTCGACGTCGTCGCGCACAGCCTGGGCGGTCTCGCCGCGCGCTACTTCATGCAAACGGGTGGCACGCACCTCGTGCGCCGGCTCGTGACGCTCGGTACGCCGTACCTCGCGTACGCGAACCCGTCGCAGGAGCTCGCCGTGTTCGCCGCGAACGACGCCCTCGTTCCGCCGCCCCTCGACCGCGCGCGACGCCGCATGCGCATCATCGACGCGTGCGGGCACCTGGGCCTCCTCACCGACGAGCGGGCGCTCGGCGCCGTCGCGCGCTACCTCACGCGACCCCGTGCCCTCGCCGGCCGCGTGGCCGAGCTCGCTGCATAAGTCCCGCGCCCACGCATAGGGTCGCCTCCCCGGGCGTCTTGCGCTAAGCGGACTGCCGATGCGATGGCCTCTCGCCGCGGCGCTCGCGCTCATCGCGTCGACCGGCGGCGCCGCGACGCTCGAGTTCCTGCGCGACGGCACCGTCGTTCGAACGCTCGACGCCGCCGCGCTGGCGGAGGCGTGCCAGCCGCGTTCGATCGAGCTCGACGATCCGTACTACGAGGCGCGCAAGCGCTTCCGTGCCTGCCCGCTCGCGGCCGTCTTCGAGGCCGGGTTCGGTGCACCACCGGATCGGCTCGGGGGCGAAGACGTCGTGTTTCGCGCCGCCGACGGCTACGCCAAGGTCTCGACGCTGGCGCGCGCGGGAGAGGACGGCGGCTTCGTCGCGTTCGGCGAGGTCGATCGCCCGAACGGGTTCGCACCGATCGGCCGGCAGGGGCTCGATCCGGGGCCCTTCTACGTCGTGTGGACGAAGGCCGCGCAGCGCGACACGCACCGCTATCCCTGGCCGTACCAGCTGGTCGCGATCGAGCTGACGAACGTCCGCGCGCGCTATCCGCACACGGTGCCTGCCGGCCTTCCCGAGTCGGATCCCGCGTGGCACGGCTACGCCATCTTTCGCGGCGAGTGCATGGCGTGCCACGCCATCAACCGCGAGGGCGGTACGGTCGGCCCGGACTTGAACGTCCCGCGCTCGATCGTCGAGTACCGTCCCGTCGATCAGGTGAAGGCCTACATCAAGAACCCTGCCACCTTCCGCTACGGCAACATGCCGGCGCACGAGCATCTCTCCGCGGCGGACCTGGACGCACTGATCGCGTACTTCGACGCCATGAAGGATCGCAAGCACGACCCCGGGGCCACACGATGAGCCTCGGCCGGGACGGCATGCTGGTCGCGACCGGCGGCGAGACGATCGCGACCCGCCACGGCGACTTCGTCGTGCACGCGTTCCACAACTGCACGACGGGCCAGCCGGCGCTCGCCGTCACGCACGGCGATCTCCACGCGCGCGAGCCGCTCCTCGTCCGTGTGCACTCGTCCTGCATCACGAGCGAGGTATACGGTGCCTGCGACTGCGACTGTGCCGAGCAGCTCGACGCGGCGCTGGCGCACGTCGCGGCGCGCGGGCGGGGCGCCCTGTTCTATCTCATGCAGGAGGGGCGCGGCGCGGGCTTCATCGCCAAGGCGCTCGACCGGATGCTCGTCCAGGCGAGCGGCAACCGACTCTCGACCTTCGACGCGTACGCCCAGCTGGGGCTCCCGGACGATCAGCGATCGTACGGCGAGGTGGCCGCGATGGTGCGCCTGCTCGGCATCGCGGCGCCGCTGCGCCTGCTCTCCAACAACCCGGACAAGGTCGCCGCCCTGCGGGCGGCGGGCGCGCTCGTCGACGGGACGGAGCCGATCCGCATCGACGCCTCCGCGTACAGCCAGCACTATCTCCACGCGAAATCGCGCGCGGGCCACACCCTCGCACGGACCGACGGCATCGATCCCGCGACGCTCCCCGAACGCGTCACCGTGGCCTCTCCCGAGCCGCTTCCGGCGACGCCGCGCTTCGTGCACGTGGCGTCGTACCTGCTGCCGGTTCGCGCCGGTGCCGCGGCCTGGTTCCGGCTCCACGCCTATGTCGACACGGCGGTACGGCGCGAGCGCGTGGTCCTGACGCACGGATCGGGCGGCGACGACGTGCTGGTCCGCGTCCAGCGCGAGACCCTGCTCGACCGCTTCCCCTTGCGCGAGCCGCGCTTTCGCAGGCGGTGGGATGCGGTCGTCGCGCGCATCGCGGGGCACGGGCGCGCCGTCGTCGTCTTCGCTGACGCCGACGAGGACGTACGCGAGCTCGCCGGACCGCTCGTCCGCGCCCACCTGGACGGATGTCGCCCCGCGCCGCTCTTCTGGCCCGACGAAGCCGACGACGAGCGGGCGGTCTGCGCCGGGATCGCACCATGACGACCGACGCGTGGCACCCCGGTCACGCGCTGCTCGCCGCGCGGATCGCGGAGATCCCCGCGGCCATCGCACGGACCGCTGCACGCCCTGTTCCGACGTTCGACCTCGGGACGCGCGGCGTCCGTCGCGTGGTCGCGACCGGCGTCGGCAGCTCATCAGCGCACGCCGCGCTCCTCGCGCACCTGCTGCGCGCCGCCGGTCGCGATGCGACGACCGAACCCCTCTCCACCTTCGTGAACCCGTCCGGCGGCCGGCCCGACGACGTGCTCGTGGTCTTCTCGCAGGGCCTGTCACCGAACGGGCAGATGGCGCTCGCCGCACCCGCGCGATGGCGCCGCGTCGTGCTGGTCACGGCCGTGACCGACCGGAAGCGGCTGGCGCCGTTCGAGGAGCGCGGCGTCGTCGTGCACGGGATCGACGGCGAGGACGAGATGGGAACCCTGGTCCGGGTGATCGGTCCGATGACGGGGTACGTCGGCGCGCTGCAGGTGGCACGCGCCCTCGGCGGTCCAGACGTCCCCGATCTGGCACCCGTCCAGCATGCGCTCGGATCGCTCGCGGTCCCCGCGCTGTCGGCGGAGCAGCTGGCCGCGCCGCTCGCCTTCGTCACCACGGGGTCGTACGGCGAGCTCACGGCGAACCTCCAGTACAAGGTGCTCGAAGGGATGCTGCGCCCGATGCCGGCCGTGTGGGACCCGCTGCACGTCGCGCACGGGCCGTTCCAGCAGGCGTTCGACGGGCGCGCGACGTTCCTCGCCCTCTCGCGCGCCGATGCGGCCGGCGAGGACGAGCTGCTGGCGCACCTGGCCTCCATGCTCGATGCGGCCCGCCACACGCTGGTTCGTCTGCGCGCCTCGCTTCCTGGCGCGCTCGCCCTCTTCGAGCACGAGGCGATGCTGAACGTCCTCATGCTGCGCGACATCGCGGCGCGCGGCGTCGACCAGATCGACTGGCCCGGCCGGGGCAAGGAAGGTGCGATCTACGATCTCGCGCAGCCGATCCGCGAGCGACGGATCGCGCGGGTCGCCTGGCCGGACATCGATGCGCCCCGACCCCGGCTCGCCATCGTGCCGCTCGGGGCAACCGAGCAGCACGGGCCGCACCTGCCGCTTGCAACCGACACGCTCATCGCGGACGCGCTCGCCGCCCGACTCGCCGCGCGCGCCGGCGACGCGCTCGCGCTGCCGGCGCTCGCGATCGGCTGCTCGATCGAGCACATGTCGTTTCCGGGCACGCTCGACCTCGCACCCGCGACGCTCTCGGCCGTCCTCGCGGACACGCTGCGCTCCCTCGCCCGTCACGAGGTCCGCGAGGCGTTCATCTTCTCGGCCCATGGCGGCAACGCCGCGACGCTGCGCGAGCTTGCGCCGGCGCTCCGCGCAGCCGCGCCGGGGCTCCGCGTCCACGTCTTCGCCGACCTCGACCTCGTGACCCGGTGCTTGCATCGGGAGGCCGCCGGGTTCGGCGTCACGCCCGAGGTCGCCGGCCACCACGCCGGCGAAGTCGAGACGTCGATCATGTTGGCTCTCCATCCCGAGCTCGTGCGCACGAATGCGCTCGCCCCAGGTTACGTCGAGCGCACGAGCGATCCGCAGGCGATCTTCTACCCCGACCTCCGGCGCGCGGCGCCGAGCGGGACGGTCGGCGATCCGCGCACCGCGACCGCTGCGCGCGGCGTCCGCTACTTGGCCGCGTGGCTCGACGTGCTCGCCGACGCCCTCGGCGACGCGAAGAAGAGCCAGTAGGCGGCGGGGACGAAGGCGCCGTAGTAGAGGACGTTCGGAACGATGCGCAGCCCCCAACCCCAATCCTCGCCGCCCAGGATCACGACGTCGGCGATCCCCCAGAGGGCGTAGTAGAGCGCGACGATCCCGAGGACCGCGCGCACGTAGCGCCGCACGCGCAGGCGCTCGATGCCGACGCGCCTCGGCACGAGCCAGACCACGAGGGCGAGGGCGAGCACGACGAAGGCGATCTCGTAGACGAGCCAGAGCAGCGTCTCGGGCTGGGGCCCGCGCAGCGCCTCGATGCCGCGGTAGCAGCCGTACGCGACGGGCGGCACGACGCACGTCCACGCTGCCGCTTCGAGGAGCGACAGCAGCCGCGACCGCCCCGGCGCCATGACGACGAGGACGAGGGCGAACACCCGGTAGTCGCCCAGCAGCACGAACGGGAGGAGCGGCCAGCCGAGCGGGCCGGTCGCGATCGGATCGGCGATCGCGAGGGCGGCGAACACGATCGCCCACACGACGACGAAGCGGGAGGCGAATCGTTCGACGCCTGGCCCGAGGGCCCGCCCGCGGATCGCGAGCGCGCCGAGGAACAGCGCGGGAAGCACGACCAGCGCGTAGAGTCCCTGCGCCTGGCTCTTGTAGAGCGCCTCCCAGCTCGCGAACACCGCCGGGCGCTCTTAGCGAACTCGAGGGGCTAGCGCACGCAGGGGTTCGGGAGACAGCTCCCGGCGCCGAGGTCCGCAACCTCGTCGGCGTGCAGGACGTCGGCGTCACAGCGTAGCTCGTCCATCACGCGGCACATGCCCTCGTCCTGCCCGTCGAACATGACGCAGCAGCGGACGAGGTGCTCGCCGCACGCCGAGCTGCGCGCCGCACGCAGCGTCGCACGGGCCTCTTTGCGCGTGATCGTGCCGTCGATCCGCCGCTCGCGCACCGCCCCCACCACGCAGCGGACGTAGTCACCGCGCGACGACCACGGAGCGCCGCTCGCCGTCGCCTCGCAGTCGCACACGCTGCACCCGGCCGCGTCGACGAGGTCGAAGGCGGGCGTGTTCGGGCAGGCGTCGGCGTCGTCGGCGACCCCGTCCTGGTCGAGGTCGCTCGCGACCGTCTGCGCCCCGGCGACCGGCGCTGCGAGCAGCAGCGCGAGCACGAGCCGGGCGAGGATCTGCATACGGGGCCGTAGAGCAGGCGTCGTGCCAGCTTCGACCCATGTGCCGGCAGCGTTTTGGGGCCGCGGACGCGCTGCCGGGGTAACGTCGTGTCACGATTGTGACGGGCCGAAGATGCCGGGCGGCAATCCGAGCAGGCGATGCATGCGTGCCCACTGATTCGCGTCGGCTACGGCGATCGCGAGGTCGAGCAGGTCGACGTCGTCGAAGTCGGCGGCGCGCAGGTCCTCGATCATCGCCTCGGTCGTGCGCTGCGCGTAGCGCGTCCCGACGAACGCGAAGGCGAGGACCGGATCGGGGGGACGGACGTGGAATCCGCCGGCGTCGTCGGCGCACGCCGGCAGCGACGCCTCGACCGCCCGGTAGACGCGCGCGAGGGTCGAGCGCTCGAGCCGGCTCCGGCGGTCGCGCTCTTCGATCGCGAGCGCGATCGCCTCGACCAGGTGCGGGCGCGGGCGGAGCGGCTCCAGCGCACGCCGGTCCACCGACGCCGGCAGCAGCGCGAGCGCGTCGTCGAACGAGCGGCCGTAGGGACGGTTCGTGAGATCCATCCGCCGGAGCAACCGCGACGTGACGCCGACGATCTGCCGCCGGATCGGCTCCATGCGGCGGAGCCATCCGAGGCCCGCAACCTCGGGGTCGACCCCGAGCTGGTCGGCGATGCGGTTGATGAAGTGGAACGACGCGAGCACGAGCACGTAGTCGAGAGCGCCGTCACCGACCAGGCCCCGGATCGGCTCCAGGTCGGCGGGCTCGAGCCGCGCCGGGGCCTCACAGCTCTTGCGCGCGAGCGCGACGAGGGCGCTCTCGATCGGCGTGCCGGCAATGCGCCCGTCCACCACCGCGCCGGCGCGGCTCGCGTCCCCTCCTGCAGCCTGCAGGAACGCCTCGTGGGCGTCGATTCAATAGTGGCACGTGTTGAGGCGCGACGTCACCGCGGCGACGAACTCGCGCTGCGATCGCGGCTCGTCGCCGACCCACATGGCGAGCTCCCACGAGCGGATCATGCGCCGCATGGACGCCGGGCGCAGGCTGAAGAGCTGGACCACGTGCGCGACCCGGTCGGTCCCGCCGACCTGCCGCATGTAGCGATAGACGTCGTGCGTCTCGCCGGTCGCCCTCGCAGGTGCGATGGTGGCGATGAAGGCCACGAGTCGCCGGTAGCGCCACGAGCCCCGTCGCGCAAGGGCGCCGATTCGGAGGGGCATCGGCTGCGTGGTAGAGCCGGCCTCGAGGAGGGGGTGCGATGACGCTCAGGATGGCGGCTCTCTTGGTGGCGCTGGCACAGGGGGTGAACGTGCTCGTGAACCTCGCGATGGCGGCGACGCGTCTCGAGGTCTACTCGAGCAATCCGGGATTCCTCTTGTCGTTCAGCATGGGCATCGTCGCGCAGACGGGGGCGATCGTGTTCTTCGGGCTCTACTATGCCGCGCACGGCGAGACGGCCGCGTTGACGCCGCCTGGACAGGCCGGGTAGGCCTCCGGCGTCATGTCCCCCCCGAGCATCCGCGTCGATCGTGGCTGGCTCGGGGCGCCCTCGGGGACGGTGGGCAACCCGACGACGTGGCTCTTCGCGGGCGCCGTCGCGCTGCTCGCGGTCGGGAGCTGGGGCTATCTCGCGGGCGCCCTGTCGGTGGCGGTTACGATCGCCGTCAACGCCGTCGGGCTGTACGTGATCTTCACGCCGCTGCACGAGGCGATGCACGGCATCGCCCACGAGTCGCGCTGGGTGAACGGCGCGATCGGACGCTGCGCCGGCATTCCGCTCACCATGCCCCTGCCGCTCTTTCGCGCCGTCCACTACGAGCACCACTCGCACACGAACGACGCCCGCCGCGATCCGGATTTCGTCGTCGGGCGGCGGCCGGCGTGGCTGATGCCGCTATGGTGCATCGGCGTCACGACGGAGTACCGCCTCAAGTTCTACGGCCATCGGCTCTGGCGCACGCGGGGGCAGCTCGCCGAGGCGATCGCCGTCGACGTCGCGCTGATCGCGATCGTCGCATGGGCCGTCGCACGCGGCGCGATCGGCACGCTCGGCGTGGTGTGGCTCGTCCCCGGAACGCTCGCGGTCCTCTTTCTCGCCTTCGCGTTCGACTACCTGCCGCACTACCCCTACGACACCGGCGCACGCTGGTTCGACACGCGCATCTATCCGGGCCGTACGCTGAACGCGCTGCTGCTCGGACAGAACTACCACTTGATCCATCATCTCTGGACGACGATCCCGTGGTACCGCTACCGGCGCGTCTTCGCGGAGACGCGCGCGGATCTCGGCGCGGGCGGCTGCCGCATCGGCTGGCGCGTGACGCCGCTCCCCGAAGGAGTTTCGCCGCTCGCCACCCGCTGACACCCAAGGGAGAGGGAACTGGCCCGGTGGCCGGACCGGTCTTCAAAACCGGATGTCCCCGCTAGCCGGGGATGGAAGGTTCGACTCCTTCCCTTCTCCGCCAAAACCGTACGTCTGACGCGGCCAAGTATTCGAAAATACCGATTGCACAATAGTGGCGCCGAAGCGGCGCGGCTTCGAGATGTTCCGAAGATGTTCCGACTCCGCGCGGGTTGCGTACCTTCTTCGCGGCATCGCAGTCGCGTAGCCTGAGTTTCGAGATGGACGAGACCCGCTCTTGGGGATGGCCCGAGGCCAGGCAGCCCCTCTTCAAATACGCCACTGCGGATGTGGCAAGAATCACATCGTCGTGAACGGGAGAACGCCTCGGGCCAGGCAAAGGCTGATCCGAAGTGCAAGGCTCATGGTGTCGGGGAGGCTTGCGCGGCTTCCGAGGATCGCCCTGACCTCGGTCAGGGGATCTTCCATGGGGTCTCCATCGACGTGAAAGAACGTACGCCAGTCGCATCGGGCATCGCGTGGATCGGCAAAGATGAGCGGGAAACTCCACCGAGCCGTCAACGTAGACTCAGGTTCAGCCCTACTGAGAATGGGATCACAACCGTCTCGGAAGTGCGTCCGGTTCGCTATAGCGCCGACCCGGCCGTCGTTGCGGATCGGAGTGTATGGTTCAGGCACGCGCTGGGCATCGAACCACTCGACCTTTCCGATATCACGGAGAAGATCAGGGCCACCGCCGCTGCGCGCAGATGCGGAGACTGTTCTTCGCTACTGGAGGGAATCCCTCAACGACGAGCGCGCGAATCCAGGGAGGTTCGAGCAGCACCTGATCCCGTTCGACCTCATCGAGGCCGAGCCTACCAGTCTCGAGGCCAATCCGGGCCGTCCTGCGCGCTCGCGTCTTGGATCGACTGAAAGTAGGCGCGCGCTCGACTCGGTCGGATCAGCCGTTTGTCGCACGCTTGGCAGTAGTATACGGCGCCGCCCTGTTCTTCGATTAGCCGCATCTTCCGTCCGTGAACCGCCCAGCACGTTTGGCAGTACGCCGGGCCGTTCGGCTCGGTGCGAAGGTGGCACGCACCATCGGCGTCCGGTACCAAGTCCGTCAGCACGTGCAGCATCGCGCGAAGGTCCCGCGTTTCAGCGCGAAGACGCTCGTTCTACTCGCGGAGCGAGTCGTTCTCCGCGCCAAAGCCGATGCGTCGTGTCGTCATCCAAGCCTCCGAACAGAACCGGGCTTCAAAAGATTGAATAGGCGGGAATCCACGATGTTCTTGTTCTCTTCGCCCTCAGCCACCTCTTCCAGCTCGGTCTCAGTGAACTGCGCTTCTCGGCGTTGTCCCCCACTGGTGACAGTGAACGTGAACGCTGGCTCAGCCACTTCTTGGGCGGTGTTCCATCGAACATCGTCGAGAGAGACCCGGAGGTGCCCGGCCTTCTCCCGTAGACGGCGCTCGATGATCGTCTTTCCCATGTTGAGCGGATACGCGTTGAACAGCTCCTTGTTCTGAATGATGTCGCGCGACCAGTAACCCTCGTGCTGCTTATACATCTGATCCAGCACGGCCCGCGCATCGTGCTCCTGCACGCCCGCGAGCTTCACCAGCTCCGAGAACTCGATGGAATGGTGACGGGCGACAACATCTCTGACCCGTGCCTCCACGCTCTGGCCCTGTGAGAGCGGAAAATAGCTCTTCGTCTCGTCCTGTCCCGCTGTCGGTGTCCAGAGGAGTCGCTGCCCTGGCGTTCGGCCGTCCTTCTCGGACTCAGCCATACGACCCTCCTCAGCCCTCGCCCTTCAACACCCGCGATCCACCTTCGCTCTTCAGCACCGGCTGACCGTCCGTAGGCGTGTTCAGCAACGGGCTCGCTGTCGGAGCCGTCGCGGGTGCGGTCGTCGGTGGCGCGCTACTCGGAGGAGGTACGGTTGATGGGGTCGTCGTGGATGCAGCGGCCGTCGTTGTGGGAGTGGCCGTTGTCGTCGGTGTAGCCGTGGTCGTTGTTGGCGCGGAAGCTGGCTTCTCCGGCATACGGCCGTTTCTATCATACAACTCGCCGAGGGTCATCAACGCGACGCCAACGAGCACGGCGACCAGTGTCCTCTGAAACCACCCAGTTGCTCGCCCCAGCTCAGCGCCCAGGCGCTCGCTCAAGTCGTGGAAGCGATCGTGCGCTTTCGCGTAGTACGCGCCCGTGAGTCGGTGCGCCTCCAGCTCGTCGGCGGTCGCGAAGTAGGGAGCCAGCACGCGTGGGCTCTCTGGTCCGATGAGCGGCTCGCTCTTGTAGCCGACGGCGAGCAACCCGTAGAGCACGTAGATTTGCAGACCCAGGATCAGAATAAACACCCCGAGGCACAAGAGAAGGGTGATCGGGAGCGGCATCGTCGCATCGAACGCGAGTCGTCCGAGCAGCGTAACTTCGAGGCCGATGACGACTCCAACGGCCGCGATGAGCTGACGCGCGGCGTTCCTGTACTCACCGATGCGGGCGTCCACCGACTTGAAGCGGTCGCCAGCGTACGTGGCCCACATCTTGAGCGCCGCGAGGTCGGGACCGGGAGGCGGTGGCGGAGGCAGGTCGGGAATGTCGTGGTGTGCGGGGATGTCGCCAGCCACGGTGCAGTGCGCTCCTACCGCGCTCGCGCCGGCCGAACCAGCCTCAGCGCCTCATCGAGCTGGTACCCGTCCGATCGCGAGCCAGCGCGCCAATGCCGGTTGGACATCTTCAAGACGGCGCACCACTCCCGCGCGCCTTCTACGCTGCGCCTTGAGCGAGGGGCAACCGGCGTTGACTCGCGCGGGCGGTTCGGTGGAGATGCAAGCAAGATGGACGCCGCGGATGCACGAACGTAAGCTTCCCTCTCTTGCGGGCCATGCGATGATGCACTTTTCCGAGCACTGGATGAATTGCTGGTCGCCGTCAGTGCCCGCGACGGCTGCAGACCGCCGACGCGCGGCGCGACGCGGGTCGCCTTCCGATCACCTGCCCGATCGCGTTTCAGCTCCTGAAACGGCTCCGGGCGCGTTGCCCGACCCCATCGCAGGCTCTGAAACGGCCTCGGACACGGTGCCGGACCCCATTGCAGACCCCGGAACGACCCCCGGCGCGTTGCCCGACCCCATTGCAGGCTCTGAAACGGCCTCGGACACGGTGCCGGGCGGCGATTCGGATCCGCAACGACCTCGGCGTGAAGAGCGCTTAACGCGCCAACGGCCGTGTTGGCGCCAATTGCCGTTCGGCGCGTTGCGTTTGCTTCACATCCGACCGGCGCGACGCCTGTCCGATGGATTGACGGCTTCTCACCGACGTTGCTACCGCAGACCCGGATGCTCTGGGCGGGCGACGAAACGCCGAGCCGTCGAGGGATCGTTCAGCACGCCGATCGTGAACGCCGGGGGAAATTCAAGGCGAAGAGCGACTGACGTCGGCAACTACGGCAGCTGCGTGCGCGTCAGCGCCGGAACCGGGATCGCCGTGAGCTGGAGGAAGCGATACTTCACGGTGCTCCCCGGATCCTGGTCGCTGCAGCGGAAGTCGACGACGCCGGGACCGACGTTCGTCGTCTGCACGAAGAGCGTTCCGGTCGTCGTACCCTGGCCGATGAACTCGGCCTTCGAGTTCGGACCGTTCGGCGGGACGAGGTGGCAGGTCACGATGCCGCTGAAGTTGGTCGGGCTCGCCGACCACACGATCGACGCGAAGATGACGTGATTGCCGTCGCCGACGGTGAGCTTGGCGATCGAGGCGGCCGCCGTGTTCGCCGAGGGCGTGCTCGGAAGGTCCTTGTCGGTCTGGGTGAAGCCGTCGACGAACACGTTCTGCGTGCCCGCCGTGTCGGGGTCGGTGCCCGGATCGGAGCAGCCGGGAGGCTGGACCTCCGGCGCGAGATCGGAGCAGCCGATCGTCCCGTCGGCGATCTCCTCGGAGGTGACGCCGTCTTGCGCGAGCGCCGCGTGCATCCGGCCGCGGAAGCGCGGGTTCCTGGCCTCGGCGCCGGCGACACCGGCGACCAGCACGATGGAGGCGAACGCGAGGGCATAGAGGGTGCGGGGGATCATGTCGTGGTCTCCTTCCGGAGCCACTACGCGCGGGGTCTCGCGGCGGATGCAGGCTACAGACCGTAGAGGCGCGCCACGTTCCGCCCGAGGACCTTGGCGCGAGTCTCGGCCGAGAGCGGGGCCACGAACCGCTCGAGCGCATGCGCCCACGTGCCGGGGTGGTCCGGGTGGGGAAAGTCCGTCGCCCAGATGAAGCAGTCGGCGCCCACGTGGTCGACGATCCATGGCGCGGCCGTCTCGTCCGGATCGGCGGAGATGAAGCACTGCTCGCGGAAGTAGTCGCTCGGCCGTCGCGTGAGGCCGGCCGGCAGGCCCTGCCCCACCTCTGCCACGGCGTTCGCGCGGTCGAGGAAGGACCCGATCCAGCCCGCGCCCGACTCGAGGACGCCGAGCCGCAGGGTCGGGAAGCGGTCGAGCGTGCCGAGCGCGATGCACGAGAGGTAGGCCTGCTGCACCCCCTGGCGCAACATGACGTTGTAGAAGAAGTCGCGCGCACGACCGAGTCGTTTGAAGCGGACCGGCGCGGCCCAGAACGGCTCGAACGTGGGATGGATCGCGATCGGCACTCCGAGCGCCGCCGCGCGCGCGTAGAGGGCGTCGTGGTCCGGGTGTCCGTGGGCCTTCCGCGAGTGCGTGAACGGCGCCACGAACGCGCCCCTGCACCCGTCGGCGACGGCGCGCTCGAGCTCGTCGGCGGAGCCGGCCGGATCGAGCAGCGTCAGGTGCGCGATGGGAATGAGTCGCCCCCCGGAGTCGCGACAGAAGTCGGCAATCCAGCGGTTGTACGCGCGCTGGTAGGCGAGCGTGAGCTCGGGATCCTCGAGCTCGCACTCCCAGAGCAGCCCGATCGTCGGATAGAGGATGCTCTTCGCGAGGTTCTCCTGGTCGAGGAGCCGAACCCGCTCGCGCGCGTCACCCGCGCCGAACGGCATGGAGGTCGCGTAGCGACGATCGGGCGCGGGCCGCGCCGTGACGTCGCCCATGGCGCCGAGGAGCCCGAGCGAGCCGTCGCGCGTTCGCGCGGACGGCTTGCCGTCGATCTCCAGGTACTCGAGGCCGGCGTCGTCGACGCGGATGCGGAGGGCGCGCGCCCGGTATTTGTCCTCGAGATAGTCCGCCCACAGCGTTGCCGACTCGAGCACGTGGCCGTCGGCGTCGATCGTGCCGTCGTAGGGGAAGCGGACGACCTCGTAGCTCATCGCGCGCCACGTCCCACGGAAGACGGCGTCATGGCGTCAGCCTAGTCCAGCGACGGCACGGCGATCCAGCGGCCGCACCCGCTCACCGATGGGCGCGGCCCAGCATCCCCAGGTGCGTGTGGTGGAAGCTCGTCGGGTATTTGAGCCCGAACCCGAGCACTCGATCCATGCCGATGTGGCCGAGCCAGATGAGGGCGATCGCACACGCGGTGCCGTTCCCCGTCGCGACACCGGCGGCGCCGAGCGCGGCCGGGAGCACGTACGTGTGGACCGCGTTGTAGGCGACGGCGCCGACGCGCGTCCCGCCGAGATAGCCGAGCATCCCGACGTCCGGGGCCAGCAGCAGAACGACGTAGAGGAGCCACGACCAGCCGAACGTCGGGTAGAAGAACAGCGACAGCGCGAGCAGCACGCCACCCTCGCCGCGAAGGAGGACGGCCGGGAGCCCCGTGACCACACCCGGTGCGCCGGTCATCGTCACACCGGCGGCGGCGACGTCCGCCAGTGCGGCGGGTAGGTCTTGTCGTAGCTCGGGCGCGCGCGCATCCGGTCGCGCCAGGCGCCGACCCACGGTGCGACGCCGCCGACGTCGATGCTCGCCCGACCGGCGAGCTCGACGAACGGCAGCCAGCTCGTGTCGGCGCGGGAGAACGTCCCACCCAAGACGAAGTCGCCGCCGCGCTTGGCCGCGCGCGCGTCCACTCGCTTGAGCTGTGCCCGGACCGCGGCGCGTCCCTCGTCGATCGCCTTCTGGTCCCGCTTGTCCGCCGGCGTGAAGAACACCTGCCGCGCGAGCGCGCTGAATGCCTCGAAGAAGTACAGGGTGCACTCGGTTTCCTCGATCCGGACGAGGGCCCGTCCCGCCGGATCGGCGGGGAGGAGCGGCGGCGCGGGATGCCGATCCTCCAGGTACTCGAGGATCGGCTGCGACTCGTACAGGGTGAGGTCGCCGTCGATGAGGGCGGGCACCTTCGCATGCGGACTGATCGTGACGTACTCGGTTTTCTTGAGATCGCCGGCCTGGAAGCTCAGGAGCACCGCCTGGTGCTCGATCGTCTTCTCGACCAGAGCCAGGTGCACGCGCCACGCGAATGGCGAGCCGGACGCGTAGAAGAATCGCAGCATGACGGACCTCCTCTCGGGGTCCGCGTAGAGCGGGGCACCGACTGGTGCAAGCGACGCGCGGGCGTTGTAGGGGGAACGTCACGATGCGAAACGAGATCGCCGTCGCGCTGCTCGCCGGGCTGACCGCCCAGGCCGTCGCCGCGCCGCCGCCCACCACGCTCACGCCGCAGGATCGTGCCGCCGTCTTCAAGGCGGCGCGCTTCAAGGCTCGCGGCAGCCAGTACGTCCGCTGCGAGGAGGACCCGCCGACGGCGTCGTACGTGCCCGGCAAGATCGAGGTCGTCGATCTCAACGGCGATGGTCGTCCCGAGGCCTGGGTCACCGAGAGCAGCACCTTCTGCTACGGCAACACCGAGCAGTTCTTCGTCCTCGTCACCAAGGACGAGAGCGGCGCCTGGCGCGTGCTCCTGGAGGAGGTCGGCGTCCAGACGGCACTCGCAACCAAGCGCCAGGGCTGGCCCGATATCGAGGTCGGCGGGCCCGGCCTCGGGAAGTTCCCGGTCCGCCACTGGAACGGCAAGACCTACGACGGGCCGAAGCAGGCGCGCTAGAGACAGCGACTGAGCAGCACGCGGTGACCCGTCAGCGTCGCGGTCGCGACGTCCGCCTTGCCGTCGCCGTCGAAGTCCGCGGTCGCCAGCGCCGCCGATCCGCTCGTGAACGTGCCGACGACCTTCGAGAGCGTGCCGTCCCCGTTCCCAGTGAAGAGGCCGACGGTCGCGTTCGGCCCGGCCGAGGTCACGAAGTCGAGCCGGCCGTCGCCATTGAAATCGCCTCCGGCCAGCGAGGTGGGCAATCCGCCCGCGTAGTATTCGACGCTCGTGCCGAAGGTCCCGTCGCCCCGCCCGAGCAGGATGCTCAGGTCCGAGGAGTTGTTGTTGGCGGTCGCCAGGTCGACCTTGCCGTCGGCGTTCACGTCGCCGGCCACGATCGCGTAGGGAAACCGGCCCACCTGGTTGGGCACTGCGGAGCCGAACCCGCCGCTGCCGTCGCCGAGCAGGACGGCGACGACCCCCCGACCCCCGGGCGGGCCACCGCCGGTCGCGGCCAGGTCGAGCTTCCCGTCACCGTTCAGATCCGCCACCGCGACGGCCCGGCCGATGGCGGCCGAGGGGTACTCGACCTTGTCCGCGAACGTGCCATTCCCGTTGTTCAAGAGCACGACCACGGACGGCTGGGTCGCCACGACCAGGTCCGGCTTGTGGTCCCCGTTGAAATCAGCCGCGACCACGTCGTGGAAGTCGCGGGTGCCGACGAAGTACGGGATGGGGCCCTCGAAGCTCCCGTCCCCCCTCCCCATGAGTATCGACACGTTGACGACCGTGCTGGGCCCGGTGGGCGGCGGGTCGCTCATGAAGTTCGCTACCGCCAGGTCGGCGGTGCCGTTCCCGTCGAAGTCGGCGACCGCGATCCCGTGGGCGTCGCCGCCGACGTCGAGCCCGGTGAGCTTCCCGAACGTGCCGTCGCCGTTACCGAGACGCACCATGATGCTCGGGTTGGCCGCGATCAGGAGGTCGAGCTTCCCGTCGCCATTCAGGTCGGCCCCGGCGACCGCCTGGTCGGTGCCCCCCGCGAGCTGGGGTCCCACCACGAACGTCGTGACGCAGCCCGACCCGGGCACAAGGGTCGTCGGCGTGGCCGTGCACACGATCCGGCCGCGTCGGCACTGCCGCCAGAGCTTCGTGCGGCAGCGCTTCTGCTGCTTCTTCTTCCCGAGACCGCCGCAGTCCCCGTCCACGCGTGCGGCACAGGTCTCCTTGCAGATCTTGAGCGGCACCTTGGCGACGGCGGTCATCGCCGCAAACAGAACGACGAGGAGGGCGGCGGCGCGTGACGAGGGCATCGTCGGGACGCGTCGTCTACCCGAGCCGCAGCGGTCTTGGCAATCGCCGGCGAGACGATGCGCCGCGGCGCCCGATCGCTTTCCGCGTCGAAAGTCGCATTTTTCGGGCGTAGCGCTTGTTTTTCTCTGCGCCACGACTTATGCCGGGCCCTCAATCCGGCCGTTTACCCAGGGGAAAGGATGTGGATATGGCGAAGAAGGCAGCGAAGAAGGCGTCACCGGTTCGGGCTCAGTCGAAGCTGAACCTCACCAAGCCGCTCAGGATCGGTGCGTCGTCCAAGCCGCGCAGCAAGGGCGACGTGTTCCGTACGATCGCGGACAACGTCGGCATTCACCGTCGTGACGTGGCGTCGGTGTTCCACGCGCTCGGCGCGGTCATCAAGGCCGATCTGTCGAGGGGCGGAGCCGGCGTCTTCAAGGTGCCCGGTCTCATGCGCATCACCGTCAAGCGCAAGCCCGCGACCAAGGCGCACATGGGCATCAACCCGTTCACGAAGGAGCAGGTGATGTTCAAGGCGAAGCCGGCGCGCAACGTGGTACGCGTCCGACCGCTCGCAGGCTTGAAAGAGATGGTCTGATCGTAGAACGACTCCGCAGCCGGCCGGCGCGGGCGAGAGATCTCGCCCCCGGCCGGCTATCGGAGCGCCTGCTGGTCGCGTAGCATCGCGCGCTCGTGACCACGCACCGATCGCGCTACCGGATCGACGACGCGCGCGACTACAGCCACCAGTTCCACGCCGGCAACGTCGGCGACGTCTGGAAGCATTGCGCGCTGGTCGAGATCCTGCGCCGCGTGGCCGCCGCCACCCGACGCGTCGCCTACGCGGAAACCCATGCGGGAGAAGGCTTCTACGCACTCGGGCCGACGGGCGAATGGAGCGAGGGCATCGGCCGCTTGTGGGCGTCGTTCGAGGCGGCGACGCACGGCGACGCCGTCGCACGCTACGTCGGGCTCTGCCGCCGCCTCGGGGCCGGCCGTGAACGTCCCACGCGCTACCCGGGCTCGCCCGCGCTCGCGCGTGACGTGCTCGGGCCGAACGCCGAGCTGACGCTCTGGGAGCGCGACGACGCGACGTTCGCGCGTCTCGCCGAGCATACGAAAGACGACTCGCGCGTGCGGCTCGTCCGTGGTGACGGCCTCGCGGCGCTCGGCGACGCGATCTCCGGCGCCGAAGCCGCCGCCGACGCGCAGGTCGTTCTGGTCGATCCGCCCTACACGCAGAAGGCGGACTGGACGCTCGTGCCCGATGCGCTCGTGCGCGCGCTGCGAAACTCGCGCCGCGCTTGCGTCGTGCTGTGGTATCCGGTGAAGAGCCTCACGCGGCCGAACGCGATGATCACGAAGCTCGCCGCGGCGGGCGTGACGGGAACGATCGCGGAGCTCGTCACGACGCCGCTCGAGCATCGGCGCCGGCGTCTGAACGGCAGCGGCGTCCTCCTGGTTCGTCCGCCGGACGGAGCGCTCGAGGCGATCGCGGCCGCCGCACCGGTGGTCGGCGAGCGGTGCGCTACGCACGCCGGCGTCTGGTCGGCGAGGATCCAGGCGTGGACGGGCGGCGGGTGATCAGCGCTTCCGGCGCTTGGCGGGAGCCCGGCGCTTCGCGGACGCGGGCGTCTCGCGGGCTGCGGTCCGCTTGGGTGCCGGAGGAGGAGGCGGCTGGTGCGCGACCACGATCTTAGGGGGCGGCGGAGCCTCGATCGGCTTGAGGCTCGCGGCCTCGAGCCAGCCCTCGACGCCGTCCTTCGCAGTGCGCACCCGGTAGCGTGGATCGGCGGCTCGGCGCGGCTGCCAGGCCAGGATCTCGACCTCGGCCCCGTGCGGGACGGTCGCCACCGGAGCCGTCCCGGTGGAGTCCATCAGCGCAACCCGGCGAGAACCATGGCTCCCGCAGGTCACCACCACCCGGCGGCCCACGGCCAGGACCGGGGCCCGCTCGCGCTTCGTCGGCGCGGGCAAGGGTCGGGCGCGGGCGGAATACGGCTGCGAAGCGGAACCCCACGGTCGGGGGGGCATTGGACCTCCTCGGTCGCGGCCTTGATCCTGCTCCGACCACGCGAAAGGCCTCACCCGCGGGTCGGTGGCGCCGCGTCGACCGCCTTGGCGAGGAACCGAGGTCGGCGACGCAAGCTACAGTTGATAATAGGCTTCTTCAGAGCCGCTGTCAAACCGAAACGCGCGCAAAATCCGAGGGTTCACCGTATTCCACCGTCGAGCAGGCCCTCCAGCAGACGGTGCCCGTCGGGCCATTCGCCGAGACCCGACTCGGCGTTGATGTGCCCGCAATCGCTCAGCTCGACGAGCTGGGCGCCCCACGCTTCCGCGAACGCACGCGCACGACCGGGCTCGACGTAGGGATCGGTCGTGCTTGTGACCACGATCGCCGGAAACGGCAGCCGCGCGAGCGGCACCGGCGAGAAGCTCTCGACCTCGGGGATCAGGTGGCGGACTTCGTCCACGTCCGGAGGTGCCACGAGCAGCGCTCCGACGATTCGGTCGCACGCCGCGCGCCCCGCCCAGTGGGCAACGAGAGCGCACCCGAGGCTGTGTGCGACGAGGGCGACCTTGCCGGGCGCGCGACCGACGGCGGCATCCAGATTCGCCATCCAGGCGTCGCGCTGGGGGCGCTCCCAATCGTCCTGCGCCACTCGGACGTAGCCGAAGCGGCGCTCCCACAGCGTCTGCCAATGCTCCGGGCCGGAGTCTCCGTACCCGGGCAGGACGAGGACGGTCGGCGAGGGCACCTCGGCACGAAAGCACGAAAGTCCGGAAGGTCCAATCGCGCATCCGCGCCCGCACGCCGGGCGTAGTGACGACGGCGCGACGGCGCGCCGCGAGGGAGTCGACGATGCGACGATCCGTGATCCGGGCAGGTCTGCTGGCGTTCGGTCTGCTCGCTTCGGTGGGCGCGGCGGAGCCACCCTGTCGTGGCACTTACGTCGCCGACGTTCCCCTGCTCGCAGCGGGCGCGAGCCCCGAGATCGTCGACGTCGGTGATCGCGCGGTCTCGCTCACCGGGTGCGGCACGACGCGCGGCCGCATCGTCAGCCGCGGCGGAGCGACGCGCGTGAAGGCCGTCTTCCGCTCGTGCACCGCCGTCGCGGGGAAGGTCCGCCTCGCCGCCACGACCGAGGCACCGCGGTGCACGACGCTCGCCGGCGTCGTTCGCGCGCGGCGTGCGGGCATCGCCACCACGTTCAGCGCGAGCGTGCCGGCCACGATCAGCGGGCGGGTCGTCATCGCCGGGGCCAGCACTTCGGCCGCCGACGAGCCCGACCGCGAGTTCGTGCCGGGCCAGATGATCGTTCGCTTTTGCGAGCAGGGAGCGCGCTCTCTTTCCAGCGCGCCTGCCGGTCCCGACGCCGGCAGCCCACTCGCCGGGGACCCGCACGGCGCCGGCGGCGCGCTCTACCGTGTGGCGCCCCCGTCGCAGCCGGGTACCCGATCGCTCGGCGACCCGCGCCACGAGACGCTCGACGCCGTCGCCGCGATGCGAGCGCGTGCCGACGTGCTGTGGGCGCAGCCGAACTACATCCGCAAGCCGCTGCGTGTCCCGAACGATGAGTTCTTCGGCCTGCAGTGGCACTACCCGCTCATCTCCCTCCCCGCAGCGTGGGACGTGACGATCGGCTCGCCGGACGTCGTCGTCGCCGTCGTCGACACGGGGCTCCTGATCGGGCATCCGGACATCGACCCGGGGCGTCTGGCTCCCGGCTTCGATTTCATCTCCGACCCGACCGTGGCGAAGGACGGCGACGGCATCGACCCCGATCCGTTCGACGTCGGCGACGGTACGCCGGGCGTCCCCTCCTCGTTCCACGGCACGCACGTCGCCGGCACGATCGGCGCCGCCACCGACAACGGGACCGGCGTCGCGGGCGTCGACTGGAATGCGCGCATCATGCCGGTGCGCGTGCTCGGCGCCGGCGGCGGCTCCGACTTCGACATCGCGCAGGGCATCCGCTTCGCCGCCGGCCTCGACAACGTCTCGGGCCGCCGTCCCGCCCAGCGCGCCGACGTCATCAACCTCAGCCTGGGGGGCCCCGGCGTCTCGCCCGCCATGCAGGAGGCCATCCGCGACGCGCGGGCCGCCGGGACGATCGTCGTCGCGGCCGCCGGCAACGATGACGTCGACGCCGCCGGCTTCAGCCCCGCCGCGTTCCCGGAGGTGGTGTGCGTGGCCGCCGTCGACCTCGCCCGCACCAAGACCTTCTATTCGAACTTCGGCGCGGTCGTCGACGTCGCCGCGCCCGGCGGCGACACGCGCGTCGACGCCAACCGCGACAGCTTCGCCGACGGCGTGCTCTCGACGCTCGGGGACGACGCGAACGGCTCCATCACGGCCGTCTTCGGCTTCCTGCAGGGGACCTCCATGGCGGCGCCGCACGTGACCGGCGTCGTCGCGCTCATGCAGGCGGCGTTCATGGAGGCGCACCCCGGCGCGCGCATGACGCCCGACGCGTTCGACACGCTCCTGCGTGCCGGCGCGCTCACCGACGCGCTCGCCGGCGGATTCGGCGGCCACGGCCTCGTGAACGCGCACAAAGCCGTGCTGGCCGCTCAGATCGCCGTCCCGGGCGACGACGGCGGCCCGGTAGACGGCACCACACCTCCGACACCGCCCGTGGGCGACCGGATCTTCGTCCTGCTCGTGGACCCGGCGACGGACTCCGTGATTGCTCAGACCGACACCGACGCCGGGCGCGGGCTCGCCTTCACGCTCGGCGGTGTGCGCGCCGGCCACTACGTGCTCGCCGCCGGCACCGACCGCGACGGCGACGGCGAGCTCGGTGGTCCGGGCGAGACCTTCGGACAGGCGAGTCTCGACGTCGCCGCGGGCGACCGTCTCGCAGCCGAGATCCGGCTGATCGAGAACGCGGCCCAGGGGGCGACGCTCAGCCGGCCGCTCGCGCTTCGTACGCGCTGAAGATCGTGAGGGACTCGATCCCGGCGCGCTTCAGCTGAATGCCCATGCAGATGCCGGCGACCCCGCGCCCAGCACGGCGATCGTGGGAGCGTGTTCCCGCATCGTTCGATCGGCGGGCGTACACCACCGGCACCGTCCTGGAAAGCGACTTCGCCGGGCTCGTTGACCTGCGAGCCGCCAGTTGGTAGCGGCGGCCAGGGAACGACGACCGGATCCTGCTTGCTTGGCCGAGGGGGGGAATGGGATGGCTCGCATGTCGGCTTGGGGCTGGTTCGTAGGGACGGTTCTGCTCTGGAGCACCTGCGCGTACGCGCTGCCTGCAGCGGTCGACACCGACCAGGACGGCTACCTGGACGGGTTGGAGACGCTGCTCGGCTCCGATCCGGCGGACGCGACCAAGACCCCGGAGAGCGTCGCCAATCCGCCGTCGTGCCTCGACGGCATCGACAACGACGGTGACGGCACCACCGACATCGACGATCCCGGCTGCCTCGTTCCGCCCGCGATCGAGGACGTCTTCCCGCCGTCCGGACTCGACGTCTTCGACTCGCACATGACGCTCGACGGCTACGACCTCGCGACGCCGTTCGGCGTCTGCACCGTCGACTTCGACGCGCACGGCCCGACCGTCGTCCGGCGCGGCGATCCGATCGACCTCGGGGGCGGCCTACGCCAGATCGACACCGAGATGCTCGCCATGCAGCTGACCGGCATCGCGACAGTCGTGGGGGGTGTCGGCTGCGCGCTCCCGACCGGCGACGTGATGGTCACGGTGTTCGAGGATCCGATGCAGACCTCGGCCGGCAAGGTGGCCGACACGAACCCCGATCCGACGAAGGACTTCAAGGCCGACAGCTTCTTCGACGTCTTCTTCCAGATCGACGTCGGCGGCACGCTGCTCCAGGGCGGCCCGCCCGGCGGCCCGTCCGGACAGCCCGTGCACGTGACGAACCAGGTCGCCTCGCTGCCGCCGTATCATTCGGCGAAGAATCCCGACTGCTACCAGGTCCCCGGTCTCGCCCACGAGCACTGCCCGAAGTCGCCGCCCGACCACTTCAAGTGCTACGCGGCGAAGTTCCCGAAGTTCGAGAAGCGGCAGGTGACGCTGCTCGACCAGTTCGGCCAGCGCCAGGCGCAGGTGCTGAAGCCGCGCTTGCTGTGCACACCCAGCACGAAGGGCAACGAGCCACTCTACAACGAAGCGAACCACCTCACCTGCTACGCGGTGAAGCCGGAGAAGTTGAAGCACACGGTGACGATCCACAACCAGTTCGGGCAGGGCCAGGTGACGACCAAGAAGACGAGCCTGCTCTGTCTGCCGACCGAGAAGAATGGCGAAGGCGCCGCCATCGAGGTCGATCACTTCTTCTGCTACACGGGCAAGTTCCCGGGCGGCCCCGCCAAGCGCGACGTGCGGATGGTCGACCAGTTCAAGACCGAGAGCAACAAGGTCGGCCGCGCGCTCGTGCTCTGCAACCCGGTCAGCAAGAACGGCGAGGGCATCCGCAACCCGCTCGACCACCTCGTGTGCTACGCGCTCAAGCCCCAGCGCGAGAAGCGCACGGTCTCGATCTCGAACCAGTTCGGCACCGCCGACGTCAAGGTTTCGAAGTCGGTCATGCTCTGCACGCCGACGGGCAAAGTCGACAACGAGACGACGACCACCACGACGACCCCGGTGACCACCACCACCCAGGCGCCTGGTCGCGCGCTCGTGCCGATCGCGCAGATCCCCGGCGTCCCGCCGGGCAACATCTGCCTCTCGGACATTTTCCCGGCGCCCGACGGCTGCGTGGAGGGCCCGGATCAGTGTCCGACCAACCACCTCCACTTCACGATCACCATCCGCGTCGGCACCATGACCGTCGGCCCGCTCGTCGACACGTTCATGAACCCGTGCGGGCACGGCGGCGTCACGACCGATTCCAAGTGTGGGCCGGACGACGTTCCGGCGTGCATGAACTGACGTCGACGACTCCGCGCGCTTGACACCCCCGCCGTCCGGCCGCTAGCGGCGCACGCGACCATGCGTGTGCACGTGCTCGCCGCCACGGTCCTTTTCGCCACGGCGGTCGTGGTGCGGTGGTGGTTCCTCCAGGGCCTCATCCTCGGCGACGATCCGCAGGAGTTCGCGGTGCTCCTGCACATCCTGGCGAACGGGCCGCTGCTGACCGACCAGCTCCACGTCCGCTTCGCCGGCTGGATTTTCAACCACCTGGCCTTTGTCCTCTTCGGCGTCTCGGAGACGGCGTTCCTCGCGCCGACGTGGATCCTCACATCGACGCTTCCCATCATGGCCTACGCCATCCTCGTCCGCTGGCGATACACGCGGCTGCAGGCGTTCCTCGGCGGCCTGCTGGTCGCGACGGCGCCGTTCGAGGTCGTGCTCGGGACGGTGCGTGCGAACGACTCCTACCTGGAGCTCGCGATCGCCGCCGGCTTCACCGCGCTCGTCCTGCTCGAGGGATGGCCCATCTGGCAGGGCATCGCCCTCGCCGTGTGCCTGTGGTTCGGCTTCTACGTGAAGCTGTGGGTCGTCTACGCCCTACCGGCCCTCGGGCTCTACTACCTCGTCGGGCGCCGCTGGCGCGGCGCGATCGCGTTCACGATCGCGAGCCTCGTCGTCCACGCCGCGACCTGCCTCTACTGGCATCGGCGCGTCGGCACGTACTTCCCGTTCATCTCGACCCACGCGGCGAACTACGCCGTCCACCCGGATCAGCTCGTCGAGCTGTTCCTCAAGTACGTGCGCCTCATGTTCGTCGGCTCGTTCGAATTCCCGACCACGCTCTGGGGAGCGGTGCCGTGGGTCGTCGTCGTGCTGCTCGTGGTGAAGATCGTCGCGAGCGTCGCCCCCTCATGGCCAGCGAGCCTGCACTTCGATCGCGGCGATCGACTGCTCCTCGCGCTCTACGGATCGTTCTTCCTGCTGCTCGAGTTCTTCCCGAACGGATTCCAGCTCGATGCGTACTATTCGGTGCCGCGCATCTTCCGCTACCTGGCACCGATCTCGTTCCCGATCGCGCTCCACGCGGCGAAGCTCCTGCTCGACCTGGCGCGCGTTCCGTTCCGTGCGGTGCGGCCGGCGACGGCTGCGCTCGCCGTGGGCACGACCTTCCTGGTGGTGAACCTCCTGCAGTCCGACGAGGCGACGAGCCCCGGGCGCAACTACCGCGAGAACCTCCACGCCGTCCTGCACGACGTGCGCATGGCGAAACCGCCGATGCTGCTCGCCGAGGCGATCATCGCGAGCTACTTCCGCGATCTCTACTTCGACCTCGACGAGCAGGCGACCGAGGTCGTGATCCTCAACACGGAGCACTCGGCCGCCGAGTACGAGGAGTGGCTGCATGCGCGCGAGCCCACGCTGCCCGACGGCACGATGCTCATCACGGGTCTCGCGAACTTCGTCCACTACGGCGCCCACATCGACGGCTACCGCCTGGCGTGGTTCAAGGCGCCGCTCTCGTCGCGATGGAAGCTCGTCAAGGAATACGGCGTCCTCTGGTATCTCCCGAAGCCCGAGCGGGCACGGCTGTGGCGGCTCGAGCGGCCGGCGACGACGCGCCCCGCGCAGCTCGATCCGCCGGAGGACTACTCGTCGCTCGCGGACGTGAACGATCCCGCCGCGCTCTTCAAGGCCGGCATGAAGCGTTACGACGCGAACGACTACGACGGCGCGCGCCTCTACTTCCGGAAGATCCTCGACCGCTTCCCGAGCGAGGGCTCCGACGCTGCGTTCTTCTACGCCGCCTCGTTCTATCGGCAGGCGAACTGGCAGCGTGCACGCCGCGCGTTCAAGCACTTGGTCCGCACCGATCCTCACAGCACGTGGGTACCGGCCGCCTACTGGCACATCTTCGCCTGCGAGAAGAACCTGGGGCACATTGCGCGAGCGCGCGCCGGCTTCCGGATGATCATCCGGCGCTTCGCCTACGATCCGTCGGCCGTCGGAATGGCGAAGCAGGACCTCATGCAGCTCCGGCGCCGGCGCGGCGGGATCCTCGTCGACTGGTGGAACGGGCCGTAGCCGACCCGCGCCGTCATTCCCGCGGCGCCCGATAGCGCCGCAGCGCGAGCGGCTCCGCGCGCAGCCACGCGACCATCTGCCGGAATCCCCGCTCGAACCCGAAGCGCGGCTTCCAGCCGAGCGCGCGACGGATCGCCCGTGCGTCGGCGACCCATGCCGAGGTGTCCCACTGCCGGTTCGGCATCGTGCCCCACACCGGCTTCGTCGGGATCGCGAGGACCCGTCGCGCGACGTCGACCGCCTGGCGGATGGTCGTCTGCTTTCCGGTGCCGACGTTCCAGACCGGGCCCGGCTCGGGGTGCGGCCGCGCCGCGGCGAGCACGAAGGCCTCGCTCACGTCGTCGGCGTAGACGTAGTCGCGCGCGACCCTGGGATCGACGAGCGGCGGGAGCCCGCCCTCGAGGCCGCGCATGATGAGCGTCGGCATGAGGCGACCCGGCTCCTCCCACGGCCCGTAGACCGAGTACAGTCGAAGCGTCGCGATCTTCACGCGCTCCTTCCGTGCCGTCAGGCGACAGAAGTGGGTCGCCGCCGCCTTGGTCACGGCGTAGTGGCTGTTCGGCTCCAGCCATTCCCGCTCCGAGGGCGCTTTGCGCTTGAAGCCGTACTCCGACGACGATCCGGCGGTGACCAGTGCCTCGAAGCCGGTGCGCAGGCACGCGCGTACGAGGTGCATCGTGCCCGCGACGTTCGTCGCCACCATCCGATCGAGGTCGGTCTCCCACGAGTAGGCGCCGTGCGCGGCCAGGTGGAAGACCCACTCGGGCTTCACGCGCCGGACGATGCGCTCGACCGACGCGCGATCGTCGAGCGATCCGCGGTGGAGCTGCATGCGATCGCCCAGCCCCTCGAGCCGCCAGCGCGCGTGCTCCGGGCGCACGAGCAGGTGCACCGCGTGCCCGTCGCCCACCAGCCGCCGGGCGAGATTCGCCCCGACGAAGCCCGTGCCTCCCGTCAGAAGAACGCGACGGCGCACGTCACTTCCCGGACAGGAACCCCTTGTAGTCGAACGTCTCGAGGTACTGCCAGGTGCGCTGGCGTACCTCGTCCCGCTCGGCCGCCGAGAGGGTCTCGGCCTCCTGCCGGTTCGCCTCGGGCGTCGGCGTGCGGATCGTACCCCACGGGTAGACCGTGCCGAGCGGGTTGCCGTTCCACGACGGGCGCTTCAGCGAATCGGCCGGGCCGATACCGAGCTGTGCGAGCACCGGCGCGAGCGTGCCCACCGAGTCGCGCATCACGTCCTCGGCGCGCACGATGTGAAGGCGATCGGGGAAGCGCTCGCGAGTGAGCAAGGCGTGGTACTGGTTCAGCGTCCAGCCGAGCATGTAGGTCGCGAGCGGCAGCGGCACGGGACGGCGCTTCGTGTCGGCGTAGGCGGACCACGGGTTGCGCACCACGTGCAGCACGTGGCCGTTCGGCATGTCGGTCAGGATCCGCTCGGCGTCGACGACGATGATCGGGCTGTAGCCGACGTGGACCTTCTCGCGGCCGCTGCGCTTGTAGTCCTTCCACACGTCGAACGTCGCGCGGAAGAAGGCCGCCATGTTGTTCGCGCGCGACCGCCCCGTGGCGTTCACGATCTCGACGTAGCGCGCCTTGCGGGCGTCGTCCGACATGTCGAACGGCCAGTCGCGGAATTTGCTCACGTTCGGCGTGCGCGAGCGGACCTTGCCCTCCTCGTCGATGATGAGGTGGTAGTCGCCGGCCGGCGTGCCGTCGAGCGGGAACGCGGGCCAGCGGTACTTCACCGGGAACATCGAGGTGAGATGGTCCTGCACGAGGCGCGTGCCGACCTGCGACTCGAACGGGTACACGAACAGCTCGGGGTGCCCGTCCAGGAAGCGGTGGGTGGTGTTCCCGCCGTTCTCGTACATGGCGCCGATCATCAACAGGCGAAAATCCTGACTCATGACGATGGGTCTCCTACTCCGTGACGAAGCCGTAGAACAGTCCCTGCTCCCGCGCGGGCTCGCGGCGCCCCGCGACGATCGGGAGGCCGGTCGTCCAGGTCGCGGGAACGGGCTCGATCGCGAACACCTGGTTACCGAGCGGCCAGACGAGGCTGCCGAGGACCTCCCCCGAGCGCGCGTCGATCGCGTGGACTCCGCAGACGCACCGGGCCGGGTCGAGACCGGGTGCGTACTGCCGGAAGCGCGTCAGCACGCGCGAGGTGCCGACCCACGCGACGCCCCCGGAGAAGCCGAGCCCGCGCGTCCATCCGCCGGGACGCGCGATCGCCTCGAAACGTCCGTCGCGACACGTCCCGACCCCGCCGTAGCCGCTGTCGTCGACCCAGAGCGTGCCGCGGCGCAGGCGCGCCGAGTGTGGCCGCGTGAGCCCGCGCACGACCGGCTCGCGCGTCGCCCCCGAGAAGATGACGCCGCGCCGGTCGACGGGAAAGTCCGCGTGCCCGGGGCGACGGCGCCCGATCGCGTCGGTCGAGGCGGAGAAGTACGACGTGCGCACGGCTCCGCCCGCGGCGATCGAGTTCAGCTGCAGGTAGTTCCGGTCGAGACGGGGCCGGCCGCGACGCTCCACGCAGCGCGGCCACCAGACGGGCGTCGCCGTACCGTCGTCGTCGATGCGAACGACGGCGTTCCGGCCGACGGCGTTGCCGTGCAGGCGCCCGCCCACGAGCGCGAGGTCGTGCAGATAGGTTCCCCCGGGCAGCACCCGCGTCCGTACCGGCACGAGCGGCCGTCCCGCGAGCCGCTCCGCGCGGGCACCCACCGCCGGCGGCGCAGCCACGGCCGGTACGAGGTCGTGCACCTGATTCGGGTTGCGCGTGCTCGCGACGTGGACGACGCCGCGCCGGCGGTCGACCGCGATGCCCGACGGGTGCGGCAGCGGAAGATACGACACGACCGGCCCCCGACGGCCGGCGTGCAGGGCGACCAGCAGGTGCTCGTACTCGCGCGTCACGAGGAGCGTCGTGCCGGTCGTCGCGAGCGTCTCCCAGAAGCGCCCGCGCGACCGGTGGCGGAGCAGGCGCTCGTCGATGCTCCCCGCACAGGCCCACAGGGCGGCGACCGCACGCGGGTCGCGCCAGGCGCCGTCGGCGCGCGCGTGCAGGCGCTCGCGGACGCTCATCGGGTCGCGCGCCGCATGGCCCACGCCCCCCAGTACATGCGAACGGCCGACCGCAGGTTCGTCGTCGACTGTCCACCGAAGCGCCGCGTCGAGAAGATCGGCACCTCGAGCATCGGGTACTCCGCCTCGCGGCACACGCGCACGAACTCCGCGTCGATGAGGTCGTCGTCGTGCGTGAGCTGCAGGAGCCGGTCGCAGGTACGCGGGAACACCTTCGGAGTTCCGTTCACGTCCCAACACGAGAGATCGAAGAGCGCGCGGCACTCGAGGTTGTAGAGGAGCGAGCCCAGACGCCGCGTCCAGTGGTCGCGGATCTTGCGGTTCGCCTTCACGACCGTGCCGGTGTGCGTCGCCGCGTAGAGGATGGTGAGCGTCAGCTCGGCCGGCGCCGTGCGCGCGGAGTTCGTGTAGCAGAGCAGATCGCCCTTCGCCTTCGCGAGCCCGTAGCGCACCGCGCGTCCCCACCCGCCTTTCGCGAGCGGCTCCGTGCGCACGGACGGGATCTCGGCCGTGAGCGCGGCGCACGCCGCGAGGTCGGCCGCGCGGCCGCCGTTCGGCACGAGCACCATCTCGTGACGGAGCGGCATCTTGCCGAGCGCCGCGGCCGCCTCGCGCACGACCTCCCCGATGTGGTCCTCCTGCTTGTAGACTGGCAGGACCACGGACACGAACGCATCCGTCATCGGGTCTTGCGGAGGTTCCCGAGCACGCTCTCGACGATCGCGTCCGCGGAGAGCCCGTGGAGCTGGTGCAGGTACGCCTGGCTTCCCGAACGGCCGTCGGGCTGCTCGTGGACGGCGCAGCGCACGAGCCGGCAGCCGAGGCCGTGCTCGGCGATCACCTCGGCCACGAGCGAGCCCACGCCGCCCGCGGCGTAGTGTGCCTCGACGGTGAGCGCGAGCGGGACGTCTGCCAGCGCCGCGCGCAAATCGTCCACCGGCGCCGGCTGGACGCTTGCGACCACCACGACGCGCGCGGATACGCCGCGCTCTTCGAGCTTGCGGGCCGCGTTCGCAGCCTCGCTCGCGACCGAGCCCATGGCGACGATCGCGACCTCGCGGCCCTCGCGCACGACCTCGGCCCGGCCCATGCGGAAGCGCCCGTCGAGCCCGGGCACGACCGTGCGATCGTCCTTGCCGATGCGGTAGTAGACGGGGCCGGCGACGTCCCAGGTCGCGCGCAGCGCCGTCGCCATCTGCTGGTGATCGGCGGGCGCGACGACCCTCATGCCGGGCTGCACGCGCATCACGCCGACGTCCTCGAGCCCGTGGTGCGAGAGACCCTGCGGACCGTACTCGAATCCGCCCCCGACACCCACGATGCGCACGGGGAGGCGGTGCCAGACGGGCCCGTTGCGGATGAACTCGTAGGGCCGCAGCGTCGCGAACGTGACGATCGAGTACACGAACGGCACGTAGCCCGCCTCGGCGAGCCCGGTCGCGATGCCGACCATGTTCTGCTCGGCGACGCCCGCGTTGAAGAAGCGATCGGGATGGCGCTCCATGAACGGCTCGAGCGCCATGTAGCCGAGGTCGCCCGTCAGGAGCGCGATGCGCCGATCGGCCTCGGCGAGCTCGACCAGGGTGCGGACGAACGCGCCGCGCATCAGCGCTCGAGCTCCGCCATCGCCAGGCGGTACTCGTCGTCGGACATGGGCCAGTAGTGCCACTTGAGCTGACCTTCCATGTACGAGACGCCCTTGCCGAACGTCGTGCGGGCGATGAGCGCGCGCGGGGCCGCCTGCGCCGCGACCGGCTCCGACAGGAGGCGCCGGAGCGCCGCCGCGTCGTGGCCGTCGATCTCGCGCGCGTCCCAGCCGAAGGTGCGCCAGCGCTCGACCATCGGCGTCAGCGAGAGCACCTGCTCGGTCTTGCCGAGCGCCTGCTGCCCATTGAGATCGACCATCACGGCGAGACGCCCCAGGCGATGGTGGGCGGCGAACATCGCCGCCTCCCACATCGAGCCCTCATTGCACTCGGCGTCGCTCACCAGCACGAAGACGCGCCGGTCCGAGCCCTGCAGGCGCGCGGCGAGCGCGGACCCCACGCCGACCGGCAGGCCGAAGCCGAGCGAGCCGGTCGAGACGTCGATGCCGGGAAGCTCCCGGTCCGGATGGACGCCGAGGAGGCTTCCGTCGGCGCAGTAGGAATCCAGCTGCGCCTGCGTGAGCCACCCGCGCAGGAACATCGCCGCGTACACCGCGAGCACGGCGTGCCCCTTGCCCAGCACGAAGCGATCGCGCTCGGCGTGGTCGGGCGCGGGAATGCGCAGGACGCCGTCGTACAGCGCAGCGACGATGTCGGCGACCGACAGGGACGATCCGATGTGCCCCACGTTCGCGCGTTTCGACTGCTGGATGACGATGCGCCGGATCTCGGTTCCGGTCATTGGTGACGCGACTCGGGGAGCGTGTAAGCTGCGGCCCCCCACCCTGTCAACGCGGTCGTCCGATATCTTCCTCTACGCAGCGACCGCCTCCACGATCTCGGACGACGAACGCGTGGACACGATCCGTGTCATCCGGAAGCCGCCCGCGGCGAGGAGCGCGCGATACTCGGATTCGGTGCGCTCGAGCCCGCCCGGCAGCGCCAGCATCTCGAGGTCGAGGATCTTGCCGAACGAGAACGCGTTGCCGGCGGGGATCACGGCCTCGACCAGCAGGAGCCGCGCCCCCGGCTCGGCCGCGCGACGGATCGTCCGCAGGATCTTCACGGACGGCTCGTCGTCCCAGTCGTGGATGATGTGCGACATCACGTAGGCGTCGCCCTTGGGGACCTCGCGGAAGAAGTCGCCGCCGACGATCGTGGTCCGGTCCTGCACGCCGAGGCGCGAAAACGTCGCACCGGCGCCGTCCACGACATGCGGCTGGTCGAACACGACGCCGCGCAGCGACGGATTGGCGGCCAGGACAGTGGCCAGCAGGATACCGTGCCCCCCGCCCACGTCGACGAGCGTCCGGATCCCGGAGAAGTCGTAGGCGGCGCGTACGGCCATGGCCGTGTCGCCGATGATCCCGGTCATCGCGGCGTTGAAGATGCGCCCCTGCTCGGCATCGGTCGCCAGGAATTCCCAGATGGGCTTCCCGACCGCGCGCTCGCCGGACGGCTCTCCCGTCCGCACCGAATGCAAGATGTGCGCGAACGCGTCGAGGTGCCAGGGTTGGCCGGCGAATATGACGTAGTCGCGCACCGAGCCCGGCACGTCCGAGCGCAGGAATTCCGACTGCGGCGTGTTCTCGAGCCGGCCGTCCGCCCGCTCGGCGAAGATCCCGAGGCACGCGAGCGCGCGTAGGACGCGATAGAGCGCCCGCGGCTGTGCGCCGGCCGCGCGGGCGAGCTCGTCACGCGTCTTCGGACCCGAGGCGAGGAGGTCCGCGACGCCCAGGCTGGCCGCTGCCCACAGCGCCTGCGCGGTCCAGACGCCGGTCGAGAGCTGCAGCACGGCCTCGACCGGCGACGGCCCCGGATTGGCCTGCGTGTTCGCGTCCATGACCGCGTCCTAGCCCGATCGCGTCGCCGCGGCGAGCCCCCCTGGGGATTTCACGCCATTTTTCCTTGACGTCGAGGGGCCGCGGCGTGTTATCGCACCGGTGGCCGCGGTAGTCGCGGCCCGCCTCCGGAGGGATCACGATGACGACTCGCACGCTCGGCTGGCCGCGAACGGTACTCGTAGCGCTCCTGGCCGCCGCCGCGCTCGCGACGAGCGGCGTCCCCGCGACGGCCCAGCTCTCGCATCCAACGCTCACGAACTCGAGCAACCCGAACGAGCTCGTTCCCGGCACGGCGTCCACCCCGAGCCGCGAGCGCGAGAGCGTGGTCGACATCGTCTCCTCCGCCGCCGGCTCGTTCGTCACGCGCTACGTCTCCCTCGTGACGGTCGACGGCGACGGCGCGGGCAGCAGCGCGGGTATCGAGCCGCTGACCTCCGACTACCAGATCGACTTCACGGCGACCGCGCCCGGCGCGTACGTGCTGACGGTCGACACGGCCCTCTCGGGCGACCTCCACCTCGTGAACGACGGCCCGGGCAGCGCGGTCGCCGACGTGAGCGGCATCACCGGCCTGCTCACCGGCGGCACGATCACCTCGGGCAGCCTCGACCTGGCCGATCCCGGCGCCGCGAGCGGCGCCGCGGGCGGCTCGGTCGCAATCAGCGACATGGGCAACGCGACCATCTTCGGCGTGAGTAACGGCGGCCCGGTTGCGCACAGCCTGCGGTTCGTGTTCACCCAGAGCACCACCACGACGGCGGGCGGCGGCGACGAGGCGGCGATCCGCCTGGGCGGCACGTCCGACATCTCGACCGAGACCGCCGGCGACTACCCGGGCAGCCCTGCGCGCACCCAGGCCGACGACGGGCACTTCGTCACCGTGACGCTCACCAGCCTGTGCGGCAACAGCGTCATCGACGTCGGCCCCAGCTACAGCGAGGACTGCGACGACGGTCCCGCGAACGGCACACCCGGCTCGTGCTGCAACACCGACTGCATGGCCGTCACCTCCGGCACGCCCTGCAGCGCCGACCCGAATCCGTGCACCGTCGACGTGTGCAACGGCGCCGGCGCGTGCACCCACAACGCGGGCAACGAGGGGGCTTCGTGCGACGACGGGAACGCCTGCACGTCCGGCGAGACGTGCACGAGCGGCGTGTGCGCCGGCGGAACCACGCAGACGTGTCCGCTCTGCGAGACGTGCGACACGGGGAGCGGCTGCGTCGAGGGTCCGCGAACCAACTGCAAGCTGCCGACGGTCCCGCTCAAGTCGAAGTTCCAGCTGAAGAAGGGCCCGACCGACACGAACGACCTCGTGCAGTACAAGTGGGTGAAGGGCGCAGCGACCAACACCGTCGACTTCGGCCAGCCGGATACCACCGACGACTACGCCCTCTGCGTCTACGCGCCGGGGCTCGTGATGAAGGCAACCGCGCCGGCGGGCGGCCTCTGCGGTACCAAGGCGTGCTGGAAGACGCTCAGCATCAAGGGCTTCTCGTACAAGGATCCGCTGCGCGATCCGCTGGGCGTCGACAAGATCGTGCTGAAGGCAGGCCTCGCCGGCAAGGCGAAGGTGCAGATGAAGGGCAAGGGTCCGAACCTGCCCGCGCTGCCCCTGTCACTCACGCTGCCGGCGATCGTGCAGCTCCAGTCCGAGAACGGCCAGTGCTGGGGCGCGACGTTCTCCCCCGCGGGTCAGATCATCAACGACACGACGCAGTTCAAGGGAAAATCCGACTAGCGGGTAGGCGCGAAGCACCGCCGACCCGTGCTTGCGGACGGCGGCGTTTCGGGCAGAGTCTGTGGTGTGGTGACGCGCCTCGCGGGGCTGCTTCTCTCGATACCGCTGGTGGCGGCGGCGCAGGTGACGTGCGGGACGACCGTCGGGCCGAAGCAGAAGGTCACGCTCAGCGGGAACGTGGGACCGTGTGACGGGGTCGATGCGGCGATCGTGGTCGACTCGGGCTCGCTCGATCTGGCGGGGTTCGGGGTGTCGTGCAGCGATCTCGACGGGGACGGCGATGTGCCCCAGGGAATCGTGCTCACGGGGAAGAAGTCGAAGGTCATGGGTGGGAGCGTCACCGGGTGCTCGAACGGCGTCGGGCTCGCGGGCCAGGGGAAGCACACCGTGCTGGGGATGACCGTGCAGAGCAGCGGCGACGACGGGATCGACGTGCTGGCGCAGGCGGAGAAGAACAGGATCATGGGCAACACCTCGTCGGGTAACTCCGACGATGGGTTCTACCTGCGGAGCTCCAAGAACAAGGTCGCCGACAACGTCTCGACGGGCAACGGCGCCGACGGCTTCGATCTCCCGACGTCCGCCGGCAAGAACAAGCTCACGCGCAACCGCGCGGACGGCAACGAGGACAGCGGCATCGAGGTGAGCGGCTCCAAGAACAAGCTCGTCCTCTCGAGCGCGAGCCAGAACGGCGGCGACGGCATCTACGTCGGCGGGTCCAAGAACAAGGTGAGCGGCGGCGCCTCGATGGGCAACGCGGTGTACGACATCGAGGGCTGCGCCGGGAACAAGGTGAAGAAGCTCTCCTTCAGCACCGCCTCACCCGACTGCCAGTAGCGCCGGGGCGGCGCGGATCAGCGCAGCAGACCGCGGCCGGTCACGAGCGGCAGGTCGAGCGCGGAGAGCAGCCCCGCCGGCGCATCGCACACGGCCGGGATCGCGTTCACGATGCGCGTCGCCGTCAGGATCACGCCGCCGACCGCGTGGTCGCCCGTCTCGTCCCAGAACTCATAGTCGCAGCGCATGGACGGCACGCCCTTCACCAGCACGCGGTAGCTGCCGTTTCCCTGCGGCCAGTCCGGCGCGAGGCCGTCGTCGACGCGGGTCACGTGCTCGACGACGAGGACCGGCTTGCCGCCGACGATGCCCTGCACTTCGAACCGCAGCGCGCCCATGGTTCCGGGCTCGACGGTACGATCGCCGATGCGGATCGGCTTCACGGCTGGACGGCGCTCGAACGTCTGGCGCACGTCCTCGAGCTCGAGCCCGAGCCCCTCGGCGAGAAGCCGGACCGTACCGCCCCACGCGAACGCGAGCGTGCCCGGCGAGAGCAGGATCGGCTCGGCGTCCATCGCCTGCCCGAACCCCATGGTCTCGAACAGGACCTGCGGCTGGTTGTAGGTGGCGTAGTTGATGATCTCTTGGACGCGGATCTCCTCCCAGGGGCCGCAGAGCCCCGAGAGGACGAGTGGCAGGAGGTCGTTCGCGAAGCCCGGGTCGATCCCCGACGTGAAGAACGACGAGCGGCCGGTGCGACACGCCTCGGCGAGCTGGTCGCGCACGTTGGGGAGGAACGACTTCGGGTGGACCAGCGGCACGATCGAGCTCGACACCACGTTCTTGCCGGCGGCGAGGATCTTCGTGACGTCGTCGATCGCGTCGAAGATGCGCAGGTCGGCCGTCGCCGTGTAGCAGACGCAGTCGGCGTCCATGGCCAGGAGCGCTGTGGCGTCGTTGGTCGCAGCCACGCCCGTGCGGGGGCGGCCGCACAGCTCGCCGGCGTCCTTGCCGGCCTTGGCGTCGCTGCTCACCCACACGCCGACCAGCTCGAGCTCGGGGTGGTCGATGATGTGCCGGAGCGCGTACGTTCCGACGTTTCCGGTGCTCCACTGAATGACGCGGTACATGCGCGTCTCCTAGCAGAGCGGGACGGCCGTTGTCGCGAGGGGCCGAAGCGCCCCGTCGTCGGCCGCAGACGGAGCGTCGCGCTCCGGCCCGACCCGGAGCGCGACGCTCACCCTGGGTACGAACGAGCGCTCAGTACGCGGCGGCCATCGCGGGCGCGCCAGCGGCCTCCGCCGGGCACAGCCCACGGTTCTGCACGAGGATCTCGATCGCGCGGCGGGCGAGGCGGCTCGGGGCCGCGTGCTCGTTCTCCCACCGGTTCACGGTCGATGCGGTGACCGCGATCGCATGCGCGAACTCCTCCTGCGTCATACGAAGCTGCTGTCGGATGTGTCGGATGTCGTTCCCGTTGTCTGTCATCATTTCTGTCGCCTCTCCCTTTCGCACTGACGTGCGGAGTCTACGACCGTCTGACGTGCGTCACGCCAGGGATGTGTCACCGCGACACAAGTGCCCGTCTCTTCACGTCCCCGGTGCAATGCCTGTACCGACCTCCTACGACGTCCTGAGCGACCCTCCCCGGCCCGCCGTGGCCCGTTTCGAGCTGGCGGCACGCCGGTTGATCGAAGGCTGGCTCGAGGGCGGTCGGGTCCGGGCGACGGCTGAAGACCTGGCCCTCGCCTCCGAGTTCCTGCAGTACTGCGGCCTGCGCGCTGAGCCCCTGCCGGGGCTCGAGGTCCGGCTCACGTCGGACAAGGGCCGCACGACCATCACCACCCGCGACGACGCGGTCGTCACCGCGCTGCGCTGCCTGATCGACATGCAGCGGGCGACGACGCCGCTCGTCGCACGCGCCGCCTGAGGGCGGCGTCTCCGCCCAGACCGGACGGGTCCGAAAACCCCCTCCTCGGGCCCTCCGGTCGGCGGCGGCGGTTGCGTCCGGCGATCAGTTCGCGAGCAAGCAGCGCTTCAGCTGCTTGCCGTGCGGGATCGCGCGCTTCACGACCTTCACCTGCCCCAGGATCTTCTTGCGGCAGGCACGGGACATGTCGCCGTGGGCGACGAGCGCACGCGCCGCGCGCAGCGTCTTGCGCAGGCTCTGTCGAGCGCGCTTCGTGCCGTGGCGAGCAACGAGCAGCTCGGCCTTGGTGGCCGGCGTCCCGTCGGGCGCCTGGCTCACTTGCAGGCGGAGCTCGTCGCAGGCCCCGGCGAACACCGACGTCAGGCTGGACGGAATCTCCTCCTCGCCGCAATCGAGCTTGCCCTCGCACTGGCAGTAGGCGGCATCGAGGCACGTCTTGTCCGCGCACACGGGGTTGCTGGCGAGGCAGGTGGACCCCCGGTCTTGCTCGCAGCAATCCCAGCGGTAGATGAAGCATCCGACGCAGACGCGGCACTGGCCGCCGGGGCAGTCCGAGTCCGTGCTGCAGCACCCGTCCGCCCCGCTCGGCTCGTAGCGGCAGCCGGCGATCGGATCGGCGATGTCGTTCGTGCACGGGTTGTTGTCGTCGCAATCGGGCGTGGGGCCCAGCTGGCAGCACAGCCCGCGCGTGCAGTCGTTGCGGCAGTCGTCGGTGTCGATCTCGTTGCCGTCGTCGCACTCCTCGCTTTCCTCGACGAGCCCGTTGCCGCACACCGCCGTCACCTCCGCGGCGCGCGGGGCGAGACGCTGCTGCTGCGCGGTCGCGTTCGCGATCGTGATGGCATCGAACAGGTAGACGCGCGACGGTCCGGGGCTGCCGACGAGAATCTCGGCTTCGCTGGCGGCGACCGAGAAGCCGAAGCTGTCGAACGCGCCCTGCGGCGGGTTGCGGATCGTCTGGAGCAGCGTCCCGGTGGCGCCGTCGAAGAGGTACACCGCACCCGTGTCGATCGCGCCGTCGTCGACGAACGGCGCGCCGACCAGGATACGGTCACCGAGCAGCGCCACGGACGCGCCGAAGTTGTCCCAGGGCTGCGGGTTCGGGCTCGCCAGTCGATAGAGCACGACCCCGGTCGTCCGATCGATCACGTATGCCGCGCCCGCGGCCACGGCGCCGCTGTTCGCGAGCGGCGCCCCGACCACGATCCACTGGCCGAGCGCAACCGACGCACCGAACAGATCGGTGGTCGTCTCGGGGCTCGGCACGAACCGCTGCAGCGCCGCCGAATCCGCGTCGAACATGTACACCGCACCCGCCCGGGCACCGCCGGAACCGTCGAAGGGCACGCCGACCAGGACCTCGGACCCGTCACCCGCGACGGCGGCGCCGAAGAAGTCACCCGCCACCGGAACCGGTTTCGAGTACGTCACCTGCAGCGCCCCGGTCTTGTCGTTGAGCCGATACGCGACGCCGGTGTCGCGATCGCCGCTGAACGGTACGCCCACGAGCACGTCGGACCCGACTGTGCCGAGCGCGAAGCCGAACTCGTCGCCGTAGGACGGGTTCGGATTGAGGAGCGTCGGGCCCTTCACCTTGCCGTCGAAGATGTAGACCGCCCCCGCGCGTTGCTCACCGTGCGCTCCCGTCGCCTGCGGAGCGCCGACGACGACCGATCCCGCCAGCGTGGCGACCGATGCGCCGAAGCGACTTCCTCGGCCGGCGACGCCCTTCACCCAGCCGCCGGTCTGACCGGTCGTCGGATTGATGCGGACGAAGAGCCCGTAGCCGGCGGCGCCGTCCGGCGCCCCGACGACCAGGGTGCCGTCCTCGGCGACCGCTGCCGCGCCGAAGGCGTCGTGGGAGAGGCGCTCGCGGAACTTGGCGACGATGTCCATGCCGTCGAAGCTGTAGGTCGCGCCACCTTTAGGCGTTCCGGTGTCGTCACCCGGCGTTCCGACGAAGAGCCGTCCGTCCAGCTTGGCCACGCCCGCGCCGAAGCCATTGCCCGCGGCGGGCGAGGGATTCTCGAGCACGTTGGAGACCGTGCCGTCCGTCGCGTCGAACTCGAACGCCGCGCCGCCCGTAATGCCGTCGACGATCACGCCGGGCGCGCCGACCACGATGGTGCTCCCTTCGACGGTGATGGCCGCTCCGAAGCGATCACCGGGCTGCCCGTTCGGCTGCTCGTAGGTCCGCACCAGCTGACCCGTCTGGCCGTCGAACCGCGCAACCATCCCCTGGCCCTGTCCGTGCCCGGGTGCGCCGATCACCACGTCGCCGTCGACGAACGCCACCGCAGTCCCGAACTCGTCCCCCGCCTCGGATGGGACGCCCGAGAAGCTCGCCAGCAACGCGCCAGTAGCGGCGTCGAAGAGGTACGCGGCTCCCGGTACGCCCGGACCGCCGGGCGCGCCGACGAGAATCATTCCGTTCGCCGCGGCGAGCGCGCCGCCGAAGCGGGCCCCGGCGACCACCGCCGGCGCCTGCAGGACGACGTGCGGCGTGCCGGTGGCTTGCTCGAAGACGTAGACGCGTCCGGCGTCCACGGCGCCGTTGACGTCGCTCATGGGCGCGCCGACGGCGAGGAAATCGTCCAGCGCCGCGACGGCCATCGCGAACCCGTTCGCGGCGTCGTCGATCGGCGACCCGAGCTGGACGGCGGTGGGCGAGGCGAAGTCGGGGAAGAAGTACGCCGCTGGGACGCCGGGTGCACCGACCAGCACGCCGTTGCCCAGGACGGAGACGGAACCGCCGAACTCGTCGCCCGTAGTGGGCGTACCGGGCTTGGTGAGGCGCGCGACGACGTCGCCGAAGCCGGGCGTTCCCGGGGAGCCGCCGGCGGCGACGACGATCACCTGCCCGGCGTTGCGGATGAGACCCAGGGCGGCGTCGACGTCGTCGTGGGGTGCTCCGATGAAGAGGCGTCCGTTGGCAGCGACCAGCACGTTGCCGAGCTGCGGCGGCGGTACGCCCGCGACGACGGGCGATGGGATCGTCGTAGCGAGGTCGAACTGCGGCGCGAGCGTCGTGCTGGTCGTCGACGGCGGCTCCGCGGTCGTCGTGGTGGTGGTCGGAGCCTCCGTCGTGGTCGTGGGCGGCTCGGTCGTGGTGGTCGTGGTCGTGACGATTTCGGTCGTCGTGGTCGTCGGGACGCATCGGCCGTCGATGCAGATGAACGCACCGGTCGGCGACCCGCCGTTGCAGTCGTCGTCTATCGTGCACTCGGGGAGCGTCGTCGACGTGGTGGTGGTCGTCACCACTTCGGTCGTGGACGTGGGCACCTCGGTGGTGGTGGTGCTGGTCGTCCCACCGGGTTCGGTCGTGGTCGTCGTCGTGGGCGCGGCCGTCGTGCTGGTCGGCTCGGTCGTGGTCGTCGACGCGATCGTCGTCGTGGTGGGCGACGGCACCGTGGTCGTCGTCGGCCCCGCGGTGGTCGTCGTCGTCGAGGCCAGGGTCGTGGTCGTCGGGACCGGCTCGGTCGTCGTCGTCGACGCGATGGTCGTCGTGGTGGGCGACGGCACCGTGGTCGTCGTCGGCCCCGCGGTGGTCGTCGTGGTCGAGACCAGGGTCGTGGTCGTCGGGACCGGCTGGGTCGTCGTCGTCGACGCGATGGTCGTGGTCGTGGGCGACGGCACCGTCGTCGTCGGCGCCGCCGTGGTGGTCGTGGTCGACGCCAGGGTCGTCGTCGTGGGGGCCGGCTCGGTCGTCGTCGTCGACGCGATGGTCGTGGTCGTGGGCGACGGGACCGTGGTCGTCGGCACCGCCGTGGTGGTCGTGGTCGACGCCAGAGTCGTGGTCGTGGGCTGCTCGGTCGTCGTCGTGCTCGAGGTCGTCACCTCGGTCGTCGTGGTCGACGGGCGCAGGACACACTGTCCGTCGAGGCAGACGAACGCGCCGTCCGGCGAGCCGCCGTTGCAGTCGCCGTCCAGCCTGCACTCCGGGAGCGTCGTCGACGTCGTCGTGGTGGTGGTCGGCACCTCGGTCGTCGTGGTCGTCGACGGGGTGGTGGTCGTGGTGGGGGCCTGGCTCGTCGTCGGCCGCTCCGTCGTAGTCGTGGGCGCCTCGCTCGTCGTGGTCGGCCGCTCCGTCGTCGTCGTGCTCGATGTCGTCGGCTCGGTGGTCGTGGTCGGCGACGCCACGGTCGTCGTGGTGGGCGCCTCGCTCGTCGTCGTCGTGCTCGACGTCGTCGGTGACGGCACGGTCGTCGTGGGCACTTCGCTCGTGGTCGTGGGCGGCTCGGTCGTCGGCGGCACCTCGGTCGTCGTCGTGCTGGTGGTCGCCTCCTCGGTCGTCGTCGTGGGCTCGGTCGTGCTGGTCGTCGTCGGCACGGTCGTCGTGTACGGGCGGATGCGCGTGACGCTGATCGTGTACGGGCCGATCGTGTCGTCGCCCGAATCCGTGACGAGGAGCGTGACGACGCCCGTCGCGGCGAGCGGTACGGTGTCACACGTGCTCCCGCAGACCAGCGTGCCGTCGGTGAGCGCGATCGGAGCTCCGGTCGCGTCGAACGCCTGCCAGACCGGTGCGAACGACACGAAGGTGCCCGTCGACACGATCTGCACGCGCAGCACGTCGCCGGCATCGGCGAGCAGCGTGAACGTGTCGGTCTCGCCACCGGTGTTGATGACGCCGTCGCGACTGCCGCCGTCGTCGATCGGCTGCGTGCCGTCGGCCTGGTCGAAGAGCGTCCGCGCGCACACGGGCGTCGGCGGACCATTGTCGCCGCCGTTCGCCGTCGCCGAGACGGCCTCGACGGATAGCGTGTACGAGCCGATGCCGAGGCCGGGATCGGACACCCTCAGCGGGAAGGTGCCACCGGCCGGCAGCGGCGACGTCTCGCAGCGACCGCTGCAGTCGTAGCTGCCGTTCGAGAGCAGCAATGGGTTCTGCTCGGCGTCGACCAACGTCCAGCGCGGCGTGAAACCGGGCAGATGGAAATCCGGCACGACGCTGATGCTCACCACCTCGCCGGGCTGCGCGAGGAGATCGAACTCGTCCGCGCCGAACGCGAGCACGCGCGCGAGCGTGACCCCGCAGGAGATCTTGCGCGGTTGGGCCGCCGCAGGGGTGGCGAGCCCGAGCGCGAGGATCGCGAGGGCCCACAGGCGAAAATGTCGACTCATCAGGGCGGTACAGTCCGTGTCACGACGCGAGCGGGGTCGCGCGAGGCGTGGTCCGGACAAGGCCTACGGACGGCCATGTCCTTCGTCAACCCCTGTCGCGATGCCGTGCCGTTCGCCATGCGCGGTGATCAGTCGATTTCGCAGACGGTTTTGCCACCGGCCGTGTGTCGCTGCCCGACAGGGAGGGTGCCATCTGGCGTTCCTGCACGGGCTCGGGCATTGCCGTCGTCGTGCCGAACGAACAGCCGGAGGCGGTCGTCGCGATCCTGCGGTCGGCGCTCTCCGAGCGGCCCGATCCTCGCCTCGGCGACGTCCTGCACGGCCTCCGACGCGACTGGGAGCGCCTGGGCAGACGCCGCTATCCGGGGCTCGGCGACGGCCTCGAAGACGCGCTGCAGGTGGCGCTGATGAAGGTCATCGCGCCCGAAAAGCTGGATGGGTTGAAGGATCCCTCCCGTCTCGCGGCCTGGGCGAGGAGCATCTTCATCCACGCGGTGATGGACGTCGCGCGCGACGTCCGCCGGCACCGCGGGCAACGCCTGGGAACGAGCTCGGAGGACGACGGCGAGGAGATCCTGCGGGACCGCCTGGCGGGCTCCGAGCCGGACCCCGAGGAGACGACCGCCGGCCGCGAGCGTCTGGCGATTGTTTCGCGCTGCATCGGGCAGCTCGAGGTGGCCCGCCTCCGCTTCGTCGAAGGGCTCCCGGAAAAGGAGATCGCCGAGCGTCTCGACCTGTCCCGGGACGGTGTTGCCGGGCAGCTCAAGCGGATCCGCAAGGCCATCCGCAATGCCCTGGGAGAGCCCGAATGACCCGTCGACACATAGGGTTTACCCCAAGCGTCTCCCCCCTGGACACGTGACGCACACCAACGCCATTTCTGCGTTGATCGCCCTGGCCACCGAGCCCCCGGTGGGGCCGCGGCCCGATGCTGCGGTGCGCGAGGCCGCGACCGCACACGTTGCGCGGTGCTCCGACTGCTGGGCGACCGTCTCGCTGCTGCTCGAGCAGGCGACGGGGCAGCGGCCGGCGGACGACGCGCGCATGCGCGCGCTCTTCGGCTGCGACACGATCCAGGACATGCTGTACGAGCTCGTCGGTGTCGACGCCGCGGCGATCGCGCGCACCGCGCCGGCCGCCGCGCGTCACCTCGGGTGGTGTCACGCGTGCCGGAGTCGTTTCGCCGAGCTCGTGCTCGTCGAGCGCGACGTCCGCGAAGCGACGGAGCCGCACTGGGCCGAGGTGCTCACGAAAGCCGGTGAGCGCGCGCGCGAGGCCGCCGGCCGTGTCGTCGTCCGCATCGGACGTGCCGTCGCGGGGCTGTTGGAAGTCCCGGAGGGATTCGGCGTCTTCGGTCCCGGACTGGCCGCGGCTGCGGTGCGCACCGCCGCGCTCGAAGCCGTCGGCGACGCGCCGCGACCGCTCGGACAGTCCACGCGCTTCGAGCTGGGCGAGACCGGCGTCTGGGCCGAGCTCGCCGTCGAGTCCGCCGACGATGCGCACGTGACCCTCGCGCTTCGCCTCACCACGCGTGAGGCCGGTCCCATCTCCGTCCACATTCACGAGGTCCGCAACGACGAGGAGGTGCTCGTCGCGCGTCACACGCTGCGCGGCGACGAGCCCGTCGTCGTCCGTGGCCTCTGGCCGGGGTCCTTCATCGTCGAGCTGCATGAGCCGCGAGACGGCCAGTGCTACCGCGTGCGGTTGGACGTCGGCTCGCGAAACTGAGCTCCGGGGCGGACTCCATGAGTGGACCCGCCCCTCGCACAATGGTAGGTGCCCTCCACCGAGACGACGCCCGAGCTCGGCGAGGCCGCTCTGACGCACGTCGCCCAGACCCGCGGATGTCCGCGCGAGCCGTTCGCTCGCCGTCACCCCGTTCCCGCGCGGCCCTGGGGCTCCGTGCCCGCATGAGCATGGCGATCGGCGCGACGCTCACGATCGAACCTCTCGCCGGCGGCGCCTTGCGCCTGCGCCTCGACGTCCCCGAGCGCGATCTCGGCGAGCCGATCCAGCAGGAGTTCCGGCAACCGATCGACGACGCCACGCTGCGCGCGCTTCAGGCGAGCGCCCCAACGCTCCTGCGCGCCGGCGAGCGACCTGCCTTTGCCGCCGACGCGCGTGCGTGCGGCGCGATGCTCTATCGCACGCTCGTGCCCGAGGCGCTGCGCCCGGAGCTACGTGCGCTCACCGGGCCGCTCGTGATCGCGACCTCGCTCGTCGGCGTGCCGTGGGAGATCCTGCACGACGACGGGGAGTTCTGGGGGCTGCGCTACACGATCGGGCGGCGCCTCCTGCTCGAGCGTCCGATCGCGACGCGGGCCCCGGCGGTGCGACGCGAGCGGCCGCGCGCGCTCGTCGTGGGCGTCGATCCGCGCGGCGACCTGTCGTTCGTGCGCGCCGAGGTCGAAGCGGTGTGCGACGCCCTCGAGCGGCTCGCCGACGTCGACTGCGTCACCGACCGCCTCGCGACGTTCGAGCGAGTCGTCGGCTACCTCGGCGAGGGCTTCGACATCGTCCACTTCTGCGGCCACGTCGTGACCGACGAGCGCGGCGAGTCGGCGCTCCTGCTCGCCGGCGAGGAGCGGCTACCGGCTCGCGTCATCGAAGCGAACCTCGCGGGGCGGCCGCTCGTGTTCGTGAACGGCTGCGCGAGCGCGGCCGCCGCGGCGGCGCAGCCGTGGGATGCGACCGTCTCGAGCGTCGCGCACGCCTTCCTCGTCGGCGGCGCCACCGCGGTGGTCGGCACGGTCGCGGAGGTGAGCGACGCGCGCGCTGCGACGCTCGCGGCCACGTTCTACGAGCGCGCGCTCGGTGGCGCGTCGCTCGGCGCGGCGCTGCGCGAGGCGCGCATGCGCGTGCGGGAGGTGGCGCCGGCGTCGCCGGCGTGGTTGTCGTTCGTGCTCTACGGCAATCCGGCGCGCACGCTCGGCCGCGACGAGCGCGGCAAGGTGATCCCGCTCCGTCCCGACGTGCCGGCACCGCCGCTCGTGACGCCGGTCACGGTGACCCCGCTTCCGGCGCCGCGGATCCGTCCCGGTTGGGGAACGTGGGCCGTCGTCGCCGTCGCCGTCCTGCTGGCGCTCGGGCTCGCCGCCCGGTTCGGCCGCTCGCTGCTACCGGCTGCGCACGGGCCGATCGCCGTCGGCGTGATGGACGTCTCCGCGCGCGGCGCGGGCGTTCCCGATTGGATGCGGACGCTCACACGCGACAGCCTCAACACCGTGCTCTCGCGCGTCCCGAGCGTGCAGGTGTACTCGCGGCAGAAGATCGACTTCCTGCGCGAGAAGCGCCACCTGACCGAGATCGAGGCCGCCGAGGCACTCGGCATCCGCAAGATGGTCGCGGCGCGGGTCGGCGTCGCCGGCGACGAGGTGACGCTCGACGTCGAGGTCGTCGACATCGCGAGCGGCGTGCTCGAGGCGACCGACCGGGTCGAGGGCCCCGAGTCGAAGCTCCTCGAGCTGCAGACGGAGCTCGCCCTGCGCACGCTCACGGCGCTGGGCGTCCATCCGTCGGCGGACGAGCTCCGCCAGATCGTCGCCCAGCGTCGCGACGCCACCGTCGAAGCGTATCGGCTGCTCACCGAGACGCTCGGCGGATCCGCCGGGCCCACCGCGCCGAAGCCGGTCGCGCCGCCGTCGACGCTGCCCCCGAACGGCGCGGGATCGTCGTGGCTCGAGCTGACGCCGCCCGCGTACGCACAGGTCCCCGACCAGGACGAAGTCGCCATTCGCGAGCTGCTGCGTCGCTACGCGGCGGCGCTCGAGACCAAGCAGGTCGATGCCCTCGCCCAGCTTCAGACCGACATGAGCGACAGCCAGCGCGCGTCGCTCGCCCGCTACTTCGCGGTCGCCCAGGACCTCCGCGTGCAGGTGCGCGACGTCGACGTCCTGGTCGAGGGGGACGAGGCCGTCGTGACCTTTACGCGCGAGGACACGTTCACGGATGCACCCAGCGGCCGGCCCATGCGGCTCGAGGTGCGCATCACCGGGCGCCTCTTGAAGCAAGCGGGTGGATGGAAGATCAAGTCACTCGGAAGTCCGTCATGAAGTTCGTGCTCGCCGTTCTCACGGTCGCCCTCGCCGCCGGCGGGGCGCTTGCCGATCTCATCGATCGGTTCGACACGCCGCTCCTGCGCCCCTTCGGGCAGGCGCTCGCGCGCGCGGTGGGACGCACGCTCCCGGTGCCCGCTGCGTCGAGCGGCGTGCGCTTCACGTTCAACCCGGCGACGTCCGCGTTCGAGCGCGAGACGGAGATCCTGGGCCAGCTCTACCTCGAGCGCGCGCAGCCGATCGGGAAGAACGTGCTCAACGTCAGCTTCACCTATCAGTGGGTGAAGTTCGACACGTTCGACGGCAAGGACCTGAACGACCTCCGCGACGTCGGCGTGCCGATCGTCCAGCCGCGCGGCGCCGGGGCCGGCGACCAGTTCCAGATCCCGCGCTTCGACGTCGGCCTGGTGACCAACGAGATGACGACGAGCGCGACCTACGGCATCACCGACGACCTCGAGGTGAACCTCACCATCCCGGTGCTCTACACGACGCTCGACGTCGACCCGCTCCTGCACAACCTCACCACCGGCCAGACGCAGACCGGTAGCGAGAACGGCTCGGCGCTCGGGGTCGGCGACATCTTCCTGCGCGCGAAGTACCGGCTGCTGCGCGGCAGCTGGGGCGACGTCGCCGCGGGGCTCGTGTTCCGGCTGCCGTCGGGCAACGAGAACAACTTCCAGGGCACGGGCGAGTTCGAGCTGAGCCCGATGCTCTACGCGTCGACCCGATCGATCGAGGTCGCGCCCGGCATGCGGCTGCAGGGCTACGTGAACGCGGGGCTGGACTTCGTGCCCGCGGACTCGTCGCTCAGCGAAGGCCGCTACGGGATCGGGCTCGACTGCATGCTCGCCGAGCGGGTGACGCTGTCGGGGGCGTTCCTCGCCCGAAACTCGTTCGGCCGCCTGGTCCCGCCGGGCACCTTCGACGTCCCGCGCGCGAACGGCACCCGCACGCCACTTTTCGGCCTCAACCCAGGCCAGGAGAACTACTACGACGTTTCCGTCGGGGGACGCGTCGATCTCTGGCACGACCGGGTTTTCGGGCTCTTCAACGTCATCGTCCCGGTCAATCGCGACGGCGTGCGGTCGAACGTCATCCCGCTGGTGGGCCTCGAAGCGACGTTCTGACGCCCCCTCTCCCATGAGGTTGGCCGACCGAGTATGAGCGGGGGCATGCCGTGGGCCGCCACCAAGCTCCGTCTCCCGACGCGCGATCAGGCGCTGCCGGGACGCTCGCAGAAAATGCCCGTGCCCGAGACCCACTTCGTCTCCGGCGCGCGCACCGTGCCGCCGTTTCCCGACGGTCTCGAGCTGGCGCAGTTCGGGCTCGGCTGCTTCTGGGGCGCCGAGCGCAAGTTCTGGGAGACGCCGGGCGTCTACTCGTCGGCCGTCGGCTACGCCGGCGGCTACACCGAGAACCCCACCTATCGCGAGGTGTGCAGTGGGCTCACCGGCCACACCGAGGCCGTGCTCGTCGTCTTCGATCCGAAGAAGGTGTCGTACGAGGCGCTCCTGAAGCTCTTCTGGGAGGGCCACGATCCGACGCAGGGCATGCGACAGGGCAACGACACCGGCACGCAGTATCGCTCGGCCATCTACTACTACGACCAGAAACAGAAAGAGGCCGCCGAGGCGTCACGCGACGCGTATCAGGCGGCGCTCACCGCCCGCGGCCATGGCACGATCACGACCGAGATCGCGCCGGCGCCCGAGTTCTACTACGCCGAGGACTATCACCAGCAGTATCTCGCGAAGAATCCGGGCGGCTACTGCGGGCTCGGCGGCACCGGCGTCGCGTGTCCCGTCGGGCTCACCGCCTAGCCGCGCCCAGCTCGACGGTCACGACCGGATCGCCTTCGGCCGGCTCGCCGCCCTGCACCTCGGCGCGCGCGATCTGCTCGGGCGCGATGCCGTACTTCTCGCGCAGCGTCTTCTCGACCAGCGCGACGCGCGCGTCGCCGAGCTTCTGCAGCTCGGCCGCCGATGGCGCGGGCACGTCGGCCACCCACTCGTCGAGCGTCTTCGCGTCCGAGTCCTCGAGCTTCCCTTCCTCACCGCGCGAGCGCGCGTCGAGCGCGTCCATGATGCGACCGCGCCCGCCGACGTTGCGGATCGAGCCGATGACACCCTTGCGCGGCCCGAGCGACTTCAAGAGCGCCTGCTCGCGGAGCCCGCGTGCGTCGGTCGCGGTCCGCGGCGCGGCGAGCGTCACACCGAGGCCGGGGCGGCTCGCGAGGAAGGCCGCGACCTGCTGGACCTGCTCGTCGCCGGCCGAGTCGAGGAGCGCGGATCCCGCGTGGAACTTGATCGGAGCCGGCGCAAGGCTCCCGCCGCCGCTGCCCCCGATCGGCAGCACGGCGCCCACGAGCTTCAGCGGCGACATGAGCGTGCCGACGAGCGCTTTCACGAGCGCCTGCGCGATGATCGTGCCGAAGGCGATCTGCGTCCCCTTCTCATCGACCTGCACGGGGATCGTGAGGTCGATGTTGCCCTGCCAGTCGCGCAGGAGCGCGATCGCCACCGTGATCGGGATGCCGAGCTGCTCCAGCATCACGCTCTGGCCGCTTCGGCTCGCGAGATCGAAGTTGGAAAGCGTGACGTCGGTGGTCGTGTCGTAGCGCGCGCCGTTGATCTGCGCCTTGGTCGTGACGAAGAGCGCACCGCGCGCGATGCTGTAGGGCGACACGCTGGTGACGTACGGGTTGAAGGGCGAGAGCTGGAGATTCTTCACCGTGACGTCGACCTTGCTCCGCGCGCTGTAGCCGCCCTTCACCTCGATCGTGCCCTTGGTCGGCGTCTGGGTCTTGAAGGAGAACGCGCCCACCTCGGGATTCGGGTACCTGACGCGCTGCACGTCCACATCGATCGGCGAGAGCGCGGTCCAGAAGTAGGGCTTCACCGTGCGGTCCATCGCGTCGACGCGGCCCTGCGTCAGCTTGAAGCTCGCGATCGTCGCCTGGGGCGCCGGACCCGCGGGCGCGGCGGGCTTCGCCGGCGGCGGGGCCTCTTCCTTCGTCGCCGTCTCGGCGGGTTTCGGGGGCGACGCGAACGACGGCAGCACGATGCCCTTGTCGGTGCGCGTGACGCGCGCGTACGGCGCGGTGATTTCGACGTTGCCGAGCGCGACCGTGATCGGTCGTCCCGTGGCCGGCTCCTTGGCGAGCACGGCCGGCACGGTGACGTCGGTCACGCCGATGGCGATCTGCTTGGCGCCGGCGGAGAACTCCTTCGGGTCGTTCGCCGCCACCCACGGGCCATCGAGCGAGAACGTGCCGTCGGAGACCCGTGCATCGCCGGGTGTCGGCGCGCCCGTGCCGAGCGCGACGTGCGCCTTGCTGTCGAGCTTCCCCGCCTGGAGCAGGCTCGACGAGGCGACGCCCAGCACGTCGAGGAAGTCGGACAGCCCGAGCTGGGAGCTCGCCACCTCGCCGTCGAAGCCGAACGTGTCGAGGCGCAGCGTGCCGTCGACGTCGATGTGGCCGTCGTTGTGCGTCAGCGCGAGCTTCAGCGGCGAGGTCGTGTGCCGCGGCCCGGAGAGCCCCTTGGTGTCGATCCATACGCCGACGTCGATCGGCGGCTTCTCGGAGATGAGCCGCACGGTCGAGCCGTCGAGGGTGAACGTACCTACCGACCAGCTCCACGGCGCCGACGGCTCGGCTGTCTCGTCCGGCGGAGCGTTCGCCTTGATCGCCGCGCGCGCGGCCTTCGCGGCGGCGAGGACCGGGAGCACGTCGGGGCCGAGCGGACGCACCGGGATCGTTGCCCCCTCCAGCGCGACGCTGTCGATGCGGGCGTCGTGCTTCACGAGATCGACCTTGCCGATCCCGATGGCGAGCGTGTTCCACCGCAGCGCCGGCTCGTCGAGCCCGGACACCCACGCCGTCAGGCCGTCGAGATCCAGCTTGCCGGAGAGCTCGTTGCGTCCGCCGGTCTCGAGCCGATAGCGCAGCGCCGTCGTGAGCGTGCCCGTGAGGTCGCTCCACGTCACGTTCGGGACGTAGATCCGCGAGCGATGCACGGGCAGGTTCGTCACCGCGATCGTGACGTCGATCGCGATGCCCTCCGCACGCGGGATGAAGCGCGTGCGGCTCCGAATGGCGCCCTCGTCGAGCTTCACGTCGAGCCTGATGTTCGCGGGTCCGCCGTAGACGTCGGGCTCGAACGCGATGTTCTTCACCTCGATCGACTGGAGCCCGACGTCCACCGGCTCGGCGTCGGGTACGACGAGATCGCGGAAGCGCACGCCGCCGCGCTGCAGGACGAACTCGTCGACGCCGAACCGCCAGCTCGACTTCTGGGGCGGTGCCCCCTCGGGCGCCGGCTCGGACTTCGGCACGAGCGCCATGAGGTTGATGTCGCCCGACTGGAGCCGGTCGAGCCTCACGTGGGGCTCGGCGAGCTGGACCTCCTCCAGGCGGATCATCTTCTTGAAGAGCGACAGCCACGAGAGGTTCACCGAGAAGTGCTTCCAGCCGATCAGCGACTCGTCGTCGGGGGCCGCGTCCTTCGCGCGCACCGCCACGTCGTCGAGCGCCACGACGCCGCGCAGGAGCCGCAGGGTCACGTCGCCGACCTTGACGTTGGCGTTCAGCGTCTCCGAGGCGCGGGTCTCGATCTGCGAGCGCACGATCGGGGGTAGCGCGATCCGCAGGATCACGATCAGCAACCCGAGAATCGCCCACCACCAGCGTCGAACGAAGCGCACGGTCAGTCCTCGTGGAAGAAGTCGATCATGGCCTGACTCGTGAGGGCGGGCTCCTCGTGGAGCAACCAGTGGCCGGCACCGTCCACGCGGGTGAGCTCACCGCCGGGGCAGTGCTGCACGCTGAGATCGGCCATGCGCGGCTCGAAGAACCGATCCTGCATGCCCCACACGATGCGCGTCGGCACGCGGACGGTACCGTCGCCCCGGGTCCGATAGGGATACTGGAACCCCGCGCGGTACCAGTCGACCATGGTCGACATCGCGTCGTCCCGCGCCCACGCCGCCTTGTAGTAGGAGAGCTCGGTTGCGTCGAACGTCCCTGGACGACTCGTCTCCTGGAGGTTGCGCGCGACGAGCGCCCAGTCGCCCATCCGCATCACGAGTTCGGGGATGACGGGAATCTGGAAGAACGTGCGAAACCACGTGGTCGTGGTCGTATCCCGCTCCGCGGCGCTCTTGGCCGCCTCCTCCCACGCGAGCGGGTGCGGGGCATTGAACATGACGAGGCGCCGCACGCGCTCGGGATGCTCCAGGACGACGGTCCAGGCGACCTCACCGCCCCAGTCGTGGCCGGCGAGGTACACGCGATCGATGTGGAGCGCCGAAAGCAGCGCGAGCACGTCGGCCGTGAGCGCCTCCCGCCGGTAATCCTCGACTTCCTCCGGCTTGTCCGACGCGTTGTAACCGCGCTGATCGGGTACGATGACGTGGAAGCCCGCGTTCGCGAGGGGCGCAATCTGCGCCTTCCATCCCCACCAGAACTCCGGAAAGCCGTGCAGCAACAGGACGGGCGGGCCGCTCGCCGGCCCCGCCTCGACGACGTTCAATCGCACCTCGCTCGCCGGCACCATGTGCGCGCGCAGCTCGACGCCGAGCGCACGCTGTCCGATGGCCACCTGATCGATCGGGTCGTGGTTGCCGCTCTGGTAGCCGGTCACCAGGAGAACCACGACGGCGGCCACCGTCGCGGCGAGCCATCTCCCGAGCCGCCCCATCGCGCCTCCCCATGCCATAAGTCTTGCGACGTCGCCTACCCCCGACCGGCCGTCGCGTCGTCGCCCGGGAGTGCGCTATGGGGTGCGGCATGGCCGATCCCGTTCTCCTCGTCGACAAGTCCGAAGGCATCGTCACCCTCACGATGAACCGCCCGCAGGCGATGAACGCGCTCTCGCGCGAGCTGCGTGGGGCGCTCATCCAGGCGTTCCAGGACGTCGGGCGCGACGCCGACGCCGGCGTCGTCATCCTCACCGGCGCCGGTCGCGCGTTCACCGCGGGGCTCGACCTGAAGGAGCTCGGCGGCGAGACGAGCGCGACGCCCGGCATCGCCGACGCGGTCGCGACGGGCGACCTCATCGACACGATGGCACGCTGCGATCGTCCGATCATCGGTGCCGTGGGCGGGGTCGCGGTGACGGGTGGCTTCGAGGTGGCGCTGGCGTGCGACGTTCTCATCGCGTCCACCGAGGCACGCTTCGCCGATACGCACGCGCGCGTCGGCATCATGCCCGGCTGGGGCCTCTCGCAGAAGCTCGCGCGCATGATCGGCATCGGGCGCGCGAAGGAGCTCTCGCTCACCGGCAACTACCTCTCGGCCGAGCAGGCCGCCGCGTGGGGGCTCGTCAGCCGCGTGGTCGCGCAGGACCAGCTCCTACCCACCTGCCGCGCGCTGGCGCGCGACATGCTGTCCTGCGACCCCGAGGTGCTGCGCGCCTACAAGCGCGTGATCGACGACGGCTTCGCGACGACGTTCGGCGAAGGGCTCCGCATCGAGAAGGCGCGCAGCCGCGAGCACGCCGCCACCGTCACGCCGGAGAAGATCGCCGCGCGGCGCGCCCAGGTGCAGGCGCGCGGCCGCGCGCAGGCGCAGAAGTAGCGCGGCCTACTCGAGCGCCGTCGACCGGCAGCCGCCCGGCGCGTTCACCGGATTGCACCGGGCCGGGTGCCCGTCCGGAATGGCGACGAAATAACCTGTGCCGAAGTCGGGGTTCGGCACCGGGTAGTCGGTGCTCACCCACTGCGCGCCGCTCGCGATCGCCGAGTCCCGCGGCCCGGTGTCGCCGCTGCGCGCCTCGATCGTGTCCGCGTCGGCGCGCGTCCGCACGACGTAGCCCTGCGCGACCAGGCCCGGGATCACCGGCGCGAGCGGATCGTTCTGCTTCGAGAACGCCGCATCGGGGTCGCCCGGGTTCGCGTCGGTGAACAGGATGCGGCCCGCGAGCGCGGGGTGTCCAGCGAGGTAGTCGGCCTTGTAGTGGCCGCCGTTGTCGAGCAGGAAGAGCACCTTGCCGCGCGCCTCGCCGAGCGTCGGCCAGCCATGGGTCCGCACGGCCTCGTCGAGCGTCGCGAAATCGCCGCGCACGACGTCGGGTGTGATGATGCGCTCGGGCGGGAAGACCGAGCGGATCTCCGCGTCGAGCGCGTCGAACTCCGCAGGGCCGATCAGCGGCGGCGTGACGAAGCCGAGGCCGAGCGGGTCCGGCGTCGGGTCGTCCTTCGCCTCGACGAGGATCGCGATCGGGAGATGCCAGGCCCGCGCGTCCGACCACGCTTTCACCTGCTGCAGGCACGAGACGAACGTGTAGCACCGGCTCTGGAAGTCGACGTCGTTCAAGTGCAGCACCTTGAATCCGGGTTGATCCAGCTCCGGGATGCCGGACGCCGTCGGCAAGCCGAACAGGCCCATGATGATGCGGTTCGCGTAGAGCCCGCCGTTAGGGTCCCAGAACACGTCGAGCTCGATCTGCCGGATGCCCTGGTCGCTGAACTGCTGATCGAGGGGGATGTGCGTGTACTCGAGCTGCGCGAGAGCGGGGCTGAACAGGAGCAGCGCCGACCACAGCGGGTCGAGCGGTCGGATGTGATAGCTGTTGTGCGTGCCCAGCACCTGCATCTCGTTCAGGTGCACGCAGCGGGTCGCGTACTTGCGCGACTGGCGATAAAACTTCGTCTGGGCACGGAAGCCGTTCGGGTTCGCCTGCAGGCGGAGCTCGGCGCTCGCGACGCGCTGCTCGAGCCGCAGGCATTGCGCCGGCGTCGAGCGGAGCACCTCGCGCGCCATGGCGGACTGAAAGTCCACGACGAGCGCCAGCGTGACGGCCAGCGTGGCGAAGGTTCGCATGCCTCGGGGCTACCGTGGCAGCTCGCCTCGCGTCAATCGAAATCAGGCAGGCTCGAGGATGACGACGGCAATGCGGCGCGCCGTGATCTGCTCATACTGCGCGTAGAAGGGATTCACGGTCTTGAGGCGAGGCCAGAGAACGGCATGCTCTGCCGCCGTCGCCTCGCGTGCCTTCACCTGCAGCGTCCGCGCACCCACTTGCACCGTCGCCGTCGGGTCCTGGCGCAAGTTACCCCACCAGGCGGGCGGTCGATCCGAGCCGCCGTTCGAGGCCACGACGACGAAGCGTTCCCCATCGTCGATGTAGGCCAGCGTGACGGTTCTGGGCTGACCCGACTTCCGTCCGGTGGTGGTGAGAAGCAAATTCTTTATCCCGCCGGCCGACCCGCCGACGCGCCCGCCCGTCGCGCGGTAGACGGCCGCGTGCAGGCGGCCGACGACCCTCCAGAAGGGGCTCTCACCGATCACCTTGAGGATGCGTTGGATGGGCGACATGCGGGGCCTTATGCACCCGGAAGAGGCCAATGAATAGCGGCGCGACCCCTTCCGTCAGACGTTTCGACGCTGCCGCTCACAGCCAGCACGCCCAAAGAGAAAATCGAGCGGCAGCGTCCCCCCCTCTTTCGGTGACCGGCGGGCCCTTCCTTCCCAGGGCTCGCCGGTCATTTCTGGCTCCTTAGCGGAGCTGCTTCAAAACGGTCAGCGCCTCGTCCACGTGCTTGGTGGCCTGGAGCTGCGAGTTGAAGACGTGCCGGACGACGCCGTCGCGGTCGATCACGAAGGTGACCCGTCCCGGCAGGAGCCCGAGCGTCGCCGGCACGCCGTAGCGCTTGCGCACGGTGCCGCCCGCGTCGGCGACCAGGGTGAAGGGCAGCTTGTACTTGTCGGCGAACTTCTGGTGCGACGCTTCCGAGTCGGAGCTGATGCCGATCACCTCGGCGCCGGCCTCCTTGAACGACTCGTAGCTGTCGCGGAACGAACAGGCCTCCTTGGTGCAGCCGGGCGTGTCGTCCTTCGGATAGAAGTAGAGGACGACGGCCTTCTTGCCCTTGAAGTCGCCGAGCCGCACGCGCTTGCCGGCGGCGTCCGAGAGATCGAAGTCGGGTGCCTTGTCGCCGACGTTGATCGCAGGGCTTCCGGTCCCCAGGAGATTGTCGAGCAGTCCCATAGTCCCTTCCTCCAGCCGTGCACGAGTAGCACGGTGTTCGCGCGACGGGGAAGCCCTTCGCGTGGCGAGCGTGGTCGTGCTACCGGTCGCGCGGAGGGACCCGATGGGCGCAGCGGCGAAGTTGGCTGGCGATCGTCCGGTGGTCTTCTGGGAGCGCACCACGGCGGCGACGGGCGATCTGCCCGCCGGCCCGCAGTACCGCACGCCGCTCGGCATGATGGCCGCGTTTCGCGCCGATCCGCTCGGCTTCTTCCGAGCGGCGTTCGAGAGCTTCGGCGACGTCGTCTGCTTCCACTCTTGGCCCGGCCCCTTCAAGTCGTTCTTCGTCGCGCATCCCGACCACGTGAAGCACGTGCTCCAGGAGCACAACCAGCGCTACGAGAAGGGCATCGTCATCGCGAAGCTGAAGATCCTCATCGGCGATGGTCTCTTCTCGAGCGAGGGCGAGTTCTGGCGGCGCCAGCGCCGGCTCGCACAGCCCGCGTTCCATCGCCAGCGGCTGGCCGGCTTCGTCGACGCCATGACGTCGACGACGGCCGGCGTGCTCGATCGCTGGGCCGCCCGGGCGCGCAGCGGCGAGCCGTTCGACGTCTCGGCGCAGATGAGCGCGCTCACCCTGAGCGTCGTAGGCCGCACCCTCTTCGGCCACGGCCTCGACGACGCCGCCGAGCGCGTCGCGCGCGCGATCACGCTCGCGCTGGAGCCGCTCAATACGCGCGTGCTGGCGATGTTCCCCTCTCCCCTCTGGTGGCCGTCAGCGGCGAATCGGCGCCTGCGGAGCGCCATCGGCGAGCTCGATCGCGTCGTGTTCGACATCATCGAGGCGAGGCGACGTGCCGGCGAGGATCGGGGCGACCTCCTCTCGCTTCTCATGCAGGCACGCGACGAGGACACGGGCGAGAGCATGACCGACCGCCAGCTCCGCGACGAGGTCATGACCTTCGTCCTGGCCGGCCACGAGACGACGGCGATGGCGCTCAGCTGGACGTGGTACCTCCTCGCGCAGCATCCCGAGATCGAGGAGCGCCTGTGCGCGGAGATCGCGAAGGCAGTGGGCGATCGCGTCCCGACCATCGACGACCTGCCGCGGCTCCAGTACGCGCGCCAGGTCGTCGAGGAGGTGATGCGTCTCTATCCTCCGGTCTGGGGCTTCGTGCGCCAGGCGATCCAAGAGGATCGGATCGCCGGCTACCGGATCGGCAAGGGCGCGATCGTGAACATCGTGCCGTACGTGACGCATCGCCATCCGGCATTCTGGGACGATCCCGACCGCTTCGATCCCGACCGCTTCACGTCCGAGCGGGTCCGTGAGCGGCCGAAGTTCGCCTACCTTCCCTTCAGCGGCGGGCCGCGCCTGTGCATCGGGAACGAGTTCGCGCTGATGGAGGCGCAGCTCGTGGTGGCGATGACGCTCCAGCGCTACCGCCTGCGGCTCACGGCCGAGCGCCCGGTGGTGGAACCGGAGGTTCAGCTGACGCTGCGACCGCGTGGCGGCATGCCGATGCGCGCGATCGCAGCATAGAGAACCGTCGGGCCTGGACGATCGAACGACGTCCAGGCATACGCGTTCGATGCTCCGGCTCGGCCCCGTCATCGCCGTGTTCGTCGCTCTGCTCGCCGCGTGTGGTGAGCGCGTGCCCGACGCGCGCGACTGCGATCCGAAGAACCCGTGGCGACCGCTCTGTGGCCTCATGAACCCGGAGGACGTGGTCCCGCTCCCCGGCACGCCGTGGGTGCTCGCATCGGAGCTCCGCCGGCCGGGCAATCCGCCGGGCTCGATCGTCGCGTTCACGCTCGGCGGCGACAAGGCGGTCACGGTCGTGGGCCCCTCACATCCGGCGGAGCGCGTGAACGATCCGATCCTCGCGCAGAACGCCGAGATCTGTCCCGGCCCACTCCCGCCCGACGGGCTCGCGCCGCACGGCATGGACCTGATCGTCGAGGACAAACCTCCGTGGATCCTGCTGGTCGTGAACCACGGCACGCGGGAGTCGATCGAGATGTACGACGTGACGCCCGTCTTCGGGCCACCGATGGTGCGCTGGATGGGTTGCATCCCGCTTCCTGACGGCTTTGCCGGCGATGACGTCGCAGCGCGGCCCGAAGGCGCGCTCGTGGTGAGCGCGACCCGGTCGACCGGCCTCGGGTACTGGCTGACCTTCGCGAAGGTCGCGCTCGGCCTCCCCGTCGGCGACGTGATCGAGTGGTCCCACGACACGAGCTGGCAACACCTCGACGGAACCGCGGTCGGCCTCCCGAACGGCGTCGCACTGCGGGGCGAGAACCAGGTGTTCGTCGCCGACTGGGCCGGGAGCCACCTCGTCCGCGTCGATCGCAAGACCGGGCGCCGCGACGAGGTCGCGCTGCCGCACCATCCCGACAACCTCTCGTGGACCGCGGACGGCCGCCTGCTGGTCGCGGGGCAGATTGGCAGCATTCGCACCGCCATGAGCTGCCTCGACGGCTCGGTCCGCAACTGCGGACAGGCGTGGTCGGTGCTGTCGATCGATCCCGATACGCTCGCCGTGACGCCGATCGTCGCGGGCGATGGCCGCGATTTCGGCGCGGCGTCGGCGGCGGTGCTCGACGGCGACACGCTCGTCGTCGGAACGTGGGCGGGCGATCGCGTGCTGCGCTTGGCGGCGACGAAGCGGTAGCGTTCACCCCCTTGGGTGGGAAACGTCCTAGGCCCGTACGCGCGCCGCGGGCGCAGGACGTATCGCGACGAGCGGCGAGGCGGGCATTCGCAGGTCGCCGGCGAGCTGCCTGCGGTATTCGGCCGGCGAGCGTCCCGTCCAACGCTTGACCGCCTTCGCCAGCGCCGCGCCGTCGGCGAAGCCCACGCTGAGCGCCACCGCGTCGAGCTTGAGGCGCGGGTTCGTGAGCAACGCCTCGACGAGCTCGCGCACGGCGGCGTCGCGCACGGTCCGGAAGGTCGCCCGCTCGTCGCGCAGGCCACGCTGCAGGCTCCGCTCGCTCATGCCGACACGGCGCGCGACGCTCGTGGTGTCGGCGCGATAGCCCGCGACCAGAAGCTGGCGCGCCACGCTCGCGACGCGCTCGCAGAGGGAGGAGGCGGGAACCGAGAGGCTCGCGAACTTCTCGATCTGCTCTGCGATCCGCGGGTTCCCGAACGGTGACGTCGCCTCGAGCTCCCGCATCGGATAGACGAGGCGGTTGTCCGGCTGCTCGAAGCGAGCCGCGCAGCCGAAGCCGCGCTCCACCTCGACGCGGGTACCATTGTCGGCGTGGCGGAAGCGAACCTCGTCGAGGCGGAACCCTTCCCCGATCACACGTCGGATCGAACGGACGGTCGCCATGAGCAGGTAGTCGACCGGATGGCGGCTGCGTTCGAACACCGGGGCACCGAAGTCGAATATCATGCTCGCGTGCTCGCCCTCGACCTCGCCCGACATGCGCAACGTGTCGATGGTGAGCCGGCTGAAGCGCGCGACCTGTCGCAGGCCGTCCTCGAGCCGCGGGCTGGACATGAGCAGGTAGATCAGCGGGCCGCGCGGCTGCGCGCGCTCGCCCGCGTGCAGGCCGATCACCGGATCGCCGCGCAGGCGTTCGGCCACCGCGAAGATCCGCATCGCCGTCTCGCCCGGGAGTCGCGCCTCGGGCGCGCGCAGCGCCTCGAGGTCCAGGCCGGCCGCAGCGCAGAGGCGCGCTGGATCGAGCCCGACGGCCTTCATGGCGTCGAGGATGTCCAGGACGTGGATTCCGGCGATCGTCGGGTCGGGCATCTGGCGCATTGTAACGCCAGATTGGCGCTTCCGGACAAGCCACCCTGCGGGGGGGCCTGGCTACACTCCGGGACATGCCGCGTGGCACGCGGTCACGGAGGTCAGCTTGATGCACGTCCCTCGGAACGCGATCGCCTGGGCGCTCGTCCTCGCCGTTGGCGTGACCCTGGCTGCGACGAATTCTGCCCCCGCGACGCCCGGCCCGTGGGCGCGCACCGAGACGCGGGAGCCCTGCGCGAGCTTCAACGTGACGCGGAATCCGTACTTCGGCGACACGCACGTCCACACGACGAACTCGGTCGACGCGATCCTCTTCAACACGCTCAACACGCCGCGCGACGCGTACCGCTTCGCGCAGGGGGAGGCGATCGGCCTGCCGCCCTACGACACGCAGGGCAATCCGTCGCGCCTGATCCAGCTCGATCGGCCGCTCGACTTCGCGGCGGTGACCGATCACTCGGAGGGCTTCGGCACGCAGAGCGTCTGCTTCCTGCCCGGGCTGCCGGGCTACGACTCGGCGGCGTGCCAGCAGCTGCGGACCTCGTCCACTACGGCGAACCCCGCCGTGGTCCAGCAGGTCTTCTTGAACCTCCTCCTGCCGACCGTCATCGCCGACCCCGGCGTCCTGCCGCCCGCCGTGTGCGGGCCGCCGCCCTGGACCGACTGCGCCTCCCGCCAGTCCCTGTTCTGGCTCGATACCCAGGCCGCGGCCGAGGAGTTCTACGATCGCTCGGCGGCGTGCACGTTCACGTCGTTCGTCGGCTACGAGTGGACGGGAACGCCCGCCAACGCGAACCTCCATCGCAACGTCATCTTCCGCAACGACGTCGTCCCGAGCCTCCCGGTGACGTACATCGAAGAGCGCCGGCCGCAGGGCCTGTGGGCTGCGCTCAAGGCGCAGTGTCAGGACGCGCTTCCCGGCTGCGACTGGCTCGCGATTCCCCACAACTCGAACCAGAGCGGGCCGACGGGTCGCATGTTCCTGCCCGAGAACGCCGACGGCAGCCCCCTCACGGCGGCCGACGCCGCCACGCGCTCGGCGATGGAGCCGCTCGTCGAGATCTATCAGCACAAGGGCAGCTCGGAGTGCCGCCCGGGCGTCGACTCGACCGACGAGCAGTGCGGCTTCGAGGTGGTGAGCCGCACCGTGCTGATCGGTGCCGGCAATCCCGCCGGACCCTTCCCGCGACTCGCCTTCGTGCGCAACGCCTTGAAGGAGGGCCTCGTGCAGGAGCAGCTCCTCGGCGTGAACCCGTTCCGCCTCGGCATCATCGCGTCGACCGACACCCACAACGGTTCGCCGGGCAACGTGCGCGAGGACACCTACCACGGGCACGGGGGCGTGAACGACGACACACCCGAGCGCGGACAGCTCAGCCTCACCGGCATGGTAGCGCTCGGCGAGCACAGTCCGGCCGGCCTCGCCGTCGTCTGGGCTGAGGAGAACTCGCGTGACGCGCTCTTCGCCGCCATGCGGCGGCGGGAGACCTACGGCACGAGCGGCCCGCGGCACCTGGTGCGCTTCTTCGCCGGCAGGTACCCGGCGACCATGTGCGGCAGCTCGCAGCTCGCCGCGACCGGGTACCGCGACGGCGCGACGATGGGCGCCGAGATCGGGCCCATCAGCCAGTCGGGACCCGTGTTCTCAGTCCTCGCCGTGAAGGATCCGGGCGATCCGGGGCGGCCCGGCACGCCGCTCGAGCGCATCCAGATCATCAAGGGCTGGGTCGACGAGACCGGCGCGGCGCAAGAGAAGGTCTTCGACGTCGCCGGCGACCCGAACCAGGGCAGTGTCGACACGGCGACCTGCGCCACCAGCGGGACCGGACCGGATTCGCTCCGCGCGACGTGGAAGGATCCCGAGTTCACCCCCTCGCAGCGCGCCTTCTACTACGCCCGCGTGCTGGAGAACCCGACCTGCCGCTGGAGCCAGTACGTGTGCAACCAGTACGCGGTCGATTGCAGCAATCCGGCGTCCGTTCCCGCGTTCCTGGCGCTCTGCTGCGAGCCGCGCATCCCGAAGACGATCCAGGAACGGTCGTGGTCGTCGCCGATCTGGTACCGTCCCGAGGGCATCGCCCAGGTCCGCTCGACGGTCGTGTTCGGCGCGATGCCGGGAAGCGACCGCCTGAAGCTCACCGTGAAGCTCGGCCCGGGGATCGCACACGATCTCGCGACGCAGGACCTGCGCATCATCGTGCGCGACGACGACGACATCCTCGACGCCACGATTCCGGCGGGCACGCTCCACAACGGCAAGGGGCGCAACGTCGCCGGGCTCGACCTCGTTCGGTTCTCCCAAAAGGGGACGGGTCCCGCGCGACTCTCGCTCAAGAGCGCGCGGTCGAACCTCGCGCGCGCGGATCGCTCCGACCACATGGTCGACACGGAGATTCGCATGGGCTCGTTCGTGGTGGAGCAGAGCCGCCTCTGGACCCTCCACGGGAACGCGCTGGGAACGCGGTAGGCCATGCGCTGGCTTCGCAAGCCGCCGCTGCACTTCGCGGCGATCGGTGTGGCGCTCTTCGGGCTCGAGCGCTGGGCGGCGCCGACTCCGCAGCTCGAACGGCCGACGGCGATCGTCACCGCAGCGCGCCTGGAGCAGCTCGAGGACGACGCCCGGCGATCGACCGGCGCCCCGCTCGATCGCGCGGCCCTCCTCGATCGCGCGATCGAGGAGGAGATCCTCTTCCGCGAGGCCATCGCGCGCGGCATCGATCGCGACGACCAGTCGATCCGCTTCCGCCTGTCCGAGAAGATGCGCTTTCTCGCCGAGAACGAGAGCGGCCCCGAGCTGGAGGGCACCGATCTCTATCGGCAGGCGGTGGCGCTGGGCCTCGACCGCGAGGATCCCCTCGTGCGCGGCATCCTCGTGCACAAGATGCGGCTCCTCCTGAAGCGCACCGCCGGCGAGCCGCCGCCGAGCGACGAGGAGCTCCGGGCGTACCTCGATCGGCACCGCGATCGCTATCTGCAGCCGGCGCGCGTGACGTTCGACCACGTCTACCTGGCGCGCGAGCGGCGCGCCGCGGGGATCGATCGCGACGGGCAGCGCCTGCTGAACGAGCTGCGGAGCAGCGCGACGCCGGCGGCCGACGCCGCGCTGCGGGGCGATCCCTTCCCCCTGGGCTCGCACGTGCAGGGGCAGTCGGCGCGCGACGTCGCACGCATCTTCGGGACCGAGTTCGCGGCCGCCGTCCTCGACCTCGAGCCGGGGATGTGGTCGGCCGTGCGCTCGCCCTACGGCGTCCACCTGGTGCGTGTCTCCGAGCGGCAGGGGGCGAGCATGCCGGACCTCGACGCGGTGCGATCGCGCGTACGCGCCCAGGTTCTCGAGGAGCGCCAGCAGGAGCGGCTCGCTCGCGAGGTGCAGGCTCTGCGCGAGCGGTACGCCGTGCGCATCGAGGCCGCGAAGGGAGAGGAAGGATGAGGCTCCTCGCGCCGATCACGACCGCGCTGGTGCTCACCGCTGCCCTCGGCGGGGCGCACACCATGGCGCCGGCCCTGCTCGAGATCACCGACCAGGGCGCGGGGCTCTTCGCCGTGTCCTGGAAGACGTCCCTCATGGCGCCCGTCGGGGTCACGCTGCAGCCGATCCTTCCGGCGGGCTGCGTCGACGAGACGGCGCGCACGGAGACGTCGGGCGTCGAGAGCGTCACCACCCGCTGGACGGTGCGCTGCGCGCGCGGCCTCGCGGGCGGCACGGTCGGCGTCGACGGCCTCGCCACCGGCAAGACCGACGCGCTGGTTCGCATCGCGTTCGCGGACGGACGGGAGGTCCAGGGCGTCGTACGGGCGAGCGAGCCGCGCCTCGCGGTCCCCGCACGTCGCGCGCGGCTGGACGTGCTCGCGAGCTACGGGAAGCTGGGTGTCGAGCACATCCTCTCCGGGCCCGACCACCTCCTCTTCGTGCTCGGCCTGCTGTTGATCGTCATGACGCCCCGGCTCCTCGTGAAAACGATCACTGCCTTCACGCTCGCGCACAGCATCACCCTGTCGCTCGCCATCCTCGGTGTGGTGGCGTTTCCGTCACGGCTGATCGAGGTCGGCATCGCGGCGAGCGTCTTCCTGCTCGCGGTGGAGCTCACGCGCGCGGCCCCGTCGTCGACCCGGCTGCGGCGAGCGCCGTGGCTCGCAGCGGGCGCCTTCGGCCTGCTCCACGGCTTCGGGTTCGCGGGAGCGCTCGCCGAGGTCGGGCTTCCAGCGGGCGACATTCCGCTCGCCCTATTCTCGTTCAACCTCGGCATCGAGTTGGGGCAGCTCGCGTTCGTCGCCCTGGTAGCGGCGGTCGGGTGGCTCATCGTCCACATGGTCGCCCGCCGGCCCGCGTGGTTGACGCTCGGACCGGCATACGTCATGGGCTCGCTGTCCGCGCTCTGGTGTCTCGAGCGCGCGGCGCTGCTCGCGGGCTGGTGATCCGCCACCTGCAGCTTGCCATTTTGCGTCGGTTGCCCTAGGGGCCACGGCTGCCGGCGGAGAAGAGGGTCCGATCGTGTCCAAGTCGATTCCGCTCGTTCGCGTCGCAGTTCTCCGACCCATCATCGATCTGCTCCTGAAGGTCGACGCCGACGCCCGCGCTCTGCTGCGCGAAGCCGACATACCGGTCGGGACCCTCGCGCGTGAGGAGTCGCTGATGCCGCTGTATCAAGCGATCCGCTTCATCGAGCTGGCGGCGCGACGCGAGGGCATGGAGTATCTCGGGCTCAGCGCCGGCCTGCGCGCGTCGATCGAGAGCCTCGGCGTCTTCGGTCGCATCCTCCGCGGGGCCACGACGCTCGCGGACGCGCTCGCGCGGCTCTTCGCGGCCACTGCCGCATTCAACTCGGGGGGGCGATGGTGGCTCGTTCCGGACGGCGATCGCGTTCGGCTCTGTCACCACCTGGTCGAGCCTACCGATCGCGCCTACCGGCAGGCCGACCAGTACACGCTCGGCATGATCATCACCCTCGTGCGCCTGGCCGGCGGGCGGGCGTGGACGCCCGACGAGATCCAGCTCCAGGCGCCGGGCGCGGGAGATCACCTGGCCCACGGTCCGCTCGAGCGGGTTCCCGTCCGGTTCGACCAGAAGGCGATGGTCCTGACCTTCCCCCGCGCTCTGCTCGCCCGGCGCCTTCGTCCCGCTCCCGGCGCGACGCCGGATCTGGCGGAGGTCGATCACTGGTTCGCGTCGGCACCGGCACAGGATTTCGTCCGCTCGGTGCAGCAGGTGATCGCCCACCTGATGCCGACGTCGGGGCAGCTCCGGATCGGTACGGTGGCGAATGCGCTCGGCATCAGCGTGCGCACGCTGCAGCGGAAGTTCGCCGAGCACGGCCTCTGCTTCGAGGGCCTGTCACGCACCGAGCGGCTGCGGTGCGCGGCCGACCTGCTGGCACGAACCGACTGTCGCGTCCTCGACATCGCGCTCGACCTCGGCTACTCGGATCACGCGCACTTCACGCGCGCGTTCCGGCGCTGGACCGGCGTCGCGCCGCTGGCCTATCGGCGGGCGTTCCGGGGTCGCGTAGCGGAGCATGCCCGGGCGGCGACCGTCGATGCCGAGCCGATGCTCGCTCTCGGCGCCACTCCCTAGACACCTGGCCATTTCGCGCCACGGCTGACCGCTGACGCGGGGCGCGACGACGCTGGTGTTGGCCGCCGCCCTCGTGTTACCGAGCGCGCGTGTACAATCAGCCGCTCGCCGATTCCCGGCTGATCGCCTGTCCGCACTGCGATCTGCTGCAGCGCCTTCCGGATCTCGGGCCCGGCGCGTCGGCGCGCTGCCCGCGTTGCGACGAGGAGCTGTGGCGCCACCGCGTCGACTCGCTCGATCGCACGCTCGCTCTCGCCCTGGGGTCGGCGGTGCTCTACGTAATCGCCAACGCGGTACCGATGCTCGGTTTGTCCGCAGTCGGCCGCCAGGCGTCCACGACCGTGCTCGGCGGCGCCCAGCAGCTCTGGGACGACGGGCGGCAGGTCGTCGCGGCGCTCGTCCTGTTCACCGCGGTGGTCGCGCCGGCGCTCCAGATCGGCTTCATGCTCGCGATCGTGCTCGCCGTCCGGAACGGGCGACCGCCGCGCTGGGTCGCCGCCGTGCTCCGCCACCATCCGACCACCATCACGTGGAGCATGATCGAGGTGATGATGATCGGCGTGCTCGTGGCGCTCATCAAGATCGCGGACTATGCGACGATCGTCCCCGGGCTCGCCCTCTATGCGCTCGCCGCGCTCGTCCCGCTGCTGGCGGCGATGCAGGCGACCTTCGACCCGCGCGAGGTGTGGAAGCGCGTCGCATGGGCGTCGAGCGAGGGGCAATCGTGAGCGCCATCGCGCTGACGGCGATGCAACAGGGGCTGCAACGGTGCGAGGGATGCGGGCTCGTCTCGCGTCCGACGCCGGGCGATGCCGATGCGTGGTGCCCGCGCTGCGGCAACGAGGTGATCTTCCGGAAGCGGGAGAGCGTGCAGCGGACCTGGGCCTTCGTCATCGCCGCCGCCGTCTGCTACGTGCCGGCGAACCTCCTTCCCGTCCTCACCACCACGACGGCCGCCGGCGCCGACTCGGACACGATCATGCAGGGCGTCGTGCTGCTCTGGTCGCCGACGGGATGGCCGCTGTCGCTCATCGTCCTCTTCGCCAGCATCATGATCCCGAGCGCGAAGATCGTGGCGCTCGTCTACCTGCTGGCGACCGTCCAGCGCGGATCGATCGAGCACAACACCCAGCGCATCCGTCTCTACCGCATGGTCGAGCTCATCGGGCGCTGGTCCATGGTCGACGTCTTCGTCGACACGTTCACGGCCGCCCTGGTGCAGCTCCAGCCGCTGATGTCGGTGGCGCCGGCGTCCGGCCTGTTCTTCTTTGCCGCCGTCGTCGTCTTGACGATGCTCGCGGTGGAATCGTTCGATCCCCGTCTCATCTGGGATCCCGCAAGCGCGAGAGGAGTGCAGCATGCCTGAGAGCGACAGGCCGTCCGGGCTCGCGCCCGAGTCGCGGACGGTGACGAAGCGGCAGACGCGGATTTCGCTCGTCTGGATCGTGCCGATCGTGGCGGCGCTCGCCGGCGTGTGGGTCGCCGTCACCAGGATCCTCGCCCAGGGGCCGCAGATCACGATCGTCTTCGACACGGCGGAGGGTCTCGAGGCGGGCAAGACCAAAGTCCACTACAACGGCGTCGAGGTCGGCTCGGTCGTCGGCATCCGGCTCTCGGAGGATCACCAGCGCGTCGTCACCACCGTCGACATGGCCCCGAAGACGGAGGACCTGCTCGTCGACGACACGCACTTCTGGGTCGTCCGGCCACGCATCTCGGGGGCCAACATCTCTGGGCTCGGCACGCTCCTCTCCGGGGCATACATCGGCATGGAGATCGGGAAGTCCGGCGCGAGCAAGCGCGATTTCGTGGCCCTCACGGTGCCGCCGATCGTGGCCGAGAACGTCGAGGGTCACTTCTTCGTGCTCAAGACCCCCGAGCTGGGCTCGCTCGACACCGGAACGCCGCTCTACTTCCGGCGGCTCCAGGTCGGCAAGGTCGTCTCGTACGCTCTCGATCCCGACGGCGACTCGCTGACCGTCAAGATCTTCGTCAACGCGCCCTACGATCGCTTCGTCACGCCGGACACACGCTTCTGGCAGGCGAGCGGCGTCGACGTGTCGCTGTCGGCGAACGGCTTCAGCGTGCAGACACAGTCGCTCCTTTCCATCCTGATCGGCGGTATCGCCTTCGAGACTCCCGAGGCGGACAGCGCCAGCCAGCCGGCCGCGGCCGACACCGTGTTCAACCTCTTCTCGGACCGCACGCAGGCCTTCAAACCGCCCCGTGGGGATCCGCAGTCCTGGGTGCTCGTCCTCAACCAGAGCGTGCGCGGGCTGACGCGGGGCGCGCCGGTCGAGTTCCGGGGCATTCCCATTGGCGAGGTGACGGACATCCGGTCTCACTTCGATCAAGCCACGACCGCGTTCTCGGTCTGGGTGACGGCGCACGTGTACCCGGAAACGTTCGCCGGCGACGTCGCCAAGGGGGTGCTCGACCCCGAGACTCGCCGCAAGACCGTCGACGAGTTCGTAGCGCACGGGCTCCGGGCGCAGCTCCGCTCGGGGAGCCTGCTCACCGGGGCGATGTTCGTCGCGGTCGACTTCTTCCCTGAGGCGGCGCCCGCGACGATCGACTGGTCGCAGACCCCGATCCACTTCCCGACCACCCCGGGCACGCTCGAGGCCGCCGAGGCGAAGCTCATCGGCATCGTCGACAAGCTCGACAAGATCCCGCTCGAGAAGATCGGCGACGAGGTCTCGAAGGCGCTCGTCGAGCTGAACCTCACGCTCGAGTCCGCGAAGCGCACGCTCGACACGGCCGACAAGATGATCGCGCCCGACGCGAGACTGCGGGTGGAGCTCGCCGACACGCTCGACGAGGTCGGCCGTGCGGCGCGGTCGATCCGCGTCCTCGCGGACTACCTCGAACGCCATCCCGAGTCGTTGATCCGCGGCAAGCCGGGGGACAAGTGATGACACGCATCGGACGGTTCCTTTCGATCGCCACGCTGGCCGCGACGGTGGGCTGCAGCTCGCCGCATTCGCGCTTCTACACGCTCGCCGCGACGGCGACGCCCGGCGGCGGGCGCGACGCCGGCTATACCGTCGCCGTCGGTCCGATCTCGATTCCGGCCTACGCTGACCGGCCCGAGCTGGTGGTCCAGGTGGCTCCGCACCAGGTGAAGGTCGAGGAGTACGACCGCTGGGCGGCGCCGCTGGAGGACGACATCGCGCGCGTCGTCGCCGGCGATTTGCAGGCGCTCCTCGGGACGCCCCGGGTTGCCGTGGGGCCGATGGTGAGCTTCGTACCGGCCTATCGGGTCACGATCGACGTCCAGCGCTTCGAGTCGACACCGGGCGACTCGGCGGTGGTCGAAGCGGTGTGGGTCGTCGAGAAGCGGGGGACGTCCGATACGCTCTCGGGCCGTACGATCGCGCACGAGGCGGTCGACGGGAAGACCTACGGCGCGCTCGCGGCGGCCCACAGCCGTGCGCTCGAGACCATGAGCCGCGACATCGCCGAGGCCATCCGGACGCTGGCGACGAAGCGACGCTAGGCGTGGCCCGCCCGGTCGAGCGAAAGCACCTGGTGCTGCTCGTGGCGCTCGTCGTCACGCTCGTCGCACAGCCCCTGCTCGCTTCCATCGGGACGGAAACGGTCGAGCTCGACACGGCCGCCGTCCTCGGCGTCTACGTCCTCGTGCTCTCCCTGCTCTTCAGCCCGGGCTGGGAACGCCGCGGCGCGCTCCTGCTGTTCCTTCCCGCGGGAATCGGCAGGACCGTCCTCTATCTCCTCCCCGATCGCCTCGCGACGCCGGTGGTGGTCGCGTTCCACACGCTGGCGATCGTGTTTCTCGGCTTCGCCGTGGTCGTGATCCTGCGGGGCTCCTTCCGTTCGGGTCAGATCCGGGTCGACGACGTGCTCGGCGCGGTGTGCGGATACATCCTGGCCGGCCTCAGCTGGGGACACGCCTACGCACTCACCTACTGGTTCCTGCCCGGCGCGTTCGATGTCAGCGCGCGCGTCACGTCGCAGCTCGGGACCACGACGTTGCGATGGACCATCCTGAACTACTTCAGCTTCACGACGCTCACGAGCATCGGCTTCAACGACATTGCGCCCGCCGGCGCACCGGTCTATTCGCTCATGTGGCTGGAGACCATGTTCGGCCAGTTCTATCTGGCCGTCGTCGTGGCCCAGCTCGTGGGGCTGCGGTTGGCGCAGTCGGTGCGGGAGCGTCGCGGACGCGAGTGAGGGGGCTTGGCGCGAGATGGCAAGACCACCGGGGCGGAAGCGGATACGCGTCAGGGCGAACACGCCATGAGGACCCTCGTCCTGGTCGCCGTCGCCCTCGTCGCGTCCGTCGCCGGGGCCGCAACCACCCGGCAGTGCCAGGATAGCTGCCTCGTGTCCGCCCGCGCGGAGGCGAAGGACTGCGCGTCGAGCGCCTCGGGTGCCTTCGTGACGGCGTTCGACGGCTGCATCGCGCGCGAGCACATGTGCGTCGACGCGTGCCGCGAGCAGCGCCAGGAGTGCCGCGACGACACCGACCTCGGCACGATGCTCGCCCAGTGCCAGGCGGATCTCGACGCAGCCCGCGCACAGTGTGACGCCACCTTCAGGCCCGGCTCGAAGCGCTGGATCGTGTGCGTCGATCGCGCGCGGATCGACGGCTTCGAGTGCCGCCGCCAGGCCCGCAGGACCAACCGGCGGCAGCTCCTCGACTGTGACAAGGCGTTCAAGTCGTGCGTCGACGCGTGCCTGCCGGGGCAACCACCCGATGGGGTTGGTCAGTGCCGGTCGGAGGCGCGGTCCGCGTTCAAGAGCACGGTCGCCGACTGCCGGCAGATCTACCAGGTGACTGCGAGCGCGTGCATCGACCGGGACCTCACGTGCACCCAGAGCTGCATCGACGCTCGCAGCGTCTGCAGTCAGCCGACGCAGGCGGCGCTCAACGCCGCGCTGGCCGCCTGCGCCTCGACCCTGACCGCGGCCGTGAGCACCTGCGTCGCGACGAACCCGAGCGGCAGCCCCGCGCTCCAGCAGTGCATCACCACCGCGCAGGCCAACGCCTTCACCTGCCGCGACGACGCGATCGCCGCCTCGATGCCGGGGTATGCGGCGTGCGGAAAGGCGTACATCGTGTGCGTTCACGCCTGCCCGCCGCCGGGGTAAACCGATGAGCAGCCTTCACATGTTGGCGATCGTCGCCGTGCTCGTCGCGTCGCTCACGCCGGTCTTCGCAGAGGACGCGGCCGAGCCGGGTGCGGCGGACGCACCGGCGAAGAAGTGGGAGCTCGAGGCGCGCCTCTACGGATGGATCAGCGGGACCTACGGCTCCATGACGGTCAAGGGCAACACCGTCCAGGTCGAGAGCACCCCGAGCGACGTGTGGCAGCTCTTGATCCACGGCAACGCGTTCGCCGGGGCGGGGTACTTCGCGCTCCGATACGACCGATGGAGCGCCTTCGTCGATTCGGACGGCGGCTACCTGGAAGAGACCGTCCACGAGACGATCCCGACCCAGCTCTGCACGTTGACCGTCGACGCGAAGGACAAGATCAAGCTCGTCATCACCGACGTCGGCTTCGGATATCGGCTCGGCGAGTGGACGCTCCCCGACCGCGAGCGGCCGTTGACGTTCGGGGTGTACGCCGGCACGCGCTACATGCACTTCGGCAACAAGCTGAACGCGACCCTCGGTGTGGCGCACGGCATCCAGAAGGCGGCGACCGTTCGGGACGTCTTCGACTGGGCTGATCCGATGATCGGCGTCCAGTGGACGGCGCCCCTCTTCGACATGGTCTCGCTCGACTTCCGTGGCGACATCGGCGGCTTCGGGGTCAGCTCCGATCTCATCTGGGGCCTCGACGGCACGGTCAAGGTCTGGGTGCCTTGGACACCGGTCTCGCTTCACCCGTACGTAGCCTTGGGTTACCGCGTGGTGGCGTTCGACCGCGGGTCGAGTGCGGACAACGTCAACCTGCAGCTTCGCGGGCCGACCGCCGGCATAGGCCTCACGTTCTGAGTCGAAGCGCCTCGTGGCGCGTCCTGGCAAGAATCGACTCGTACCGGGGGGTATGGGGAGACATTCGTTCAGTAGATCGCATGAATAGCGAGGGGAGGTTTCGATGACATCTCGGTTCTCGTTGGCGCTGGCGCTGCTCGTACTGGGCACGGTGCCGGCCGCGACGGCGCAACAGATCCACGGGGTGCCGGGCTCGCCGAGCGCGACCATCACCATCGACGGCAAGCAGCTCCCCGAGCCGCCGCAGAAGTTCGGAGGCAAGATCGAGCGCACGACGAAGGGCTCGGTGCCGTACTGGCCGGCGCGCGTCGAACCGCCGCCCGGGGCCCCCAACGTGCTCCTGATCATGACGGACGATTCCGGCTTCGGCGTGCCGAGCACGTTCGGCGGCGTCATCCCGACCCCCGCCCTCGACCGCGTTGCCGCCACCGGGCTGCGCTACACCAACTTCAACTCGACCGCGCTCTGCTCGCCGACGCGCGCGGCGCTCATCACCGGCCGCAACCACCACTCGGTCGGGTACGGCGTCGTCGCGGAGCAGGCGACGGGATACCCCGGATACAACAGCGAGATTCCCAGGGACACGGCGACAGTGGGCAGGATCCTCAAGGACAACGGCTATCGGACGTCGTGGTTCGGGAAGAACCACAACACTCCGGCCTTCCGGGCGTCGCCCACCGGGCCGTTCGACCAGTGGCCGGTGGGCATGGGCTTCGAGTTCTTCTACGGGTTCATGGGCGGTGACACGAACCAGTGGCAGCCGGACAACCTCGCCCGTAACACGACGTACATCTATCCCTTCGTCGGCAATCCCGGCTTCAACCTCATCACCGCGATGGCCGACGAGGCGATCACCTACATGAACCAGATCAACACCCTGACGCCCGAGCAGCCGTTCTTCGTCTACTACGTGCCGGGCGGCACGCACGCGCCGCACCACCCCACGCCCGAGTGGATCAAGAAGATCAGCGACATGCATCTCTTCGACGAGGGGTGGAACAAGCTCCGTGAGCGGATCTACGAGAACCAAAAGAAGCTCGGCGTCATCCCGGCCGACGCCAAGCTCACGCCCTGGCCCAGGGATCTCCTGAAGGAATGGGACCAGCTCACGCCCGACGAGAAGAAGATGTTCGTCCGGCAGGCGGACGTGTTCGCCGCATACGTCGCGTACACCGACCACGAGATCGGCCGCGTGATTCAGGCGGTCGAGGACATGGGCCGCCTCGACAACACGCTCGTCATCTACATCAACGGCGACAACGGCAACAGCGCCGAGGGCACGCTGATCGGCACGCCGAACGAAGTTGCGATGTTCAACTCGGTCATGGTGCCGGTCGAGGACCAGCTCAAGTACTTCTACGACGTGTGGGGAACCGACCAGACCTATCCGCACATGGCGGTGGGCTGGACCTGGGCCTTCGACACCCCGTTCTCCTGGACCAAGCAGATCGCCTCGCACTTCGGCGGTGTGCGTCAGGGCACGGCGATCTCCTGGCCGAAGGTCGTCAAGGACAAGGGCGGCATCCGCAATCAGTTCCACCACATGATCGACATCGCCCCGACGATCCTGGAGGCGACGGGCATCAAGCAGCCGGACGTCGTCGACGGCGTCAAGCAACGCCCGATCGAAGGCGTCAGCATGATGTACACCTTCGACAAGAAGAACGCGGGCGCTCCGTCCACGCACAAGACGCAGTACTTCGAGATGTTCGGCGACCACGCCCTCTACCACGACGGCTGGATCCTCAGCACGAAGGTCATGCGTCCGCCGTGGCACACGGGCCTTTCGTCGGGCATGGGCCTCGACCCGGCGACCTACCCGTACGAGCTCTACGAGCTCAGCAAGGACTGGACGCAGGCCGAGGACGTCGCCGCCAAGCACCCGGAGAAGGTCAAGGAGCTCCAGGCGATGTTCTGGCAGGAGGCGAAGAAGTATCAGGTCGAGCCGCTCGACGCGACGGTCGTCGCGCGCCTGATCACGCCGCGACCCAGCATCACGGCGGGCCGCACCGAGTTCACTTGGACCATGCCGCTCACCGGCACGCCGAACGGCGATGCGCCTTCGATCCTGAACTCCTCGTACCGCTTCAGGGCCGAGGTCGAGGTGCCGCAGGGCGGCGGCGAGGGCATGCTGATCACCCAGGGCGGGCGCTTCGCCGGGTACGGCTTCTACCTGCTCAAGGGTAAGCCGACCTTCACCTGGGACCTCGTAGACCTGAAGCGCATCAAGTGGCAAGGCCCCGACGCGCTGACGGCCGGCAAGCACGTGCTCGAGTTCGACTTCAAGTACGACGGCCTCGGTATGGGAACGCTCGCGTTCGCGAACGCGTCCGGTATCGGCCAGGGCGGCACCGGTACGCTCAGCGTCGACGGGAAGGTCGTCGCGACGCAGAAGATGGAGCACACGATCCCGATCATCCTCGCCTGGGACGAGAACCTCGACGTCGGCTCGGACACCGGCACGCCGGTCGATGACCAGGACTACCAGGTGCCGTTTTCGTTCACCGGCAAGATCGACAAGATCACGCTCACGATCGACCGGCCGACGCTCACACCCGCGGACGAGAAGCGTCTCACGGAGGAAAGTCAGCGAGACAACCGGGTGAGCGAGTAGCGCTCAGCGACCCGCCGGCTCGGTGGGCGAGAAGGACGACCCCGAGGGAAACGGGATCTCCGGCCGGAGCCCCTCGGGTGTCGGCGCCCAGTGGCGCGCGAGAAACACGACGGCGGCGAGGACGGCCATCGCCACGGCCCAGACGACGTACCCGACGTGAAGCCCGAGCCCCCGGCCGAACGGGATCGGTAGCAGCAGGATTTGCGGCGACCACGCAGTGCAGCCGATTCAACCGCCCAGCCCATCGATGCCGAGCATCTAGGACTTCCGCAGCTCGAGCTCGCCGTCGGCGATCCGCCCGAGCACCTCGACGACGAAGTCCTTCTCCCGTGCCCGCACCCGCGCCGCGAGATCCGCCACGGAGTCACCGGCCAGGACCGGCACGCGGCATTGCGCCAGGACCGGACCGGTATCGTACTCGGCGTCGACGAGGTGGATGGAAACTCCCGTCTCGGCGTCGCGCGAGGCGAGGACGGCTTCGTGGACCCGGTCACCGTACATCCCCTTGCCGCCGAACTTCGGCAGGAGGGCGGGATGCGTGTTCACGATCCGGCCGCCGTATTCCCCCAGGAGGTCGGGGCCGAGCTTCTTCATGTAGCCCGCCAGCAGAACGACGTCGGCGCGAGCGTCCGTCAGCGCCGTCAGGATCGCTCGATCGAGCTCGCCGGGGTCCGGATGCGTCACGGACGAGAGGTGCACAGCGCCAACGCCGGCCGCGCGGGCTCTCCGCAGCGCGCCGGACTCCCGGTTGTTGCTGACCACGACCGCCACGCATCCCGCGATGCGGCCCTCCCCCACGGCGTCCAGCACGGCCTGCAGCGTCGCCCCCTCGTGCGACGCCAGGACCGCGAGCCGCATCGTCGCCCTCACACCCGCAGCAGCACCGCGCTCGTGCGCCGTCCCGTCGACTTCTCGATGGCGCGCGCGTACAGCCCCAGCTGCCGGCGATATTCCTCGAGACGCCCTTCGACTTCGACGTCCGTCTTGAAGTCGACGACCGTCCACCCGCCGTCCTCCTCGAAGGCCGCGTCGACGACGCCTTCGACCAGCGTGCCGTCGTCGAGCACCGTCGCGAGCGGCGTCTCGCGTCGCAAGCGGTGCGCCTCGGCCGCACGACGCAGGAGCGGGTGCGCGAGCGCGGCGGTCACCGCGGCGGCCGCGGCGTCGACTTCGTCCTGCGGCGCGCCGAGCAACCGGCCCTCTATTCCCGCAACCGCCGTCACCTCCGCGCGCGACGACGCGAGATCGACGGCGGCCAGCACCAAGTGCACGAGCGTCCCGAACCGCTTTCCGTGCGGGCGCGCCCCGACGGCGCCCACCGACTCGACGGATACCTCGCCCTCGTCGACACCGGTCGCCGCGACCTCGGTCGCCGTCACGACCCGGACCGACGGCGTCGCTGCCGCCTGCCGTACGCGCGACCGCTCGGCCTGCCACGCCTCGTGCGCGCGCACGCTGCGTTCCGAGCGCACACCTTCCTCGTCCGCGGCGAGCAGCTTCTGCTGCCGGAGCCCTACGTTCTCCTCCACGTCCAGCTTGAGCTCCGCAGGCGCCCACCACACGACGCCGTGCGATCCCGCCTGCGCGCGATGGAGCCCTGGCGCCACCGACGTCGACGGTCGCGACGCCTTCTCGTGTCGCGGGTGCACGCAATCACCCGTGAGCTTCGGACAGCCGGCCGGCATCGCGGTCTCGGGTACGCGCGACCGATCCGGGTCCGGGTAGATCGCGCGATCGAGCGGCGAAAGCCACCCCTCGAACGGCCCGTCACCGACCGCCGGCACGACGAGCAGATCGCGTGCCCGCGTCGCCGCAACGTAGAGAAGTCGCACCGCCTCCTCCTCGTCGCGCGCGCGTTCCTCCGCCGCGTGCTCGGCCAGGTCCGGCGGCGCCGCGCCGGCGAGCCGCAGCGCCGCGAGGCCGCGCGCCGGGTCCACGTACCGCCCCGGTTCCGCGGGCGCGGCATCGGCCGTAAGGTCGGCTAGAATCACGACCGGGAACTCGAGTCCCTTCGCACGGTGCACCGTCATGATGCGGACGCCGTCGGTGCCGTCCTCGATGATGGGCGCCTCGCCCGCGTCGCCGCGGGCGGCGTCCTGCTCGAGCGACTCGACGAAGGCGCGGAACGACGTGACGCCGCGGCGCTCCGCACGGCGGGCGAGATCCATGAGGCGCGTCACGTTCGCGAGCGCCTGCTCGCCCGTCGGCCAGATGGCGAGGCCGGCCTGGGCGCGCGTCGCGGCAAGGAGGCGGCCGATCGTCTCCGCGAACGGCCGGCGGTTTCGCCGCACGTGGAGGTCGCGGAGGATCGCGAGGGCCGCCGTCACCTCGCCGAGGGCCTCCGGCAGGTCGTCGGGCGCCTTGCGGAACGGATGGAGCGAGTGCATCCGCTCGCGGTACGCGAGCAGCGCGCCGTCGCCGAGCGCGAAGAACGGACCGCGCAGCGTCGCGAAGAGGGCCAGGTCGTCGTCGGGCCGCTCGATCGCGGCAAGCGCGCTGCGAAGCGCGCTCACCTCCTCGCGCTGGTGGAACGAGCTGCCCCCGACCAGCACGTGACGGAGCTGGCGCGCCTCGAGCGCGCGCACGTAGGGCCGCGTCATGTCCTCGCCCCACGAGCGCATGCGCCGGAAGAGCACGCACACGTGCCGCGCGGCGATCGGCACGCGCTCGCGCGGCCGCTCGCGCTCGGTGGCGGTCCATCCGCTCTCCCGGAGCAGCCAGGCGACGAACGCGGCCACCGCCTGCGGCAGCGAGTCCTCGATCTTCCACGAGACCACCTTTCCGTAGTCGCCGTACGGCTGCGGCACGGGGAGCGCCACGAGCGTCGGCTGCGTCTCGACGCCGGAGCGAAACGGTACGAGCGGAACGTACGACGCCTGGCTGTCGCTCGTGCCGTCCATGCAGGGCGCGAACGCGGCGTTCACCACCTCCTGCAGCTCGGGCACGGCACGGAAGCTGACGCCGAGGTGCAGCACCTCGGCGCCGGCCGCCACGAGCTGGCGCTTCGCCGCCTCGTAGAGCGCCACGTCGGCGCGGCGGAAGCGGTAGATCGACTGCTTCGGATCGCCGACCACGAAGAGCTTGCCTGGGACCGGCCGCACGCGGCGCCAGTCCTTCTCCTTCGGGTCGTCCGCGGCGAGGAGGAGCAGCATCTCCGCCTGCAAGGGGTCCGTGTCCTGGAACTCGTCGACGAAGAGGTGCGTGAAGCGCTGCTGCAGCTCGGCGCGGACGGCCGCATCGTCGCGGACGAGATCGCGCGCGCAGCGAAGCAGGTCCAGGAAATCGAGCATGCCGGCCCGTGCCTTCGCGCGCTCATAGTCCTCGATGAGGGGCCAGAGGTCGTCGCGCAGGAGCGGCGCCAGGTCGGCCCCGGCGGCGCGCACGAAGGCATCGAGGCGCGCCTTCACGGCGTCGCGCCGCTTGCGACGATCCTCCGCCGTGGTGTCCCCCTTCTTGATCCAACCCCGCCACTTCCAGTGCCGGTCGCGCGACAGGTGGCCCAGCTCCGCCTCCAAGCCGTCGTAGTCGCGCCCGCGCAGGCGCTCGCGCCGCGCGACGTGGTCGACGAAGCTCGCGATCTCGTGCAGCGAGCGCTCGAGGAAGGCCTTCTCCGCTGCCGGGGCGGCCTCGGGCCCGAGCGCGGCGAGGTCGGCCATGATGCCGTCGATCTCGGCGTCGCGGTCGAAGGGCACGCGCCGCCACGGCGTCGCGAAGTCGCGCCACGTGACCAGGTCGCGCGCCGCGCTCTCGAGGAGGCCCCTTGGCCCGTCGGTGCGCGTGCGGCGCCGCAGGACGCGCCGCACGCCGGGCCCCGGCGTCTGGAGCTGGCGCTCGAACCAGCGCGAGAACGCACGCCCGAAGAGCACCCCCGCGACGTCGTCGGGCGCCACCTGGAACTGCGGATCGACGCCGGCCTCGATCGGCCGCTCGCGCAGCAGCTCGGCGCAGAACGCGTGGATGGTCCCGATGCGCGCCTCCTCGAGCAGCCGTAGCGCGGAGGTGAGCCGCGCGGCGTCCGCAGGGGGACATTCCGCATCCTGCCGCGCGCGCTCGACGGCGGTGCGGAGGCGCAGCTTCAGCTCGCCTGCCGCCGGATCCGTGAACGTGACCGCGACGATGCGATCGAGCGTCGCCGTCCCGGCCGCCAGCGCCGCAACCATGCGCGACACGAGCGCGCTCGTCTTGCCGGTTCCGGCGGCCGCCTCGACGATGAACGTCGTCCCGAGATCGCGGCGGATGCGATCGCGAGCGGCCTGGTCGGCGAGCGGACGCTCGCCGCTCACGCGAGCCTCCGCAGGCGGGCGAGGGGGACGAGGCGGTCCTTGGGTTTCCGATCGACGCGCAGCTCCTCGTAGGGCCCGCACACGGCACGGTAGTCGCACCACGCGCACGCTCGCGGCGCCGGCGCCGCGGGCAGGAAGCCGTCGCGCAGCGCCTGCCCGACGATCTCCGCGACCGTCTCCGCATCGCCCCGGCTCGCGCGGTCGATCGACACGACGCGCTCGGTGTATTCGCCGACCGACGTGCAGTAGTAGAGGCGTCCCTCGGTGACCGGCGTGCCGAGGATCTGCTCGGCCGCCAGCGCGTAGAGGACGGGCTGCAGCACCTGCCCGCCGCCGACGACGACCCCGTAGGGCGCGGAGACCTTGCCGCTCTTGTGGTCGGTCACGCGCAGGCGACCGTCCACCTGGTGCCGCTCGACGAGGTCGATCGCGCCGCGGAGCCGGAGTCCGCCGGCGACGCGCACCGGCTCGTCGACGCTGGCGGGATCGGCGTGGGCGCGATCGCGCTCGGCGATGGCGAAGGACAGCTCGAAGCGCTCGGGGACCCAGCCGTCGAAGCGCTCGACCGCGAGGCGCAGCCACTCGTGCAGGTCGGCGCGAATGGCGTCGACGCCGTCCTCCCACACGCGCGGGATGGCGGGCGCGAGCTGCTCGGCCTGACGCCTCTCCTCGGTGACGAGCGCTTCCTCCAGGATTTCGACCGCGCGCGCGAGCGTGTCCTTGCCGATCGGAAGCAGGTGCTCGTCGCGCAGGCGCGTCAACACCTGGAACTGCACGTTGTGGACGAAGTCGCCGCGCGTGAGGGGGTCCATCATCTCGATCTTCACCGGCTCCTCGCGCGGCTCGAGGCGATGGACCGTGTAGAGGAAGAAGCGGTACGGGCAGGCGGCGAACTGCTGCAGCGCGGTCGGCGAGAAGGCGCGCGCGTCCAACTGGTGGCGCGCGAGCGCGGCGCGCGCGAGCGCGTCGGGATCGACCAGCCCGTCGGCCGCCGTCCAGCGACGGATCCAGCGGCGCCCGCGTGCCCGGAGGGCGCGCGCGAGATGCGCGTTCGTGCCGAGGAGATAGCTCGCGGTGCCGACGGTCGTCTCGGAATCGGCGCCGAGGAGCGGCGCCAGCAGCGCCAGGTCGTACTCGGCCTCGTCGATCGCGTCGGCGGGCTTTTCGGGCGCGGGCCAGCCGAGGCGCGCCTGCGCGGCTTCCTGCGCGCGGCCACCGAGCTCGTCAAAGCCGGGCAGCGTGCCTTCGGCCGCGCGCAGTACCTCCAGCGCGTAGAACGACGGCACGCGCGGCCGCGCCTTCTCGACGTCGACGCGCGGGTACGAGAGGTAGACGCGCTCGCGCGCCGCGCCGACCGCGAGCCGGAGGGCGAGCCGCTCGGCGGCGGAGCGGTCGGCCTGGCGCACGAGCCCCGTGCCGTCCAGCCGCTCGCGCGCGGCGTCGAGGAGGATCGGGTCCTCGACGATCTTGCCGGGAAAGAGGTTCTCCGCGAGCCCGGGAACGAACACGACGTCGAAGACGAGCCCGCGCATCGCCGACGTCGGCGCGACCAGCACGGCGCCGTAGCGCCGGCGCGGCGGCGCTACGACGAGGTCCCGCAGGCGCGGCGTCAGCACGAGCCGCACCTCGTCGAGATCGACGGGTCCGACCGGCGCCATCGGCGCGAGCTCGCCGATCGTCCGTAGCACGGCTTCGGGCTCGCGCAGCGCGACCTGCGCCAGTGCCCGCAGCGCGTCGAGCCACTCGCCCCATCGCGCCGCCTGTGGGAGCGCCGCCAGCTGCGTGACGAGCGGCAGCGCGAAGGCACGCAGGTGCTCCATGTTCCGGAGATCGCGCTCCAGGGCCGCGACGCGCGCCTCGTCCTCGTCGCCGAGCGCCGCACGCTTGCGGCGCAGCTCCTCGGCGAGTCCGTCCAATCGGCGCTTCCAGCGGTCGACGCCGCCGATGACGGCCGCCTCGACCAGGAGCTTCTCCCAGCGACGCGGCTCGTGCAGCGTCCCCGCGATCGCCGGCACCGCGGCCGGATCGTCGACGAGCGGCACGTCCTCGGCGTCCGCCGGCGCCGCCGGCTCGGCTGCCAGGAGATCGCTCTCGGGCGCAACGAACGCGGCGTCGCGCACGCGACCCGGGTCGGGCACCTGACCGAGCGAGAGGTACTCGGCGAAGCCGCGCGCCGAGAGCCCCTCGGAAGCGCAGGCGAGGAGCGCCAGGAGCGCGCGGCCGGCCGGGTGCGGTCGCGTCGTCCCGCGCGCGAAGAAGGACGGGATCTCGGCACGCGCGAAAGCCTCCTCGAGGTGCGAGACGTACTCGCCGCTCGCGTGGAGGGCAACGGCCATGCGATCGAGCGGTACGCCGCGCGCGGCCTCGGCCTGCACGGCGCGCGCGATCTCGACGCACTCGCGCGCCTCGCCCGGCCACGCGGCCAGCCGCACGCGATCGTCGAGCTTTGCCGGCGGGGGCGTCGAGTCCTCGAAGAGGTGCTGCTGGAGACGTCCGAGCGACCCCGGCTGCGGCGAACCCGGGCGGACCTCGGCGTCGCAGCCGAGCACGCGCTCGAGCGCGGCGCGGCCGCGCGCGTCGCCGGCCGGCGCGGTCGCGAGCACCGCGGGCGCCGCCCGGACGAGCGCCGCGACGAGCGTCTCTTCCGCCGCGTTCGCGATCGGCAGGTCGAGGAGGAGGAGCGGCGAGCCCACGGGCGGCGGAGCCGTCCGCTCGCGGGCGACCGCGCGCGCCGTCGCGAAGACGACGCCCTGGTCGGCGAGGCCATCCGCGGCGAGCTCCTCGGCCACGGCTTCCATGAGCGTCGCGAGATCGGCACCGGCGCCGCCGAGCTTCCGCAGACGTTTCGGCTCCACGCCCGCGAGGCGCAGCTCGCCGAGCGTGCGCTCGACCGCGCCGGGAAGCCCCGGGTGCTCGGCCACCGCGGCGAAGCGCCCGAGCCGCTTCTCGCCGGCCAGACGATGCACGGCGCGCGCGACGACGGCCGCTATCGAGAGCCGTGGTGGCGGCACGAGACCTTGCGCCGCGAGGGCGCGCACGGCGAGGCTGGCCGCAAGACGGGCAAGCGTCGACCGCACGAGCCCGAACCGCGCGCCAGCTGCGATCGACGCGTCGCGCGCGAGATCGTCGCAGGCTTCCCACGTCGGCGCGACGAGCAACGCTTCGGCGTCGGCCGGGAGCGCCGCGATGAAGGCGCGAGCGACGTCCAGGCGCGTTGTCGCGTCGGGCGCCACGATGAGCCTCGCCTTCCCCGCCGCCATCGCGTGGATGGCATAGCACGAGCGCCGCCGCGTGCTATACCCGGCGGCGATGCGCGCGGTGTCGCTCCTGCCCGCGGCGACCGAGATCGTCGCGGCGCTCGGTTGCCTCGACGCGCTCGCCGCCGTCAGCCACGAGTGCGACTGGCCGGCCGAGGTGACCGCGAAGCCGCGCATCACCCGCTGCGAGATCCACGGCAACCGGCTGCCGAGCGGCGAGATCGATCGCTGGGTGCGCGAGACGCTGCGCGCAACCGGCACGCTCTACACGATGGACGAGGCGCTGCTGCGCCGGATCGCGCCCGACGTCATCCTCACGCAGCGGCTGTGCGACGTGTGCGCCGTCGGTTACGGCAGCGTCGTCGCCCTCGCGGCGACGCTACCCGGACCGCCGCGCGTCGTGAACCTCGAGCCGCAGCGCCTCGCCGACGTCTTCGAGGACATCCGCAACGTCGGTGCCGCCCTCCGCGTCCCGGAGCGTGCGGCGAGGGTCGTCGCGGAGCTCGAAGCCCGCCTCGCGGTCGTGCGCCGGAAGAGCGCTTCTCTGCCACGGCGGCGCTGCGTGCTGCTCGAGTGGATCGACCCGCCGTTTCGCACGGGCCATTGGGGGCCGGAGGTGGTCGAGATCGCCGGTGGGACCGATCCGATCGGCGTCCGGGGAGAGGACGCCGCCGAGATCCCGTGGGCGGCGGTGCGCGACGCACGGCCCGAGGTACTCGTGCTCGCGTGCTGCGGCTTCGACATTCCGCGCACGCTGGAGGACGTGGAGATCCTGCGCGGCTACGACGGGTGGAGCGATCTCCCTGCCGTGCGCGATGGCGAGGTGTGGGCGGTCGACGGCTCGGCGTACTTCAGCCGCCCGGGACCGCGGCTCGTCGACAGCGCGGAGCTGCTCGCGCAGTGCCTGCACCCGGATGTGTTCGGGGCGCCGCCGCCGGAGCGAGCCGTCCGGGCGACGTAGCTTCCGTCCCCGCCGCGGCCATGGTAGGGGCTGCGAGCCGAAGGAGCCCTACATGATGGTTCGCGTTCGGTGCCTGCTTCTCGTCGCCCTCGCCGTCGCGCCATGGTCCATCGCCGGCGCGCAAACGAACCTCCTTCTCAACGGTGACGCGGAGACGATCGTGAGCATGGTCCCCGTCCCGAACTGGAACGTCACGAGCGCGGCCGAGGTCGTGGGGTGGGGGACCAACGGCTTCCCGACCGTGAGCTCGCCGGGCCCGGCGACTCGCGGCTCCAACTTCTTCGCCGGCGGCGTCTCGACCTCGTCGGGGCTGCAGCAGACGATCGACCTCTCGAGCCAGGCGGCAACGATCGACGCCGGCGGCGTGCCGTTCACCCTGTGCGGGTTCCTCGGAGGATTCGCGTCGCAGGACGACAACGCCGTGGTGACCGCGACGTTCCTGGACGGCGGAGCGGATCCCATGCCGACCGGTCCCGACGTCACGATCGGGCCGGTCCTCGCCATCGACCGCAACTTCGTGTCGGGACTGTGCTTGCGGAGCACCTCCGGAACCGTACCGGTGGGAACCCGGCAGGTTGTGGTGGGCGTGGCGTTCTCCAACGTCACGTCGGGCGGCCCGTACAACGACGGATACGCGGACAACCTCGACTTCTTGCTTTCGGCCACCTGTCCGGAGGTCGTCGACGTGCCGTGCGTCACCACCACGACGACGAGCTCGACGACCACCTCGTCGACCACGTCCTCGACATCGACGACCACCTCGACGAGCTCGTCCACGTCCTCGACGTCGACATCGAGCTCGACCACGACTTCTTCTTCCACCTCTTCTTCCACGTCGACGACGACCTCGACTTCGACGAGCACGTCCACCAGCTCGTCCACGACGCTTCGACCGACGACGACCACCACCCTGCCCGCGGGCTGCCCGACGGGCGCCACGTTCGATTCGATCGACTGCCGGCTCGTGGCGCTACTCGAGGACGTCACGACCGCGACCGATCTCGGCAGCTTGCAGGCGGCGCTCGCGGCTCTGGTCAGCGGCGCGCGCGAGCGCTTCGCGCAGGTGCCGACAGCCGGAAGCCAGCGCAAGGGACGCGTGCTCGCGAAGACGGCGATCCGCAAGGTGATCGCGTTCGCGCACCGCGTGCGATCGAACAAGGGACGCAAGGTCATCCCCTCGGCGACGCGAGACCGCCTGACGAAGCAAGCGGACGACCTGCGCACCGACATGACCGCGTACCGCAAGACGCTCTGACGGCGTCGCAGCCGCCCCGGCCCGCGGCTCGTCGACGGCGCCGAGCTGCTCGAGCAACGCCTGCACCCGGGGACGTTCGGACCGCCGCTCCCGGGACGGGCCGCTCGCGCCGCGTAGGCTACCGGATCGACTCGACCGCGCAGGTGGTGCCGGCCACGGGATTGCCGGCCGCGTCCGAAGATGACACCACCGTGCACGTGACCGCGGAGAGCGGCACGTTGGTCCCCGTCGTGCAGTCGAAGCGGACGTCGAGCCACGCGCCCGGTCCGAAGGTCACGCCACCGACGAGGACGTAGACCAGCGCGAGACGGTCGTCGATGGCGTCACCGTCGGTGTCGCCGTCGACGCCGAGCAGCGTCCCGTTGCGGCCGGTGAGGTCCATCAGGTGATCGCCGTTCGGGTCCGTATCGAAGCCGCTGCCAGGGAAGGTCAGGACCGGCGCGTAGCGCACGTCGGCGACCGCCCCGCCGAGATTGCCCGCCGATATCGTGATGCGCGCCACGACGCCGTCGGCGTCGCAGGTGACGCCACTCGAGGGCAGCGACGTCGTCGTCCCGGTCGACGAGGTCGTGGTGGTGATCGGCGAGGAGGTCGCCGTGCTCGAGCTGGTCGAGGTCGAGGTGGTCGACGTCGTCGACGACGAGGTGGAAGAGGACGAGCTGCTCGAGGTGGTCGTCGAGCTCGACGTGCTCGTCGTCGTGGTGGTGGGGTTCGGATTGCACGTGACCGGGAACCCCACGAGGCTCGGGATCGCCGCGACGTCGGCGCAATCGGTCCTGAAGTCGGCGACGCAGTCGACGCACCGGACGAGCTCGTCGAGCGTTCCGATGGTTGCGCCGCATCCAGAGCCTGCGAGCGGCGCGACCTCTGGGCAGGTCGCCGCGAAGCCGATCTGCGACGGGCCGACACCGTCGCCCCCGCCGCACAGTCCGTCGGGGCCGCCACACGCCTTGCAGATGCTGGCGACCTTCCTCCGCTCCGCCTGGTCGAGAAGGAAGGCCGCCTTGCCGTCACCCGGCGCGGGGCACGGCACGGCATGGGAGCCCACGAGACCCCCATCCCAGCATCGCTGCAGAATCTTCGAGCGCGCCCGGAGGTAGCGCGCCGTCGCGCTTCCGATCACCTGCTGGCAGCGGTTGGCGCGGCTGCCGGTGCCGAACTCCGTAGCCGCCATGGCGCCGTAGACGAGCGACATCGTCCGGTCCACGGCGGCTTCGCCGATGCAGCGCAGACAGGCCGACACGTCGCTGCAGGTCGCGACCACGTTCGTGCACCCGGAGCTCTCGAGATCGGGACAGTGGACGCCGCCACCCCACCCGACCGGCGCGAGCGGCTCGTCGTCGGTGTCGCCGCAGTTGCGGTTCGCGCCGCCGCACGCGAGGTTGATCGTGACGAAGAGCTTCGTCGCGAGGGCGCCGAGAGCGGTCGCAGTCCGGGGGTCGTTCGTGCAGACCGTCGAGGCCCGCAGCTTTCCCTTTGTCTTCGCGTCCTCGCAGCGCTGGATCGCCTTGGCGCGACCTTGGACGTACCGCGCCGACGCCAACGCGATGCCGCGCGCACACCCGCTCGGACTCGCGTGGGCGCCGCCCCATGCGATGAGCGACGCCAGAGAGACCGTGGCGACTACGAGCGCCCGCGATCGACGCGCCATCATACCGGTCTGCTGCTAGCGCACCGGTTGCAACGGCGTCGAGGCTCGAAGGCCACCGCCCGCGGCTCTTCACCAGATCGTCACGTGGTCTCAACCGCGCGCGCGACCACCCGGCGAGGCGCCGCCGACCTTCAGCTCCTCGGCAAGGTCGGTGGCCATGATGCTGTGGTGGCGACTGTAGCCGAAGTAGATGACGAATCCGATGAGGAGCCAGCCGCCGAGCCGCGCCCAGTTCTCCCACCCGAGCGAGAACATCATGGCGACGTTCATGCCGATGCCCGCGAGCGGCACGAGCGGCACGAACGGCGTCCGGAAGGGACGGGTCACGTTCGGGTTCGTGCGCCGCATGACGATCACGGCCGCGCACACGATGACGAACGCCATCAGCGTCCCGATGTTCACGAGGTCGGCGAGCAGCTTCAGCGGGAAGATGGCCCCGATCGTCGCCACGACGATGCCGGTCAGGATGGTCGCCTTGTGCGGCGTGCGGAAGCGCGGATGGACGGCCGCGAAGAAGCTCTTCGGGATGAGCCCGTCGCGCGCCATGGCGAGCAGCACGCGCGCCTGGGAGAGGAGCAGCACCAACAGCACGCTCGTGATGCCGACGACGGCGCCGAGCGAGATCAGGAACTCGGCGACGGGAAGGCCGCGCGCCTTGAACGCGTGCGCGACGGGCGCGTCGATGTCGATCTTGTCGTAGGGGATCATGCCGGTCAGCACGGCGGCGACCAGGATGTAGAGGATCGTGCACAGGACCAGCGACGCGATGATGCCGATCGGTACGTCGCGCTGCGGGTTCTTCGCCTCCTCGGCGTGCGTCGAGACCGAGTCGAATCCGATGTAGGCGAAGAAGATGTACGCGGCGCCCTTGAACACGCCCGGCATGCCGTAGGGCAGGAACGGATGCCAGTTCTTCGTCTCGATGTAGCCCGCGCCGAGGATGATGACGAACAGGACGACGACGAGCTTCAGAATCACCATCGCGGCGTTGAAGCGCGCACTCTCGCGGATGCCGATGACGAGGATCACGGTGATGAGGAGGACGACCAGGAACGCCGGGAGGTTGCAGACCGCGCCCGTCGCCACCCACGTCGAGGTCGCGGGGTCGAAGTCGAAGGGGTTGTTGGTCCACGCGTGCGGCAGCACGATTCCGAAGATGCCGATGAACGACGTGAAGTAGTGCGACCAGCCGTGCGCGACGGTGCTCGATGCGACCGCGTACTCGAGGACCAGGTCCCAGCCGATGATCCAGGCGAACAGCTCGCCCAGCGTCGCGTAGGCGTACGTGTAGGCGCTTCCTGCGACGGGGACCATGGCCGCGAACTCGGCGTAGCAGAGGGCCGCGAGCGCGCAGCCGATGCCGGCGACGACGAACGAGAGGACGAGCCCCGGCCCGGCAAACTGGTTCGCCGCGAGCCCCGTCAGGACGAAGATGCCGGCGCCGATGATCGCACCGACGCCGAGAGCCGTGAGGCTGACGGGTCCGAGCACACGGCGGAGCTGGTGCTCGCCAGCGAGCTCGGCCAGCAGCACCTCGACACTCTTGGTCCGGAACAGCGAGCTTTGCGCCATCTCCCCTCCTCCCCTCCGCCGGCCCGCCTAGTGCAGCGTCTCGTGGCCCCCGGTATCATCCGGCGCGTCGGTCGACGCGGAGAGTGCTTCGGCCGTCGCGTAGAGACCAACGTTGCCGCGCACGGCGAGGCCGATGCCCTCCTGCGGCGTGCACGTGATGATCTCGGTCTCGTCGGTGCGCGTGAGCGTCACGAGCGCGCGCAGCCCGTGCTCCGCCGTGTCGAGCACGACCTCGCGCAAGGCCGAGCCGCGCTCGCGCAGAAGGCCGACCACGACGCTCGACAGCCACGGACCCTCGTCGCTCGTCCCGTCGGCGGCGAGCTCCTGGGCGCGGAGGGCGTCGAGCGGAACGGCGATCGTGGCGCCGTCGGTGGCGACGAGCTCGGCGCGGCCTCGGCCACAGCGCTGGCAGACGTGGACTCGCGCGAGCTCCAGCCGCTTCACACCGCCCTCGTAGCCGCCGCGCGGGGGGCGGTCAACGGGCGGCCGCCCGACGCTCGTTGACGCTCTCGACGCGGCTACGCTATGGGCGCTCGTGTGTGGCAGTCCGCGGAGCTGCCGATCGTGCACATCTGGATCGTCCCCTACGATCTGCTGCACGTCCTGGCCCAGATTTGCGCGATCGGTCTCGGCACCTATCTGAACGCCCGCCAGGGGATCTCCGTTCGCACGACGGTGCTCACCTCGCTCCTCTGCCTGCCGGTGGGTTTCTGGGGCGCGCGCGCCCTCGACACGCTCGAGTACGCTTCGTCGTATGCATCGGTCGGCGACGCGCTCGCGCGCAAGGGGTCATCGATCTACGGCGGCCTCTTCGCGAGCTTCCTCGTGGTGTGGCTGGTGATGCGGATGCAACGCATTCCGTTCCTCAAGTTTCTCGACGGCGCGGCCCCCGCCCTCGCGGCGAGCGAGGCGATCACGCGCATCGGCTGCTTCTGTGCCGGGTGCTGCTACGGCGTCCCGTGGAACGGCCCCTGGGCAGTCGTGTTTCCGAAGGGCAGCGTCGCGGTGTCGGACATGCAAGCTCAGGGGCTCCTCGATGCGATGGCGATCGCATCGCCTCCGCTGCACCCGGTGCAGCTCTACAGCACCGCGATCATGCTCGTCGTCACGGCATATCTCCTGTGGCGGTTCCCCCGCCGGGCCTTCGTGGGTGAGCTCTTCTACACGTTCCTGGTCTCGTACGGCGTGTTGCGCCTCGCGGTCGCCCCGTTTCGTGCCGAGGCGCTCGCGAGCATGAAGCTCTTCAGCATCCTCTTCATCGTCGCGGGCGCGACGGGTCTGGCGATGGGCCGGTCCTCGCGCGTCGCCGTCGCGCGGGCCGAGGCGGCGTCATGAGCGTCCGGCGCGAGAAGCTGCTCGTGGCGATCGTGTTGCAAACCCTGATCGCCACCGCCTTCGCCGAGGCACAGCGCTGGAACGCCGGCATCGTGAGCCCGCCCCCGCCGTGGCTCATCTCGCGCGCCGACGCCTGGATCCCGTTCGTGCCCGCGAGCGTCTGGCTCTACGCGAGCTGGTACGTGGCCCCGATCGTCATCGCGCTCGCGGATCGGATGACGTTCCGCCGCGCGGCGATCGCGGTGCTGCTCGGCTTCCTTGTGTGTGCGATCGGCTGGATCGCGATCCCCGCGACCATGCCGCGACCGAATCTCGACGCCGAGAGCGGCGCCTCGATCGCCATGCTGCGGACCGTCTATCGAATGGATCCGCCGGCGAACCTCTTCCCGAGCTTCCACGCCGCGTTGGCCGCGATCATCGCGCGGGTCGCGACTGGGATGCCCGCGCTCGTCCGCCTGACCGTACCGCCCTGGATGTTCTTGATCTGCGTGTCCTGTGTGACGACGAAGCAGCACTATCTCTTCGACGTGCTGGCGGGCGCGCTCGTCGGATTCGGCACCTGGGGGGGCGCCGTGCGACTCGTCGACTACCTGGGGCGCGTCCGCGGGCCGCGGGATGCTCGCCACCACGCGACGACCCCACCGATCACGAGCACGAGCGTCGCCGCCAACGCGACGAACGCAGAGAGCGGCATCTCGGCCTCGTGACGGCGGCGGGCGCCGTCCCGCGCGGCGTCGGAGGCGACGCGGAGCCCGTCCTCGGGTGCGGCGGCGGCGTTCCGGGCAAGCTCGCCGGGCGCCGGGGCCTCGCCGAGCGCGCGGAGCAACGCGCGCGCGAGCGACCCGCCGTCGGAATCGAGCGCGGCGGCGGCCTGCGCCTCGGGCATTCGTGCGCGCGAGCGGCGGTAGCGCTCGGTGCCGGCGCGGAGGATGGCGCTGGGATCCAGGTTCACGAGGCTGGTCGAATAGCGAACGCGGACGCCGCGGCGTGGAAGCGTCGCCAGCTCCCGGAGCTGCACGACGGCCACGTCGCGGTTTCCCCGCTGCAGCTCGGCACGTGCGGCCCCGTAACGGGCGTCGTCCACCATGGCGCTGCCGGGGAACTCGACGGCGAGCCCACGGAAGTCGGCGATGGCGGCGTCGTACTCACCCTTCCAGTAGCTCACGAGCCCGACGCCGAACCGTGCCGCGGCCCGCAGCGCATCGGTGACCGCGGCGCTCGACGCGCGCTCGAACCCGTATTGCGCCCGCTCGAAGTGTCCATGGGCACCGTCGACGAGGGCCAACACGAAGGACGCGAGCACCTTGCTCTGGCTGTTGCTGTCGGCAAGGAGGTCGAGCTGCCGCGCGGACGCCTCGTCGGCGCCGATCGCGATGCCGGCCCACGCGCTGCCGAGGGTCGCCCAGCCGATCCAGGGCTCTTCGGGTCGCCGCTCGATGACGCGGTCGCAGAGCTCCTTGGCGAGGTGGAAGTTGCCGCCGCGCATCCGCGCGTCCGCCAACGCGAGGACGACCGGTGTCGGCAGATCGTCGTCACCCGCCTCCTCCGCCGCTTTGAGCAGCGCGCGACGCTGCCGACGCGGGTTCGCCCCGTAGGCCGCCAGGGTCTGGGCCCATCCTGCGTCGAGCTGCTGGGCTCCGCCCCCGACGCGCGCGTCTTCTGCGAGCGTCGTCTGCTCGCCCGCGAGCATCAACGTCAGCGACGCCGCGAGGGCGACGGCGGCGGCGAACGGTCGGGTCGCCAGGCATCGCTCGCAGCTCACCGCGCCTCTTACCGTCGCCCCGCGCGCGGTGTCGAGACGAGTCGGTTGCCGCTCTCGACGTGATGTGGCTAGCCTGGAGAGATTCAGTTGACGCAACGCGCCTTGACGCCTGCTAGGGCAGGCGCTTAGCGGCCAGCCTGAGCAGTCAGCACAGCACCGTAAGCGTTCGTAGGGATCTAGCACCCACTCGCTCGGATGGCGCGGTCCGTCGGCAGTCAGCCAACACCGCATTGGAGGACGAACATGGTCAGGGCGCTTCGTGTGTGGAGCTCCGTCGTTCTAGTCGGTAGCCTGGTCGTCTTCTTCGGTCCGCGGCCGAGTTACGCCGTCGTGACGCTCGGCACAGAAACGCGACTGAGCGAGCCGAACGCGAAGGCGCCGCGAGGCATTGCGGCCGCCGACGTCATCGACAACGTCAGCCCGACCTGCCCGGGTTGCCTCGATCTCATCATCGCGAACCAGACGGGCGACTCGGTCTCGCTCCTGACCGGGAACGGCGCCGGTGGGTTCACCCAGTTCGGCAACAACGTCTCGGTCGGTAACGGCCCGATGTCCGTCGCGACGGGCGACTGCGATGGTGACGGCGACCAGGACATCTTCGTCGCCAACAACGGCGCGTCGACCGTGACGGTGCTCGTGAACCAGCGCGCGCAGGGCAACCCGAACACGTTCACGACGTCGACCGTCGGCCTGACCAGGGCGCCGGTGTTCGTCCTCGCGAAGACGGCGGCGGGCGGCATTCTCGACATCAACGGCGATGGGAAGCTCGACCTCGCCGTTGCCGAGAAGACGGGCGACAAGGTTCAGACGCTGATCGGCAACGGGGCCTGCGGGTTCACGAACGGCCAAGACACCATCTTCGGCGGCAACGGCGTCGAGACCTTGGCGGCCGCCGACATCGACGGCGTGAACGGCGTGGATCTCGTCACCTCGGCCCGTCTCACGGGCGGAGGCACGGCGATCCTGTTCAACAATGGTACAGGCACCTTCGCGACGAGCTGTCCCACTGCGCAGTGCCTGCTGCTCGGCGCCGGATCGGAGCCGAGCTCGGTCGTCACCGCCAACTTCGACGGCACGAACGGGAACGACATCGGCGTCACGGACGCCGACAACGGCGATTCGACGAGCACGACGGGCCTCGTGCGGTTCCTGAACGCCGGCGCGGGGTCGTTCGGCGCCCCCAACACGTTCGGCACCGGCGGTAAGGGTCCGGAGTCGGCGGTCGTCGGCGACTTCGACGGCGACACGTTGCTCGACGTGGTCGCGCTCAACAAGGACGCCAAGACGCTCGGCTTCGCGCACGGCCTCGGCAACGGCTTCTTCTCGACGGCCGTCATTTCGAACATCAACGGGACCGGCCCCGAGGAGATGGCGGCGGGCGACTTCAACGGCGATGGCCGCCCGGACATCGCGATCGTCAACAAAGCGTCGAACAACTTCTCGGTGTGCCTCAACAGCAGCGTCACGCCGGGTACGTTCACCTGCACGGCGTCGACGGCGCAGCCCTCCGGCTTCGGCTCGTCGCCGCGCGGCATCGCGGTCGCCGACATGGGAACCACGGGGAGCGCGACTCCGGACGGCCTGAACGACATCGTCATCGTGAACGAGGGCTCGGACGACGTCTCCGTTCTCATCAACGACGGCACCGGCCACTTCACGTCGCTCTTCCGGCCTCCGTTCCTGCTGAGCGCCCAGGCGACCAACCCGCGCGACGTCGCCGCCTTCGACTCCGGAAATGGCGGCACGACCGACCTCGCCATCGCGGCGTGCGGCGCGACCGCCGTGACCAAGGACAAGCTCGTCGTCGTGCTCGACCGGAACTTCGCCGGGGCGAGCTACTACGCCGCCAACGACTGCCCGAGCGCGGTCGCGGTCGTCGATCTCGACGGCGACGGCAAGCTCGACCTGGCCGTCGTCAACCAGAACTCGGACGACGTCTCGATCTTCAAGAACGTCGGGTCGGGGGCGTTCGTGTGGCAACGCAACGTCTGCTCGAGCCCGAACATGTCCGGGTGCGACGACGTGCAGCCGACGGCGATCTCGTTCGGTGACTTCGGCACCGCGCCAGGGAACGCGACACCCGACGGCAAGGTCGACCTCGTCGTCTCCAACAAGAACACCAACAACTTCTCGATCCTCTTCGGCAACGGAGCGTTCGACTTCCCGACCAGCTCGCGCACGAACGCGATCGCGAACGGCCAGCCTCAGGGAATCGCAGCCTACGACTTCAACGGGGACGGCTTCGCCGACGTGGCGATCGCCAACCACAACACGGGGAACTCGGGCGTGACGACGTCCCGGGGCGTGCAGGTGTTCCTCGGCCAGGGCGGCGGCGCCTTCTTGGCCGCCCAGAACTTCGACGTCGGCAAGCAACCGACGGCGATCAAGGCCGTCAACGTGAGCGGCGACACGGGTGGCCGCATCGACCTCGTCGCCTCGAGCGAAGGCTCGGATCAGGTGGCCGTGCTCGAGGGCCGCGGGAACGCCACCGGCTCGGCGTTCGAAGGAGCCGTCGTCCGCGCTGTCGGCCTCAATCCAAGGGCAGTGGCGACGGGCGCGCTCGACGCCGGAACGACGGCCGACCTCGTCACGGCGAACAACGGCAGCGACGACGCGTCGCTCGTGCCGAACACGTCGCCGGTCTGCGGCGACAGCGTCGTGTCGGGCGGCGAGGGCTGCGATCCCCCAGCCAGCACCTGCTCCACGGGTTGTGCGAGTGGGGTTTGCAGCGCGACCTGCCGCTGCCAGTAGAACGAGAACGGCAGCGAGAGAACCGCGGGGCGCGTGGGCCGACGGCTCACGCGCCCCGCGCTCGTCCGGCGATACCCCCGGCTCGTTTGACAGCATCGCACGCGAGGTCTAGGTGCGCTTCGGTCCCATGATCATCGCGCGGCAGCGGCTGCTCCGATTCGCCGGACCGATTTTCCTGATCGGTCTGCTGCTGGTGCCGGTGATCGCAGGTGCTCACCACCACGCGGCCCACGCGGCGACACAGCCGTGCGCTACCTGCGCCGTCACGCGGCACGCGCCCGCGGTGGGCGCGCCGGTCGTTTCGGTGCCCGCGTCCTCGCTCCTCGTCATCGGCGTGGAGATCGTTGCCCTGCCCGCCCCGGTGATGCGTGCGGGTCGTCAGGCGACCAGTCGCGGCCCGCCCGCCGTCCTCCTCGCGCAGGAAGCGTAGCCCCACCCGGCACGTCGCCGCCGACTCCGTCGGAGCGCCTCGGGTGGTCGCACATCCCGTGGCAACCGGAGGAGGCAGGCGATGGCAAGTTGGCAGAGGGGCATCCGCACGTTGAGCGTCCTGCTCGCCGTGACCGGAATCCTCGAAGCGCGCAGCGCGTTCGCGGTCGATCAAACCACCGTGGAGCAGCTCATGCGCGACTTCGAGGCGATGAAGCGCAGGCTCGAGAAGGTGGAGAAGCAGACGCAGGAGCAGCAAGAGGTCATCCGGCGGCAGAACGAGAAGATCCAGCAGCTCACCGGGCAGAAGGTCGCGCCGACCCGCAAGGCCGCGGCGCCCGTCGTCGCGACCGAGGCGGCGCCGAGCACGCACGACGAGGAGCTGAAGAAAGAAGTGACCGAGAACATCATGCGCCGCATCCAGCCGAGCCTCGCGGCGGCCAACAAGACGTTCGCGTCGCAGTTCAATCCGGCGATCGGGTTCGTGATCGACACCGTGGCGTCGTACAACGACCACGAGGGCGGCAACTTCGAGTTCCGCTCGGGCGAGATCGGCATCTCGGCGTCGGTCGACCCGTTCGCACGCGGCTACGCGATCATCAACGGCACGAACGACGGCGTCGAGGTCGAGGAAGCGGCGATCGTGACGACGTCGTTGCCCTACAACCTCGGGGTCAAAGGGGGACGCTTCTTCGCGGACTTCGGGCGGCTGTCCAAGTTCCACGATCACGACCTGCCGTTCGTGAACCGCCCGCACGTGCTCGACGAATACGTCGACGGGGAGTCGCAAAGTGACGGCATCGAGACGAGCTGGCTCGTGCCGATCTCGCAGTACCTGACCCTCACCGCCGGGGCATACAACAAGATCGGCGCCGAGAACGAACGCGTCAACAACAACGTGCCGCGCAACTACTCGGAGTTCACGTATCTCGGGCGCGCGGCCACCTTCTTGTCGCTCTCCGACTCGGAGTCGATCGACTTCGGCGTGAGCGGCGGATTCACGCCGGTGGTGAAGGAGGACCAGGGCGCCCAGCGTATCCTCTCCGGCGTCGACCTCACCTATCGATACACGCCCCTCAGTCAGGCGGCCTACCGTGGTCTCGTGTGGGGCACCGAAGTCCTCATGAACTCCGAGAACCGTCCCATCGGCGGATTCGGAGGGGACCAGGACGGCAACACGCCTCTCGTCTTCCGGCACAAGAACGCGGTCGGCCTCTACAGCTACATCGAGCCGCGGCTGACGCGCCGCTACTATCCCGGCTTCCTGTTCGAATGGGTCCAGGACATCAACCCGGGCGTGGGCGAGACCCTGGCGTACTCGCCGTACCTGACGGTGTGGGCGTCGGAGTTCCAGCGGATTCGCCTGCAATACACGCGGCTCGAGGCGCCGGGCCAGCACGACAACGAATTTTTCCTGCAGTGGACGGTCATCCTCGGAAGCCACGCCCACACCTTCAAGGATCGATGAGGAGGAATCGCATGAGACGCTCATTCACAGCCCTGCTGCTCGCGGCCGCGCTCGTCGCGCCCGGACGCGTGCCAGCGGCCGACAAGCTGAAGATCATCACCACCATCCCCGACCTGGCCGACATGACGCACCAGGTGGGCGGCGATCGCGTCGACGTGACGAGCCTCGCGACCGGCGTCGAGGACATCCACGCCGTACCCATGAAGCCGAGCTTCGCGGTTCTGCTGAACACGGCCGATGCCGTCGTCGTCATGGGCCTCGAGGCCGAGCACTCCTTCATGCCGGCACTGCTCGACGCGTCACGCAACCCGAAGATCCAGCGCGAGCAGCCGGGCTACATCGACACCTCGGTCTACGTCACGCCGCTCGAGGTGCCGGTCCGCCTCGACCGCTCGCTCGGCGACCAGCACCCCATGGGAAACCCGCACATCAACCTCGACCCCGTGATGGCGAAGGACATGCTGCGCGCCATCGCGGACGGGCTCGCGCGGCTCGATCCCGCGAACGAGTCCACCTACAAGGCGAACCTGGCCGCGTACACGGCGAAGCTCGACGCCGCGATCGCGCGCTGGGAGAAGGAGGCCGCGCCGCTGCGCGGGAAGAAGATCGTGAGCTACCATCCCGACCTGCTCTACTTCGCCGACCGCTTCGGCATGGAGGCGGTCGGCACGATCGAGATCCGCGCCGGCGTCGATCCGACGCCGGGCCACATCGAGCAGCTCGAGGAGCAGATGCGCCGCGAGAAGGTCGACCTGGTCGTCCGCGAGCTCAACTACCCGGCGACGCTGGCGGAGACCGTCGCGCAGGCGACCGGCGCCAAGCTCGTCGGGCTGCCCGTCATGGCCGGTGGACTCCCCGATACCAAGGACTACATCAGCTTCGTCGACCACAACGTGCGGACGATGCTGCAAGCGTTGAAGGGCGGCTGATGTCGAAGCCGGTCCTGGCGCTGCGCGACGTGAGCCTCGGCTACGACGGCCGCGCGGTGCTGCAGCACCTGACGTTCGAGGTCGAGGAGGGCGAGTTCCTGGCCCTGCTCGGCCCGAACGGTGCCGGCAAGAGCACGCTCCTGCGCGGCATCCTCGGCCTCGTGCCGGCGCTCGCGGGACGCATCGAGCACGGCTTCGATCGCAAAGCGTCGCCGCCGGGGTACGTGCCCCAGCGCGACGCCCTCGACCCGATCTTCCCGCTGACGGCGTCCGAGGTCGTCCTCATGGGCACCTATGCCCGCCTGGGACCGCTGCATCCGATCGGCCGCGGCCAGCATCGCATCGCGGCGACCGCGCTCGAGCAGGTGGGGCTCACCGCCATCGCGGACGCTCCCTTCTGGTCGCTCTCCGGCGGGCAGAAGCAGCGCGTGCTGATCGCGCGTGCGCTGGCGGCGGAGCCGCGCGTGCTCCTGCTCGACGAGCCGACGGCGGGCGTCGATCCCGGTGCGGCCGCGGCGATCATGGAGGTGATCTCGCGCCTCAACCGCGAGCACGGGATGACGGTGGTCCTCGTCACGCACCAGCTCCGCCAGGCCCGCCCGCTCGTCCGCTCGGTCATCTGGGTGGAGGACGGGACCGCCAGGAAGGGCCCCACGGCGACCATGCTGTCGGCCGAGCGCATCGCCGAGGTCTTCGGCGCGGGGGTGGGATGAGCACGCTCGTCCAGATCCTGCGGCCCGACTTCCTTCTGCGCGACGCGCTCGTCGGCAGCGTCCTCGTGGGCCTCGCCTGCCCCCTCGTCGGGGTCTACTTCGTGCTCCGCCGCATGATCTTCCTCGGCGTCGCGTTGCCGCAGCTCTCGGCGGCGGGCATCGCCTTCGCGTTCCTCGCCTATCGTATGACGGTCGGAGAGCACGAGCACGGCGCGCTCGGCGAGCGGGCGCTCGCCATGATCGGCTCGTTCGGGTTCACGCTGGGCGGCCTCCTCTTGCTGGCCGCGCTCGAGCGACGGGGGCGCGAGGCCGTCGACGCACGGATCGGACTCACGTACGCCATCGCCGCGGCGCTCACGATCCTCTTCCTCGCGAGCGACCCGCACGGCGACGCGCAGATGGTGAACCTGCTGAAGGGTGACATCCTCGCCACGACCGCGACCAGCCTCCGCGTCGTCGAGGTCGTGCTCGCCGCGGTCGTGCTCGCGCTCCTCGCCTTTCGCAAGGAGCTGCTACTCGTCTCCTTCGATCGCGAGCTGGCGCTCGTGTTCGGGAAGCGCGTGTGGGTGTGGGACGGTCTTCTCTACCTCGTCGTGGGCGTCACCATCTCGCTCGGGGTCACGACGGCCGGCCCAATCGTCGCGTTCGGCTTCCTCGTCGTGCCGCCGCTGACGGCGCGGCTCGTGACGCGGCACATGCTGACGTTCTCGCTCGCCGCGTCCGCGTTCGGCGGCGTCTCCGCGTTCACCGGCTTCTACCTTGCGTATCTGGCCGATCTCCCGCTCGGTCCGACGCAGGTGGCCTTCGCCGTGCTCCTCCTGGTGGTGGTCGCGGCCGCGAGGACGCTGCGAGAGGCAGCCCTGCGATGGAGTGCTGCGTGAACGCCGTCCTGTGGGCGTGCTTCCTCGTCTCGGGCGCCGCGGCGCTCGCGCTCGAGATGCTGTGGATGCGCTCGGCGTCCCTCGTCCTCGGCGGCACCGCGGCGACGGCCGCGAGCGTTCTCGCGTGCTACTTCGTCGGCCTCGCGGCCGGCGCGCTCGTCGCGAGCCGCGGCAGCGCGCGTCCGGTGCGCCGCTACGGCGCGCTCGAGCTGGGTGCGGCGGCCGGCGCCGCGTGGTCGGTCGTCGCCTTCGCCCTGCTCGCGCGCGAGGACGCGCAGGCGGCGCTCGCCGCAGCAGGGTCGGCGACGCAGCTCGGAGCCGTGGCATGCGCGATCCTTCCGGCGACGATGTGTCTCGGCGCCACGCTCCCGACGCTCGGCCAGGCGCTCGCGCGCGACGCGGTCGGGCGACGCGGCGGTCTCCTCTACGCGCTCAACACGCTC